>Ga0302157_10003107_pt1 | contig 18963 bp, 19 predicted proteins | sample I_Bog_N3_3_FD_193502 | JGI IMG/M metagenome (GOLD analysis project Ga0302157, IMG submission 193502) | Peat permafrost microbial communities from Stordalen Mire near Abisko, Sweden - I_Bog_N3_3 | ecosystem: Environmental > Terrestrial > Soil > Wetlands > Peat | place: Sweden: Abisko, Stordalen...
GGCTCCGCGGGGGCCTCGTCGAGGTTGAGCTCCAGCGACGGCGAAGCCTCTTCGGCTTCGTCGAGCACAATCGTCGGATCGAGATCGGGTTCGGGCGGCGGAGTTTTTTGCACGCCCCGAATCTAAGGGCAGGGGACCGATTCGGGAAGGGCGCCTATCGGCGCTCCCAGGTTCAATGTCCAATTCTGTCCGACGAGATCGTGGCCGAAGGAGTGGTGGCGATCCTCGGCGACGAGGCGAAAGCCTTCCGCCACGTAGATCTTCCGCGCCGCGTGCAGGATGTCGTTGGTCCACAACGTCAGCTCCGAATAGCCGAGCGCGCTCGCCCGCTCGACGCAGGTTCTGACGAGAAGCTTGCCGAGCCCGAGCCCGCGTGCGTCCGCCTCGACAAAGAGCAGGCGCAGCTTGGCGATCCTGGGATCGTCGGTCTTCACCAGGAACACCGAGCCGAGAATGCGGCCATCCCGCTCGGCGACCCAGGCGTCCTCGCGCGTGGGATTGAAATTTTTCACGAAGTCGCCGAGAATTTCGCAGACGAGGCCCTCGAAGGTCCAGTCCCAGCCGTATTCCTCCGCGTAGATGCGCATCTGCCGATGCGCGATCCAGCCGAGATCGCCGGGTTGGAGGCCGCGCAGGTTCACGTCCGGTGGTCCTCCTGTTCGCAGCCAGGAAGGAACAATACCTTTTGCGCGCCGAGTTTCCAGATATGAAATCCTTCCGCCGTATGTTGGTGACGGCGCTCGTAATCCTGTTGGCAATGGTTGGACTGGCATCGGCAATGGAAAGGCGACTTCTCAAGGAAACGGGCGGACCGTTCAACCTGTCCGGATTTCGGGACGCCGATTCCGGCGAACTCACGATTCCGTTTCGCTTCGAGCGCGCTCAGTGGTTTTCGGAAGATTTGGCGGCGGTGTGCGACAAAGGCCTGTGGGGCTATGTCGACGCGAGCGGCGCATGGGCTATCCCGCCTCGCTTCGAAGCCAGCGGGGATTTTCATAACGGGCTCGCGGCCGTGCAGCTCGACAATTTCGTCGGCGTTATCGACCGAACGGGCAACATCGTCATCGACCCCCAGTTCGAGCGGGTCGAACCCTTCACCTCGAACATCGTGATCGCTACGGCGGGCAAGGTGGGGGCCCCCGGCAAAGCCTACACCGGGCCAAGGAGGGGACTCTATCAGATTGGGCGCGGCTGGATTTCGGACGCTTCGCTGGACATCAGCCCCTTCGATCCGGAGCGGGAATTGTTTTGGGCCAGGCCCAAGAGAGAAAAGCTGACGGGGATCATGCGGGTCGACGGGTCGTGGTTTCTGGAGCCGCGCTTTGAGTTGGGCGAGCGGCTTCGCCTCGGCGTCGCTCTCGTCCACGAAACGGTGAGGAGCGCTGCCCAGCCTACCGTCTATTTGACCGGCGCGATCGACGCGAATGGCGAGCTCGTGCTTCCACTTGAGGATTGGAACATACAGTATGTGTGGGATTCTGACTATTATATCGTGCGCAGAGGCCAAAGCGTCGGTCGGATCTATGGTAAGGGGCGTCTGATCGGGAATCGCCTGTTCGATGAGATCGAACCAGCGAACGGCGGCTACGCCGTTCGGATCGGCGACACCTGGAATTTCGTCGGCGATGACGGCGCTTTGTCGCCGCTCAGGGACGACGCCTTCGACAGGCCGCTGCTCGGTTCCGGCCTGATCCTGCGGCGCGTCGCCACGCGGCAATATCGCATCCTCGGCCCAGATGGCGCGGCGACCACGCCGGAAACCTTCGACTTCGTCGGCGCGGGCGACTTTTCCAAAGGAAGTCCGTTCGCGGCGAAACTCGCCGGCGAGGCGAGATGGGGTTTCATCGGCGCGCAGGGGCGCCCTGTAGGACCGGGATTCGCGTTTGAACGGGTCAGCAATTTCGTCGAAGATCGCGCGCTGGTCAAAATGAACGGTAAATGGGGCTTGATCGATCGCTCGGGAGGCTTTGTCATCGATCCTGCCTTTAACGCCTTGCGCCCTGCCGGTTATTTGCCCCCGTTCGACGCGTGGCTCGCAAATCCGCAACCCAAGAGCGAAGGCGCCAGTGCGGCCGTTTGGCGGCTGTTCATCGGCGAGAAAGACGGCCAAGCCGTCGCGCTCGACCGCGACGGCGTCGAGCAGTCCATGCCCCCCGGAGAGGGCCTCACGGTTCCCGAACCGCCCAAGTCTCCCCTCGAAACCCGCACCGGTCTGCTTTTCGCCGCCGCCGACGGGCTCTGGGGCATCAAGGACCACGACGGCAAGTGGATCGTGCCGCCGAAGTATCGCGCCATGCATGGATTCTGGGAAGGCGTGGCCTGGGCGCCGATCGACGAAAAGCGTCGCTGGTGCCCCGTCGGCCCCGACGGCGTCGCGCGCGACAAACCGGCGTGCGTGATCGCGCGCATGCCTGACATACCCACTCACACATTTCCAGAGAAGCTGGACGAGGATCCCTACGAGAGCAGCGTTCTGTGGCAGCGCGCCTATCTCGAATTCCTGGCCGGCGTACGCGCGCAGGGGCCGAGCTATATCGGCGACGGCGTGCGCGGCGGGAAAGCTATTCATACCATGACCCGCTGACGCAAACCTCTCGCTTCGCGGCGTCCGGAGCGTCGGCGCGGGGCGCGCGCACGGGTTCGGCGGCGATATTGCATGGCCGCCGCCCCTGTCCTTTCAAGGAACTCCCGAGGGTCGCCCGTACCCCCGTGCGGCCTTTTGACCCAAGTCACGCCGCCGCGTAGTCTACGGTTGTAAAATAGCCAACGCCATCTCGGGGGCTCGCCCGGAGGCTCGAAAGCAGGGAGCCAAACGATGTTCAAACATATCTTCATTCCGACCGACGGTTCGGATCTGTCGCGCAAGGCGGTGCTCTATGGGATGCAGCTCGCCAAGCTTTCCGGCGCCAAGGTGACCGCCTTCGCCGTGCGCGCGCCCTACGTCGTCAGCTCCATGGACTTCGGCTCGGCGATCGGCACGCAAGAGCAGTTCGACGAGGAAACCAAGGCGTCCGCCAATCGGGCCCTCGAGCAGGCGCGCATGGCCGGCGAAGCCGCGGGGATTTCGGTGGAAGCGGTGCAGGAAATCCACGACCAGCCGTTCCGCGCCATCGTCGATTCGGCCACGGCAAACCATTGCGATCTCATCGTCATGGCGTCGCATGGCCGGCGCGGCGTATCGGCGCTGCTTCTCGGCAGCGAAACCAACAAAGTGCTAACCCATACGAAAATCCCAGTGCTCGTCTATCGATGAAAGCTTGACCCAACGGCGCCAAGCCGCTTCGCTCCGGCGAGCAAGGAAGCGCGTATGGCCATTCATTTTACCGCGGGGGAGATGGCGGCGCGCCGTATGCGCCTGCAAGCGGCGCTGGCCGAGGAAAACCTCGACGGCGCATTGCTGTTCGCGCAGGAGAGCGACTACTGGCTCACCGGTTACGACAGTTTCGGCTTCTGCTTCTTTCAGTGCCTCTATTTCGGCGCCGACGGCCGCGTCGCGTTGCTGACGCGCTCGGCCGATCTGCGGCAGGCGCAGCATACGTCCGACATTCCAGATATCCGCGTCTGGCGCGATGGCGCGGGCGCCGACCCGGCGCTCGATCTGAAGGCGATGCTCGCCGATCTTGGCGCCGGACGCCGGCTGGGTGTGGAATTCGACAGCTACGGCCTCACTCATTTCAATGGCCGAAGGCTGGAGGCGGCGCTGGCGGGAACGCGCGAACTCGTCGACATCTCGGCGCTCGTGCCAAGCCTGCGCGCCACCAAATCCGCTGAGGAACTCGTCTACGTCCGCGAGGCGGCGCGGCTTTCGGATCTTGCCGATGCGGCCGGGCTAGCGGCGATCCACGCCGGCGCCGATGAGGGCGAAATCCTCGCCGCGATGCATTCCGCGATCTTTTCGGCCGGAGGCGATTATCCCGCCAACGAGTTCATCATCGGCTCCGGGGCCGATGCGCTATTGTGTCGTTACAAGAGCGGCCGGCGGCGCCTCGACGCGGTGGACCAGCTGACGCTCGAATTCGCCGGCGTCAGCCGGCATTATCATGCGGCCATCATGCGCACCCATGTCGTCGGCGCGCCGCGCCCGCAGCATTTGAACTGCCATGCCGCCGCGCGCGAGGCGCTGGAAGCCTGCGCCGCCGAACTGAAGCCCGGACGTACGGCGGGCGATGTCTTCGCCGCCCACGCCCGCGTGTTGGACGCCCACGGCCTGGGAAAACACCGGCTCAACGCCTGCGGCTACAGCTTGGGCGCCAAGTTCACGCCGTCATGGATGGACCCGCCGATGTTTTACGAGCGCAATCCGTTCGTCATCGCGCCGGCGCAGGTGTTCTTCCTGCACATGATCCTCATGGACAGCGACAGCGGAACCGCTTTGTGCCTCGGTCGCACCTACTTGACCACGGGTAACCATGCTGAGCCGCTGAACGCGCCGTCACTGGACCTCGAGGTCAAATAGCGTTAGCAGAATTTTAACCAAGCGTGGCGCGGAGGGCGCGGCGTTACCAGGAGCGGGATGGGTGAAATTCGGGAATGCGTCCTGGCGTCGTCCAAGGGCGGCGCTCGCGGGCCTCATGGGCGTCGCGTCGGTCCTGCTCGGGGGCTGCGTCGAGCAGGCTACGGAAGTGGCGCCGAACCTGGCCGCCGTGCGTCCGCCGCTGGAGAAACGCGCCGGCGTGAGCCTCGCGGCCGCGACGGTTTCGATCGTTTCCGTCGATGGCGCGCCCGACGAGCTCGGAGCCCGTTTTCTCGACGCTCTCAAGGACGCCGCCCATGGGCGCGAAATCGTCCTTACCGACGCCAAGGCGGCCCGTTATCTCGTGCGCGGCTATCTTTCCGTAGCGGCGATCCAGGACGGCGTGGAAGTCGAATATGTCTGGGACGTGTTCGGCCCCGACAAGCGCCGCGCGTTCCGGCTCAATGACGTGCTCGACATCAAGGGCGCCGGCGACGACCCTTGGGCGATGGTCTCGGACGCCGCCTTGAAGAGCGTCGCCGACAAAAGCGCCGACGATCTCGCCGCCTTTTTGTCGCAAACGCCGGAGGCCAAGCCGATCGCGGAAGGCTCCGCGGGCGGCTCCCGTGAGGCGCTCAGCTACGCGGCGACGCAATAACGAAGGCGCGATCCTCAGGAAAACGGCGCGACGCCTGAGACTTCGTCATCAACGCGTCGTATTGTTACGGCGCCGGGGCGCTGCTATGACGCGCCGCAACTGACCGTCGCGGGCCGCTTCCGCCGAGCGTCGCTTGTATCCAGCGCGTCGAACTTCGTTTCGCGCCGAACCCGGAAGCTCTTGGAGCCGCCGCATGCAGGGCAAAATGAAGATATTGGCGGGCAATTCCAACGGGCCTATCGCGAATGCGATCGCGGCCTATCTCGGCGAGCCGCTGACCAAGTGTCAGGTGCGGCGCTTCGCCGATCTCGAGGTGTTCGTCGAAATTCTCGAGAACGTGCGCGGGCGTGACACGTTCATCGTGCAGTCGACGTCCTACCCGACGAACGACAATCTGATGGAGCTGTTGATCATGACCGACGCGCTGCGGCGCGCCTCGGCGCAGCGCATCACGGCGGTCATTCCCTATTTCGGCTACGCCCGGCAGGACCGCAAACCCGGGCCGCGCTCGCCGATTTCGGCCAAGCTGGTGGCCAACCTGATCACCCGCGCCGGCGCCGACCGCGTGCTCACCGTCGATCTCCACGCCGGACAAATTCAGGGCTTCTTCGACATTCCCACCGACAATCTGTTCGCCGCGCCCACCATGGTGCGCGACATCAAGGAGCGGGGCCTGGCCAATAACGTGATGGTCGTTTCGCCCGACGTCGGCGGCGTGGTGCGCGCGCGGGCCTTCGCCAAGCGGCTCGACGCGCCGCTCGCCATCGTCGACAAGCGCCGCGAGCGCGCCGGCGAATCGGAAGTGATGAACATCATCGGCGACGTCCGCGGCCGCAATTGCGTGATGCTCGACGACATCGTCGATTCCGGCGGCACTTTGTGCAACGCCGCCGATGCGCTGCTGGGGCAGGGCGCGGCGAGCGTCTCGGCCTACATCACCCATGGCGTGCTCTCGGGCGGCGCGGTCGCGCGCATCGCGGCGTCGAAATTGACCGAACTCGTGCTCACCGACACCATCATGCCGACCGAGGCGGTGCGCGTCGCCAACAACATCCGCGTCATTTCGATCGCGCCGCTGATCGGCGAGGCGATCGCTCGCATCGCCAAGGAAGAAAGCGTCTCGTCGCTGTTCGACTGAGGTAACCTCAGCGACTTCAGGGAGGAAACATGCGTCTCAGGGACAAGGTCGCGCTGGTCACCGGCGCGGCGTCCGGCTTCGGCGCCGGCATCGCCGAGCGATTCGCCGCCGAAGGCGCCAAGGTCGCCATCGTCGACATCAACGCCACGGGCGCCCGCGCGAAGGCCGCCGAGATCGGCGAAAACGCTTTTCCCGTCGTCTGCGACCTCACCAAGGCCGAGGAGGTGGACCGCGCCGTCACGGAGACGGTCGCCGCTTTCGGCGGCCTAGACATCGTCGTCAACAACGCCGGCTGGACGCATCGCAACAAGCCGCTGCTCGAAGTCACCGAGGCCGAGTTCGACCGCATTTACGCGATCAACGTCAAGGCGATCTTCCTCATGACCCAGCGCGCGACGCCGGTGCTGCGGGATCGCGGCGGCGGATCGTTCATCAACATCGGCTCGACGGCGGGCGTGCGGCCGCGGCCGGGCCTGAGCTGGTACAACGGCTCCAAGGGCTTCGTGAATCTGGTGTCGAAGTCGCTCGCCGTCGAACTCGCGCCTTGGAAGATCCGGGTCAATTGCATCGCCCCGGTGCTCGGCCAGACCGGCCTCACCGAGGATTTCATGGGCGGCCCGGCGACCCCCGAATTGCTGGCGAAGTTCCTGTCGACGATCCCGCTCGGCCGGATGTCGAAGCCCTCGGACATCGCCGCCGCCTGCGTCTATCTCGCCAGCGACGAGGCCGAATTCGTGACCGGCGTCGTACTCCCCGTCGATGGCGGACGGACGATTTGAATTTCGGACGGATTTCCGCGCCCGCCACCTGACCTGTCATCCTCGCGAACGCGGGGAGCCAACGGGATACGACGTGTGGCGGCTTTGGATTCCCGCGTCTGAGCTTGTCGAACAGCGCCGGAATGGCGAGAACCTATCCTGTTGGGTCGGAAGCCGCTCCAGCAAGTAGCCAGCTTTTACTGTCATCTGCGAGGAACGAAGCGATCCGGGGCAGCGGAATTGCGGGTTGCGACAGGCGGCTGGCCTTGGTCCGGCGGCGCCGCGGCCGTTCACGGACGGGTCAGCCCGCATCGCGCCAGCGCCCCGCGCCAAAAAAATCCTAACTGACCCTCTTGCGCAAAAGCACTCAAGATATATCTTTGTGCAAGACATATCTTGAGGTATGTCTCAACTCGAACTCGGAAACAAAAATGTTCTTTAGACACAACCACCATCCCGACCACGAGCGATTCGGGCGCGGGCCTTTCGGCGGCTTCGGCGGCCGGCACGGACACAAGCACGGCGGCGGCTTCGGCGGCCGGGAGGGGCGGGTGTTCGACAGCGGCGAGCTGAAGCTCGTCATTCTCGCGCTGATCGCGGAAAAGCCGCGCCACGGCTACGAATTAATGAAGGATCTCGGCGAGCGGGTCGGCGGCGAATATACCCCGAGCCCCGGCGTCGTCTATCCCACCCTCACCATGCTCGAGGAAATGGGCTTCGCGACCCAGGCGCCGGACGCCAACAACCGCAAGCTCTACACAGTGACGCCGGAGGGCGAGACGTTCCTCGCCGACAACAAGGCGCAAGTCGACGCCATCTTCGCCCGTCTCGACGAGCGCACGGAAGCCTGCGGCCCGACGGGCATGGGCTCGCTGTTCCGCGCCATGATGAACCTGCGCGCTTCCGTTCGCCTGCGCGCGCGCTCGGCCAATTCGCAGCAGTTGCAGCAGATCGTCGATGCGCTCGACGCAGCGGCCAAGACGATCGAACGGCTCTGAGCTTAGGCGAGCCAGCTTTGGCTGAGCTTGGCGGCATAATGACTCGCCCCCGCGGAAAGCACGAAGCTTACCGCCGCGGTGATCGCGAGCCAGAGCCCCAGGCTCGCCTGACAGGCCGGCGTCAGAATCGCGGCGAGCATCAACACGCTCATCGATAAAGGCCAGAGGAAAATGTGATAAAGAAATGCGAGCTTGATCACCGGTCCTCGTCCTCTTTCGTCCCCAATCTAGCGCCTTCGGCGCGCCGTTCGCTACGGAAATCGCGCCACGCACTCGATTTCCAGCCGCGCCCCCAGCGCGAGGCCGTTGCAGCCGAAGGCGCTGCGCGCCGGTAGCGCGTTGGGCGCGAAATACTCGACATAGACGGCGTTGAACGCCGCCCATTCCGACATGTCGGCGAGCATGACGGTGACCTTGACGACATCGGCGAAGCCGAGGCCGCAATGTTTCAGCGTCGCGCCGATGTTTTCCATCGCCTGCCGCGCCTCGCCCGCCGTTCCGCCGCCGGCCAGCGTCAGCGTTCCCGGCCGGTTGCCGATCGCGCCGGAAACAAACAGCAACTCGCCGACCCGCACGGCGGACGAGAACGGCAGGCGGAGCCCTTCGGCTTCGGGGGCGTTGAAGACTTGCATGGCGATCTCCTGAATAGCCGTGAAACCCTCGCCTCGCGCGGCGCCCTTGGCAAGGGCCGGATTGCGCCGTCTCGCGGCCGGCGCTAATCTGGGTCGCCTTCTCCCCGGAGTCGACGATGGCTACAGGGTCCGCAACGGTGTTCGTGGTCGGCGATCTCACCGCGAGCGTCGCGTATTATCGTGATGCCCTCGGCTACGAGGTGACTTTCGTCTACGGTGAGCCGACCTATTATGTTTGCCTTTGCCGGGACGAAGTCGGTCTGCATCTGATCGCCGCGACGGCGACCCAACGCCTCGCGGGCCAAGGGGCGCTTTGCCTTTTCGTCGAGGACGTGGACACGGTCCACGCCGAGTTGGTCGGTCGAGGCGCGAAGGTTCTGAAGGCGCCGCGCGACTACGCCTACGGCATGCGCGAGTTCGACGTGCGTGATCTCGACGGCAACGAACTGATCTTCAGCAGGACGACGGGGTCATGAAACAGAACCTGAGGCCCTTCGCCTTCGTGCTCGCCGTGCCCGACATAGAGCGCAGCGCCGGCTATTTCCGCGACGCGCTCGGCTTCCGCATCAGCTGGGGCGACGCGCCCGATTGGCGGTTGGTCGAGCGCGACAGCGTGCGGATCATGCTGGGCGAATGCCCGACCGACATGCCGGCCGCGGAAATCGGCTCGCACGGCTGGTTTGGCTATCTCGAACTCGAGGACGTCGACGCCTTCCATGCCGAGATCCTCGCCCGCGGCGCGATCTCGACGGCTCCGAAGGACCAGCCCTACCAAATGCGCGAAATCGTCGTCACCACAATTGACGGCCATCGCATAGTGTTCGGACAGAGACGGACGCCTTCGGCTTGATGGGCCACGGCGTCCACCTTGACAGCGGCAGGGTCCCGCTTCAGCCTCGCCGCGAGGAGGACGGCATGGACAGTCTCGTGAGCCTGGAGGCGCTGGTGGCGCGGATTTCGGACGGCGCCTCGGTCGTCGTGCCTCCCGACCGAAGCGGTGTGGCCATAACCGCGACCGCGGCCCTGATCGCGGCGGGCCGCAAGAACCTGCACCTGATCTGCGCCCCCATCAGCGGCATGCAGGCCGATCTGATGATCGGCGCGGGGCTCGTGGGAACCCTGGAGACCAGTGCGGTGACCTTAGGCGAGGCCGGCGGCGCGCCGCGGTTCGTCGAGGGCGTGCGCGAAGGCGCTTTCCGGCTGATGGACGCCACCTGTCCGGCGATTCTGGCCGGTCTGGTCGCCGGGCAAAAGGGCGTCCCGTTCATGCCCATTCGCGGCCTCATCGGCAGCGACCTGATGCGGGTCCGACCGGATTGGAGGGTCATCGACAACCCGTTTTCGCCCGGAGACCCGATCGTGCTCGTGCCCGCGATCCGTCCGGATTTCGCGTTGTTCCACGCGCCGGAAGCCGATCGGTTCGGCAACGTGCGCATCGGCCGGCAGGCGGAACTCGCCGCCATGGCCTATGCCGCCAAGGCGACGCTCGTGACCGTCGAGCGGATCGTCGAAACTTCGCTGCTCGCCAACGAGAACGAGAGCGCCGGCGTCCTCCCCGCGCTCTATGTCGACGCGATCGCCCTGGCGCCCGAGGGCGCCTGGCCGCTCGGCCTCTGGGGGGAATACCGCGCCGACGACGCCGAACTTCTCCGCTACGCCCGAATGGCGAGGACGCGGGACGGTTTCGCGGCGTATGTCCAAGGCCTCGCCCGCCGCTTCGAGGCGGCGGCGTGAGCGCTGGCGAAATTCTCATCGCCGCCATCGCCGATCAATTGCAGGGCGCGCGGACGATCGCGGTCGGCGCCAGTTCGCCGTTTCCCGCCGCCGGCGCCATGCTGCTGCGCGCCCGCAACGCCGCGCGGGGCCTGCCGAGCGTGCGGATTTCCGTGCTCGGGTCGCGCGAGCACAATTTCTTCACCAACGGCGCGTTCGAATTGTTCGACGCCGCCGCGCAGGGGCGCATCGACGCTTTCTTCCTCGGCGGCGGCGAAATCGACGGCGAGGCCAACGTCAATCTGGTGGGCCTGGGCGAGTATCCGCGCTGTTATGTGCGCTGGCCGGGCTCGTTCGGCTCGGCCTTTTTATACTACCTCGTTCCTCGTGTAATTCTGTTCCGTGAGGAGCATTCGCCGCGCGCGCTCGTGAAGCGCGTGGCGTTCGTCAGCGCTCCCGGGGTCAGCGAAGGCGTCGCCCGTAGCGGCGGCCCTCGCGCGCTGATCACTTCGAAGGCTGTGTTCAGCTTCGATCGCGCCCGCAAACGCTTTGCGCTTCGTAGCGTCCACGGCGGCGCGACGGGCGAGGCGATACGCGCGCTGACCGGTTTCGACTATGACGCGCCCGCCGATCCGCCGCCGACGCCATCGCCCGATCCGCAGACCCGCGCTCTCATTAGAGGCCGGGTGACCGACGAACTCGGCGAGACCTATCCCCAGTTCGCGGCGGCTTTGGCCGCCGAGCGCGCCGGTTGAAAAGGCTCCGAGGCGGTCGTAGAAGCCGGCTCGATCGCTTTTTTGCGAAGGGCCGGCGCTTTGCGTATTCGTATTCCGTTCATTCGCGCCTTGAAAGACCGCGTCCGTCAGGCGCTCGGCATCAAGACGAAACGCAAGCGCCGACGTCGTTTGTCGCGCAACAACTATCCCGTGTTGGCGGGCCTCCGCCCCGTCCCGGTCCGTCTGCGAGACATAGACCCGAAAACCGTCAAGTTCTCGCCGCCTTCGGGCCGGCCGAAAGTCTCCATTCTCATCCCCGGCTATGGGCAGGTGAGGCACACGCTCAATTGTCTGGCCTCGCTCGCCGAGGCGCCGCCGCGCTGCGCTTATGAGATTCTGGTGATCGAGGACGCATCCGGCGATCCGCAAGTCCCTGAACTGCGCGAGGTCGAGGGGGTCCGGCTGATCGAGAACGCGAGCAATCTCGGCTTCCTGTCGTCCTGCAATGCGGCGGCCCGGCAAGCCCAAGGCGAATATCTCTATTTCCTCAACAACGACACGATCGTCGAACAGGGCGCCATCGACGACCTCGTCGTCTTCGCCGAGGCGACGCCGGACGCCGGGCTCGTCGGCTCGCGGTTGTTGTTTCCCGACGGTTTGCAGCAGGAGGCCGGCGGCATCGTCTGGGCCGACGGCTCCGCCTGGAATTATGGCCGCTCCGACGATTCCCTGCAGCCTGAATACAACTACGTTCGCCGCGCCGACTACATCTCCGGCGCCGCAATCCTCACGCCGCGTTCCGTTTGGGATCGGCTCGGCGGATTCGACACGTTTTTCGCCCCGGCCTATTGCGAGGATACCGATTACGCCTTCCGCGTGCGGGGCCTCGGCCTCGAGGTCTATTACCTGCCGACTTCGCGGGTGTTTCATTTCGAAGGCGTCTCGCATGGCGTCGACACGACCAAAGGCGTCAAGGCTTATCAGGTCGTCAACCGCGACAAACTGGCGGCGCGCTACGCGCAAACGCTGACGCAAGATCACTTCCCCAATGGGCAACGCGTGATGCGCGCGCGCGACAAGGCGCGGCGCAAGCGCGTTTTGTTGATGATCGATCATTACACGCCGGAGCCGGATCGCGACGCGGGCTCGCGCACGATGATCGAGATCATCCGCACCCTGCAAAGCATGAATTACGTCGTCAAATTCTGGCCTGAGAACCTGAACTACGAACCCACCTACGTCCCGCGCCTGCAGAGGATGGGCGTCGAGGTGCTTTACGCGCCCTATGTCGTTTCTTTGCAGGAATGGCTGGCGGTCAATGGCGCGGAGATCGACGTGACCCTGATCTCGCGGCCGCGCGTGGCGAAATATGCCCTGGGCGACGTCAGAGAAGGGACGCACGCCCCCGTCGTCTATTACGGCCACGATCTCCACTACAAGCGGCAACAGCATGAAGCCGAAGTGATGAACAAGCCGGAGAAAGCGCTGGGCGCGCGCAAACTCCAGGATCTGGAACGATCGCTGTGGCGCGACACGGATTGCACGCTCTATCCGGCTCAGGAGGAAGTTGACGAAGTGCGCGCTCTCGAGCCCGGCGTCGAGGCTTTCGCTCTCACGGCCTATTGTTTTGACCATTTCGTCAAGCGGACCGCCGCGACCCAGGGCGCCAAGGTTTTGTTCGTCGCCGGTTTCGGCCATTCGCCCAATGTCGATGCGGCGTTGTGGCTCGCCCATGAAATCTTTCCGCTCGTCAGGAAACGCCGGCCCGACGCCCGGCTTGCCCTCGTCGGCTCGAACCCGACGGCCGAGGTGCTCGCGCTCGCCAGCGACGAAATCGAAGTCACCGGCTGGGTTTCGGCCGAGGAATTGAAGGCCCGCTATGGCGGCGCCCGCGTCGCCGTCGTGCCGCTGCGCTTCGGCGCCGGAGTCAAGCTCAAGGTGGTGGAAACGATGGTCGAGGGCGTGCCGCTGGTGACGACGCCGGTCGGCGCGCAAGGCTTGCCGTCGCTGGACGAGGTCGCCTCCGTCAAGGAAAGCCCGGCGGACATCGCCGAAGCCATTTTACGCGGGTTGGACGCTACGGACGAGGCCTGGCTGAAGGCTTCCAACGCGCTCAGCGCCTATGTCGAGGCGCGCTACGGCCGCGCCCAGATGCGTGCGTGTTTGGAGACGGCGATCGGCGCTGCGGAAGCGGTTTACGCGAAACGGCGCGCGGCGCGGGGCGTTGCATGAACCCGGACGAGGGGCGCCGGATCAGCTCGCCTCCAGGAACCGCTCCGCCGTCGCCAGATCGACCGAGACGATCTGGCTGACGCCGCGCTCGGCCATTGTGACGCCGAACAGCCGGTCCATGCGCGCCATCGTCACCGGATTGTGGGTGATGGTGATGAAGCGCGTGTCGGCGCGTTTGCGCATCGCTTCCAAGAGATCGCAGAACCGCTCGACGTTGTAATCGTCGAGCGGCGCGTCGACCTCGTCGAGCACGCAGATCGGCGACGGGTTGGTCAGGAACACCGCGAAGATCAGCGCCATCGCCGTCAGCGCCTGCTCGCCGCCGGAAAGCAGCGTCAGCGTCTGCGGCTTCTTGCCCGGCGGCCGCGCCAGAAGCTCGAGGCCGGCTTCGAGCGGGTCGTCGGATTCGATCAGTTGAAGCCGCGCTTCGCCGCCCTCGAACAGGGTCGCGAACAATTCGCCGAAATGTTTGTTGACGACGTCGAAGGCGGCGAGCAGTCGCTCGCGACCTTCCTGATTGAGGTTATGGATCGCCAGACGCAGGCGGCGGATCGCTTCGGTGAGGTCCTCGCGCTCCGCCACCATTTTGTCGCGGCTCGCCTCGGCCTCGGCGAGCTCGATGTCGGCGCGCAAATTGATCGCCCCGAGCCGTTCCCGTTCCTGTTTGAGATTGTCGAGCCGTCGCTCGACGACGGCGAGATCGGGCGTCGCCTCGTCCGCTTTCAGCCCCGCCGTCTGAACCAGCGCGCCCGGCAAAGTCTCCATTTCGACTTCGATGACGCGCAACAGTTCCACGCGCCGCTTTTTCGCTGCATCCAGCCGCTCTTCCGCCGCCGCGCGCAATTCTCGCGCCGAGCCCATCGCTTCCAGGGCGGCGCGCGCGGCGCGGTCGGCCTCGGCCAGCCCGGTTTCGGTCGCCGCGCGTTCGTCGCTCGCGGCTTTGGCCTTGGCCTCGGCCTCCGCGAGTTCGGACATCAGCCGCCGCCGTTGCGCCAGGAATTCGTCGGGCGCCTCGGCGAGCCGCTGCAATTCCTCTTCGCCTTCGGCGCGGCGCTCCGTGATCGCGGCGATCTGCGCGTCGGCGCGGCTCAGACGCTCGCGCCAGGACCGGCGCTCCTCGGCGATCGTCTTCAACCGCGCCGCCCGCGCCTGAAGATCGCGCGAAAGATTCTGCGCGGCGGCGCGCGCTTCGGCGTGTTCCGCGCGCAATTGCGCGGCGTTCGCGCGGGCGCGCTCCAACGCGAGCGCCAGACCATCGGCGTTGGCCAGCGACTTCAGCGCGTCCTCGGCGGTGTTGCGCCGCTGCCGGGCCTCGTCGCGCGAGGCTCGGGCCCGGTTCAAAGCCTCATCCAGCGCCAACAGCCGCGCCTGGCTCTGCGCGCGCCGGCGCTCGGCGCCCGCCAGTTTTTCGCGCGCGGCGTCGCGGGCGGACTGCGCGGCGCGGGCGCGCTGGCGCGCCGCGCCCTCGGCGTTGGCCGCTTCGCGCAACACTTGAGTGGCGCGCGCCGCGGCGTCCCGCGCCAGCTCGGCTATTTCCCGCGCGGCTTCGGCTTCGAGTTCGAGGTCGCCCAGGCGGTTCTTTTCGACCAGACGCCGCGCGGCGGGGGTCGGCGCTTCGGCCGCCAGGGACAGGCCGTCCCAACGCCAGAGGTCGCCCTCGCGCGAAACCAGCCGTTGCCCTGGCTTCAGCGCCGCCCGCAATGCGGCGCCCCGCTCGCGAGTGACGACGCCGATCTGGCTGAGGCGGCGTTGCAGTTCGAGCGGCGCCTCGACGAATTCGGCGAGGCTGTCGACGCCGGCCGGCAGGGGGGAATCCGCGTAGGGGCCGAGCGGCGCCGACCACAGCGCGGGCGCGCCCGCGACCGTGGACGCGTCGAGGTCATCGCCCAACGCGGCGCCGATCGCCGCCTCATAGCCTCTCGCGACCCGCATCGCGTCGACGACCGGCGGCCATTGACCGCCGGAGGTCGAGCCCAGCAGGTTTTGCAGCGTGCGGACTTCGGTCTCCAGCCTTTGCGCCGCGCGCTCGGCCTCGTTGAGCGGGTTGCGGCTTTGCGCTTCCGTCTCGCGGGCGCGGCGGTGGCGCGCCTCGGCCTCCAGGGCCCCGGCTTCGGCCTCCTCCAACGCCACGCTCATGTCCTCCAGCGCCGCCTCGGCGGCGTCGAAGGCATCGGCGTCGACGTCGTCGGTCAGCGCCGCGCGCTCGATTTCCAGTTCCGAGAGTTCGAGCTCGAAACGCCGCAAGCGCTGCGTCTCCTCGGCCAGCGAGGCGTTCAGCGCATTGCGGCGGGCGAAAATGTCGGAAACATTGGCCTGCGCCTCGGCGAGCGCGGCTTCGGCGAGCGCCAGCGCGTGTTCGGCGTCGGAACGGCGCGCCTCGGCCTCCACCCTGATGTCCTCGGCGCCCTCGACCTGGGCGGCGAGCGTCTGCTCCTCGTCGAGCAGCCGCGCGTCGACGCCGGCCGCGTCCGATATCAGCGCTTCCTCGCGCCTCAGGTCGTGGGTCAGTTGTTCGACGCGCCGCTTCAGTTCGGCGGCGCGCGCTTCGGCGCGCTTCTCCTCGCCCGAGAGGGCGTCGCGCGCCAGCACGAGCCGGTGCACGGCGGCGCCGGCCCGGGCTTCCGCGTCGCGCAGCGGCGGCAGGGCGGCCGCGGCGATGGCCGCCAGCCGAGCCGTTTCGGCTTGCGCGAGGGTGCGATCGGCGACGCTGCGCACGTCGGCCTCCAGGCGGCGCTCCGCTTCGGCATAGGTCTTTTCGAGCACGCGCCAGGTAATGAGCTTCGAAAGGGCTTCGTGGCGGCGGATGTCGGCGGCGAGCGCGCGATAGCGTTCGGTCTGCTTGGCCTGCTTGCGCAGGCTTTCCGCTTGCGCCTCGACCTGCTGGATGACGTCCTGCAGCCGCAGCAGGTTGTCCTCCGCGCCTTTCAGCCGCAGCTCGGCCTCGTGGCGGCGCGAGTGCAGGCCGGAGACGCCGGCGGCCTCCTCCAGAATCAGTCGCCGCGCCTGCGGCTTGGCGGAGATGATCTCGCCGATCTGGCCTTGGCGCACCATCGACGGGGAGCGCGCGCCCGTAGAGGCGTCGGCAAACAGCAGTTGCACGTCGCGGGCGCGGGCCTCGCGGCCGTTGACGCGATAGGTCGAGCCGGATTCGCGCTCAATGCGGCGACTGACTTCGATGACGTCATGTTCATTGAACGCGGCCGGGGCGCGGCGATCGGAATTGTCGAGCACGATCCCGACCTCGGCGATGTTGCGCGACGGGCGTCTGCCGGAGCCGGAGAAGATGACGTCGTCCATCCCCGAGGCGCGCATGTTCTTATAGGAGCTTTCGCCCATCACCCAGCGCATCGCCTCGACGAGATTCGACTTGCCACAGCCGTTCGGCCCGACAATGCCCGTCAATCCCGGCTCGATCTTGAACTCCTGGGGATCGCAAAAGCTCTTGAATCCGGCCACGCGCAGCCGTTCGAACTTCATGGATTTCGCTCGTTTCGCAACTTTTGCGGGGGGGCCCCGGAGCCCAGGACGCCGCCACAGTCCGGCGTCGCGATCAAGTCCCCCGCCTCGAGAAATCTGTGCGAAACCACGCCCACGCGGTTATTTGGGCAGGTCCTGCAGCAGGCGATCGAAGTCAGCCAGGGTCAGTTCCCCGACCAGTTTGCGGCCATTGATGAAGAAGGTGGGCGTCGCGTCGATGTTGAACGCATCGGCGGCGCGGTCTCGACTTTGGTTCACCTGATCGTAGAGTTCCTGATTCTTCAGACAAGTCTCGAAGTCGGTTTGCGACATTCCCGTCTGCTTGACGATGTCGAGCAACGGCTGGATCGGCTTGTCGACGAAGGCCCAGGTCTTCTGTTGGGAAAACAGCTGGTCGAGTAGCAGGTTACGCTTGTCCGGCCCGGAGCAGCGGGCCAGCATGAAGCCGGCGGTGGCCAAGGGATCGAGCGGGAATTCCCGCAGGATGAACTTCACCCGGCCGGAATCGACATATTTCGCCTTCAGATCCGGCCAGATCGTCTCGTGAAACGCCGCGCAATGCGTGCAGGTCACGGAAGCGTATTCGACGATCGTCGAGGGTGCGTTGACCGCGCCCTGCACGATGTCCGGCAACGGGCCGATCGCCATGAGCTGGTCGAGAGGAACCATGATGGGCGCCTCGGGCTCAGGCGGCGACGGCGGAATGATGGGAACCGCGGACGACGGCGAGGGAGTCGGCGCGGGCGTCTGCGCCGCGCTCCCGGACAGCATCGATCCGAGCAACGCGGCAGCGACCAGGGCCCGCGCCAAGCCAAGCGAAGAAAAGCGACGTGTCAAAAGCATATCCTTCTTACGGTCGCTGATTCGTGTCCGACAAAATACAATTAGCGCGTCGCGGGGCAATCGACGAACGTTCGTTGGCGCGGGCAAAAAAGCTGGACGGCGCCGCCATTTTCCTGTAGCGACCCCGCCTCAACTGAAAACAGCGCGCCGAAGCGCTCGCGGGCTCAAAATTTGGCATGTATCGCGGGGCCGCGTCACGGCAGGAGTTCAAACCATGAATGTGATTGAGCAGATCGATGCGGAGCAAGCCGCCAAGCTTGCGGCGCTGAAGCCGAAGATGCCCGACTTCCAGCCCGGCGACACCGTCATCGTCAACGTGAAGGTCAGCGAAGGCGACCGCACCCGCATCCAGGCGTACGAAGGCGTCTGCATCTCCCGTAATGGCGGCGGCATCAACGAGAACTTCACGGTCCGCAAGATTTCCTATGGCGAAGGCGTCGAGCGCGTGTTCCCGATCTATTCGCCCAACATCGACTCGGTGAAGGTGCTGCGCCGCGGCAAGGTGCGTCGCGCCAAGCTCTATTACCTGCGCGATCGTCGCGGCAAGTCGGCCCGCATCGTCGAGCGCGTCGACAACTCGGCCAACAGCGGCAAGAAAGCCTGAGGCGGCCAGCGCTCATGCGATCGAGGCCCGGGCATGTCCCGGGCCTTTTGATTCCAAATCGGAAATTGTCTTGCGCTTGGGCGGAACCGTGAGCGTCGTAGGCGGCGCGGGATCGGCCATGTAGTGTCAAACGCGTCGAATACCCGAGGAAAATCTCCATGACCGAACCGACCATCGCCCAAAAATCCCCCTTCGCGACGTCTGTCGAAGCCGGCAAGACCTATTATTGGTGCGCCTGCGGCGAGTCCAAGAACCAGCCGTTCTGCGACGGCTCGCACAAGGGCTCTGGCTTCGCGCCCACGGCCTTCACCGCCGAGAAGGACGGAACCGCGTATCTCTGCGGCTGCAAGCGCTCGAAGAACGGCGCGTTCTGCGACGGCTCGCACAAGAGCCTGTAATCAATTCGCTTTTTGGGATGCCCGGGCTTGTCCCGGGCATTTTTGCGTTTCGGGCCGGCGGCTTGCTCAGCCGCAACCGGGCCAGCCCCGCCGTCGGACGAATGCGCGTCGGTCCTCCCCAGGACTTCGTTGCCAACCGACAGCTCAGACGCTAGCTTCGATCCCCTTGTAACTCGCGCAGGGAGCGCAACTTCACGGTTCGGTCGCCCGGCGATTTTGCGAGGGAAAGCAAGATCGCCGCTGGATTTTTAATACGATGCATTTATTGGGGGGGTGTGAATGCGGGCATGCATGCGATCGTTGGCGGCGGCCGTCGTCTGCCTTTTGTCCGTCGCAGCGCAGG
>Ga0302157_10003108_pt1 | contig 18963 bp, 16 predicted proteins | sample I_Bog_N3_3_FD_193502 | JGI IMG/M metagenome (GOLD analysis project Ga0302157, IMG submission 193502) | Peat permafrost microbial communities from Stordalen Mire near Abisko, Sweden - I_Bog_N3_3 | ecosystem: Environmental > Terrestrial > Soil > Wetlands > Peat | place: Sweden: Abisko, Stordalen...
CGGATTGAAGTGTCGATTTCTCTTCTTGCGGGCTGAATCGACTACATCACGACGAGAAAACACATATCAACGTAGTTACCAGCTCAGGGAAACGAAGCTACAAGAGTATTCTGGTTATTAGGCAACCCTAGAGGAGGAATATGGCCGTCCAGTCCTTTGAAGTAATGGATATTAAGTGTGTTGACGATGGCGATGGCGATCAAGGAGTTAGGTTTATCGGAAAGAACAAAATGGTTACCCTTCTTCTTGATCGAGGTCGTGATGGTCACGACGAAGCAATTTGTGAGTTACAGCGAACACTTTGGAACGCCGGACATCGCCCCTACACGATGTTCATCGAAGACCTTTAGGAGAACAGGTGTAATGAGCCAACAGAAACCATGTGCCGTGTGCACTGTCTGTGGGCACGTGTCCTATAGCCTCAATCTAATAAATGGTCCATGCGGCCGGTCAAGTGGCGGGAAGCGATGCCGTGGAGTCAACGGCAGTAGGTTGAATACAGACGATTGGGCGGAATGTGATCGGTGCCGAGGGGCAGGCAGAGCCGATGGGTCGCGATGCGTGAAATGTGAGGGTGTGGGCTGGGTTGACGTCAGACCTCGCTAGCGCAAGAGCCTGGTGCATGAGCTAGCGTCGCCGGCTGCCGCCCGCCGTCCCTTACACAAATCCAAGATGAATGCTTAGCGCGTCCTGTACCCGGCGGAGCGTCTCGGAATCGACCGAGCCGACTCGAGGACGAAATCTGCGCAGCGAAGCTGTCTGAACCATATCCACCATGATTTCGGATTCCAATCGCAGACCGTTTTCAGGAGTTGGGATGATGGGTACACGAACATTCGGAACGCGCAGCAGATCGGTGGTTATGGGGAGATAGGTAAAGTAGCCTGTCGAGAATGCCCGATCAGATTGAAGGATCAGCGCGGGTCGCGGCTTGCCGAACTCACCCGGTGGAGCGACCAGGACGATATCGCCACGGTTCACACCCAACCCTCGTGCGTCTGCGTGGCCTCCCAGAAATCGAGTTCCTCACGCTGCCGCTCATAGGCAGCGTTGATGATCTCGCGCTGGCGACGATACTCGGCGGCGACCTCAGGGTTATCGAGGTTGGGAACCTCCATCGTGACGGTTCGCGTGAGCGGCTCCTGCGGGGCGGACTCCGGATTGTGGGTCAAGGTCGCCATGGGGAAAGTATACCTCTGGTCGGTTGCCCAACCCGCCTACTTCTCTTCCAAGTGTTTGAGGATGGACTTCAGGTCAGCCCTGATCGCCTGAATCTCTGCCTCGGCTTTCAGGTTGATCTTGTAGTCGTTCTTGGCACGCTGGTCCGATTCCTGAGCCTGGAGATTCTGTCCAATCAGAATCAGTGGCATGAGAAAGAGCTGAATCATGTTCGAGATGAAGAGCCACAGAACGAACCCAGGGTATGGGTCGAACCGGACTGCCCGGGGCGCCAGCATGTTCCATGACAGCCACACAACCGTCCAGACGAAGATGATGACAAAGAAACCCATCGACCCAACGCGCAGGGTGATCCAAAGTGCGAGGCGGTCGAGGGGTGAGGCCGGGATTGTTTTGGTGTCGTCGCCTTTCGGCTTTGTCGCAGCGGGTTTCGCGCTCATTCGATAGGCTCCTGTCTGTGCAGCTAGCCCGTTTGATGCAAGCTATGGCGTTTCTCAGAGCAGGATTTAGCGGCGGGACTTCTTCTTTGCGGGCTTGGGTGCTGGCTTCTTCTTTGCCGGTTTGGCGGGCTTCTTCGCGACCTTTTTCGCGACCTTTTTCGGTGCGGGCTTGGAGGCCTTCGTTGCGGGCTTGGAAGGCTTCTTGATGGGCTTCTTGATGGCCTTCTTGACGAGCTTCTTTACCGGGGCCTTCTTGATTGGTTTGGCAGGCTTCTTCGCCGCAACCTTCTTCGGAGCGGGCTTGCTGGCGATGGTCTTCTTTGCGGGTGCGGGCTTGGCTGCGACAGGTTTCGCGGCAGGTTTTGCGGGTGGGGCCTTGACTGCGGCGGGAGCTTTGACGGCTGCGGCTTTAGCGGCGACGGCGGGTTTTGCCGGAGCCGGGGCGACGGTGCCTGTAAGGTCGATGGTCTCGTCAACGGGTGCGGCGGCCTTCTTGGAACGGGACTTCGCGGGCTTGGGCTCGCGCTTTACGGCGCGGCGACGCAGGTTGACCGGCGGCGGCGGCGCGGGTGGCGAGTAGGGCTCGAGGAAGGCGCGCGCGGCCTCCGGGGTGTCGAGCTTGTTGTCCATGATGGCGAAGAAGAGCTTGTCGAGCAGCTCGTTGTAGATGGGCAGCTCGGGGACGATGCGCATCTCCTGCATGAGCTGATAGGGGATCCTGGTGCGGGCCTGCGACCATTCGTTGAAGAAGGCCTTGAATCGCGCGGCGAGCGGGCCGGTCTTGCTGGTGTGAACGAGCCACAGCACGGACTCGGGTGGTGCGGCGAAGATCAGCTTCCAGGCGTCGGACGGGGCGGCGGCGGCCTTGCTCGAGAGCTTCGAGGCGAAGGCCTTGGTCTCGGACTCGAGTGCGCCTATCTGGGCTGCGAAGCCGGGGCGCGCGAAGGAGCGCTTGAGCGCGGTGACGTTTTTTGACGGAACCTTGGCAGTGAGCAGAGGGAACATCGCCGCCGAGGGGTCGGGGTGGATGCCCATGGCTTCGAGCTGGCCGATGGTGTCGCGCAGGCGGTTGAGTTCGCCCTCGGCGGCCTGTTTGGAGGTCCATGTGGTGGTGAGAACCTTGGCCCAGCCTTCGTGCTCCAGGCGGCGGAGGACGCGCAGGGGGTCTTCTTCGTGGAAGATCTCTTCGAGCTCATAGCCACGCGCGGTGCTGCTCAGGGCGGAGATGTAGCCCTCGGTCTTGCCGAGGTCATAGCGCTGCTGGGTGCGGTCCTCCATCTGCCAGCCGAGACGGGCGGAGAAGCGGACGGCGCGGATCATGCGCACCGGGTCTTCGATGAAGCCGTAGGGAGAGACGAGGCGCAGCTCGCGGTTTTCGAGGTCGCCGATGCCGTTGAGCGGGTCCATCAAAAGGCCGTAGGAGCCCTCATTGAGGGAGATGGCCATAGCGTTGGCAGTGAAGTCGCGGCGGCGCAGGTCCTCAAGGATGGTGGAGGGCTTGTAGACCGGCTTGCCGGGCTTGGGGAAGGTGACGCTGAGGGTCGCACCGACCTCCAGGCGGACGCCGCCGGGGAAGTTGAAGTAGAGCGATTCGGTGTCCTCATTTTCGCCGATGAGCTTACCGCCGGCCTTTTCGAGGTCCTTCTTGAGCTTGAGGGCGTTGCCCTGGACGACCAGATCGAGGTCGCGGATGGGAGCTCCGGTGGTGAGGTCGCGGACGGCGCCGCCGACCAGAAAGACGGTGAAGGCGCGGGCATGCGCGGCATCGCGGACGTGCTGGAGGGCGGATTGCTGCGCAAGGGTGAGTCGAGTTTGCAGCAGGTAGATGTAGTCGGCCATGAGGGTGTGGTTGGCTCCGAGCGGTCACTGTAGGGGCGGATGACCGATGCTAACTGGCGGCTTCTCAGTGGTTTACAGCGAGGCTGCCAGTCCGCACAAAGTTCAATTTTACACGATAGCTAACCGATTGGCTACACTCCTGCACAATCTTTGTGGCGATTTCGGTACATAGTGCGAGAATGCCGGGAGAGAGAGCGTGGAGAGCGATGGCAGGCTCGCAAAAGAAGGTTGTGTTGCGCCGGAACGACGGCCAGGTGGCCTGGGGATACCTGCCGCAGAGCGGATTTTTGCGCGACGGGCAGATCGAGCTGATGGGCGCCGATGGCAGGGTGAACATGATTGCTTTCAAAGAGATTCGGATGATCTCTTATGTAAGGGATTTCAATCTGGATGACGCTGTAGACCCGGAGCGGCTGGGCCGGCGGACGTTTGTGGCGCGTCCGCGGGGAGATGGGCTGTGGGTGCGGCTGGGTCTGCCGGACGAGACCGTGCTGGAGGGTTTGATGGACTTCCATCTGGGGTTTCTGGAGACGGTGCTGGAAGACCAGGGCGTCTTTGTGACACCGCCGGATGGGCGGTCGAACGTGCTGCGGGTGTTTGTGCCGAGGCGGGAGCTGCGTTCGCTGGAGGTGCTGGGTTGGGTCTCGGCGCCGTCCAAGCGGGCGGCGGCGAAGGAGACTGCCACACCGCAGAGCAAGAAGGCGAAGCTGGCGGCGGCGATGGCGGGACAGCCGGGACTGTTTGAGGGTAGTGAGTAGTGAGCAAGGAGTAAGGAGTAGAGAAGAACGGTGTATCCGCTAGAATCGGGGGCATGAAGCTAGGGGATTTGGCGAAGAGGCTGGGAGCGGAGTTGGTGGCGGGCGACGGTTCGGGCGCGGAGACCGAAGTTACGGGGGTGGCCGGCATTGAGCAGGCCGGACCGAGCCAAGTGAGCTTTGTGGCCAATCCGAAGTATGCAGGGCTGGCGAAGACGACCCGCGCCGCGGCGGTGATCGTGGAGCCGGGGTTCGGAGTGGTGCCGGGCGCAACGCTGCGGGTGGAGAATCCTTACCTGGCATGGTCGCGGACGATTGAGATCTTTCATCCGCCGCTCAAGTATGAGCCGGGTATCCATGCGACGGCCGTTGTGGCCGCGAGTGCGAGGCTCGGAGCACGAGCGCATGTGGGGCCGTATGTGGTGGTGGGCGACGGGTGCGTTATCGGGGACGATGCGGTGCTTCTGGCACATGCGGTTCTGTATCCCGGGGTGAAGGTCGGTGACCGCTTTCTGGCGCACGCCCATGCAGTGGTGCGCGAAGGTTGTGTGCTGGGCAATGATGTGGTCCTGCAGAACGGTGCCGTGATCGGCTCGGATGGTTTTGGCTTTGCGAAGGGGCCTGAGGGTCACTGGATGAAGATTGTGCAGGCCGGGCCGGCGGTGCTGGAGAACTCGGTGGAAGTGCAGGCCAATGCGTGCGTGGATCGTGCGAGCGTGGGCGAGACGCGCGTGAAGGCAGGCGCGAAGATCGACAACCTGGTGCAGGTGGGGCATGGCTGCGAGGTGGGTGAAGATTCCCTGCTGTGCGCGCAGGTGGGGCTGGCGGGTTCGACGACGCTGGGAAAGAACGTCATCCTTGCGGGACAGGTGGGCACGGCTGGTCACCAGACGCTGGGTGATGGCGTCGTGGCGGTAGGACAAGCGGGTCTTCATGGAGATATACCGGCGGGTTCGATGGTGGGCGGTTCGCCGTCGATGGACTACAAGCTGTGGCTGCGGATGACGGCGGCGCTGCAGCGGCTGCCGGAGCTGGTGCGGCAGATGCGGGCGAGCAAGGCGAAAGAGTAGTCTGGGCGGATGAGATTGTTCGCAGTGATGGCGTTGTCGGGACTGCTGGGGTTGGCGGGGTGCAGGTCCGCGTTTGTGGAGGCCGACGTTATCAATGCAGGCGGCGCGCCGGTGAGCCTGGTGGAGGTGGATTATCCCAGCGCGAGCTTTGGGGTGGAGTCGCTGGCGGCGGGGGCGGCATATCACTACCGGTTCAAGATACTGGGCAGCGGACCGACGAAGGTGATGTGGACTGATGCGGCGCGGCAGGACCACAACGTCACGGGACCGCAGTTGAACGAGGGACAGCAGGGGTCGATGACGGTGACGATTGAAGGCGGGACGGCGGTATGGAAGACGGAGTTGCAGCCCTAGTTCGTGGAATGCTGAGGGCGGCGTTGGTTGAGTTGTGAGGAACGAGAGACTTGGATGGGGCGTGGTTTGTTCATTACGTTTGAGGGGCTGGATGGGTCGGGCAAGACGACCCAGTTGCAGTTGCTGGCCAGGGCGCTGGAGGCCGAGGGGCGGCGCGTGGTGTCTATACGGATGCCGGGCGGAACGGTGCTGGGCGACCGCATACGGTCCGTGCTGCTGGACTCGCGCAGTGAGGCGGAGGTGGGTGGCATTGCACCGGAGGCGGAGCTGGCGCTGATGTTCGCCGACCGCGCACAGAGTTTGCACCAGGTGATTCTGCCCGCGCTGGCGGAGGGTGCGGTGGTGCTGTGCGACAGGTATACGGATTCTTCTGAGGCCTACCAGGGCGCGGGTCGTGGACTGGGCGCGGAGCGGGTGCTGGCGACGCACAAGGCAATCTGCAACGACGTTTGGCCGGAGCTGACCGTTCTGCTGCTGCCTCCGCTGGCTGGTTCCCTGCACCGGGCACGGCGAAGGAATGAGAAGTATCTGCGCCGCGCCGGAGCCGATGAGGGCCGCTTTGAGCGGGAGGGTGATGAGTTTTACCGTCGAGTGTATGAACAATACGAGACGATAGCTCGACGCGAGCCACAGCGGGTAGTGGTGATAGGCGACGAGGCAAGCATAGAGGCGATTGCAGAGCGCATTCTGGTGGTGGTGCGCGAGGGGCTGGCTTCTGCCAACCGCTAACGCGGAGGACGCCACGGACGCAACGGACCGCAAAGGAACAACTTAGACATTGGAACGCGACTTCAACAAGGACTACGACTATGTGCCGGCTCGGAGCTACACCGATGCGGGTGGTGAGTGGAGGCTGCCTGCGGGGTTGCGGCGGGCGCTTCCTTTCTACTTTCGGCGCAAGTGGGTGAGCTTCGGTGAGCCGATACCTCTGTTTGAACACCTGCACAAGACCTTTGGGCGCATTGCACACTACCGGTTCTTCGGGACGACGATTATCTTCATCAACGACCCGGAGTGGATTCAGGAGATCCTGATTAACCAGGCGGGCAGCTTCATCAAGGAGCGCACGCTGAAGCGGATGAAGATACTGCTTGGCGAAGGGTTGATTACCTCGGACGACCCCATCCACATGCGGCAGCGCAGGATTGCGGCGCCGGCGTTTCATCGTCAGCGAATTGCGGGGTATGCACAGCAGATCGTCGCCAACGCCGCCGCGGCGCGTGATACGTGGAGCGAGGGGCAGGAGATCTACGTCGCCGACGAGATGATGCATCTGAGCCTGCATATCGTCGCGCGGACGCTCTTTGACACCGAGGTGACCGCCGATGTGCTGAGCGTGCGCGACGAGGTGAACACGATCATGGGGCTGTACAACTACCTGGTCGCATTCCCGAAGCTGGAGCAGGTATTGCATTGGCCGATTCCGGGGGTGGTGAAGTTCCGCAGGTCGCGGTCGCGGCTGGATGCGATTGTGGCAGCGATGATCGCGAATCGCAGGGCGCTGCCTCGCGAAGAGCTGGAGCAGCGAGGGGACCTGCTCTCGATGTTGGTGGCGGCGCGGGATGAAGGCGATGGTTCGGGCATGGACGACGTGCAGGTGCGCGATGAGGTTTTGACCATCTTTCTGGCCGGATATGAGACGGTGGCGAATGCGCTGACCTGGACGTGGTATCTGCTGAGCCAGAATCCCGAAGCCGCTGACCGAATGTATGCCGAGGTGCGCGAGGAACTGGGTACGGGTGATGGCGCGCGCACGGCGACGATGGAGGACTACGGGCGGCTGAAGTATACGGAGATGGTCTTTGCGGAGTCTATGCGTCTGTACCCGCCGGCGTGGGCGATGGGCAGGCGGTCGACGCAGCCGTTGGAGCTGGGCGAGTACAGGATTCCTGCGGGGGCACACTTCTTTTTCAGCCAGTATGTGATGCAGCGCTCGGCGGAGTTCTGGGACGAGCCGCTGGCGTTTCGTCCGGAGCGGCACACGGTCGAGGCCAAGGCGGAGCGTCCGCGGTTTGTCTACTTCCCTTTTGGCGGCGGGCGGAGACAGTGTATCGGCGAGGGGTTTGCGTGGATGGAGGGTGTGCTCTCGCTGGCGACGATTGCGCAGCGGTGGCGGCTGCGGTTTGTTCCGGCTTATCCAGTTGTCCCGCAAGCGAAGATCACCCTGCGGCCTAAGTTTCCGATGATGATGAGGGTGGAGCGCGTCTGAGCGCGACGGATATTTCGCGATTTGCAGTGACCGCGTTGGATGTAGACTCCTGTGACGAGGAGAACGACCATGGCGCTGAACGCGTATATGACCATCAAGGGCCAGAAGCAAGGAACGATCACCGGATCGGTGACGCAGAAGGGGCATGAGAGCAGCATTCTCATCCACTCCTTCAGTCACGAGATCGACAGCCCGCGCGATCCCGCTTCGGGCCTGCCGACAGGCAAGCGGATGCATAAGCCAGTCTACTTCCTGAAGGAGGTGGACAAGAGTTCCCCACTACTCTGGAACGCTCTGACGAGCAATGAGAACCTGACGAGCGTCGAGATCCAGTTCTGGGCGCCGGGTGTTGCGGCGGCCGGCGGCGTCGCGACGGACAAGCAGATCTATACGGTGTCGCTGACAAACGCGAGCATCGCTTCGATGCTGCAGTCGATGCCGAGCAACGTAGACCCCTCTACGGCGAAGTTGACGCTGCAAGAGGAGATCACACTGACGTACCAGAAGATCGAGTGGACCTGGAATGATGGCGGCGTGACGGCGAGCGACGACTGGGAAACTCCGGTAGCCTAGAAGGCGAGGTTATACGGTGTTGCTGACGTTTGAAGACTTTGCAGGCAACGCTGCTGTCGTGGCGGGCCTTCGCGCGGCGATTGCCACGGGCAGGTTGCCGCACTCGCTGATTCTGCTGGGCCCGCGGGGCGCGGGCAAGTTTACGCTGGCGCTGATGCTGACCATGGCGCTGGAGTGCGAGCGCCAGCCGCGGGAACTGGTTGACGGGCGCGAACTGGCGGGGTTCTGCGGCGAGTGCCGCAACTGCACGCGCATCGCTGAAGGCGCGGAGCTGGAGGCGAAGGTCGAAGAGGCCGTTGCGGCGCGCGAGGAGATGCGCGAGACCGACAAAAAAGACACGCGAGTGCTGGTGCAGACGCATCCTGACGTGCTGATTGTGCCGCCTGACCCTCCTCAGTTGCTGATCAAGCTCGGCCAGATTCGGACGATGATCGGGCGCGCGCAGTATCAGCCGTCGGAGGCGCCGAAGACGGTGTTTGTGCTGACCTCGGCGGCGTTTATGAAGGAGGCGGCGAACTCGCTGCTGAAACTGCTGGAGGAGCCGCCGCCATACGTCCACCTGATCCTGCTGGCGGAGAACCTCGGCGAGTTGCTGCCCACGATTCGTTCGCGCTGCGCTGTGGCGCACCTGGGCGCGCTGCCGGTGGAGGAGATTGTGGCATTGCTCGCCAAGCGGCGGCCGGAGCTGAACAAGAACGAGCGCGAGTTGACGGCGCGGCTGAGCGAAGGCGCTGCGGGCCGAGCGATGGGCTTCAACCTTGCAGAGTATGCCGCGGGACGCGCGGATGCGCTCACCGTGCTGCAGAACGCGGAGCGGTCGGGCGATCATACTTCCCTGTTCAAGATGACTGAGACCTACCGCTCCGGGGCCGAGGGGCAGGTGAAGACCACGGTGCTGCTGCGGGCGTTGTCCAGCCTGCTGGAGGACATGCTGCTGTTGCAGTCGGGGGCCGGTGACCGGGTGCGGAATGTGGACAAGCGCGCTGACCTGCAGCGGCTTGCAGATACCTTCAGCTTCGAGTGGATTGAGGCGGCGGTGCGGGGGATGGACGCGGTGCAGAGCGGGATGCGGCGCAACCTGCTGCGATCACTGAGCCTGGATGCGCTGGCTGCGGAGCTGGAAGAGTCACGGGTGTAGGCCTTTTGCGCCGGGCTGAGTCTAACGGCTGAAGCCGTGCGCATGATACAAACTAGATATCTTCATGAATCTTCTGCTGCTCTGACACCTCGGATTGGGTGTGTCTGGCAGATCTGTCGAATGATTGGCACGCGTGCGGGTGAATGAGCATCCAATAGAAGTAGATGCCCTTGCAGCAATAGATTGTGACAGTCGATGAAGGCCCGGCGTCCTGATGCGATGGGGCCACGGAGTAGGAATCGAGAACGATGGCCAAAGTGACCGAGAGCAAGACCGCAGTGAAGCGGGACGACAACACGTTCAATGGAACGCGCAAGCTGATACGTCCGCATCTTCCGCCGGTGGAGCGGCGGCGTGAACCCATGCATACCGAAGACCCGCTGACCCATGCGATGGTCTCCGACCTGCATGGAGTTCCGGAGAGCTCACACGCTGAGGCGTTCTACTTCCAGAAGCAGATGCAGCAACAGACGGAGATGCTGGTAGTGCTGGAGGATGGTGAAGAGCTGCGCGGCATCATCCAGTGGTACGACAAGTGCGTGGTGAAGCTGCAGGTGGGTCGCAACCGCGTGCTGATCTACAAGGCGGGCATCAAGTATCTGTACAAGGCCAGTGAGGCGCATCCGGCGAATGTGGTGATGAAGTAAAAGAGCAGCGAACAGCCAACATTTAACAGCGAACAGGCAGCGGTGACGATGTGGTCGCCGCTTTCTATTTAGGCATGGCGGCTTTCTCGAGTCGGTCGCGGAGGGCGTCGCGGAGTCCGCTTGGGGGTGGGAGTGGGGCGAGGATGAGTTGTGCGCCGCGGTCGTCGAGCGCGCGCAGACCTGCGAAGAGTGCGGCGGCAAGGGCTTCAGGATCGTCCCAGCGTGCCCACGGCTGGACGACGGCTTGAGTTGTCAAAGACCAATCCAGAGGGAGCAGCACGCCGATGGCCTCCGGTGGGAGCGTTGACGATTGGAGCGCAGAGGCGAGTGCTGCGGGGTTGCCCTCCACCAGTTGCAGTCGCGCTCGCGGGGCATAGTGCCGGATGCCGACGCCGGGGGATGGCAGCGATGCGGGGGTCTGTGTAGCAACTGGTTGGAAGACCTGCACCGCGACGCCGGTGGCGGCGGTGAGATGCTGCGGTGTAATGGCGCCGGGGCGGTAGAGCAGCATTGGGGTCTGGGTGGGGTCGAGGACGGTGGATTCGAGGCCGATGGTGGTGGGGCCGGCGTCGAGGACGGCATCGATGCGGCTGTTGAGGTCGGCGAGCACATGCGAGGCGGTGGTCGGGCTGGTATGGCCGAAGAGGTTGGCGCTGGGTGCGGCGATGGGCAGCCCTGCGGCTTCCAATAGAGCGTGTGCGGCAGGGTGCGCCGGCACACGTACCCCGACCAGTTCCCTGCCTGCGGTTACTGCGTCGGGGATCGAGGCGTTCCGTGGCAGCAGTAGTGTGAGGGGGCCGGGCCAGAAGCTAGAGGCTAGACGCGAGATTCTAGGTTCAAGTGATGTGGGAACGCTGGTGATGGTGGAGAGCTGGCTGACTGAAGCGATGTGAACTATGAGCGGGTCCCATGCGGGACGCTGCTTGGCGGTGAAGATGGCGGCGACCGCTGCAGGCGAGAGCGCGTTGGCGCCGAGGCCGTAGACGGTCTCCGTAGCGAAGGCGACCAGGCGGCCTTCGCGCAGGAGCGCGGCGGCGCGGGCGATGTCGGCTGGTTTGGTTGCGTCGAGATGGAGCGTGGTCGGCAAGGTGATGATTCATCGTAGCGAATCGGAGGAAAGAACAAGCAAAGGCAAGATCTCTAACGCGGAGGGCGCAGAGGTTGCGCGAAGGTCGCAGAGGGAGCAAAGGCGACTCTTCCACAGGGAATTTGGCACTAAAGTTCGCGGACGGCAGGTGAGGCGTAGACTGTGGCCATGCAGGCTGCGGAGATCGAGCTGAAGTTTCCCGTGGCGGATGTGCGAGCGTTTCGCGCAGCCGCAGAGACGATTGGGTTCTCGCTGGTGACCGAGCGCACCTTTGAGAGCAATACCCTCTACGACACCGAGGACCGCCAACTGCGCGGCCGGAGGCAGATTCTGCGCCTGCGTGAGTACGGTGGGCACTGTACGCTCACCCATAAGCGCCAGGCCGAGGGCGAGAGCGACACTCGCTACAAGACTCGCATTGAGACCGAGAGCAGCGTCGATGACTGCGGCGCCATGGCAGAGGTGTTCGCGCACATGGGTTATGTGCCGGTCTTTCGCTATGAGAAGTTCCGTACCGAGTGGGCGCTGACCACCGAAGGCGGTGAGGGCAAGCTGGTGCTCGACGAGACTCCGATCGGCGTTTGGGCCGAGCTGGAGGGCGAGCCGGCCTGGATTGACGCCATGCTGGAGCGGCTGGGCGTGAATCCGGAGCAGTGCCTGACTGACAGCTATGGCAAGCTGTTCCTGCGCTGGAAGGAAGAGTCCGGGAGTCCGGCTGAGCACCTGACCTTTGAGGAGGCGGGTGTGGTGGCAGTGCTTTAGGGCGGCTCAGCTTTTGATGATCAGCTACCAGTTTTCCAGTCGCCAGTTTTCCAATCGTCTGCTCTAGAAGATCTGGAAGTTGACGTCGATGTAGAGGTCGACGGGGACGGGTTTGCCGTTGTTCATGGCGGGCTTGAACTTGTATTGGCGAACGGCTTCGAGCGCCTTCTCGTCCAGGCCCATGCCGATGGGGCGGACGACGCGGACATGGGTGGGGTTGCCGTTGACGTCGACCACCAAATAGACCTGAACATTGCCGGAGAACTTGGCCTTGCGGGCCTCCTCAGAGAACTCGGGGTCCACCTGATAGATGAGCTTGGGCGGCTGCTGCGCGGATCCGGCGTGCATGAATCCGCCGCCGGTGTTGCCGCCATTCCCTGCCCCCAGACCGGCCCCGTTGCCCGAGCCGATGCCGCCACCGCTGCCGGTACCGAGAGAGGCGCCGGGAAGCGTGGAGCTGGGCAGGCCGAGGTTCGGCATGGTGTTGTTGGCCATCTTCAGGTCCTTCTGCATCACCAGGGTGGGGTCGACGGCGAGCTTGGGCGGGATGGTGGGTGGGGCCTTGGGCGGAACGATCTGCTGCTGTGCGAACTTGGGCAGACGGCCCTGGGTTACAGGGGCGATATCATGCGAGCCGCCACCGCCGCCCATCTTCTCCGCGCGCGCAGCGATGGGCGGGGCGACGGGGATGTCCGTGAGCAGGGTGAGGTTCTGCTTGGGCGCAGCGAACTGTACGTGGTTCCGGATAAGGATGGCGATAAACAGGATGAGCAGGGCGTAGATCGCGATGGAGGCGGCGACTGACTTGGGGCTCATCTTGGTGGCCATGCGGTCTGGCACGGCGACGGGCTTGGACTGCAGGACCAGCGGCGGCAGCTTCTCCGGAAAGAAGGCGTCGCGGATGCTGGAGAAGAGCGAGAGGAAGGTGCCGCCCTGGTCCTCGACCTCTGTGCCGAAGCTGAGGACGGGCGCTGTGGAAGACGCTGGGGCGGCGGCGCTCTGCTCGGCGGCCTTTTCGACGGGGGGCGGGGGTAGCGTGTTGGTATCAGCCATAGGAAGACAAAGGGAAGCCGTAAGTTGCGAACTGCGAGGGGCTGCCCCTTCAACTGAGGGACGATAGCATCGCCGGGTTCATTCTACAAACTCTTGCCCGGCTTTGCTGAAGGGTTAGACGGGGAAGTTGGCCAAGAGGTATGCGCAAGGATAACGGAAGACCATCCCGGCGGGGAGCCTTACAATAGAGGTTTGGCCGTAACCGGCAGGAAGACCCTGCTGGATACGGCGAGAGGTTGGAGCGTAAGGATGTCGGGAGACGACAAGAAGAAGGGTTTGAAGGGGACGCTGAACCTGCCCCAGACGGCGTTCGCCATGAAGGCGAACCTGCCCCAGAATGAGCCCCTGCGGCTGGCGAAGTGGGAGTCGAGCGGGCTGTATGAGCAGATTCGGGCGGCTCGCGCCGGTTCGCCGAAGTACATACTGCACGATGGGCCGCCGTATGCGAACGGGGCCATCCACCTGGGCCACGCGCTGAATAAGTGCATCAAGGACTTTGTGGTGAAGACCAAGACCATGGCGGGGTTTGATGCGCCGTACGTGCCGGGCTGGGACTGCCACGGGCTGCCGATTGAGATCAAGGTAGACGAGAAGCTGGGCGGCAAAAAGCTGGAGATGGACCCAGTGGCGGTCCGCAAGGCCTGCCGCGAGTATGCCGGGAAGTACCTGGACCTGCAGCGAACGCAGTTCAAGCGGCTGGGCGTCTTCGGGCGCTGGGACAAGCCCTACGCGACGATGGACTTCCCGTATGAGGCCTCCATCCTGGAGACGTTTTATGGATTTTATGAAAAGGGATTCGTCTACAAGGGGCTGAAGCCGGTCTATTGGTGCTCACACGACCACACGGCGCTGGCGGAGGCCGAGGTGGAGTACGAGATGCACATCTCGCCGAGCGTGTATGTAAGGTATGCGCTGACCAGCAAGCCGGAGAAGATTCATCCGAAGCTGCGGGGGAAGAAAGTCTGGACGATTATCTGGACGACGACACCGTGGACGCTGCCGGCGAGCATGGCCGTGGCCTTTGGTCCGGAGGTGGAGTACGTCGCGCTCGAAGATGGTGATGACGTGTACATCGTCGCGGAGGCGCTGGTGGAGCAGGTGCGCGAGGCGTGCACGCTTTTGGGCCATCTGAAGCACGCGAAGGTGATTGCGACGTTCCCCGGTACGAAGCTCGACCGTGTGACGTTTGCGCATCCGTTTCTGGATCGAGAGATTCTCGGCGTAAATGCGGAGTATGTGACGACCGAACAAGGTACGGGCGCTGTGCACACGGCGCCGTCACATGGCCCCGATGACTTTGCGACCGGAGTTAAGTATGGGCTGCCGCTGACCTGCAACGTGGATGCGCAGGGCAAGCTGCGGAACTACGATGGTCAGCCGTTCGATGGTTTGTTTGTGAGCAAGGCGAACCCGATCATCAAGCAGCTATTGCAGGAACGCGGCGCGCTGATGGGCGAGTTCGATCTGAACCACAGCTATCCGCACTGCTGGCGCTGCCACAAGCCGCTGATCTTCCGCGCGACCGAGCAGTGGTTTATCGGGATGGAGACTCCGGTGCTGAGCCCGAAGAGTCCTCCCACATCTCAAAATCGAGATGTGGGGCACCCGGATACTACGTTTCGGGAGCGGGCGCTGGAGGAGATTTCGCGCGTAGTGTGGGACCCTGCGTGGGGCGAGGAGCGCATCAGCAACATGATTGCGACGCGGCCGGACTGGTGCATCAGCCGGCAGCGGATTTGGGGCGTGCCGATTGCGGTGTTCCTGTGCGAGAAGTGCCATGAGCCGCTGAATGATGAGGCGATCAATGCGAGCGTGGTGGAACTGTTTGCGAGGGACGGCGCTGATGCGTGGTACTCGAAGACGGTGGCTGAGTTGTTGCCGGCGGGGACGAAGTGCCCGGACTGCGGAGGCACGGAGTTCCGCAAGGAGATGGACATTCTGGACGTATGGTTTGAGAGCGGCGCGAGCTGGCACGCGGTGCTGGACGTGGAGCCCGAGCTGCACTGGCCCGCGGACCTGTACACCGAAGGCGGTGACCAGCATCGCGGGTGGTTCCACAGTTCCCTGCTGTCGTCGGTGGGGATTCGGGATGCGGCACCTTATCGGATGGTCGCAACATCCGGATGGACGCTGGACGAGCAGGGGCGGGCGTTTTCGAAGTCGCTGGGCAACGGCGTGGACCCGGTGGATATTGCCGACCGGCTGGGCGCGGAGATTGTGCGGCTGTGGGTCGCGAGTGTGGACTTCCGCGAGGACGTGGCCGCCAGTGAGAACCTGATGCAGCGCGTGAGCGAAAACTATCGCAAGCTGCGGAACACACTGAGGTTTCTGTTGTCGAATTTGTCGGATTTTGATCCAGCGGAGGATGCGATAGCGTGGGACGGGATGCAGCCGCTGGACCAGTACATCCTGGCGCGTACCGCGGAGCTGGATGCCGCGGTGCGCAAGGCGTACGACGAGTTTGAGTTCCACCGTGCGTACCAGGCGCTGAATGAGTTTACGAACTCCGATCTGAGCGCGCTGTATCTGGATGTGGTGAAGGACCGGCTGTACACGTTTGCCCCGCAGAGCCATGAGCGGCGCAGCGCGCAGACTGCGATGTGGCGGATTGTGGAGGCGATGACGCGGCTGATTGCGCCGATTCTTTCCTTCACGGCGGAGGAGGTGTGGGAGCATCTGCCCAAGGTTGAGGGACGTGCGGAGAGTGTTCATGTAGCGCTGTTTCCGGCGGTGCTGGAGATTGTGCCGGGGACGGTCAAAGACATCGAAGCGGATTGGGAAAAGCTGTTGGAGGCTCGGGAGGCTGTGATGACGCAGCTTGAAGCACTGCGCGTGAGCAAAGACATCGGCAAGGGTCTGGACGCAAGTATTCGCGTGCTTGCGACGGAGGGCTCGGAGCTGGGACTGATTCTGTCCAAATACGAGCTTGCGCTGCCTGAGTTTTTCAATGTGTCGCAGGTGACTGTGCAGATGGTGGCTTCGACGCCGGATGCGGCGGCGTTGGCCGTGGAGGTGAGCGTGGCGGGCGGAGCGAAGTGCGCACGCTGCTGGCGGGTGGTTCCTGACGTGGGAGAAGACCCGCGTTGGCCGGAGGTTTGCGCGCGTTGCGCGGGGGCGTTGGAGGCGATTGGGTTTGAACCGATGCAAACAGCTTAGGTCGGGCTTTCAGCCCTCTGAGCGTTTAATCTGTGCGGATACCCAGGGCGTTGCCCTGGGCTGGGATAGGACGGGCCTTCGGCCCTTAGAGCAGCGGCACTTGCAGAAGTAAATGCAGATTCCCCTTCGACAAGCTCAGGGGAATGACAAAGAAAAAAGGTGATTGATGGTGGATCGTTCGGGAAGAAGAGACTGGCGCTGGTTGATGGTGGTGATTGCCGCAGCGGTGATTGCGCTGGACCGCGTGAGCAAGCGGTGGATCGTGAAGAATGTGATTCCGGCGCATCCGATTGTGGTGTGGCCGGGGGTGTTCCGGATTACGCACGTGCTGAACACCGGCGCGGCGTTCAGCATGTATGAGGGGGCGAGTTCGCAGACGCTGGTGCGGTACGTGCTCATTGGATTTTCCGCAGTGGCTGTGGTGGTGATTTTGGTGCTGCTGTGGCGGATGGGGCGCAGGCTGTCGGTAACTGCGGTGGCGCTGGCGCTAATTCTGGGTGGGGCGATCGGCAATATGTACGACCGGATACGGTTCGGGTACGTGGTGGATTTTCTGGAGGTGCACATTGTGCACTACCACTGGCCGGACTTCAATGTGGCGGATTCGTGCATTGTGGTGGGGGCGTGTTTGCTATTGCTGGAGATGTTGCGACCACAAAGAGATTCCCGCTAAGCACAAGAGCAAAGCGCCCACGCAAAGGGCGCAAAGTAGAACGCAGAGGACGCGACGGCGTCGCCGGGGGGATATGGGGAGTACATGAACGACCAGATCACAATTCGCGGGGCGCGGACCCACAACCTGAAGGGCATTGATGTGGACATCCCACACAATGCACTGACGGTGGTGAGCGGCGTGTCGGGGTCGGGCAAGAGCTCGCTGGCGTTCGATACGGTGTATGCCGAGGGGCAGCGGCGGTATGTGGAGAGTCTGTCGGCATATGCGCGGCAGTTCCTGGAGCGCATTGAGAAGCCGGATGTGGACTTTATGGACGGGTTGGCGCCGGCGATCGCCATCAAGCAGAAGAACCAGACACGCAATCCGCGCAGCACGGTGGCGACAGCTACGGAGATCTACGATTATCTGCGGCTGTTGTATGCGCGCTGTGGCACGGTGACCTGCCTGCACTGCGGCGGCGTGGTGCGGCACGATACCGTCGATGAGATAGCCACGCGGGTTCTGGCGATGCCCGAGGGGACGCGGGTGTATACGCTGTTTCCGATTCAGCGGCGCGAGGTGAAGCTGGAGGCGATGGTGGGGCCGGTGACTGAGGAGCCGATCAATGAGCCGGCGATTCAGCGAGTCAGCGCAAAGTCGAAGAAGCAGGCGAAGGAGAAGGCTGTGCCGGTGGTGGATATCACCGAGAGCCTGAAGGAGCGGCTGGGGGAACTGCGCAGGCGGGGATACAACCGGCTGTGGCAGGATGATGGGGCCGCGGGAAAGGTTGTGGAGTTCTCTACTCCCGAGTCTCTTCTGGAATTGGACTTTGCACGGCCGATCTATGTGCTGGCGGACAGGCTGGCGCTGTCGGCGGAGGTGCGGTCGCGGCTGGTGGATGCGATCGAGACCGGCTACCGTGAGGCGGGAGAGATTGTGCTGCGCACCGTTCCGCGCGAAGGTGAGGCGACGGAGTTGTTGCGCTTCTCGGCGGCGTTTGAGTGCTCCTCGTGCCATCGTGCGTATCGCGAGCCGGAGCCGCGGCTGTTCAGCTTCAACAATCCGTATGGGGCGTGCCCGCGCTGCCAGGGGTTCGGCAACACCATAGACTTCGATCCGAACTTGATCATCCCGGACCGTTCGAAGACGCTGGATGAGGGGGCGATCGATCCGTGGACCAAGCCGAAGTACCGCGCCTGGCACGGCGAGATGAAGCGCGCGGCGAAGGCGGAGAAGATTCCGACGGATGTGCCGTGGTTCGACCTGACGGAGGCACAGCAGCGGTTCATCGAAGAAGGTCGCGGGAGCTGGGGTGGGATTCGTGGGTTCTTTGCAGAACTGGAGCGCAAGAAGTACAAGCTGCATGTGCGAGTGTTCCTGTCGCGCTATCGCGGCTATGCGACATGCCCGGACTGCCGTGGACAGCGGCTGCGCGCCGAGGCCCGCGCGGTCATGCTGCAAGCAAAGAACATCTGCGAGGTCTGCGCGCTGACGATTACGGAGACGCAGGAGTTCTTTGACTCGCTGCAGTTGAGTCCGTCGCAGATGGTTATCGCCGGCAAGGTGCTGGAGGAGGTGCGGCAGCGCGTCAGCTTTCTGCAGCAGGTGGGGCTGGAGTACCTGACGCTCGACCGGTTGAGCTCCACGCTGAGCGGCGGTGAGTCGCAGAGGATTCAACTGGCGACCAGCCTCGGTTCACGGCTGGTGGGCGCGCTGTATGTTCTGGATGAGCCGTCGATTGGGCTGCACTCGCGAGATACGGCGAAGCTGATTCGAATTATGGAGGACCTGCGCGACCTGGGGAACACGATTCTGGTGGTCGAGCACGATGCGGATGTGATTCGCGCGGCGAACCATCTGCTGGACCTGGGGCCGGGTGCTGGTGAACTGGGCGGCAGGCTGCTTGCGGCGGGCACAGTGGCGGAGGTCAGCGAGAATCCGGCTTCGCTGACGGGAAGGTATCTTAGCGGACGGGCTAAGATCGCCGTGCCGAAGCACCGGCGCGAGCCAGGGCGCGAAAAGCTGACGCTGAAAGGCGCGCGCATT
>Ga0302157_10003110_pt1 | contig 18951 bp, 20 predicted proteins | sample I_Bog_N3_3_FD_193502 | JGI IMG/M metagenome (GOLD analysis project Ga0302157, IMG submission 193502) | Peat permafrost microbial communities from Stordalen Mire near Abisko, Sweden - I_Bog_N3_3 | ecosystem: Environmental > Terrestrial > Soil > Wetlands > Peat | place: Sweden: Abisko, Stordalen...
GTAGCGGAGATGTGTGGGCTGCTTGCCGCGCTGGACGGCGGCTTCGTGCCGGCCGGTCCCGCCGGCGCGCCGGCGCGGGGGCGGACCGACGTGCTGCCGACCGGACGCAATCTGTTCGGCGTCGATTCGCGCGCCGTGCCGACCCGCACCGCCTGGGAGATCGGCCGGCGCACGGCCGAGGAGATGCTGACGCGCCATGTCCAGGATCAGGGCGAGTGGCCGAGGCGGGTGGTGCTCGATCTGTGGGGCAGCGCCACGATGCGCACCGGCGGCGACGACCTGGCCCAGGCCTTCGCACTGATGGGCGTGCAGCCGCGCTGGGATGCCGGCTCCAACCGGGTCGCCGGCTTCGACATCATGCCGTTGGCCGCCGTCAACCGGCCGCGAGTCGACGTGACCTTGCGAATCTCCGGCCTGTTCCGCGACGTGTTTCCCAGCCAGATCGCGCTGTTCGACGAAGCGGCGCGGGCCGTCGCGGCTTTGGACGAAGCGCCGGAGGACAATCCCTTGGCCGCGAGCGTGAACGCTGGGGCCGGCGACATCGGCCTGCGCGTGTTCGGCGCCGCTCCCGGGCAGTATGGCGTGGGCGTGTCCCGATTGCTCAATGCCGGGGACTGGCAGGAACGCGATGCTCTGGGCGCGGCCTATCTGGAGGCGACCTCGCACGCCTATGGGGTCGGGAACGAGGGCGTTCCAGCCGCGCCGGAATTTCGGGCACGCGTGGCCGGGGCCGACGCCTTCGTGCATGTCCAGGACCTCGCCGACCAGGACATTCTGGGCGCCGACGCCTTCGCCGAACATGAGGGTGGATTCGCCGCGGCCGCCGCGTCGCTGGGCAATCGCCCTGCCCTCTATCATGCCGATACGACCGCGCCTGAGGCCGCGAAAATCCGGACGCTCCGCGAAGAGGTGGCGAGGGTGTTGCGAGCCCGGGCGGCCAATCCGCGCTGGCTGGCCGGCCAGATGCGCCATGGGTTTCGCGGCGCGGCGGAAATCGCCGAATCGGTGGACAATTTCTTCGCCTATGCCGCGCTCACCGACGTGACCGAGGATCGCCAGTTCGACCTGCTGTTCGACGCGACGCTGGGCGACGAGATGGTGCGGCGTTTCCTGGCCGACGCCAATCCGGCGGCGGCGCGCGGCATGGCGGACAAATTCGGCGAGGCCATCCGGCGGGGCCTGTGGAACTCGCGGCGCAATTCGACTTCGGCAATCCTGGCCGGCCTCAGGGACGCTCCGGCATGAACGGCTTGGCCAAAGGCTGGTGCCCGGGCGCACTCCGACCGATGGAAAGCGGCGATGGGCTGATCGTCAGGCTGAAGATCACCGGCGGGATCGTGCCGGTCGCCCTCGCGCGGGAGATCGCGGAATGGTCGCGCCGCTGGGGCAACGGGCAGATCGACCTGACGGCCCGGACCAACCTGCAGTTGCGCGGCCTGACCGCCGAGAACCTGCCGAAACTGCAGGAGGCGATCGCGACGGCCGGCTTGCTGGATGCCGATCCTGACGGCGAGGCCGTGCGCAACGTGATCGCCAGCCCGCTGGCCGGGCTCGATCCCGGCGCGGTGCTGGACATCCGCCCGATCGTGGCGAGCCTCGAGGCGCGGCTGACCGGCGACAAAAGGCTTCATGCGTTGCCGGCGAAGTTTTGTTTCGTGGTCGACGACGGCGGGCGGCTCGGCCTGGGCGATGTCCGCGCGGATATCCGGTTCGAAGCGTTGGCGACGTCGGACGGGCCGATTTTCACGATCTTTTTCGATGGGGGTGAGGATCGACGGGTTGGGTCATGCAAACCAGCTGACGTCGCCGAAGTTGCGTACTTGATGAGTTCGATTTTTCTTGTGCGTCGGGAAAGGTCGGATGGGAAGATTGCCCGCGTCCGTGATCTTGTCGCGGAAGACGGAATTCGTGCTCTCGCCGGTGGGGAAAGGCATGGTCCGAAAAGCAGAGCCGTGCGCGCGGCGGAAGGCGAGGCGTCCAGTCGGCTGGGTGTCCATGCTCCGCGGAAAAGTACCCCCGGCGCGGTCCGGGAGACGCCTGCCTATATCGGCATCGGCCTGCCATTCGGACGGATTGCCGCCGGCGACCTTGCCGATCTTGCCAATAGAGCCGCCAGTCACGGTGCAGGCGAGTTGCGTCTGACCCCCTGGCGCGCGATCCTCATTCCCCTTCCTTCGGCCGAAGCTGCTCTATCCCTTGCCGCGACCCTGCCAACTGATGTTTTCGTTCTCGATCCCAGCGATCCACGCCGCCGGGTGGCGGCCTGTGCTGGCGCCCCTGCATGTGCGCGCGCAACGACCGATGTGCGCGGTGATGCAACGCATCTGGCGGCATCGGTTCCGGAAAACGCTATGCTGCATGTCTCGGGCTGCGCCAAGGGCTGCGCGCATCCGCGAGCGGCGGCTGTTACACTCGTCGGCTGGGATGGGCGTTATGATCTGGTCCGCGACGGTGTACCGTGGGATGTACCCGCCTTGGCGGGCATGAGCGCGGCGGAAGCGGCGCGGCATGTGCGCGACATCTTCGAAGGCAAGGCGGCGTGACTGGCGGGCACGATTATATTCACGACGGAGCGGAGATTTACCGCCGCTCGTTCGCCATCATCCGGCGCGAGGCCGACCTGGAGCGCTTCACCGCCGAGGAAGAGCGGGTGGCGGTCCGGATCATCCATGCCTGCGGTATCGTCGAGGTGGCGTCCGACATCGCGTTCGCGCCCGGCGCCGTGCTGGTTGGCATCGCCGCGCTGGAAGCCGGTGCGCCCATATTATGCGATGCCAAAATGGTGGCGAACGGCGTCACCCGCGCCCGCCTGCCGCGCGACAACGCGGTTATCTGCACCCTCGATGACCCGCGCGTACCGGCGCTGGCGGCGGAGATGGGGACGACCCGGTCGGCGGCGGCGATGGAGCTGTGGCGTGATCGGCTGGGCGGGGCAGTGGTCGCGATCGGCAATGCGCCGACCGCGCTGTTCCGGTTGCTGGAAATGCTGGACGCTGGCGCACCCAGGCCGGCTTGCGTGATCGGCATGCCGGTCGGTTTCGTCGGGGCGGCGGAGTCGAAAGAGGCGCTGATCGCCGATGGGCGGGTGCCCTATCTGGCGGTGCGCGGGCGCAAGGGCGGCAGCGCCATGACCGCCGCCGCGATCAACGCGCTCGCGAGCGCCCGAGAATGACCGGCCGTCTCTACGGCATTGGTCTTGGCCCCGGCGATCCGGAGCTGCTGACAATCAAGGCGCTGCGCCTGATCCAGGCGGCGCCGGTGGTGAGCTATTTCGCCAAGGCGGGGCGGCGCGGCAATGCGCGGGGCATCGTCGATCCGTGGCTGACCGGCGCCGCGATCGAGGTGCCGCTGCATTACCCGATGACGACCGAACATGCCTTCGACAGCCCGGTCTATGTGTCGGTCCTGGCCGAGTTCTATGAGAAAGCCGTCGCGTCCTTGTCGACTCATCTCGATGCCGGGCGCGACGTCGCCCTGCTGGCTGAGGGCGATCCGCTGTTCTACGGCTCGTTCATGCACCTCTATGTCCGGCTGCGCGCGCGCTATCCGGTAACCCTGGTGCCGGGCGTTACCGGCATGGCGGGCTGCTGGTCGGTGGCCGGCGAGCCGATGACCTGGGGCGACGACACGCTGTCGGTGCTGCCGGGCACACTGCCATCGGCAGCGCTGGTGGAAAAGCTGCGCGCGACCGACGCGGCGGTGATCATGAAGCTGGGGCGGAATTTCGCGAAGGTTCGCGAGGCGGTGGAGGCGGCTGGTCTGCTCGATCGCGCCATCTATGTCGAGCGCGGCACGATGGCGGACGAGCGGGTCATGAAGCTGGCCGAAAAGACCGATGGGCAGGCGCCCTATTTTTCGCTGATCCTGATTCCCGGCCAGGGGCGGCGGCCGTGAGCGGTAAGCTGTTCATCGTCGGGCTCGGTCCTGGCCCCGCCTGTTGGCTGGCGCCGGAGGCCAGCGCCGCGCTAGAGGCGGCCAGCGATGTCGTGGGGTATCAGCCCTATGTCGACCGCGTGCCCGAGCGCGCCGGCCAGCGCCGTCACGGCAGCGACAACCGGGTCGAGATCGACAGGGCGCGGGACGCGCTGGGGATGGCGGCCGCGGGGCGGCAAGTCGCGGTCGTTTCCGGCGGCGATCCGGGAATCTTCGCGATGGCGGCCGCGGTGTTGGAGTCGATCGAGGCCGGCGCGCCGTCCTGGTGCGACCTCGACGTCGTTGTCATTCCCGGGATTTCGGCGATGCAGGCCGCCGCGGCGCGGCTCGGTGCGCCTTTGGGACATGATTTTTGCGCCATCTCGCTCTCCGACAATTTGAAGCCTTGGGCCATCGTCGAGCGACGCCTGCGCGCCGCTGGCGACGGGGATTTCGTCATCGCGCTCTATAACCCGGCGTCGAAGGCGCGGCCGGACCGAATCCATCAGGCGTTCGAACTGCTGCGTAAGGTCAAGTCGCCCGAGACGCCGGTCGCCTTTGCCCGTGCGGTCGGGCGCGACGAAGAGCGCATCGCGCTGACGACTCTGGGCGCGGCCGATCCTGGGGTCGCAGACATGAGCACCCTCGTGATCGTCGGCTCCAGCGAAACGCGTTTCGTCGCGCGGCCGGGCAAGGCGCCCTGGCTGCTGACCCCCCGCTCCTATGGGGCCGGACGATGATCCTCGATCCAGGCCATGATCGCGTCGAGCGTCTCGAAAGCCGGCACATCCTCGGGTTTCGGCCGTTCGACCATGATGACCTCGACTCCCAAAGTCCGGGCTGCGGCGAGTTTGGGGGCAGTCGCGTCGCCGCCGCTGTTCTTGGTCACCAGGATTTCGATTTGGTGATCGCGCAGCAGCACGACCTCGTCATCGATCGTGAAAGGTCCGCGCGCCAGCATCAGGCGATGATCGGGGAGCGCGGCGATCGCATCCGGCGGTTCGATGGTGCGGACCACGTAATGATGCCGCGGGGCGGCGGCGAAGGCGGACAGCTGCAGCCCGCCGACGGTCAGGAACACGCGGCGGGGCGTCTCGCCCAGGGCGCGGACCGCCTCCGCCATATCGGCGACCGGAGTCCAGCGGTCGCCCTCGACTGCGCGCCAGGGCGCGCGGGTGAACATCGCGAGCGGCAGGGCCAGGTCCCGGCAGGCACGGGCCGCGTTGGCCGACATTTGCGCGGCGAAGGGATGGGTGGCGTCGATCACCGCGCCGACCGCGTTTTCGGCCAGATAGGCCTTCAGCCCGTCGACACCGCCAAACCCGCCGGTGCGGAACGGGATCGGCGGTGCGACCGGGTTTCGGGTGCGGCCGGCGAAGGACAAAATGGGGTCGAGATCGGCGCAGCCGGCGACTGCGCGGGCCAGCGCGCTCGCCTCGGTCGTGCCACCCAGTATCAAAAGCCGCATGACCTTGCCTTGGAAGGAATCGCCGCGTGAGCGGGCCATTGAACGCCACCGGGCGTTGGCTGTCGATCATCGGCATCGGCGAGGACGGCGTCGCGGGCTTGTCCGCCGCCGCGCTGGCCCTGATCAGGCAGGCGCCGCTCGTGGTGGGCGGCCAGCGCCATCTCGACCTGCTGGGCGACGCGGTCAAGGGCGAACACCTGGCCTGGCCCTCACCGATGCACGATGCCTTCCCGGCGATTCTCGCGCGGCGCGGGTCGCCGGTCGCCGTCGTCGCCACGGGCGATCCCTTCTTTTACGGCGTGGGGTCGGTCCTGGCGCGGCAGGTGCCGGCGGACGAGATGCTGTGCCTGCCCGGCGTTTCCGCCTTCAGCCTGGCGGCGAACCGGCTCGGCTGGGCGTTGCAGGATTGCGCGCTGGTCACATTGCATGGGCGGGCGCTGGAGCGGGTCATTCCGGCTCTGCAGCCGAACTGCCGGATATTGGCGCTGTCCTGGGATGGATCGACGCCCCGCCTGCTCGCCGAGCTGCTGGTGCGCTACGGCTTGGGCGAAGCCCGGATGATCGTGTGCGAGGCAATGGGCGGCCCTCATGAGCGGCTGCGCGCGTGCCTGGCGCTAGAGTTCGACCTCGCGGATATCGCGCCGCTCAATCTCGTCGCGCTGGATATTCCGGCCGTACCGGGCGCCCGGGTCATTCCGCTCACGCCCGGTCTGCCCGACGACTGGTTCGAGCATGACGGGCAGTTGACCAAGCGGGAGATTCGCGCCGTGACGCTGGCGGCGCTCCGGCCCCGACGCGGCGAGGTGCTGTGGGATGTCGGCGCTGGATCGGGTTCGGTCGGCATCGAGTGGATGCTGGCGCACCCCTCCAACCGGGCGAACGCGATCGAACGCAGCGCCGTGCGCGCCGGGCGGATCGCGCGCAACGCGGCGGCGCTGGGCGTACCCGATCTCGGAATCATCGAGGGTTCCGCCCCTGACGCGCTCAAGGACCTCCCGTCGCCGGACGCGGTCTTCATCGGTGGCGGCGCGACCGGCGAAGGCGTTATCGATGCTGCTTGGGCCGGACTGCGCCAAGGTGGCCGGCTGGTGATCAATGGGATCACGATCGAGACCCAGGTTGAGCTGATCCGGCGGTTCACGCTGCTCGGCGGAAGCCTGACGGAGATCAGAATCTCCCACGCCGATCCGGTCGGGGGTTTCCACGGCATGCGGCCGGCGATGCCCGTGACACAGTGGGCGGTAACCAAGCCATGACATCTGCTGTCGCCATCGGTGTCGGTTGCCGCAAGGACTGCGCGGCCGATGCCATCGAGGCCCTAGTCCGGCAGGCCTTGGGGCAGGTACCCGCCGCCGCTCCGCTCGGGCTGTTCACTCTGGTCGACAAGAGCGGCGAGGCCGGGCTGATCGAGGCGGCGGACCGGCTGGGGCTCGATCTCACCTATCTGCCGCGCGAAACCTTGCGCAGTCGGGCGGCGGCGGTTCAGACGCCGTCGCCCCACGCCGAAACGCTGTTCGGCGTGCCGTCGGTGGCCGAGGCGGCGGCGCTGGCGGGTGCCGGGCCGAAATCGGTCCTGATCGTCGCGCGCATTGCGGCTGACGGCGCGACCTGCGCCATTGCCGAGGCAGCGCCATGACCGTGCATTTCATCGGCGCGGGACCCGGGGCGCCCGACCTGATCACCGTGCGCGGGCGCGACCTGATCGCGTGCTGTCCGGTCTGCCTCTATGCCGGGTCGCTGGTGCCGCCGGCCTTGCTGGAGTATTGCCCGCCCGGCGCACGCATCGTCGATACCGCGCCTTTATCGCTGGACCAGATCGCCGCGGAGTTCGTCCGAGCGTGGGAAGACGGGCAGGATGTGGCCCGCCTGCATTCGGGCGATCTGTCGGTGTGGAGCGCGATGGGCGAACAGCTGCGGCGGCTCGATCGACTGGGTATTCCTTATACGGTGACGCCCGGCGTGCCCGCTTTCGCCGCCGCCGCCGCGGCACTCGGGCAGGAGCTGACGCTGCCTGGCGTCGCTCAATCGCTGGTGCTGACCCGCACCACCGGCCGCGCGTCGGCGATGCCCGAGTGTGAAAAACTTGCGGCATTCGCATCCACTGGCGCCACGCTCGCAATCCATCTGTCGATCCACGTGCTTGATGCGGTGGTGGCCGAGCTGATCCCGCATTATGGCGCGGAATGCCCGGTGGCGGTGGTCTACCGCGCCTCATGGCCGGATGAGCGGACGATCCGGGGGACGCTCGCGACCATCGCCGAACTGGTCGCGGTCGCGCCGATCGAGCGGACCGCGCTGATCCTGGTCGGGCCGGTCCTGGGTGCGCGCGATTTCCGCGAGAGCGCCCTTTACGATCCCGATTATCTCCGGCGCTTCCGTCCGAGCCGGCTTCTGGGAACGGATCAATGCGAGTCCTGAAAACTGGAACGGGCGAGCAGTTGGCCCGCGCGGTCGAACATCACGACTTCGAGCAACGAGCCGCTGCCCTCGAGCACCCGCGCCGCGGTTCGCCAGGCAGCGCCCACGACCGACGTGGCCATGTCGACGCCGGCCGATTTGGCACGATCGAATGCCTCCATGGCAGAGTTCGCTCCGGCGATTCGCGCAGCCAGTTCGGCGTTGGCTCCGGACTCGAGCGCCCGCGCGCTCAGCCATTCGAGATCGACCTCGCCGCGCCGGGAATGGAGGTCGAGCAGGCCCTGTCCCAGCTTGGTGATCTTGGCCATGCCGCCGGCGACGGTGACGCGTTCGACCGGATGGCGGCGCAAATATTTCAACATGCCGCCGACGAAATCGCCCATGTCGATCAGCGCCGCGTCGGGCAGGCCGTAGAGAGCGGCGACCGCCGCTTCCGAGATCGAACCGGTGGCGCCGGCGACATGAGTGAGGCCCGCGGCGCGGGCGACGTCGATGCCGCGATAGATCGAGTGGATCCAGGCGGAACAGGAATAGGGGACGACGATGCCGGTCGTGCCCAGGATCGACAATCCGCCGACGATGCCCAGCCTTCGGTTCAAGGTCCGTTCGCCGATCTTCTCGCCGCCGGGAATCGCGATTTCGACGATCACATCGCCGCCAGCACCCAGAGTCGCCGCCACCTCGGCGATGGCCGTACGGATCATTTCGCGCGGAACCGGATTGATGGCGGGCTCTCCGGGCGGCAGCGGCAGGCCGGGCAAGGTCACCGTGCCGACGCCTTCGCCGGCGCGGAAGCCGACGCCGCTGCCGGCGGGACCCGGGCGCACGGTGGCGACGATCAGCGCGCCATGGGTGACATCCGGATCGTCGCCGGCATCCTTGACGACGCCGGCGCGGGCGAATCCGTCGCCCAGTTCCCAGGTCGCCAGCGTGAAGGACGGGCGCGCGCCGCCGGGCAGCAGGACCGGGACCGGGTCAGGGAACTGGCCGGTCAGCAGCGCCTCATAAGCCGCGCGGCTGGCGGCGGCGGCGCATGTGCCCGTGGTCCAGCCGCGGCGGAGCGGGCGCTGAGGGTCGGGCGTCTCCATGGTCCACCGTCCTATCGGACAGCCTCGATTTTGCCTAGGACTATCGGGCTATGACGGATTCACCCTTGCAGGGCGCCCTGGGCGGATTGCGCCTGCCGGTCTTCAATCCCGGGGAGGTCTGGCTCGCGGGCGGGGGACCCGGCGATCCCGGGCTGCTGACCCTTCACGCAGTGAATGCGCTGGCTCAGGCGGATATCATCCTCTACGACGCCCTGGTCAACGACGGCGTGCTGCAACTGGCGCGGGCGGAGGCAATCCGCGAGTTCGCCGGCAAGCGCGGCGGCCGGCCCTCGCCCAGCCAGCGCGACATCACCGAGCGCCTGATCGAGCTGGCGCGCCAGGGCCTGCGTGTCCTTCGGCTGAAGGGCGGCGACCCGTTCGTGTTCGGGCGCGGTGGGGAAGAGGCGTTGGGGCTGGTCGCGGCCGGCATATCCTTCCGCGTGATCCCGGGCGTGACCGCAGGATTGGCGGGCCTTGCCTATGCCAACATCCCGGCGACGACGCGCGACACCAATCATGGCGTGATCCTCGTCACCGGCCAGTACGCCGCCGGCAACGAGCGCAATCTGGACTGGCGCGCGGTGGCGGAGACCAAACTCCCGATCATCCTTTACATGGGCATGAGCCGTCTGCCGGAGATCGCCGCCGCTCTCCTGGCGGCCGGCGTCTCGCCAGACCTGCCGGTGGCGATCGTCAACAATGCGACGACGCCGCGTCAGCGGGTCTTCATTTCCACCTTGGCGCAGGCCGGGGTGGACGCCGCGGCTCAAAGTTTCGGTGCTCCATCGATTGTCGCGATCGGCGAGATGGTCAGGCTGCGCGAAGCGCTGTCGCCCTTCGCCATCACCATGGCGGGCGAAAGGTGATGGCTACCCGCGGCCTTATGATCGCGGCCCCGCGCTCGGGCAGCGGCAAGACGACTTTGACGCTGGGCCTGCTGCGGGCGCTGCGCAACGCCGGTGTGGCCGTCGCCAGCGCCAAATGCGGGCCGGACTACATCGACGGCAATTTTCACCAGGCAGCCAGCGGGCATCCCAGCGTCAATCTCGACTCCTGGGCGATGTCGCCGGAGCTGATGGCCGGGCTGGCGGCCGGGGTTGGCGGCGATTGCGATCTGGTGATCTGCGAGGCGCTGATGGGGCTGTTCGACGGCGTGCCAGGCCCGGCTGGCCGGTCCGGCTCGTCCGCCGACATCGCGGCGGCGCTGGGATGGCCGGTCCTGCTGGTGATCGATGCGAGCGGGCAGTCGCAATCGGCCGCGGCGGTGGTCAAGGGCTGCGCGACCTACGATCCGCGCATACTGATCGCCGGGGTGGTGCTGAACCGCCTCGGCAGCCCGCGGCATGCCCGGCTGGCAACGGAAGCGATCGAGGCGCTCGGCATCCCCGTCGTCGGCGCCCTGCCCCGTTCCGACGCCATCGCCCTGCCGGAACGCCACTTGGGCTTGGTGCAGGCCGGCGAGACCGACGATCTCGATCGCAGGCTCGACGCGATCGCGGAGTTCGTTGCCGCCCACGCGCGAATCGATGCTGTCCGCGCGCTGGCGGCTCCCGGCAGTTTCGGGCGGGTCGAATCCCCGTCCGGGCCGGCGATCCCGCCGCCAGGGCAGCGCATCGCGGTCGCGCGCGACGCGGCCTTTTCCTTCCTGTATCCGCATATGCTGCAAGGCTGGCGGGCGGCGGGGGCGGAGATTTCATTTTTCTCGCCGCTCGAGGACCAGGCGCCGGATCCGTCCTGCGATGCCTGCTGGCTTCCCGGCGGTTATCCTGAACTCCATGCCGGCCGGCTGGCTTCGGCGCGCCGGTCCCTGGATGGGCTGCGCTCCTTTGCCCGGACCCGGCCGGTGCATGGCGAATGCGGCGGCTATATGGTTTTGGGCCAGACGCTGACCGATGCGGCCGGCGTGGTCCATCCGATGGCGGGACTGCTCGGCGTGGCCACCAGCTTCGCCAGGCGCAAGCTGCAGCTGGGCTATCGCAAGGCCCGGCTGCTCGAAACGGGTTGCCTTGGGCCCGCCGGGACCGAACTGCGCGGGCACGAGTTCCACTACGCCAGCATCGAAGCTCAGGGCGACGACCCGCCTTTGGCCGAGATTTCAGACGCCTATGGCGGCGCGCCGGCGCCGGCAGGCCATAGGCGCGGATTGGTTTCGGGCAGTTTCTTCCACGTCATCGCCAAGGCGTCATGACCGGCGACGTCACCCTCTTCATCTGCATCTCGTGCAAGACCGAGGATGGCGGAGCTGTCCGGGCGGGCCGGGCGTTATTCGACGCCGTGTCGGCGGGCCTGATCTCCGGCGCAGTCGGCAACGTTGACGTCAAGCCGGTCGATTGCCTGGCGGTATGCAAGCGGCCCTGCACGGTCACGCTGTCCGGCGAAGGCAAATGGACCTATGTCGTCGGCGATCTCGACCCAGTAGCGCATGCGGGCGATGTGATCGCTGCGGCGCTGAGCTATGGCGCGACGGCCAACGGAATCATCCCCTGGAAACAGCGCCCGCAATGCTTTCGCAAGGGTATCGTCGCTCGCATTCCTCCGCTGGGGTTCCAGCCGGAGGAACCGGCTTAGCTGAGCTCATACTGGATGATGCTCCCCATCTCCGGCGCGGGCGCCAGAAGATCGACCGGCTCGCCCCGCAGCAGCGCGGCCAGCATCTTCAACGGTCCGCCATGGGACACGATCACGCAATCCTGTCCATCCCGGAGAATGTCCGTGTGAACCGACCGGACGCGATCGACCAGCGCCGCGCCCGACTCGCCGCCGGGCGGCTGAAAGGTGGCCGGCGCGGCGGCCCACCGATCCAGTTCGGCACGGTCTATGGCGTCCCAGGCCTTGCCTTCCCAGGCGCCGAAGTCGATTTCCTGCAGGCGCGCATCGACGGTCAGCGGGACCGCGACAGCCGATGCGATCAGGTCGGCGAGCGCGCGGCATCGCAGCGCCGGGCTGGTCCAGACCTGCGCCGCGCCGTGCAGTGCCGGATCGGCCGCGAGGTGTGCCGCCGCGGCGCGCCTGTCGGGCCGCATGGGAATGTCCAGCCGCCTGCCGTAGCAAATTCCGGGTTCGATCAGCGGGCTCAGGTGGCGGACCAGACTGACTTTCATTTCACCGTCATCGGCAAGCCGGCGACCATGAACAGCACCCGGCCAGCCCGCGCCGCGATCCTCTGATTGAGCCGCCCGGCCTCGTCGCGGAACAACCGCCCGAGGGGCGTTTCGGGCACGATGCCCAGCCCGACCTCGTTGCCGACCAGGATTGTCGGCGCGGTTCGGGCGGCAAGCGCAGTTTCCAGCCTCGCGACCGCGGCCGGGACATCATGGTCGCCCAGCATCAGATTGGTCAGCCACAGAGTCAGGCAATCGACCAGGGCCGGAGAGCCGGCGGCCCGAACCAGGACGTCCGGCAGGTCGATCGGGGTCTCGACCGTTCGCCAGCCGGGCTCGCGGCGACTTTGGTGCTCGGCGATGCGGGCGCGCATCTCGTCGTCGAAGGGCTGGCCGGTGGCGATGTAGATCCAGGGCGCCGGATGCAGCATCGTAAGCTGCTCCGCATGGCGGCTCTTGCCGGAGCGCGCGCCGCCGAGGACCAGGGTCACAACAGGAAAGTCGATAATGGCGGCGCGACCTTTGAGCTGCGGTTCCAAAAGTCTATACGCGAAGGCGGTCAACGCTTCCACACCGCGCCAGGATATCGATTTCGATGAATGTGTTTCCCAGCCTCGATTCGCTGCGCGCCGCATGCCTGAATTTGGCCGGCGGCAGCACCGAAGCGGCGGCTGCGGTTGTCGCGCGCCAGGCCGAGCTGACAAAGCCGCCCGGCAGCCTGGGGCGGCTCGAAGAGTTGGCTGTCTGGCTGGCTTGCTGGCAGCGGCGACCGATGCCGCGCCTGGACAAGGTCGAAATCCTGGTCTTTGCCGGCAATCATGGGGTCACCGCCCGGGGCGTATCGCCTTACCCCGTCAGCGTCACGGCGCAGATGGTGGCCAATTTCGCCCGCGGGGGGGCTGCGATCAACCAGATCGCCCGCGTCGCCGGCGCGGCCTTGCGGGTCATTCCGCTGGAACTGGACCGGCCGACGCGGGACTTCACGCAGGCGCCGGCGATGGACGAGGGTGAATTTCTGGACGCCGTCGGAACCGGCTACGCGGCGATTGCACCCGGCACGGACCTGGTGTGCCTTGGCGAGATGGGCATCGGCAATACCACGACCGGGGCAGCCCTCGCGGCAGCGCTGTTCGGCGGCGACGGATCGCGATGGGCCGGGCGTGGCACCGGGATCGACGATGCCGGGCTGGCGCGCAAGCGCGCCGCGATCGACGCCGGCCTTGCGCGCCATGGCGCACTGCTTGCCGATCCCCTGGCCGTCGCCATGGCGCTGGGCGGGCGGGAGTTGGCGGCGATCCTGGGCGCCACTCTGGCGGCGCGGCATCAGGGCGTTCCCGTGTTGCTCGACGGCTTCATCTGCACGGCCGCGGCCGCCCCGTTGGCCCGAATCAAGGCCGGCGGGCTGGATCATGCCAGGCTGGCCCATGTCTCGGCGGAAGCCGGGCATCGCGGTCTCGCCGAGGCGCTGGGCCTGCGCCCGCTTCTCGACCTCGACATGAGGCTGGGGGAGGGTTCGGCAGCCGCTCTGGCCGCGCCATTGCTGCGCGCGGCCCTGGCCTGTCATACCGGCATGGCGACCTTCGCCGAAGCCGCTGTCGACAATCGGGACTAGACGTATGCCGCTCATCGACCTTGTCACCGCCTTCACGCTGCTCACCCGCTTGCCCGTCGGGCGGTTTGTCCGCGACGGGGGATCGCCCGACCTGGCGCGCTGCGTGTGGGTGTTTCCGCTGGTCGGTCTTGCCGTCGGCGGGCTCGGCGGGCTGACCTACTGGCTGGCGCACACGCTCGGCATGACGCCTTGGCTCGCCGCTCCCTGGACCCTGGCGGCGATGATGTTTGCAACCGGCGCCCTGCATGAAGATGGGCTGGCCGACACCGCCGACGGATTCGGCGGCGGGAGAACCCGCGAACGCAAGCTCGCGATCATGCGCGACAGCAGGATCGGGAGCTATGGGGTTCTGTCCCTGGCGCTGTCGCTGCTGGTCCGCGCCGGCGCGATCGCGGCGCTGCAGGATCCGCATGCGGTCGCGATCGCGCTGATTGTCGCCGGAATGCTGGGGCGGGGCGGAATCATCGTGCTTGTCATGCTGCTGCGTCCGGCGCGCGGGGACGGAATGGCGGCTTCACTGGATATCCTGCCCGGCTGGAGCGTGGCGCTGGGCTTGGTGATCACGCTGTCCGCGGCCTTCCTCGGCCTGCCGCCGACGACGGCCGGCGTCGCCTTGCTGGGCGGAGTTGGCGCATGCCTGGCCCTGGGCGCGCTGGCGAAAAACCAGATCGACGGACAGACCGGGGATGTCCTCGGGGCAGGGGAAATGATCGTCGAAAGCGTGGTGCTGACGATCATTGCCAGTTCGGGCGCGGTTTGAAGCATCGCCCCGCGAGGACGGGTTTCCCAGTTTATTCCAGGCCGATGGCGCCGGCGAAGGTTTGGCGAGCCATCTCGGTCATCGGGAGAGTCACGCCGAATTCGCGGCTGAGGTCGAGGGCGAAATCCAGATCCTTGTTCGCCAGGCTCAACGTCCATTCCAGCCTGGTCCGGTATTGCTCGATGTCCGGGCGTGCGATCGCCAGGAATTCGACGAATTGCCGCATCGACGGGGTGAGTGTGCCGGCCTTCGTCATCACGTCCCGGACCAGTTCCGGCGCCAGGCCGCCGGCTTCGGCGAGGCGGAATGCCTCGACCGCCGCGGAAAGCTCGATATAGGTCGTGAGGTTGTTGCAGAGCTTGAGCGTCATGCCGGCCCCGACCGCGGTTCCGGCATGGATCAGGTCGCTGGCGAAGCCCTCCAGCAGGGGCCGCACCTGTTCGAACACCGCTTCCTCAGCGCCCACCATGCAGACGAATTTCTGCGCGTGAACCCCCGCCGGCCCGCGGCTTACCGGTGCGTCGACGACATGGACTTTGCGGGCCAGCGCTGCATCGGCGATTTGCCGGATGGTCGAGGGGCGGATCGTGCTGTGCACGGCAATGACCGCGCCCGGGCTGCAGTTCTCCAACAGACCCTCAGGCCCATGGAGCACGTTCGAGACGTCATTTTCATCGCGCACACAAATCCCGATCAGCACCGCGTGGCGGGCGACTTCGGCCGGCGATCCGGCGATCAGGGCGCGGCCTTCGAAATGGGCCGCCGCCGCCGGCACCGCATCGAACACGGCGAGATCGAACGCCGGCGCCATCAGATTGTCCGCCATCGGGCGTCCGATATTGCCGAGCCCGATGAATCCCACTTTCAAACCCATGCGTTCCTCCGTCCCCATTATGATGTCGGGGCGCGACGCCCCGCGTCCCGGCACTTGAGCCAGCACAGATCATGGCTTGGGAAACCTCCTACGCCGGATGAAGACAGCGAGAAACAGGCTCGCCCGCGAAATGCAGGACAAACTCCCTTGTTGCGGCCAAGAATTCTCCGGGATTCGCCGAGGCGCTCGCGATCGATGGAACGACACAGTCCTTGGCGGCGTCAGAATCCGTAAAGCTGTTTCGGGTTGTCCGCCAGGATCATCCGGCGCGCCCCACTGTCCGGGATCCAGCGCGGCAGGAGATTCAGCACCAGCCCGTCATCGATCGCCAGGAAGGGCGCGATATCGGTGGCGGCGCGGCCTGGAACGCGGGCGCCGTCCGGGTGGGGCCAGTCGCTGCCCCAAAGCAGCCGCGCGGGATTGGCGGCGGCGAGCGCCGCGGCCAGCGGGCCGATGTCGTCATAGGGAGGGCCCTTGGCCGATTCGCGGTAGGGCGCCGACAATTTGACGTAGGCCTTGCCGGACCGGACCAGCGCCAGCACGGCGTCGAATCCGGTTTGCGCCACGCCCAGCGCCGCGTCGGCCCCGGCGAAATGGTCGAACACGATCGGCACCGGCGAGGCGGCCAGTTCGTCCTGCAACGCGGCGATGATGGTGGGCTTGGTATAGAGCTGGATATGCCAGCCAAGCGGACGGCAGCGCGCGATCGCGGCCAACAGCCGTTCGTGCGCCACGGCGGGGTCGTGCAGTCCGGCGGTTTCCAGGTTGATGCGAATGCCGCGAACACCGGCGGCGCGCATCGCCATCAGGGCGGTGTCGGGAGTCGCCTCGTCGACGACCGCGACTGCGCGGGCGCGACCCAGCCCGAGCTGGCGCAGGGCGTCGAGCATGAAGGCGTTGTCCGCGCCGTAGAAGCTCGGCTGGATCAGGACGACGCGTTCGAGCCCAAGCGCCCGTTGCAAGTCGAGCAGCGCCTGGGGCGAAGCCTCGGGCGGCGTGTAAAACCGGCCTGCAGCCATCGGATAGCGGGCGGGATTGCCGACGACATGGACATGGCAGTCGCAGGCGCCTTGCGGCAAGGTGAAGTTCAGCGGCGTCATCGCCGCCGCGCGCCCGATCCCGATCGCCGCGAGTCCCGCCGCGCTGGCGCCCAGCATCAGATCGCGCCGTCTCAGAAGCCGCCCGCCGGCCATCAGGCCAGCGCGAACCGGATCGGCTGGGCGCCTTCCCACAGCGTCAGCCGGCCCAGATCGGCCAGATGCTCATTGCCCTCGATCACGGTCAGGAAGTGGTTGCCCGCCAGCTGTCCCATCTTGCAGGCGAAACGGACTCCGCCATAGGCCAGCAAGATCTCGGTTTCGCTGATCCCGCCCGGATACAGGATGAAATGACCCGGCGCGGGGTAGGAGGTGTGGTTTTCATAGCCGAGGCCCAGATCGAGCGAGCCCAGCGGAATCCAGCAGCCTTCGCCGCTCCAGCGCACATGGATGATGCGCTCGTCATAGGGCAGCAATTCGCGAAATTTGGCGCAGGTCTTGGGCGCAAGCTCCTCCTCGAGCTTCGCGACAAAGCTAAACGGGCCGGCGGTGATATCGATGCGGGTCATGCGGCTGGTTTCTCCTCGGGTCTGCGGCGCGCCCTGGTTTCTTAGCGGAGCGCAAGTTCGCGGGATAGGTTCATCAGGCTGCTTTCCGCCCCACCGAGTTGATGTGAAGGCCGGCTGGTTCTGCCGCCGGGCCTCCACTACATTGCATAAGGATTGCACCAGCCGCGAAAGCACGATCCCGATGGCCGACGATATCGCCCACACGCTCATCCCGTTCGACAACAGCTATGTGCGCCTGCCGCCCGGGTTCTACGCCAGGCTGGATCCCACCCCCGTCCGTGCGCCCACCCTGGTCCGGATCAACCACGATCTCGCCCGCCATCTCGGCATCGATCCCGATCGTCTCGATCCTTCCGGCTGGGCGGCGATCCTGGCGGGCAATACCGTGCCGATGGGGGCCGAGCCGCTGGCCATGGCCTATGCCGGGCATCAGTTCGGCAATTTCGTCCCGCAACTGGGCGACGGCCGCGCCATCCTGCTGGGCGAGGTGATCGACCGCGGCGGTGTCCGCCGCGACATTCAACTCAAAGGCGCGGGCCGGACCCCGTTTTCGCGCGGCGGCGATGGCCGGGCCGCGCTGGGGCCGGTGCTGCGCGAATATATCCTGAGCGAGTCGATGGCGGCGCTCGGCGTCCCGACCACGCGCACTCTGGCTGCGGTCATGACCGGCGAGCAAATCCTGCGCGAAGGGGCAAAGCCGGGTGCGGTCCTGACCAGGGTGGCGGGTAGCCATGTCCGGATCGGCACCTTCGAATTCTTCGCCTGCCGGCGGGACAAGGAGGCGCTCCGGGAACTCGCCGACTACGTCGTCGCGCGTCATTACCCCGAGGCTGCCCAGAAACCGAAGCCTTACCGCGCCTTGTTCGACGCGGTGGTGGCGCGGACGGCGGCGCTCGTGGCGCGGTGGATGGCGATCGGATTCATCCATGGCGTCATGAACACCGACAACATGTCGATTGCGGGCGAAACCATCGATTACGGCCCCTGCGCCTTCATGGACTGGTATGACCCGACGACGGTCTACAGCTCGATCGACACGCATGGCCGCTACGCCTACGGCAATCAGCCGACCATCGCGCACTGGAACCTGTCCCGCCTCGCCGGGGCCCTGCTGCCGTTGATGGCCGACGATGAGGATGTGGGCCTCGCCGAGGCTCAGGCCGGACTCGATGCCTATCCGGCCCGCTTCGAGGTCGCCTATCGCGCCGGATTCGGGGCCAAGCTGGGGCTGGTGGAAATGCTGGAAGACGATGCGTTGCTGGTCCAGGAACTGCTGGCGCGGATGGCGGACAACCATGCCGATTTCACCCTGACCTTCCGGCGGCTGAGCGAGGTCGCCGGCGCCGGTCCTGAAGCCGACGGCCCGGTGTGCGCATTGTTCGCCGACCCCGGCTCGTTCGACGCCTGGGCCGTCAAATGGCGCGCGCGGCTCGCGGTCGAGGGCGTGCCGGATCCGGTTCGCCAGGCCGCCATGCGTTCGGTCAATCCGGCCTTCATTCCGCGCAACCACAATGTCGAGGCGGTGATCCGGGCGGCCGAGGACCGGTCGGATTTCGCGCCGCTGGACGAACTGCTGAAGGTTCTGTCGAAACCCTACGACGATCAGCCCGAATTCGAGCGCTACGCTACTCCGCCGCGGCCGGAGGAAGTGGTGCATCAGACCTTCTGCGGCACCTGACGGCGCAAGCCTTACGACTTCGACCTGACCAGCTCGATCGTACCCTGGTCCGTGGTGACAGCTTGGATCGGCAAAAGCTTTTCCAACGTGGCGATTGTCGTGTCGCGATCGCGCAGTTTGAGCGTCAGCGTGACCGGCATCGCGGCCAATTGCGGATCATTTATGGCGATGACGCCGTTGAATCGCCGGTTCAGGTCGGCGACCAGCCATTCCAGCGTGCTATGGTCGTAGGTCAATATGCCAACCCGCCAAGTGCCAACCTGCTGCGGATCCAAGGATCGGGGCATGCCCAGGGCTCGATCGATCGCAAAGGTCAGCGCCTGGCCCTTTGACAGAGTGACGGTGTCGTTGTCCTCTTCCGGCCGGCCGTTTGGCGCATCCTGCCGGTCGGACGAGATCATGATGGCGCCTTCGCTGACGGCGACACCGACCTC
>Ga0302157_10003111_pt1 | contig 18949 bp, 24 predicted proteins | sample I_Bog_N3_3_FD_193502 | JGI IMG/M metagenome (GOLD analysis project Ga0302157, IMG submission 193502) | Peat permafrost microbial communities from Stordalen Mire near Abisko, Sweden - I_Bog_N3_3 | ecosystem: Environmental > Terrestrial > Soil > Wetlands > Peat | place: Sweden: Abisko, Stordalen...
GCCGGTCTCCAGCGGATCGACCACCAGCGCGCGCTCGACGATGGCCGGCGCCGCGCGCTCGACCGCCATCCGCGGGACGGCGCCCAGCGTGGCCCCGCCGTCGAGCGGACGCCCCAGCGGATCGACGACGCGGCCGAGCAGCGCCTCGCCCACCGGCGTATCGACCGCCTCGCCGGTCGCGGCGACCCGGGTTCCCGCTTCGACCTTGACGCTGGGGTCGAGCAGCACGGCGGCAAGCGTGTCTTCTTCCAGGGTCAGCGCGAAACCGCTCTCGCCGCCCTCGAAGCGCAGCAATTCGTTGAGCCGCGCCTCGGGAAGCCCGGACACATGGGCGACGCCGTCGGCGACACGCTCGACGCGCCCGACCGACTGCGCGGAGGGACCGACGGCGGCGCGGCTCAGCGCGTCGTGTTTGCCGGCGAGCCAGGCTGAGTCAAGCGTCACGGGCAAACTCCTTGGCGATGGCGTCGAGATCGGCGCGCCAGGAATTGGCGACGCGCGCATGGGGCGCGTCCAGTTCGAGCCCGGCGATCAGCTTTTCGTCGACCACGAAGGACAGCTCCACGCGCCGGCCGAGCATTTCGGCGAACTTCGCCCGCAAATCCTGCCGCTCTTCCTCGTCGAGCGGACGCGCGCTCTTGAGGGTCAACGCGGCGTCGTCGCCGATTTCCGCGCGCGAGGCCTCCGGCAGCGCGGCGACCGCCGCGGCGAGGCCGTCGACGAAGCCGGCCGTGCGCACGGCGTCCGGCAGCCGCGCGAGCAGCTTTTCGGCGATCCCGAGCGCGAGATCGCCGGCCTCGCGCCGCGTAGCGACGGCGCTTTCCGTCCGCGCCCGCTGCGCCTCGTCGCGGCCTTTGGCGACGACGTCGGCTGCTTCCGCGTTGGCCGCCGCCAGCAGGGTCTGGCGCTGCGCCTCCACGTCCTTGGCGAGGTCGGACAAGGCGGCGGCGCGCTTGGCCTCGATCGCCTGCGCCTCGGCCTCCACGCTGGCGCGCGCCGTCTGCGCTTTCGACTTCTCGGCTTCGGCGTCGGCGAGGAGGCGCACCGCCTCGGCGCGTCGGCGTTCGATCATGTCGGCGACCGGGCGGAACAGGAATCGACCGAGGATCCCGATCAGGATCAACAGATTGATCGCCTGCAACGCGAAGGTCGTCCAGTCGATGCGCATTACTTCACATAGGGGTTGGCGAACAGCACCAGCAGCGCGATGACGAGGCAATAGATCGCCATGGTCTCGATCATCGCCAGACCGACGAACAATGTGCGCGAGATCGTGCCTGCCGCTTCCGGCTGGCGCGCGATGGCGTCGAGCGCCGCCGCCACCGCCCGCCCCTCCCCGAGTCCGGGTCCGATGGCGCCGAGGCCGACGGCGAGCGCGGCGGAGAAAATGCTGACGATTTGGATGGCGTCGTTCATGGGAGGACCTCGGAGGTAACTGTCAGCGGCGCGACTCTCTCTCCCCGCCTGCGGGGAGAGGGTTGGGGTGAGGGGCGGCGACACGACGAGAGCTCGGAGAATTCCTGCGTCGCAAGAGTGCAAAGCGACGCATACTGCGATCCGCCCCTCACCCTAGCCCTCTCACCGCAAGCGGGGAGAGGGGACTCGCGGCTACGTCTCATCCCCGCCCCCCTTCCGTCCCTTCGCCCACAGCCGCGCCGATAAACACGGTGGCGAGCACGGCGAAGATGTAGGCTTGCACGGCGCCGGTAAGCAGCTCCAGCGCCATCAGCGGGATCGGCACGAGCAGGCCGGCGAGCATCAGCATGACGGCGATGACGAACACGCCGCTCATCACATTGCCGAACAGACGCACGATCAGCGAAAAGGTGCGGGTGATCTGTTCGACGATATTGAGCGGGAGCATCGCCCAGGTCGGCTCGGCGAAGGTCTTCAAATAGCCGAGCGGACCGCGGTTCTTGACGCCGAAATAGATCGTCGAAACAAACACGATTCCCGCCAGCGCCGCGTCGGTCTCCAGCCGCGACGTCGGCGGCTCGAGGCCGGGAATCAGGCCCAGCCAGTTGGCGCACAGCGTGAACACGAAGATCGTGCCGATCAGCGAGCGATAGGGCGCGGGTTCGACGCGCACGATCTCGCGGATCTGACTGTCGATGGCGTCGACCAGCATTTCCAGGGTCGCCTGGGCCTTCGACGGCCGCATTTTCAATCGCCGCGTCGCCAGGAACGAACCGCCGCCGATCAGCGCCATCAGCGCCCAGGTGGTGACGACCGGCGCGCTGACGGCGACGGGGCCGATGGTGAACACATTGGTCAGGATGAGCGGCGAGATCATGCCTCGCTCCCGAGTTTGGCCACTAGCACGCGCCGCGCCAGCAGCGACGCCGCGCCGCCGGCGATCAACGCCGCCGCTCCGAACTGCGCAATGGCGTAGAGCCCGAGCCCCAGGCCGGCAAAGCGCAGCAGATTGAGCAGGAGAAGCCGCATAGCCGGAGTGGCGGCGACCACGAGGCTGTCTTTCTGCGGCGAGGACGCCGCCGCTCCGGTCAGCCAGCCTACGCCGAGCCACAGCGAGCCGAAATAGGCGAGCCCGAGGATAAAACCGCCCGCGGCGCCCAGCGCCAGATGGATCAGGACCGATGCATCCATCGCCAAGCCATTCCCATGCCAAGACACGCGCCGATCATGATCGCCGGCGCGGTGAAGAAGATGCCGGTCGCCAGCCAATGGTCGAGCCAGCGGCCGAGGACGAGCAGGATCATGACAGGAACCACGATGACCCAACCGAGTACGCCGATCTGGCCGAGCCGCACCGCCAGCGGCGGTTCGGGATTGGCGAGACCGGCGCGATTGCGCTCGGCCGCGCGGGCGGCGATTTCGGCGAGATCTTCGGGTCGGCGGGGAGTCTCGCTCACAATACGCCCTCCCCGTCCCCACCGAGCAGCCGCATCAACTGACGCACCGCCCGGGCGTGCAGCTTGGTTTCCTCGACCTTGGCGCGCCGCGCCGCGTCGATTTCCTCGGCGCGCAAGGCTTCGACTTGCGCCTGCAACTTCGGCAGATCGTCGCCGAGCGCCGCGGTGCGGACGGCGACGTCGACGCGAGCGCCGTCGCGTACATTGAGCACGCCGCCGCTGAGCACACAGAACCGCCAGGGACCGTCCGCGCCGCGCCAGCGCAACACCGAGGCGGGGAGCGCGGTCAACAGGTCCGCATGGCCGGGCAACACACCGAAGGCGCCGCTCTCATCCTCGGCGCGCAGCGAGGCGACCGCCGCGTCGTCGACGACGATCGCCGAGGGAGTGACGATGCGCAGGCGCAAAACGCTCATGGCGCCTGCTCCTTGGCGCGCGCTTCTTCGAGCGAGCCGACCATATAGATCGAACTCTCGCGCCAGCCGTCGCATTCGCCGGCCAGGATCGCGTTGCAGCCGGCAAGGGTGTCGGCGATGGAGACGGAGCGCCCGGGCTGGCCGGAAAAGCCCTCGGTGACCGCGAAAGGCTGGGTCAGAAAGCGTTGCAGCCGCCGCGCCCGCTCGACGATGCGCCGGTCTTCCGCGCCCAGTTCCTCCATGCCCAACAGCGCGATGACGTCGGCCAGTCCCCGATAATGTTCGAGGGCGCGCCGCACTTCCATCGCGACACGCGCGTGCTCTTCGCCGACGACCAACGGATCGAGCAGCACGGAAGACGAAGCGATCGGATCGATCGCCGGATACATGCCCTCGGCCGCCATCGAGCGCGACAGCACGACGATGCTGTCGACGTGGCTGGCGATCGCGGTCACGGCGGGATCGGTGAAATCGTCGGCGGGCACATAGACCGCCTGCACCGCCGTCATCGCCACGCCATTGGCGCTGGCGATGCGCTCTTGCAGCGCGCCGACTTCGCTCGCCAGCGTCGGCTGATAGCCGACGCGCGACGGCAGCCGTCCCAGCAGCCCGGATACTTCCGCGCCCGCCTGGACGAAGCGGAACAGATTGTCCATCAGCAGCAGTACGTTGCGCCGCTCGACGTCGCGGAAATGCTCGGCGATGGCTATGGCCGTCATCGGCACGCGCCAGCGCGCGCCCGGCGGCTCGTTCATCTGTCCGTAGACCAGGACGGTGCGGCCGATGACGCCCGATTGCGTCATGTCCGAGAGCATCTCGTGGCCCTCGCGCGAGCGCTCGCCGACGCCGGCGAACACCGAGACGCCGTCGTAGCGCTCGACCATGGCGTGGATCAGCTCCATCACCAGCACGGTCTTGCCGACGCCGGCGCCGCCGAACATCGCCGCCTTGCCGCCCTGCGCGATCGGCGTCATCAGGTCGATGGCTTTGACGCCGGTGGCGAACAGCTCGGGCTTGGCGGCGGCGCTCTGCAGCCCGGGCGGCGGGCGATGAATCGGCGCGCGCGGCGTGTCGGGCGCCAGCGGCGCGCCGCCGTCGCCGATCTCGCCGAGCACGTCGACGAGCCGGCCGAGCAGCGCGGGGCCGACAGGCGCCATGACAGGCCCGCCCGTCGGCCGCACCGCGTCGCCGCGTTTCAGGCCCCCCGTCGAACGCAAGGCCAGCGCGCGCACCGAATGGGCGTCGAGATGGGCTTGGCACTCGGCGACGAGGACGCGGCCGTCGTCGGTCTGGATTTCCAGCGCGTCCTCGATCGCCGGCAGCGCGCCGCCGACGAAGCGCGCATCCAACACGGCGCCGCGCACCGCGACGACGCGTCCGAGTTCGGGAGGGCTGTTTTCGATGGCCACGAACACGCCTCCTTCGGGGCCGCCAGTATAGGCCCGTCGCGGACGCCAGGCGCTATGACGTGGGTCAACGGCTCGCGATGGCGTGATTTCACGCAGGGGAATCGGGTGAACGGAAATAGATGGGGGTGGCGGTTGAAGTCCTCCCTCCCCCCCTTGTGGGGGAGGGCCGGGGTAGGGGGTAGCCGCCACGGCGACCGCTAAATATTGATCGCCGTCCAAGCCGAACCGCCCCCCACCCTAACCCTCCCCCACAAGGGGGGGAGGGAATCCGCCTCCTTACGATCCTTCGCCGGTTCTTCGCCCGATTGCCCTGATTTCACGAGTTTCCGCTTGCATTCAGAGTCGCCTCGACTATAAGCGCGCGGTCCGAAGCGTCCCGCTGGGGGCTGAACGGAGGGTTGTCTGCGCCTCGCAGACGACAGGACCTGACAAGTCCGGCTTCCCGTGTCTCCGCCTTCGACAGAACCGGTTCGAGCCTTATACGGGGCTCGGAGGGCTTTGCGCGGGATGCGTTCGGCGGAACTGGAAAGGCTCAACATGGCTCTCTACGAGCATATCTTTCTGGCGCGTCAGGACGTGACCGCGCCGCAGGTGGAAACCCTGACCGAACAATTGAAGACCGTCATCGCCGCTCAGGGCGGCTCGGTTTCCAAGGTCGAGGCCTGGGGTCTGAAATCCCTCGCCTATCGCATCAAGAAGAACCGCAAGGCGCATTTCACGCTTCTGAACATTACGGCGCCGTCCGCCGCGATCAAGGAGCTCGAGCGCCAGCTCTCGCTCAACGAAGACGTCATCCGCTTCATTACGATTCGGGTCGAGGAGCACGAGGCCGGTCCGTCGGCGATGCTGCGCAAGCGTGACGACGCCGACCGCGACGAGCGCGGCCCGCGGGGTCCCCGCGGCGACCGCCCCGACCGTGGGGATCGTGACCGAGGGGATCGCGGCGACCGCCCCGATCGTCCCCGTCGCCCGCGCGATGACGCCCAAGCCGGAGCTATCTGATGTCGACCGCCCCCCGTCGCCCCTTCTTCCGTCGCCGTAAGTCCTGCCCGTTCACCGGCCCGAACGCGCCCAAGATCGACTTCAAGGACACGCGCCTGCTGTCGCGCTACATCTCCGAGCGCGGCAAGATCGTGCCCTCGCGCATCACCGCCGTCAGCGCCATCAAGCAGCGCGAGCTCGCCCAGGCGATCAAGCGCGCGCGTTTCCTCGGCCTGTTGCCTTACGTGATCCGCTGAGCGCTTTGGCGCTTCAAAGTCGCCCGCGTCGCTCGTGACGCGGGGACAGTTGGGCGGCGCCCCGTCGCCGCCCTAACCGCTTCGCACCCGCGGGACAGCGACCCCTTCGATGTTGCCCACCATCGGCATAGCTATCGGCGCCGGCGCCGTCTCGGCGTTGTTGTTCTCCGTCACCATGAAGGGGACGGCGATAGCGATGGCGCTCGCCTATCTGGCGCCGCTGCCGACGATGATCGTGGCGCTCGCCTATGGCTGGCAGGCCGACCTGATCGCCGTCCTGGTCGCCAGCGCGGTCGTCGCCGGCGTCGTCGATCCGATCTCCGGACTGATTTTCGCCGCCACCATCGCCGTTCCCGCCGGGCTGCTTTCGGGGCTCGCCGGACTCGACCGACTCAACTTTTACGACCGCGAGCCCAAACCCGCGAAACCTTACAGCGCCGGACCGGGAACGCTCGCGCTGACCGCCGCCGTTTTCGGTTTCCTCGTCAGCGCCGGCGCCATCGCGATCATGATCGTCGCCAACGGCGGCTATGCGCCGGCCATTGCGGCGTTCCGCTCGACGTTGCAGCCAAGCCTCGAAGAGGCGTTGTCCAGCGGCGTCGATTTCCCGTCCGGCCTCAGCGCCGACGACCTCGGCCGGCTCATTGTGCGATTCGCGCCGGCCGCCATCGCCGCTTCGACGGCGCTGTTGCTGCTGATCAATCTCTATCTCGCCGCGCGCACGGTGCAGCTTTCGCAGCGGCTGCAGCGGCCGTGGGCCGACCTTCCCTCGACGCTGAGCCTGCCGGCGCTCGCCGGGTTGGTCGCGCTGGCCGCGCTGGTCGGCTGGTATTTCGCGCCCGAACCCTACAACCCGTTCCTGGCCGCGCTCGCCGCGCCGCTGGCGCTGATCTTTCTGTTTCAGGGACTGGCGACGCTGCACGCGCTGTCGCGCCGCGCCCCCGGCCGTCCCGCAGTCATCATAGCGCTCTATGTCGCGCTGTTGCTGGCGCCGCGCTGGATCGGCCCGCTCGTCCTCGCGCTCGGGCTCGCTGAAAGCGCCCTCAAATTGCGGGAGCGCGCCGCCAAGCGCCCCCCGCCTAAGCCGCCCGCCAATCGAGAATGGAACCCTTAAGGAGAAGACGATGGAAGTGATTCTGCTGGAACGCGTCGGCAAGCTCGGCCACATGGGCGAAACCGTGAAGGTCAAGGACGGCTACGCCCGTAACTTCCTGCTGCCGCGCGGCAAGGCGCTGCGCGCGACGGAAGCCAACAAGAAGAAGTTCGAGGCCCAGCGCCACGACCTCGAAGCCCGCAACCTCGCGCTCAAGGGCGACGCGGCGGCGAAGTCCGACAAGCTCGACGGCAAGAGCTTCGTCATCATCCGCACCGCCGGCGAGACCGGCCAGTTGTACGGCTCGGTTTCGGCGCGCGACATCGCCGACATCATCGCCGCCGCGATCGGCTTCTCCGTGCATCGCAATCACGTCGCGCTGCTGGCGCCGATCAAGACCCTGGGCCTGCACCGCGTGGCCGTGCATCTGCACCCGGAAGTCGAGGCCACCGTCATCGTCAACGTGGCGCGTTCGGCCGAGCAGGCCGAGCGTCAGACCAAGGGCGAGGATCTCTCGGTGCGCGAGACGACGTCGATGGACGACCTCGGCCTCGAAGTCGGCGCCGCGCTCGCCGCCGCCGGCCCGGGCGAGAGCCTCGGCCGCGAGTGATCGGGAGCGTCGGCGTCCACGCCGACGAATTTTGCGGGCGTCCTGTCGCGAAAAACGGCGGCGAGGACGCCGCCGCTCCGGGCGCCGGTCGCGCCCCTCACGAGCGGAACCGGAACTCGCTCACATGCCGATATTCCTCGTCCGAGCGCAGCACGCACGGGGTGAAATGGCGGCGGTTGGGCGAATCGGGAAACACCTGCGGCTCCATCGCGATCCCCGCGTGGGAGCCGTAGCGCGCGCCGTCGAGGCCGGGCACCGGAACGTTCAGGCCCGCCGCGTCATAAATCTGCACGCCCGGCTCGCTGCTGTGCAGTTCCAGCGCCAGCCCGTTGTTCGGCGAACGCAAGGTGCCGAGCCACGCCAGACCGTCGGCGTCCGGTTCGCGCGAAACCACAAAATTCATATCGTAAGTCTGCCCGGCCGCATTGCGGATCGGCCGCGCCGCACGGAAATCGAACGGCGTGCCCGCCACGGCGCGGATTTCGCCGGTCGGGATCAACTCCGCGTCGGTGGGGGTGTAAAAGTCGCAGCCGAGCTGCAACTCGTGGTCGAGAATGTCGGGCGAGCCGTCGAGATTGAAATAGGCGTGCTGGGTGAGATTGACGATCGTCGCCTTGTCGCAGACGGCGCTCAGCTCCACCCGCAGCGTCGCCGGTTCGACGAATCGATAGACGCACCTCGCCGTCAGATGGCCGGGAAAGCCGGCCTCGCCATCGGGCGAATCGAGTTCGAGCGCGACCGAGGACTCGTCGTTGCCGACCAGCTTCCAGATCCGCCGCCCGAAGCCGTTGGGGCCGCCGTGCAGCGTATGCATGGCGCCGGGCGCGAGGTCGAGTTGATAGCTGGCGCCGTCCAGGGTGAAGCGACCGTTGGCGACCCGGTTGGCGAAGCGCCCGGGAACACAGCCGAAACTCGGCGAATGGGCGAGATAGTCCTCGATCCGGTCGAAGCCGAGCGTCACCCGTTGCACGCCCGCCCGCGTGGGAACGACGAGATCGCGCAGCACTGCCCCCCAGGTCAGCAGTTTCGCGCTCGCCCCGGCCTCGGAGCGGATGCCGATCTCCATCACCGGCGCGTCGCCGATCATGCCGAAGACGTGAACGCTCATAGTCCTCTCCCCACTGCCGCCGTTAAGCTCGGGACGTGCGATCGGAGAGATAAGTCCGGACGGCGCCGAGCGCCTCGCGGAACATCGATTCGGTGAGCACGCCGGTATTAGTGTTGTAGCGCGAGCAGTGATAGGAGTCGAAGAGGACGGGGGCGTTCGGCCCCAAATCGTGGCGGGCGCCATGGGCGAAGGGATATTCGGCCAGACGCCGCCCGAGCGTGCGCAGAACGCTGTCGTGGGCGATGCGACCGAGCGCGAAGATCGCCGCCAGCCGCGGCAACGCGTCGATCGCGCCTTTGAGGAACGGTCGGCAATTGCCTATTTCCTGCGGCGTCGGCTTGTTTTGCGGCGGTACGCAGCGCACGGCGTTGGCGATCGCGCAGTCGACGAGCCGCAGCCCGTCGTCGAGGCGGCGGTCGTAAACGCCTTCGGCGAAGCCGAACTCGATCAACGTCGCGTAGAGCAGATCGCCGGCGTAGTCGCCGGTGAACGGTCGCCCGGTGCGATTGGCGCCGCGCAGTCCCGGCGCGAGACCGACGACGAGCAGACGCGCGTCCGCGTCGCCGAACGACGCCACCGGCGCATTGGCGAATTCCGGATAGGCGACGCGATTGGCGCGACGGAATTCCTCCAGCCGCGCACAAATCGCGCAATCGCGCCCGGGGCCGCGGTCGAACGCCACGTTCCTGTCGCTCTACGCGCTAAGCCGCCGGGCGCTGGCAAGCCAACGCACGGCGGTTCAGGGCCTTTTGCCGTCGCAGGATTCTCATCGGAAACCGTTGATCCCCTTCGGAAATCCTGCTTGAGCGACGTCAGTCGCGATGCGGCTCGTCCGCCACGACCGGAGCCGCCGGCACAGGCGAGGAGGCCTGATTCATGAACGCGGCGCGCCGCATTTCGGAGGAACGGGCGACGCGCTCGCTGGGATCGCGACCGATGCGCGGGGCCAACGCCAGCAGATCGACAAATTCGTCGGCCTGACGGCGCAGTTCGTCGGCGACCATGGCCGGCTGAGTCGCGACCGTCGACACGACGGAGACGCGAACGCCTTTGCGCTGAACCGCTTCGACCAGCGAACGGAAATCGCCGTCGCCGGAGAACAGCACCATGTGGTCGATATGGCTGGCCATCTCCATCGCGGTCACCGCGAGCTCGATGTCCATATTGCCTTTGACCTTACGGCGGCCCGTCGAGTCCACGAACTCTTTGGTCGGCTTGGTGACGACCGCGTAGCCGTTATAATCGAGCCAATCGACCAGCGGTCGGATCGAGGAATATTCCTGATCCTCGACCAGAGCGGTGTAGTAGAAGGCGCGGATCAGCCTTCCCTTGGCTTGAAACTCCTTGAGGAGCCGCTTGTAATCAATATCGAAACCCAGAGACTTGGCGCTTGCATAGAGGTTGGCGCCATCGATGAAGAGGGCGATACGTTCCTGATCTGGCATGGTTCAATCTTTTCGTGGCGCGCGGCCGTCGGGGACCGCGCATGGGCTAACGAGGTCATTTCCTCAAGTCTGTGGGTCTTTCGCGCCCCACGGGACTCCTTAGTGGCATATTATACTAACGACGGTAAATTTGTAGAACAATTATGCGACGCACTAGCGCTTGCATCTTCGTCCTCCAACACCGGCCGACCCGCGCCTCCCCGGAATCGAGACGCGTTCCCGCCGCGCTCCGGATTGCCGCTTTGTCGTCCTCGCGACGGTAGATATTACCGCCCACACCCCACCGGTTGCATTACGACTCCCGTGTCCGGGGGTCAAGACATGCTAGCGTGATTTGCTCGGAAAACCAGGCTTTTGGGACGACAGCCCTTGCCTTCGCGCCGCGCCGAGGACAACTCTCAGCGACTCGTATAGACCTTCCTTATGGGCTCGAAAAGATCGCTTTGGGCGTCGGAGAAATGAAATTCCGCAGCACTAAACCAAATCTGAATGCGACAGCGTTCGAATGCTGCGATCTCCATCGTGGGACAGGGCGAATCGGCGTGCGCGCGGCCCATCATCCAAACCTGGGCGAGACTGCTTTGGAACGAATCGCAAAATTTCCATTCTGGCCCTGCGGAATATTCGGGCGATGAGCGACCGCCCCCTCCTGCGCGCCTGGGCCTGGACCGCCGCAGGCTTGGCGGCGCTGCACGTAGTCGCGTTCGCCTTACTCTATCTGCGTTATCGAATTCATGCCGGACAGTGGTTCGCCGATCTGCCCCTGGTGATCTTCTCCTGGCCGTTTGTCGCCTCGATGACCCTGCTGACAGGCGGGGATTTCGACTATGCCGGCGACATGACGGCGCGCGTCGCCGCGGCGGCGCTCGTCGACACCGCGCTCGTCTATCTCGGCGGCTGGGTTTTGGAGATCAGCGCGCGCGCGTTGGTTGGGGCGCTGCGGGCGCGCCGTCCCGTTTAAAGCATCTTGCCCGGGTTCATCAGCCCCTGCGGGTCGAGCGCGCGCTTGATGGCGCGCATGACGTCGAGCGCGACGGGGTCTTTGGCGCGCGCCAGCAGCTCCCGCTTCAACTGGCCGATGCCGTGTTCGGCGGAGAACGAGCCTTGGTAACGCGCGACCACGGCATGGACTACCTCGTTCATCGCCTCCCACTTGTCGAGGAATTCGTCCTTGTCGGCGCTGATCGGCTGGCTCACGTTGAAGTGAATGTTGCCGTCGCCCATATGGCCGAATGCGCATACGCGGGCGCTGGGGAGGAATCCGAGCACAGCCGCCGTCGCCTCATCCAGGAAGGCCGGGACCGAGCCGACCGGCACGGAGACGTCGTGCTTGATCGAACCGCCCTCGAACTTCTGCGCGTCCGACACGAATTCGCGCAGGCGCCAAAAATCGTTGCGTTGGGTGAGACTCGTGGCCAGCGCCGCGTCGGCGATCAGCCCCTGCTCGAACGCTTCCTCGAGCGTCGCCTCGACCGTCTCTTCCAGCCCGCTCTCGGTTTGCGAGGCCGCCTCGAACAGCACGTACCAGGGATGAGGCGCCGCCAACGGATCGCGCATGTCGATACCGTGGGCGAGCACGAAATCGAGGCCGATGCGGGCGATCAGTTCGAACGACACGACCCCCTGCCCCAGCCGATCCTTGGCGATCCGGAACAGTTTCAGCGCCTTCGCGGGGTCCTCGACGCCGACGAAAGCAGTGACGCGCGCGCGCGGACGCGGATAGAGTTTCAGCGCCGCGGCAGTGACCACGCCCAGCGTGCCCTCCGCGCCGAAGAACAGGTCTTTCAGGTCGTAGCCGGTGTTGTCCTTGCGCAGTTTGGAGAGCGCGTTGACGATTCGGCCGTCGGCGAGCACGGCTTCGACGCCGGTCGCCAGCTCCCGCGCGTTGCCATAGGCGAGCACCGCGACGCCGCCGGCGTTGGTGGAGAGATTGCCGCCGATGGTGCAGGTCCCCTCGGCGGCCAGCGACAGCGGGAACAGCCGGTCCGCCCTCTCGGCCGCCGCTTGCGCTTCGGCGAGCGTGGCGCCGGCTTCGACGATCATCGTGTCGGTGAGCGCGTCGATCTCGCGAATGCGCTTCATGCGCGTCAGCGAGAGCACGATCGCGCCGCCGCTCGCATCCGGCGTCTGGCCGCCGACGAGGCCGGTGTTGCCGCCCTGCGGCACGATGGCGACCGCGTCCGCCGCGCAGGCCTTGACGACTTCGGCGACCTCCGCCGTCGAACCCGGCCGCACCACGGCCAGCGCCGCCCCGCGGAAAAGTCCGCGCGGCTCGACGAGAAACGCGGCCGTCATGTCCGCTTCGGTCAGCACATTGCCGGCGCCGACCACGCGTGAAAGGGAGGCCAGAAACTCGGCTTTGCGTTCAGCGTTCACCCGAAAACCCCCCTGCGCTTGGCTTCGCGCTTGCGGCGAAACACGGCGACGATCTCCACATGCGCAGAATAGCGAAATTGGTCGATCGGCGTCACGCTTTCGAGCTTATAGCCGCCGTCGACGAGCGTGCGCGCGTCGCGGGCGAATGTCTCGGCGCTGCAGGAAATGGCGACGACGGTCGCAATCGCGCTCCTGGCGATTTCCTTGGCCTGGGCGAGCGCGCCCGCCCGCGGCGGATCGAACACGAGCGCGTCGAAGCCGGCGAGCTCGTCGGCCACGAGCGGTCGGCCGAACAGGTCGCGGGCGAGCGCGCGCACATTGGCGCCGGTTTTCTCCAGCGCCCGGATCGCCGCGGCGTCGTTGTCGACGGCGAACACGTCGCGTCCCGGGGCGAGCCGCAGCGCAAAGGCGCCGGCGCCGCAGAACAGGTCGGCGACCTTTTTGGCCTTTCCGATCGCTGCGATGGCGAGCCGCGCCATGGCTTCCTCGCCGGCGTCCGTCGCCTGCAGGAACCCGCCCGCGGGCGGCGTGACCCGCGCCTTTCCGAACGCGACGACCGGGGCGCGGCGCACGATCACGTCGCGGCCGTGATTGGAAACGCGGGCCAGATCGAGCGACTCGGCGGTTTGCGCGAGCTTCTTCAGCTCCGCGGTCTGCAGCGGGCCGGAACCCCGCAGGTCGATATCGAGCCCGGTCAGCGTCGCCGTGACCTGGATGTCGAGCGGCTTCTTCGAGCCCCGCAAGTCGGCCGCCAGCGCGCGCGCCGCCGCGACCGCGCCACGGAGCCCCGGGCTGAACAGCGGGCAGTCGTCGATCTCGACGATGTCATGGGCGCGAAAGCGCATGAAACCGACTTCCTCCCGGGCTTGCGGCAGGAAGCGGGCATGGAACGTCGCGCGGCGCCGCCCCTCGCCGTGGGAGTCGACGAGTTCGCCAACCTCCGCGGCGACGCCCGCGCGTTGCAACGCGGCGCCGACGAGGCCGCGCTTCCACTGCGCGTAAAGCTTTGGCCCCATGTGCTGCGTCGCGCAGCCGCCGCAGACGCCAAAATAGCGGCATACAGGCGCGATACGGTCGGGGCTGGGCTCGAGGATCGTTAGCTGGTCGTCTCCGATTCCCTCTCCCCGTGCGCGAGCAACGGGTGCGTGCGCCCTTGAAGCGTCACTGGCGATTTCTCTTTTCTCAGGGAAAAAATTAAAGGGCTCGCCGGTTGCTTTCAAATTATCGATTTCCAGCCCTGCAGGGTCGTTCTCGATCATGCGAGGATGCAACACCCGCTCTCCCCGTAAACGGGGCGAGTCGGAATCCAGCCTCACCGTCTCCCCCGGCAGCGCGAAGCGCACGACTTGGCCGTCGGCGGTGACGCCCTCGCCGCGGGCGTCGAGTCGTTCGATTGTCTGCTCATCCATGCCGCGCGGCATACAGGAATTCGCGCGCCCCGTCGCCGCCGGGAATCGGCGAGTCGATGAGCCCGAGCGTTCGCCAGCCCAGCGCCTCGACAACGCCTTTGACGAGGTTCTCGCGCCCCGCCTCGAACTGCGGCTTGACCAGCCCGACATAGAACGCGTCCGCCGCCGCTAAGTTCAGAATATTCGGTAGAACAAGCCGTTGCGAGATGAAGCTGACGTCGCAGACGATCGCGCCGGGCGGCTCGGCAAGCTCTGCCGACGTCAATTTGCGGGCGTCAAAACTCTCCAGCGAAGTCACCCGCGGATCGACGCGGAGCCGGGCGTCGAGTTGATCGCGGCCGACGTCGAGCGCAACGACATGGCGCGCCCCGCGCGACAGCAGCACGTCGGTGAATCCGCCGGTCGAGGCGCCGACGTCGAGGGCGTACAGGCCCGCGGGATCGAGCGCGAAAGCGTCGAGCGCGGCTTGCAGCTTCAGGCCGCCGCGGGAGGCCCACGGGTGGGTGGCGCTGGATTCTATTTTCGCCTTATCGTCAATGAGTTGAGACGGTTTCTTGACGAGTGCGCCGTCGGCGCGCACGAGCCCGGCGGCAATGGCTTCTTGCGCCCGGGCGCGGCTGACGAACAGCCCGCGTTGCAACAGTTCGAGATCGGCGCGTCGCCCCGCCATCGGCTCAGCCGGGTTTCCGCGCCAGGATGAACAGGCGGGGGATGAGGAACAGCAACCGGCCGTCCGGTTCCGCCGGATAGGCCTCCTCCAGCCCGCTGCGGTAGCGGTCGAGGAACGCCTCGCTCTCGGCCGGACTGAGCGGCGCGAGGTAAGGCAGCAGCACCGAGCCGCGGAACCAGTCGATCAGCGCATCGACGCCGGACAGCGGGTGGATATAGGTGGTGCGCCACAATTCCACATCGCGCGCGAGGGGGCGCAGCCAGTCGTAATATTCGTAGAACGCCGAGATCACGGCGCGGGTCTTGGCGACCGGCACCAGACGGTCGGCCCAGGGACCGTCGGCGGCGATCAGCCGCATCAGCACATGCGAAGGCTCCTGGTGATTGTCGGGCATCTCCACCGCGAGCGTTCCGCCCGGCGAGAGGAAATTCATCAACCGCGGGAACAGGCTGCGATGGTCGGCGACCCATTGCAGCGTGTTGTCGGAAAAGATCAGGTCGACGCGCTTCTGCGGCCGCCATAGGCTCATGTCCATGCGGCGGAACTCGACGCCGGGAACGCGGCGCCGCGCCTCCTCGATCATCTCCGTCGACGAATCCAGGCCGATGACTTCCGCCGCCGGAAATCGCTCGACGATAAGCCGCGTGCTGGTGCCGGGGCCGCAGCCGAGGTCGAAGGCGCGCTGCGGAGCGCCCTCGATTCGGATGAGCAGATCACGCGCCGGCCGCGAGCGCTCGGTCTCGAAGCGGAGAAACAGGTCCACGTCCCACGAGACCGGGGTTTCCGTGGCGAAGGGCATTTCATTCGACATGGTCGCGCCCACATATTTCTACTAATTTACTGGACATAGGCGTTCGAGACGGGAAGGTCAACGCCCCTGCCACAGACAGGGACCGGCTCGCTGTCCGACAGTCTGCCCCGCAATCGCGTTACACGCCACTGCCGCGCGAGAGCGAGCAGGCCGCGATCGGCGCAAATTCGCGTTGCAGGGCCCCGGCATGAGCGGCAGAGGGAGAAGGACAGGGTTTCAGGCGGCATGACGCGTCGTCTGCTGTCCCTGGCTCGCGTGGCTGTCGGGTTGACAGGCGCCTGAACACGAGGCGCCTTTGGCGCGCAAATGCCAGCCCTCTGGAGGATTCTGCCGTGATCGACCGTCCGAATTCGCTCGCCGCCCGCGACGTCGCCTATTACTTCCATCCCGCCACCAACGCGCGCCGGCACGAGAAGGTCGGGCCGACGATGATCGAGCGCGGCGACGGGATCTACGTCTATGACGACCAGGGTAAGGAATATATCGAGGGGCTCGCCGGCCTGTGGAGCGTCGCCGTCGGTTTCGGCGAGCCCAGGCTCGCCAAGGCGGCGGCCGAGCAGCTCGCCAAGCTGCCGTTCTACCACTCGTTTTCGCATAAGTCGCACCCGTCGGCGGTGAAGCTCGCCGAACGGTTGGTCGGTATGGCGCCGGGCATGGCGAAGGCGCATTTCACCTCGTCGGGCTCGGAGGCCAACGACCTCACGATCAAGATGATCTGGTACTACAACAACGCGCTTGGACGGCCGCAGAAGAAGAAGATCATCTCCCGCCAGCGCGCCTATCACGGCGTCTCCATCGTCTCGGGAAGCCTCACCGGCCTGCCCGCTTTCCATCGCGACTTCGACCTGCCGCTGCCCTTCGTGCGCCACGTCGGCTGCCCGAATTTCTGGCGCTACGGCTTGCCGGGTGAAACGGAAGAGACGTTCGCCACCCGGCTGGCGGACGAACTCGAAGCGACGATCCTCGCCGAGGGCGCCGACACCGTCGCCGCCTTCATCGGCGAACCGCTGATGGGCGCGGGCGGCGTGCTGCCGCCGCCGGCAACCTATTGGGAGAAGATTCAGGCGGTGTGTCGCAGGCACGACGTGCTGATCGTCGCCGACGAGGTCATCACCGGCTTCGGCCGCACCGGCAATCCGTTCGGCTGCCAGACCTATGGGATCACCCCCGATTTCATGACCGTCTCCAAGGCGATCAGCTCCTCTTACATCCCGCTGTCGGCGATCCTGTTCACCGACCAAATCTATCAGACCATCGCCGACAATTCGGCCAAGATCGGCGTGTTCGCTCATGGCTTCACTGCCAGCGGCCACCCCGTCGCCACCGCCGTCGCCCTGGAAAACCTCGACATTCTGGAAGAGCGCGGCCTGCTCACCGTTGCGCAAACTCTCGGGCCGCAGTTCCAGGGGCGCTTGCAGGGGTTCGCCAGTCATCCGCTGCTGGGCGAAGCGCGCGGAATCGGCCTGATCGGCGCGCTGGAATTCGTCGCCGACAAGGCGACCAAGGCGGCGCCCGATCCGGCCGGCTCGATCGGCGCCAGGCTCGCGGATCTGTGCCAGGAGGAAGGCCTCATCGTCCGCAACATCGGCGACGTCATCGCCTTCTGCCCGCCGCTCGTCATCACCCCGGCGCAGATCGACGAGATGTTCGATCGCTTCGGACGGGCGTTGGCGAGACTGTAACCATCGGAGCGGCGGTCTCCAGACCGCCGAACTCACCCGGGCGTTTGTCGACAAAATCGGCGGCGTGGACGCCGCCGCTCCTCAGTACCCCGCCGCCTCGACGGCGACCCAGAGAGGTCATCCGCCGATCCAGGCGCCGGCCGCGCTCGCGCAGAGGGTGACGACGACAGCGAGCGCCCAGGCGAACGCCAGCCGCGCCCACAAAGCCCGCGCCGGGGCTTCCGCCCACATCTCCGCGTCCGCGTTCGACCGATCCTCGACCATAAATCCGACCTCTCAGCCCCGACGCCGCCGAGTATCGTCGCAAGCGGCGTAAGGGATCGAGAGGGAAGGCGGGCCGAACGCATAAGGCGGGCGTAAGCGTTTTCAGCCGAGCGCGGTCGTCGATCACGGAGCCGGACTCCCCAATCCACAGCTTTCCCCCCTCCCCGGCCTTCACCACTCCCCCGCTTTGCGCCACAACGCGAGCCCACCCGCGACAGGAGGAGCGCGAATTGCTCATTGCCGGCCTCACCGGATCGATCGCGATGGGCAAGTCGACGGTCGCACAGATGTTTACCTCGCTCGGCTGGCCGGTGTTCGACGCCGACGCGGCGGTGCGGCAGTTCTACGCGGCCGAGGGCGCCGTTCTCATCGAGGCCGAATTTCCCGGCGTCGTCGTCGATGGCGTCGTCGACCGCAACAGGCTCAGCGCACGCGTGCTCGGCGATCCGGAAGCGATGGCGCGGCTGGAGGCCGTTGTCCATCCCGCCGTGGCAAAGCTGCGCCGCGCCTTCCTCGACAAGGCCGCCGAACAGCGCCGACGCGGCGTCGTACTCGACATCCCCCTGCTGTTCGAGACCCATGGCGAGGCGTCGGTCGACCTGATCGTCGTCGTCAGCGCGGGCGCGGCGGCGCAGCGCGAGCGCGCGCTGGCGCGGCCCGGCGTAACGGCAGAGAAATTCGACGCCCTGCTCGCCCGCCAGACCCCCGACGCCGAAAAGCGGCGGCGCGCGCATTTCATCATCGAAACCGGCGGGACGCTGGACGACTCACGCCGTCAAGCCGAAGGCTTCATTCGCGCCGTGGTCGGCCTGCCCGGACGTATCAGGAGTTTCCAGCCTCATGCGTGAGATCGTCTTCGACACCGAGACCACCGGGCTCGACCCGGCCAAGGGCGACCGCCTCGTCGAGATCGGCGCGGTGGAAATCGTCGATCTGGCGCCGACCGGCCGCACCTTCCATGTGCTCGTCAATCCCGAGCGCGAGGTGCCCGAAGACGCCGTGCGCATCCATGGCCACACCACCGCCTCGCTGCAGGGCAAGCCTTTGTTTTCCGCCATCGCCGACGAGTTCCTCGCCTTCGTCGGCGAGGATCGGCTGGTCGCCCACAACGCCGAATTCGACATGCGCTTCATCAACGCCGAACTCGCCGCGCTCGGCCGCCCGACGATTTCCAAGGAGCGGGTGATCGACACGCTCGCGCTCGCGCGCGCCAAACATCCGGGCTCGCCCGCCGGCCTCGACGCGCTGTGCGACCGCTACCGCATCGACCGCTCCAAGCGCGTCAAACACGGGGCGCTGCTGGACTCCGAACTGCTCGTCGAAGTCTATGTCGAACTGACCGGCGGCCGGCAGAAGAGCCTGTCGTTTGCCAGCCAGAACAAGACGGCGGCGCGGGCGAAAGCCGAAAAGCGCGCCTATCCGCCGCGCCCGAGCGCGCTGGCGGCGCGGTTGAACGAGGAAGAGCTCGCCGCGCACGCGGCGGCGACGGCGAAGATCGGGGATGCGGCGGGTTGGTTGAGATATAGCGCCGGTTAGTCGGAGCGT
>Ga0302157_10003121_pt1 | contig 18910 bp, 8 predicted proteins | sample I_Bog_N3_3_FD_193502 | JGI IMG/M metagenome (GOLD analysis project Ga0302157, IMG submission 193502) | Peat permafrost microbial communities from Stordalen Mire near Abisko, Sweden - I_Bog_N3_3 | ecosystem: Environmental > Terrestrial > Soil > Wetlands > Peat | place: Sweden: Abisko, Stordalen...
CGAGGAGGTGCTCAACGAGGATCACTACGGGCTCGAGAAGGTCAAGGACCGCATCCTCGAATATCTTGCCGTGCAACAGCGCGTGGACAAGGTGAAGGCGCCCATCCTGTGCTTGGTCGGCCCCCCGGGCGTCGGCAAGACCTCGCTCGGCCAGTCGGTGGCGCGCGCCACCGGGCGCAAGTTCGTGCGCATGGCGCTCGGCGGTGTGCGCGACGAGGCCGAGATCCGCGGTCATCGCCGCACCTACATCGGCTCGATGCCGGGCAAGGTGCTGCAGAACCTGACCAAGGTCGGCACGCGCAATCCGCTGTTCCTGCTCGACGAGATCGACAAGCTGGGCATGGACTTCCGCGGCGACCCGTCGTCGGCGCTGCTCGAGGTGCTGGATCCGGAGCAGAACCACACCTTCGGCGACCACTACATCGAGCTCGACTTCGACCTGTCGGACGTCATGTTCGTGGCCACCTCCAACTCGATGAACATCCCGCCGGCGCTGCTGGACCGGATGGAAGTGATCCGCCTGGCGGGCTACACCGAGGACGAGAAGCTCAACATCGCGTTGCGCTACCTGCTGCCCAAGCAGGCGAAGAACAACGGCGTGGCCGATGAGGAACTCGAACTCACCGAGTCGGCGATCCGCGGCATCATCCGCTACTACACGCGGGAAGCCGGCGTGCGCTCGCTCGAGCGCGAGATCTCCAAGATCTGCCGCAAGGTGGTCAAGGGCGTGCAGCTCAAGACCCACGAAGGCAAGGCGATCGTCACCGACGAGAACCTGAACGACTTCCTGGGCGTGCGCAAGTACGACTTTGGTCGCGCCGAGAAGAAGAACCAGGTCGGCCAGGTGGTGGGCCTCGCGTGGACGGAAGTCGGCGGCGACCTGCTCACCATCGAGTCCGCCGTGATGCCGGGCAAGGGCCAGATCATCCGGACCGGCTCGCTGGGCGACGTGATGAAGGAGTCGGTCGAGGCCGCTCGCACCGTGATCCGCAGCCGCGCCGCGCGCCTGGGCATCAAGGACGAGATGTTCGAGAAGCGCGACATCCACATCCACGTGCCCGATGGCGCCACCCCCAAGGATGGCCCCAGCGCGGGCGCCGCGATGGCCACGGCCTTCGTCTCGGCCCTCACGGGCATCCCGGTGCGCGCCAACGTGGCGATGACCGGCGAGATCACGTTGCGCGGCGAGGTCACGGCCATCGGCGGCCTGAAGGAAAAGCTCCTGGCGGCGCACCGCGGCGGCATCACCACGGTGATGATCCCCGAGGACAACGTCAAGGATCTGCAGGACATCCCCGAGAACGTGAAGAGCCAGATCGAGATCATCCCGGTGCGCTGGGTGGACAAGGTTCTGGAAGTGGCGCTGGAATCGATGCCCGTGCCGCTGCCTGACGAGGAAACGCCGAAGGACGGCGTCGTGGCGCCGGTCGTCGACGCCCCCGTCGTCAAGCCTGACGTGTCGGAATCGATCAAGCACTGATCCCGGGTTAAGATGCGCGCCCGGGTCGTCGCAAGGCGGCCCGGGCGCGGCTTCTTCCGGAGCTCGAATCGGGGTGGCGCAAATCTGACTGAATCAGTCGGGCTTGCCAGATGAGAGTAAATCGGTATAAACTGCCAGCTTCAGCAGGAACACGAAGCTTCTAACGCACAACGTTATCGAAGATGAGTCGACAGGTTGAACCCCTGCGGGAATAGCTCAGTTGGTAGAGCGCAACCTTGCCAAGGTTGAGGTCGCGAGTTCGAGTCTCGTTTCCCGCTCCAGGTCATTTGAAAAAGGGAAGCTCTGGCTTCCCTTTTTTGTCAGAATCGACGGTTCTGGTCGACCTCCCCGGTCGGCCAGCCGCCCACGGCGCGATAGCAAATCGGTTATGCAACGGATTGCAAATCCGTCTAGCCCAGTTCGACTCTGGGTCGCGCCTCCAAGAATACATCTACGCCAGCACGCCGAACGCCTCGCCACCGCGAGGCGTTCTGCTTTATGCGGCAGCGGGCCTGCGAGCTCCCTGATCGCGGGCGCCTTCGATAGCAAGGCAACCATTCCTGCGCCTATTCCCGCCCTTTTAAAATTGGGTGTAATTGGGCGTACTATTGGTTCATGTTTCGCACCGACGCCCTTCAGATCACGCCGGAAGTCTTGGGCTTGGTCGCTCGAATCGACGAGTTCAAGGGCGCGTGGCGCGCCCTGGGTACGCTTGCGCCGGACCGTCTGTCCGCATTGCGACGCGTGGCAACGATCGAGAGCATCGGCTCGTCCACCCGCATCGAGGGCAGCAAGCTCAGTGACCGGGAAGTCGAACGCCTCCTTTCCAATCTCGCCGTCCAGAAGTTCGACACGCGCGACGAGCAGGAGGTGGCCGGCTACGCCGGACTGATGGACTTGGTGTTCCGGGAATGGGAAGGCCTCCCGTTCAACGAGAACCACCTGAAGCAGTTCCACCAGATCCTGCTGCAATACAGCCGGAAGGACGAATGGCACAGAGGCATCTACAAGACCAGTTCGAACAGTGTTGCGGCCTTCGATGAAAGGGGCGCGCAGATCAGCATCGTGTTCGAGACGGCCGCGCCCTTCGACACGCCGCGCCTGATGACCGAACTGATGGCATGGGTCAACGCCGAGCGCGAAAAGGACCATGACCCTACGCAGTTGCATCCGCTCCTGATCGTCGCCATCTTCGTGGTTGTATTTCTGGAAATCCATCCGTTCCAGGATGGCAACGGACGGCTCAGCCGCGTGCTGACAACCTTGCTGTTGCTCCAGTCGGGATATGCCCACGTGCCGTACAGCTCGCTGGAGAGCGTGGTCGAGGCCAACAAGGAAGCCTACTACCTTGCGCTCCGGCAGACGCAGGGCACGATCCGCACCGATGCGCCGAACTGGCAGCCATGGCTGCTGTTCTTCCTGCGCTCGCTGGGCGAGCAGGTGCGGCGGCTGGAGAAGAAGATCGAGCGCGAGAAGATCGTGCTGGCCGTGTTGCCCACGCTGTCTCTGCAGATCGTCGAGTTCGCCCGCGAGCACGGGCGCATCACGATGGCCGAGGCCATCAAGCTGACCGGTGCCAGCCGCAATACGATCAAGCAGCACTTCCGTGACCTGATCGCGCGCCAGCATCTGGAGCAGCACGGCAACGGGCGGGGCGTGTGGTACGGGCTGCGATAGCTCGGCGAACGCAAGCCGCCGTTCCGGGCGGTTTGATCGCAACGACTGACGCAATTGAGGGTTTTCGGATAGCAAGACCGTCTAGCCCAGTTCGACTCTGGGTCGCAGGTGTGGCGCCTATCGAAGACGAGGCCACCGCTCCCGCGCCGATGTCCACCCCTTGAATCGAGGCGCCCGCGCCCTTCGACACGCCACGCAGGATTGTTGGCGCCGAACGGGTGGTACGGGTCGACGCCAGGCGCGGGAAAGCAGCTGGCCGCACGCAGTCGCCTTCGCTGCTGATCGTCGCAATCGTCGCGGTTGTGTTTCCGGAGATCCATGCGTTCCCGGGCGGCCACGCGCGTATCCCGATGGCCGACGCCATCCCCTGAACCGACCGAGCGCCGCGATCCGGATCGGCGCCGCATTGGGCGCACACGTGGTGCGGGCTGCGAGTGGCGTACGCGCGATTTCAACAGGACGCAGGGGGCCGCGGTTGAGTCAGTGCAATCCCTATATGTGATAGGACGTCGTATGACCTGGTGCGTTTGGAAGCCGAGCCATCCAGCAACTTTGCCCGGGAATACGCCTATTTGTGGTGATAGTGGACTCGGCGATAGTTTGCCAAGAGATCAGACAACATATGACTTGCACCACTCAACACCACGCGCCCGGACTGGACGCATGTCGCCTGGGACGCCCGACGCAGGGTGTTGAGCGCGTTGCGGCGCACGACCACACTGCCGGCCCCGCGCAGGGTCGAGATCGTCGACCTGCCTTGATCGCCGGCCAGACATGGCCCGGTCGCAGGGCTGGAATCTGGCGACCCCCTGCGAGAGCCGCGCGGCCTGCTCGCACAGGCTGTGCGCCGCGGCGGCGGACTCCTCCACCAACGCGGCGTTCTGCTTCGACGCGATCGACCTAGGCACCGACGCAAGCCACCGAACTTCAGCGTCACCCCTTGTATGCGGCTGAAAGATGAGGCTTGACGTGATGAGCAGGACGAGGCTGAGATCGACCAGGGACGACGCGCTACGTGGTGCCCGGCATCACGATGGCCTCGGCTGCCTCATCGATGCGCCAGCGCTGGTGGCAGGGGGCGGCGAACTGCGTGGCGTCCGGGTTGGCGGCGAGCGAGCATGCCTGGCCGTCGGGTGCGATCCGGCGAACCAGACGAGCGTGGTGCGCCGCGGCAGGACAGCCCCGGTCGCGCACGTCGTCGATGCTCGGCGCGCTCGGCGTCGCGCGGGCCTGGGTGGCGCCCGAGCGCAGGAGCGTCCTGGCGGCGTTCCAGCCACTGTCCGCTCTTCGTGGTGCCGGCCGTGTTCGACATCGCGCCCGCCCTCGGCGTCTTCGCGTCGGCCCGGCCACGGCCCGCAGTTGCCGGTGCATCCCAATCACCCCCTCCAGCCGAAGCCCTCAACAGCCTACTGACCCACGCGGCACCTTTTTCCCCGTTTCGACGACCTCAAGAAGAACAAGAACAAGACCGTACCCGAGTACGACTGTCATAGCCCAAGCGACCGACAACTTTCATTCATACAACGAAGGAGACATAGACAATGAAACTGCACGATCAAAAATCTTCAAAGCTGTTCTTATCTGCCATCACTCTTGGCGTGTTGGGCCTGGCTGGCTTGGCACAGGCACAGGATGCCCCGGAACGGGTGGAGGTCACAGGCTCCAGCATCAAACGCCTGGCCACCGAAGACGCCTTGCCCGTCACCACGATCAAGGCTTCGGAGTTCGCGGCGCGCGGCATGACGACGCTGGCGGAAGTGATGATGTCGCTGCCACAGTCCATTTCCCTGGAGCCGTCGAATGCTGGCGCGGGCACCAACATCAACTTGCGCGGCCTCGGCGTCAATCGGACCTTGGTCCTGCTCAATGGGCGCCGCCTGGCCAACGAAGCAACGGCCGACGGCTTCGCCGACATCGACAACATCCCGATGAGCGCACTGGATCGCGTCGAGGTGCTGAACGACGGTGCCTCATCCATCTATGGCTCGGACGCCATCGGCGGCGTGGTGAACTTCATCACCAAGCGCAGCTACACCGGTGCATCGGTGACTGTGCAGGCCGTCCAGCCCCGCCTGGCGGGCGGCGGCGAGGAGCGCCGCGCCAGCATGATCGTCGGCAAGGGCGATCTGGACAAGGACGGCTGGAATATCTTCGGCACCGTGGACGCGCACCGGCAAAGCCGCCTGGCGCAGTCCGACCGCGCCTTCCTGAGCAGCACGGCCGAGCTGACCGCGCTGGGACGCGCACCTTCGCTCTCGACCGGCACCTACGCCTTCCCGGCGAACATCGTCGACAACAAGACCAAGGTCAGCTACAACCCCTACTACGCGACCGGCTGTGACGCGCCCTATTCGATCCCGGGCGCCAAGAACACCTGCCTGCTCAACGCCAACTACTACAACACGGCCCTGTACGGCAATCAGCAGATCACGCTCTATGGCAAGGGCACGCTGAGGCTGAGTGACAGCCACGTCGTGTCCATCGAATACACGCGCGGCGAGGAATACATCGACAGCGTGCGCAACCCCGCCACCAGCGCGGTCATCACCACGGTGACGCCGTCCACCGCGGCAGCCGTCATCACGCCGACCAGCAGCATCTACTATCCGGGTGGCTCCGGCGGCGTTCCGGCCATCGCGGCACTCAACGGTGACCCGGTGACCGTGCAGTACAGCGCCCCCGAATTGGCCTCGACTCGCGACACGCAGATCAACCAGCGGCTGGTCGTCAACGACGAGGGCCGTCTCGATGCCTGGGACTACAAGACCGGGCTCGACGTCGCTCTCAGCAATCGGAACATCAAGCTTCATCAAGGCATCCTGAACGGCCAGGCCCTGAACACCGGCATCTCCGACGGCACGATCAATCCCTTTGGCGCGCAGAGTGCCGCCGGACAGGCCTACCTCGACAGCATCTCCATGAACGGCGACCAGTTGCTGCGGGCGGCCAAGACCAGCTTCACCGGCGTCGATGCCACCTTCACGCGCGATCTGATGGAGATCGGCGGGGGCGCCATGGCCGTGGCCATCGGTACCGATCTGCATCGCGACGGCTACACGGATCACAAGGAACCCATCGGTACCTACGCCGCCCCGGTCGCCGCCACGCCAACCGATGCCCAAGCCGGGCGCTATGTCGCTGCGCTGTTTGCGGAGCTGGACGCCCCGGTCACCAAGTCGTTGACCCTGAACCTGGCCGTGCGCGACGACCATTTCAGCGATGTCGGCAACACCATCAACCCCAAGGTCAGTTTCCGCTTCCAGCCCGCCAAGACCGTGATGTTCCGCGGCTCGGCCGACACGGGCTTCCGGGCCCCGACCCTGTCCGACCTCTACGGCTACCGCGTTCCTGGCGAGAACGGCACGACCTCCGTGCCGATGGACGACCCCGTGCTGTGCCCCAGCGCAACGCCCAACATCGCCGGCACCGGCACGGCGTTGCCGGGCTATGTGTCCTCCGTGGTCTGCAATGCCAAGCAGTTCAAGCAGACGGGCTCCAACCCCGGCCTGGTGCCCGAGAAGTCGCTCACCTTCACCCTCGGCATGGTGGTCGAGCCGGTCAAGAACCTGACGATGTCCCTGGACTACTGGAACATCAGCATGACCCACATGATCGCCAACCTGCCGGAGAGCGCCTACACCAGCAACCCGCTGGCGTACCTCAACCTGTTTGTCCGCGACGCCAACAACAACCTGCTCTACATCAAGAACGACACGATGAACCTGGGCGGCCAGAAGACGGCGGGCGTCGATGTCAGTGTCAACTGGACGCTGCCCTCGGCCACGATGGGTACCTTCAACTTCGGCCTGGATGGTACCTACCTGACCGAGTTCGAGAACCAGATCACCGTCGGCGGCCCCTGGGCCTCGAACATCGGGCGATTCGGCCTGGCCAGCAACGGCACGACCAGCAGCTTCCCGATCCTGTCCTTCCGCTGGAAGCACAGCCTGCACGTCTCCTGGGCCTATGGCGACTGGATGACGCAGTTCACCGAGACCTACAACTCGGACTACGACGACCAGAACACCACGACGGTGCCGGCGGACAACCATCATGTGATTCCGGCGTACTCGCTGGTGAACTGGATCACCTCCTACAAGGGGTTCAAGCACTTCATCCTGGTCGGCGGCATCAACAACGTGTTCAACGCCATGCCGCCTCCGACCAACAACAGCGCCTACAGCTACGGCTACCTCAGCAGCGCCGCGAGTCCGATCGGCCGAGCCCTGGTGGGTAGCGTGACGTACGAGTTCTGACGCGTTTGCCCCCCTGTTCCCCTGGCCGGCATGCGGCCGGGGGAACCCCGCATCCACCCCTCTCGAAGCCGTAGCTCGCTGGGGTGAGGAGATCAAGTGAACAGCAATCAAACGGGTTCCAGGGCGGATGGGCAGCCACGCCGGGACTTTCTGAAGCTGGCTTCATGGGCCAGCCTGTCGCTCGCGAGTGGGGCCCGCGGCGTCGAAGCCAGCCCTGATCCCTGGCAGCAGGCCCAGTCCATCATCGATGGCTTCGCCAGGCCGCTCGCCTTCCGCGAGGAGGACTTTCCCATCACCGCCTACGGCGCGGCGCCTTGCAAGGTGGTGCGCGCCACCGCCTGGGTGTCCTTCGTTGACGAGGCCCGGGTCAGCACCCCCGCGCCGGACGCGGCCGATTGCTATCCCGCCATCAAGGCGGCCATCGCTGCCTGCCACGCGGCAGGCGGCGGGCGGGTCGTGATTGCGGCCGGCGACTGGTACGTCGCCGGCCCCATCGTGTTGCTCTCCAACGTCCATGTCCATCTGAAGGCCGGCGCCCATGTCTACTTCAGCCAAGACCCGGCCGACTACGCGAAAACCGGCGACTTCGACTGCGGCAGGAACGGCAAGCTGACCCTCGTGCGCTGGGAAGGCAATGACCTGCTCAACTACTCGCCCATGGTCTATGCCTACGGCCAAACGAACATTGCGCTGACCGGCGAAGACTGGACCAGCGTCCTCGACGGCCAAGCCGGGCTCGGCTTCAGTGATGGCCCGGATTGCTGGTGGTCATGGAAGGGGCGCGAGCGTTCGGAGCAGGGCGTGGACATCCGGCATGTGATGAACAGCGGACAGACCGAGGTTCACGTCAACCCGCTGAACCCGCTGTCCCTTCGCGAGGCCGCGCCTCACCTCAGCGAAGTCGAGGCCGCCTTCATCCAGGGCGAGGGCGATCGGTTCCGCTGCGACTCCGATTTCCTGCGCGCGTTGGCGGAAGCACGCGTACCCAAGGAGAAACGCGTCTTCGGCGTCGGCCACTTCCTGCGGCCGCACATGGTGCAATTCATCAGTTGCACCCACGTGTTGTTCCAGGGCTATCAGACTCGTCAGACCCCGTTCTGGCAGCACAACCCGGTCAACTGCCGCCATGTGCACGTGAAGGGCATCTTCGCCAACAGCCTGGGGCCCAACAACGATGGCTTCGATCCCGAGGCCTGCGACCACGTGCTGATCGAGGACTCGAACTTCAACACCGGCGACGACTGCATCGCCATCGACGCCGGCAAGGGGCCCGATACCCAATACGGCGCGGCGCAGAACATCGTCATCCAGAACTGCCGCATGCAAAGCGGCCATGGTGCGCTGACCTTCGGCAGCATCATGTCCGGCGGCATCCGGAACGTCTACGCACAGAACCTGTTGTTCGAGAACAGCCACTGGAGGACCGATCCGCTGAACGTGGCCATCCGGCTGAAGTGCAGCATGAGCCGTGGCGGCTTCCTGCGCAATCTGCATGTGCGCAACATCGATATCCCCAACGGCATCCGCACCTCGCCGGGCCTCTACGCCAGCCGGCCCGGCTCCTTGGTGCCGGACAAGACCGTGGCCATCTCGGCCGGCGGCGTCATCACCATCGACTGCGGCTACGACGCCATCCTCGACAACGTGCGCACCCGCCCGCCCGAGGTGAGCCATGTGCACGTCTCGAACGTCAAGGTCGGCAATGTGGCAATGCGTGGCGGCGAGTATTCGAGCTACCAGGCCATCGTCATCATGGGCCCCATCGCCACCGACTACAACGGTCCGCTGAATGACCCGGCGATCCTGCCGGTGACCGACATCACCGTGAGCGATTGCGATCTCGGCACACCGGTCGACGACAAGCAGCCGATCTATCTTTTCAACGTCAAGGGCCTGACGCTGAAGAACGTGAAGATCGGCGCCAAGGTCTACAACGAAACGCTGTCGAGCTCAGCATGACACTGAAGAATATCGTTGTGGCGGGCCTGCTGGCCAGCTTGCCTATCGGCACCTGGGCTTCGCCTGAACCCATCCGCGTGATCCTCGTCGGCGATTCCACACTGGCGTCGCACAACGGCTATGGCGACGCACTGTGTGCGCGCTTCACGCCGCAGGTCACTTGCATCAACCTGGCCAGGAACGGCCGCAGTTCCGGCAGCTACCGCGCCGAGGGCCTGTGGCAGAACGTGCTGGATCTGCTGGCGGAGCAGGGCGCCGACAAGGGCATGTACAAGGCCACGTACGTGTTGGTCGAATTCGGCCACAACGACCAGCCCGGCAAGCCCGGCCGCTCCACCGATCTGAAGGCCGAGTTTCCCGCCAACCTGAGTCGATACGTCGACGAAGTCCGTGCCGCCGGCGGCACGCCTGTGCTGGTGACGCCGCTGACCCGCCGCAGCTTCAAGGGTGCTCAGCTCACCAACGATCTGCAGCCCTGGGCAGATGCTGATCGAGCTGTCGCCACGGCCAAGCGAGCACCGCTGATCGATCTGTTCACGGCCAGTGCCGCGGCGGTGCAAGCCATGGGATCGGCGGAGGCGGACACGCTGGCCGTCGAGCCGCCGCCGTCGGTGCAAGCCGCGCCAGCGGACCGCGATCAGCTCGAGGCCGCGACGAACAGGAAGAGCGCTTTCGACCACACCCACGTGGGCCCCAAGGGCGCAGACTTCTTCGCCACCCTGATGGTTCGGTTGCTGCGTGACGGCCTTCCTGCATTGACTCCCTACTTCCAATGAAGAAGCTCATCATCTGCACAGCAGCGCTGCTCAGCATCGTCACGGCGGCGCAGGCGCAGGATGCGCGCAAGGTCGTCGAGCCCACGGTGCCGCCGGCCTGTGCCGTGCTGAACGCCGCGGAGACCGGCCCCATAGCCTCGGCCGCCGACGACACGGATCGAATCCAGCAGGCCATCAGCCACTGCGCCGCCGGGCAGTCCGTGCGGCTGGCCGCCAGCAATCAATACAAGGCCTTCACTGCGGGCCCGTTCACGCTTGCCAGCGGGGTGACGCTCGTGATCGAAGCCGGCGCCACGCTCTATGCCAGCACCGACCCCGCACGCTACGACAAGGGCGACCATATCTGCGGCAGCACGACCCGCGGCAAGGCCCATGGCTGCCGCACCTTCATCACCGCCATCGACACGCAGGGCAGCGGCATCATGGGCGACGGCGTGATCGACGGCCAAGGCGGCGAGCGCATGGCCGGCAAGCCCGAATCCTGGTGGCAGATTGCCCGCCGCGCGCAACGCGAGCAGACCGAGCAGAACGTGCCTCACCTGATCGATGTCGCGCGATCGAAGGACTTCACGCTCTACCGCATCACCCTGAAGAACTCACCGAACTTCCACGTCGCCCTGTACCAGGTGGACGGCTTCACAGCCTGGGGGATGCGCATCGACACACCCGCCGACGCGCGCAACACCGACGGCATCGACCCGGGGTCGTCACGCAACGTCACCATCACGCACAGCTTCATCCGCACCGGTGACGACAACGTCGCCATCAAGGCGGGCAGCGCGGGCCCCAGCGAGTACATCTCGGTCATCGACAATCATTTCTACAGCGGCCACGGCATGTCCATCGGCAGCGAGACCAATGGCGGCGTGCGCCATGTACTGGTTCAAGGCCTCACGATGGACGGCACGACCTCGGGCCTTCGCATCAAGAGCGATGTGTCGCGCGGCGGGCAGGTCAGCGATGTGCGCTATGTCGACGTCTGCCTGCGCAACGTGAAGGCGCCGATCGATGTGGCAAGCGACTACGGCAAAGGCGCGAGCGGTCTTCTGATTCCGGTCTATGAGGACATCCTGTTCGAGAACGTACACAGCCTGACGGGAGGACGGGTCATCATCGAGGGCCATGACGCCGAATTTCCGGTGAAGGCGACGTTCAGGAACGTGCAGATCGACGGCATGCCGCGGTTCGACATCGAGCATGCGCAACTGTCGCCGGCAGAGAACTTCGCCAACGGCACCGGGCCATCCTGCGAGCAAGGCTTCCCCGCCTTCCCGGTGAAGGCAGAGGCGATCCCGCGCCCGCAGTTGACGGCCGAGCAGGCGGGACATTTCGCGTATTCGGAAGTACTCAAGTACGCGGGCGAGCCTGGCCGCGAAGCCATCGATCCCTGGGACCCGCTGGCGGGGCCCATGGCAACGGGCCAGCCGGACTACACGGTCGATCTGCACGCCAAGGCCAACGGCAGCACCGTGTTCAACAGCGTGCAGGCCGCCGTCAATCGCGCCGTGGTCGATGCGCGCGACCCGCATGCCAGGCAGCGCGTGCAGATCCTCGTCAAGCCCGGCGTCTACCGCGAACTGGTCTATGTCCCGCGGTCGGGCGCGGCGATCACCCTGTATGGCGAAGGCACCAACGCCGCAGCCACGGTGATAACGGCGAACCTCGACGCCTCCGTTACCGGCGAGGCGTATGCGGCCAGGTATGGCCCATTGTTCGCTGGCATGGATGCGTCCATCCGGGCGATGTTCGACTCGCTCAAGGTACGGTCCACGCTGAGCACCTTCGGCAGCTACACCGTCTGGGTGAAGAACGCCGGCTTCCAGGCTCGCGACATCACTTTCGAGAACGGCTATCGGCGCTTGCCGGTGTCGCCCTGCGTGGAAGACTGCCAGGTGGCCTCGGCGGCAGCGTCCACGGTCTCGCACCAGGCCGTGGCCCTGGGTATCGACGGGGCCGACCGCGCCCGCTTCGAGAATGTGCGCGTGCTCGGCCTGCAGGACACGCTGTTCATGAAGACGCAGGAGGGTGGCCGCACGGCGCGCGTCTTCTTCGACAAGTCCTACATAGAAGGCGACGTGGACTTCATCTTCGGCGATGCCACCGCCTTCTTCTACCGCAGTGAAATCAGATCGCTGGGCGCCCGCAGGAACAGCTACGTCGGCGCGCCCGACACCCATATCGAGACGAAGTACGGCCTGGTCTTCGACCATTGCGAGTTCACGAACGATGGCAGCGCCACTGCCCTGGCTGGCAACTACAACCTCGGCCGCCAATGGTTCCACGATCAAAGGTGCACGCCGTACGGCGCGATGGCCGTCGATGGCTATGCGTGCAGCCTGGCCGAGACCAGCGGCTACGCGGCCCCCAGGGGCACGATCAGCAAGGCCGTGCTGGAGACCGTCGGCAAGATGGTGGTGCTGAACTCGAAGATCGGTAGCCACATCAACAAGACGAACCCCTGGGCCGACTGGAACCAGAGCGGCAAGCTCTCCTTCCGGCCCGTGCAGTTCAGCTCCGATGACTACTGGGCCAACTTGATCGGCGCCGGTTTCAACCCCATCAAGGATCTCGGTTACGAGCAGAAGCCGTCACCGCCGGATATCTTCCTCGGTGAATACGACAACAGCCCCGATTGATCGAGGGAACGCACCCCATGGCCTCTCTGAAACGCCGCTCCTTCCTGCAAGCCGCCTCGGTGGCATCGCTGACCAACGGCTTCGGCGCCACGGCGCTCGCCACCCGCATTCCTGACGATCCCTGGATTCAGGCGCAGGGGATCATCGACCGGCTGTCCAGGCCGTTGACCTTTCGCAAGCAAGACTTCGAGGTGACCGAATTCGGCGCGCGCGTCTGTTCATTGGTGAAGGTCCAAGCCTTCGTTTCACATGACGACCAGGACCTGATCGACACGCAGGCGCCCGGCTCATTCGACTGCTACGAGGCCTTCGCCAAGGCCATGGCCGCATGCAGCAAGGCCGGTGGCGGCCGCGTGGTGATCCCGTCCGGCAACTGGTTCTGCGCCGGTCCGATCGTGCTGCTGTCCAACGTCCACGTTCATCTGATGGCCGGCGCCCACATCTACTTCAGCAACCAGCCGACGGACTACGCCAGGTACGGCGACTTCGACTGCGGCACGAACGGCAAGCTGATGCGTACCCGCTGGCAGAGCAACGACTGCCTGAACTTCGCTTCGATGATCTACGCCTTCGGCCAGGACAATATCGCGCTGACCGGCGAAGACTGGACCAGCGTTCTCGACGGCCAAGGGGGCGTGCCTTTTGAAGAAGGCGGCCCCTGCTGGTGGACATGGAAAGGCAACAACAAGACCGTCAACCCGGCCAGCCAGGGCACGACACCGGGCTACGAAGCCGGCAAGCCATCGGGCGCCACCTTCAACCCGAACAATCCCGAGTCGCTGGCCGCGCTGGCGCCTGGTCTCAGCGAAGCCGAACGCGCATTGATCCAGGGCGACGGCGAGCGCTGGAGGGCCGATGAGCAATTCCTGCCGGCCCTGTCCGAGGCTGGCGTACCGATCACCCAGCGCGTGTTCGGCCTGGGCCACTATCTGCGCCCTTCGATGATCCACGTCATTGCCTGCACCAACGTGCTGCTCGAGGGTTACCAGGTCACCAACACACCCTTCTGGCAGCATCACCCGGTGCACTGCCGCAACGTCGTCATTCGCAACGTGCATGCCAACAGCCTGGGGCCCAACAACGATGGCTTCGACCCCGAGGCCTGCGACCAGGTGCTGATCGAGCAATGCACCTTTGACACCGGCGACGATTGCATCGCCATCAAGTCCGGCAAGGACCTTGACACGCAATACGGCCCCTCGCAGAACATCGTGATCCAGCACTGCACGATGCAGAGCGGCCACGGTGCGGTAACGCTCGGCAGCGAGATGGCCGGTGGCATCCAGAATGTCTACGCGCAACACCTGGCCCTGAAGAACATCCACTGGGAAACGAATCCGCTGAACACCGCGATTCGGATCAAGACCAACATGAACCGCGGCGGCTGGCTGCGCAACGTTCACCTGCGCCACATCTCGATCCCGAACGGCGTGCAGACCTCGCCCTCGTTCTACGCCTCGCTGCCCGGCTCGCCGATCCGGTCGCGTACGGTGGCCACTGCCGCGGGCGCGGTCATCACCTTCGACTGCGACTATTCACCGCTGGGCGACAACGTCAGGACGCGCCCGCCGCAGGTCTCTCAGGTTCATATTTCGAACGTCACCGTAGGCAACGTGACGAAGAAGGGCAAGACGGCGTCCTGCTATCAAGCCGTGGTCATGCTCGGACCCGTCGCCTCGGACTACAACGGTTCCGCGCCCATGCCGTCGGTTCTGCCCGTCAGGGGCGTGACAATCACTGACTGCGATTTCGGAACGCCTGCCAACGCAGCCCAGCCGTTCTACCTCTACAACGTGGCGGGCCTGAGGCTGCGCAACGTCTCGGTGGGCGGCAAGGTCTACAACACGACACTGGCGGCTCCGGCCTGATGAAATCTCCCCGAACACCGAGGCCAAGCGCCGAACCGACTCAACTGAGCAAGACCGCCGTGGAGATTTCGGGCACCTGTCGACAATGGGCAAGCAGACAACCTATGACTTTCACCCCTCAACACCCCGGACTCGGGCAGGACGCATGTCGCCTGGCCTTCATGCGCACGAGTCTTTCGTCCTGTCATCTGGAGCCGATCCCTGGCCGACGCGCTCGCGCCACTCCCCGGGCAACGCCATGACCCAGGTCGCGTCATCGAGCGCCGCGACGGCGTCGGCGCCGCCGCGCGAGGCCGCGAGCCCGGCCACCCGCGTGCGCTACACCGTGCTCGCGATGATCTTCCTCATCACGACGCTGAACTATGCCGATCGTGCGACGCTGTCGGTCACCGGGCCGGCGATGCGCACCGAATTCGGCTTCGGCGCCGTGCAGATGGGCTACCTGTTCTCGGCGTTCAGCTGGGCCTATGTCCTGGCCCAGATCCCCGGGGGCTGGCTGCTCGATCGCTTCGGGCCACGCCGCGTCTATGCGTGCAGCATCTTCGCGTGGTCCCTGTTCACGCTGATGCAGGCCGCCTCCGGCTGGGGCGCGCTGGTCTCCGGCAGCCTCACCGCGGTGACGACGCTGTTCGCGCTGCGTTTCGCCGTCGGGCTTGCCGAGTCGCCGGCCTTTCCCGCCAACGCGAAGATCGTGGCGAGCTGGTTCCCGACCGTCGAACGCGGCACGGCGTCCGCCGTCTTCAATTCCGCGCAGTACTTCGCGGCCGTGGCGTTCACGCCGTTGATGGCGGCCATCACGCACTGGTTCGGCTGGCACGCCGTCTACGTCGCCATGGGCGGCCTGGGGATGGCCTTCGCGGTCGTCTGGGTCCGCTTCATGCGCAGCCCCGCCAGGCACCCGTCGGTCAACGACGCCGAGCTGAAGTACATCGCCGACGGCGGTGGGCTGATCGACATGGGCGAGGCGGCGGCAGGCCCCCTGCAATCGCGCACGATCGCAGAGGGGCGCACGGCGTTCTACCTGAAGCGACTGCTGTCGAACCGCATGCTGATGGGGGTCTACGTCGGGCAGTTCTCGATCAACGTGCTGACATATTTCTTCCTGACCTGGTTCCCGGTCTATCTCGTGCAGCAGCGCCACATGTCCATCCTCAAGGCCGGCTTCATGGCGTCGTTGCCCGCGCTGTGCGGCTTCGCCGGGGGCGTGCTGGGAGGCCTCCTCTCCGACGCGCTGCTCAAGGCCGGCTGGTCGCTCACCGCGGCGCGCAAGCTGCCCATCATCGGCGGCATGCTGCTGTCGGTCAGCCTCATCATCTGCAACTACGTGGACAGCGAGTGGCTGGTCGTGGGATTGATGGCGCTGGCGTTCTTCGGCAAGGGGGTCGGCTCGCTCGGCTGGGCCGTGGTGGCGGACACCGCGCCGCGCGAGGTGGTGGGCCTGGCGGGCAGCATCTTCAACATGTTCGGCAACGCCGCGGGCATCGTCACGCCCGTGGTCATCGGCTACATCGTCGAGAGCACCGGCTCGTTCAACCTCGCACTCGTGTTCGTCGGCCTCAACGCGCTCGTGACGGTCCTGTCCTATGCGTTCGTCGTCGGCAAGATCCAGCGCATCGAAATCCACAACGTCCCTGCCTGACCCTCGCCCAAGGAACCCCATGACACACGCCTTCCTCCCGCCACACAGGCTTGCGACACGCCTGGCCACGCTGCTTCTCGCCGCGGCCGGCGGCGCGCACGCGACGACCGTCGTCTACGTCGCCAACGCCGACAGCCAGGAGATTTCCGTCCTGCAGCTCGACAAGGCCAAGGGCACGCTGGAGCCGCTGGAAACGGTCAAGGTCGGCGGCTCGGTGATGCCGCTCGCGGTGAGCCCCGATCGCCACTTCCTGTACGCCTCGCTGCGCTCGCAGCCCTATCGCGTGGTGAGCTTTTCCATCGCGCCCACCGACGGCCACCTGACTCGGCTGGGCGAATCGTCGCTGGCCGACAGCATGGCCAACATCGACACCGACCGCAGCGGCCGCTGGCTCTTCGCGGCCTCGTACGGCGGCGCCAAGATCTCGGTCAACGAGATCGGCAAGGACGGCGTGGTCGGCGCGGTGCGCCAGGTGATCGACACCGCGCCCAACGCGCATGCGATCCACGCCGACGCCACCAACCGCTTCGTGCTGGCAACCAGCCTGGGCGGCGACAACGTGTCGATCTGGCACTTCGACCCGCAGACCGGCAAGCTCGCGGCAAACGATCCGCCGCTGTTCGCCGCACCGCCCAAGTCGGGCTCGCGCCATTTCGTCTGGGATCAGTCGCAGCGCTTCGTCTACCTGGTCGGGGAGGTCGATGCGTCCCTCGGCGTCTACGCCTGGAACGCGCAGCGTGGCACGTTGACCGAGTTGCAGCGCACCACCACGCTGCCCGCAGGTTTCGGCGGCAAGCCCTGGGCCGCCGACCTGCACCTGAGGCCGGACGGCCGTTTCCTGTACGCGTCGGAGCGCAGCTCCAGCACGATCTCGACCTACCGCGTCGACAGCGTCACCGGGCTGCTGCAACCGCTCGGCCAGACGCCGACCGAGAAGACGCCGCGCGGCTTCGCGATCGACTCGAGCGGTTCGTTCCTGATCGCAGCGGGGCAGGATTCCAACGCGGTGTCGCTGTACAAGATCGACGCGGCCAGCGGCGCGCTCGGTGCGCCCACGCACCTGGCCGTCGGCAAGAACCCGAACTGGGTCGAGATCGTCGACCTGCCCTGATCTCCGGCCCGCTCCGGGTGGTCGAGACCTGCTTCAGAGCTGGAAGCTGGCGACCACCTGGGAGAGTCGGGCGGCCTGCTCGCGCAGGCTTTGCGCCGCGGCGGCCGATTCCTCCACCAAGGCGGCGTTCTGCTGGGTCATCTGGTCGAGGTGGCCCACCGCGACGTTGACCTGGCCGATGCCGTCGCTTTGCTCGGAAGCGCCGGCGGTGATCTCGCCGATGATGTCCGAGACACGCTTGACCGAGCCCACGATCTCGCCCATCGTCGTGCCCGCCGCGGAAACCAGGCGCGAGCCGTTCTCGACGCGATCGACCGAGGCGCCGATGAGCACCTTGATCTCCTTGGCCGCCTCCGCGCTGCGCTGCGCCAGGTTGCGCACCTCGGTGGCGACGACCGCGAATCCGCGGCCCTGCTCGCCGGCGCGTGCGGCTTCCACCGCGGCGTTCAGCGCCAGGATGTTGGTCTGGAACGCGATGCCGTCGATCACGCCGATGATGTCGGCGATCTTCCTGGACGACGCGTTGATCTCGCCCATCGTCGACACCACCTGCGACACCACCGCGCCGCCGCGTGCCGCGACCTCCGCGGCGGAGGAGGCGAGCTGGTTGGCCTGGCTGGCGGCCTCGGCGGACTGGCGCACGGTGCCGGTCAGTTGCTCCATCGACGAGGCCGTCTGTTGCAGGCTGGATGCGGCCTCTTCGGTGCGCGTCGACAGATCCTGGTTGCCAGTCGCGATCTCGCTGCTGGCCGTGCCGATGCTGTCCGTGGAACTGCGCACCTGGCTGACCAACGCGCGCAGATTGGAGGTCATGGCGGCGAGCGAGCGCATCAGGCGGGCCGTCTCGTCGCCGCCGTCGACCACGACCTGGCGCGACAGGTCGCCGCGCGCCACCGCATCGGCCACATCCACCGCTTCGGCGATCGGCCGCGTGATCGAGCGCGTGAGTGCCCCTGCGAACAACGCGCCGAACAACAGCGCGGCGCCGCCGATCGTGAGCACCTGCCAGCGCGCCTCGGCCGCCGTGGCGTCGACTTGCTTGGCCGCCGCGTCGATCCCGTCGCGCTGGAAGTCCAGGAATGCCTTCAACGCGGCGACGTAGGCCTTTGCGGCGGGCAGGAACTGCTCGTCGTGCATCCGGCTCGCCTCCTCGGCCTGGCCGCCGCGCTTGGCGGCCATCATCGCGTCGCGATAGCCGATGTACGTCTTGCGCTTGTTCGCGATCTCGTCGAGCAGCTTCTGCTCGTCGGCGTTCATCGGGAGCGCGCCGAGCGCCTTGTTGATCTCGTTGCCGCGCGCCGTGGAGGCCTTGACCTCGTCGGCGAACAGCGCCTCGAGGCTCGGGTCGGCGCTCTTGGCGATGGCGCGACCGCGCACGACGCCGACCGCGACGCTGCGGAACCATTCTTCCGTCAGTCGTTCCTTGGTCAGCGGCGCGGCCATCATCCGGCGCGTCTCGCTGGCCACGCTCTCCATGCGCCAGGTGCCGATCGCCACGATGACGACCA
>Ga0302157_10003123_pt1 | contig 18903 bp, 17 predicted proteins | sample I_Bog_N3_3_FD_193502 | JGI IMG/M metagenome (GOLD analysis project Ga0302157, IMG submission 193502) | Peat permafrost microbial communities from Stordalen Mire near Abisko, Sweden - I_Bog_N3_3 | ecosystem: Environmental > Terrestrial > Soil > Wetlands > Peat | place: Sweden: Abisko, Stordalen...
TTCTTCATGACCGGCTCCTGTCGTGTGTAGCTCTGCGCAGCTTTGCCGCCGCGTAACCTACGACCGCGCGACTTGAGCCGGTCACTTCATGTAACTAGCAGCGGGAGCGCGTGTCACCGATGTCGTCGGCGTGATCGCCAAGACCTCGCCCGGATCGCGGCCTCGACGGTAGCCTTCGCCGCACATGCGCCTCGTAGCCTTGCTCCTCTGCTGCTTCCCCCTCGTCATGCTCTCCGCCACCGCCTTCGCGGCGCTCGACACCGCCGACGGCTCCTCCGCCTCCGCGAACGGCGCGAGCCCACCGGGGTCCACGTCGAGGACGGTCTTCAAGGTGGTCACGCTGGTGCTCAACGTGGTCGGCCCGGGAGGGGCCGCGGTCGCATGGATCGCGGCGCGCCGCCGCACCAACCGCGCGGCCGACCTCGACGCGCTCAAGGCGGAGATCGAGATCCGCGCGCAGCTCGCCGACAAGAAGGAAGCGCTCGGAGCCATCGAAGCCGCGCGCGTGGGAGCCGTGCTCGCGCACGTCGCAATCCCCGAGCGGCTCACGAGCGGAAAGCAGTCCGGGTTCTTCGGCGTGTTCGTCGCGTGCGCGGTGGCGTCCGCGCTCTGCTTCGTCCTGTGGTTCTGGCAGGAGAACGACGGCGACCCGAGCGCGCAGAACTGGTGGTGGATGCTCGTGCCGGCAGGGGGGCTCGCCTTCCTCTCCCTCGCTGCACTGATGAACGCCCTCGAAGGGCGGCGACTCATGGTGCGCTGAGCGCGTGGCGGGCGTGTATGCGCCACCGTGCCGGCCGCTACTCCAGCGTCTTCTGCATGAACACGAGGTCGAGCCACCGGTCGAGCTTGTGACCGACCTCACGCAGCCTGCCGCATTCGACGAAGGTAGTCGCTCGCTCGCCTCGCGAATCAGTCCCGGACTGTCCAGCGACGCCGTCGAAGTGGCGTCGCGAGCGAATCCGTCGTCGTCGAAATCCGTGTCGCCCCTGATCTACGTCCGAAACCCACGCGGGAACGCGGGATGGGATCCCGTTTTCGTCCGAATGTCGGGTAGTATTCGTATCCTGGCGAGTACCCGATGGCGGGCGTCTCGACGCGGATGGCCCACGCAGGGGGGGGCAGAGCTCTGTGAAACGTTCGACGTTGCTCTTCACATGCGGAGCTGCGCTGCTCATCGCGGGCGCAGGGTGCCAGGTGATAGGTGGGATCCAGGCCTGGAACGCCGACCCGCCACCGCCGGTCGGCGTATGCAACCTCCCGAAGAGTGGCGATGGGCTCGTGCGCCTCGTCAACGCGGCGAACGTCGCGGCCGCGGGCGGCTCCACCTCCACCGACTTTTGCATGCGGCCGAGCGGCACGAGCGACTGGGGACGGCCGATCTTCCGCGACGGTGGACAGGACGTGTTCTGTAGCGGCGGCCTCCCTTACTTGCAGGCGACCGTGCCGTTCCACGTCCCCGTCGGGCGGTTGGACGTGAAGGCCATTCCAGCGGGGCAGACGTGCGCGGCCCCCGGCACCAGCGAGAAGGACGGCATCCCGATCGCCAGCGCGGGATCGGATTCGACCGCGCCGCTCCAGGTGACGACCCTCCTCCGCTACGCCGGCGGCGAACCGACGAGCCCCGAAGCGATCGCCGCCCTGATCGAGGAGCCCGGACAGTTCAGCGGTGGCTCCACGAACGTGCGCGTCGTGAACGCCCTCAGCGGCGGGATCGCGATCAACTTCGGGTTGCCACCGACTGGCGCGACGTCTCTTCCTACGACTCTCGCGCAGCAGGTGTTTGCGGCGCCGATCCCGCCGGGGGCCGCGCCGCCCGCGCAGTCGGTCAGCATCGGCCTCGTGGACCAAGAGGGTTATTTGAAGACGCTCAACAGCGAGTTCACCTTCGTGGCCTCGTCGGCGAGCGACAAGACCAACAAGGCGCTGGCGCTCCTCCAGCTCCCCACGCAACCGGTGACCGCGTCTCTCTTCGTCGTCGGCGACCCTGCGAGCAAGAACTCGTTCCCGGTCCGCGGTCTCTACTGTCAGGACCGATTCCCTGCCACGACGGACGCGGGGCCCTCCGGGTTCGGCGCGGCGGACGTGTCGGAGCTCGAGGAGTGCTCGCTGACCGCGCTACCCACGCTCTCGTTCGATACCTGGGACGTCAGTCTCAACGGCCGGAACGCACCGTTCTTGGACCAGCGCGCCACTCCCGTTGCCCAGGCGATCGGAGCCCGCACGTCGACGGACGTGATCTGTGTCACCGAGGCCGATGGGATCGCGAGCCGCAACGCGATCATCCAGGCCGCGACGCAGTTCCCCTACTCGTACGAGGTGGACACGAACACGGAGACCCAGCCTGACGATCCGACCGACGCCGACGGCGGGACCCCGGTCGCGACGACGACCCCTCCGTGCGCGCCGCCCGTGGCAGCCGACGCCGTCAGTAGGATCTATTCGTGCGCGGCCCAGAGCTGCGCCGCGGTACAGGCGGACGGCGGGGTCGGCGGTCTCGATCAGAGCACGAACTGTCTGGCGTCGGTCTGTGTGCTGCCGCTGTCGTCGCTCTACTTCACGACGCAGGCGACGCCGCTTCAGACGAACGACGACGTCTGCTTCGATTGCATCCTCCTCAACATGCTCGACCCGACGGAGACGATTCCGACGGGGCAGTCGACGTGCACCGGCAGCTCCTCGCCGGCGTTCATGTACCAGGGGCAGACGCCGCTGCTCGTCCTGTCCAAGTACCCATTCAATTCGACCAAGTCCTATATGTACCCGAGCACGGGTATCCGGCGCGGTATCCTGAAAGTGCAGGTGCAGTTCGAGGACAGCGTCACGGTCGACGTCTTCTGTACCCAGCTGGCCTCCCCGCAGCTCGACTCCTCTCTCCCTTACATCGGAGCGTACGGCCACGACGTCCCGTCCGTGGACGGTGGACCCGGCGAGAACGGTTGGGCCGACGAACAGACGCTTCAGGCGAAGCGCGCGGTCTCCTGGATCCAGAGCGAAGTTCAGAACGACCGCGTGCCGGCCGTCGTCTTTGGCACCTTCTATTCGACGATCGGCGTACCCACGTCGGCGGGCGACGATGGCGGAGCGCTGGCGACAGGGACGTTGACCCCTGCCGTCATGCAGACACTGGACCGCTCACAAGGGGGGGCGTTCCAGCGCGCCGAGCCGGCGGACTACGCGCGCGTCTGCGATACCTGTCCAGGGAACCCGTATACCCCCGGTCACGCGGCCCTCGAGTTCCAGCCGATGTTCCTCGCTGGGTTTCCGGCGGGCCAGGTTTGGACCGCGTCGGAGACGCTGTGGGCGACCGACAACGCAGCGGTTCCACTCACCTCGACGGCCTACGAGACGGCCCCTGCGGGCAACGCGGGTCCGCTCTCCGAGTACTACGCCCACAACTGGCAGCTCTTCCGGCCGCCGCCGGTGTCCGTGTCGCCCCCCGACGCAGGAGTCGACGCCGCGAAGTGATCCGGTGGGGCGCTCTCACCACGTGACGCGAACGCCGGCGCCCGCGCGCCCAACCCACGTGAGGTCGAGCTTCGCCGTCGACGGAGGGGGGCTCGCGTCGGGAGGGAGCGGCTCCTGCGTCTTGTCAGCGACCATCAAGTAGACGGCGGCGGCCAGACCGACGATGCCGGCGCCGATCGCGATGTCGGAGACCCACGCTTGCTGGACCGCCGTGTGGCTGGAGGAGGCCCCCGACGAACTGCAGCGCACATCACCATCGAAGATGGGACAGGCGCGCACGGCCTGCTGTTTGGTCTCGAGCGCGGCGATCCCGAAATAGGTCCCGATGCCGACCGCGACGATGCCGACGCCTCCCGGGACCAGAGCGATCTTCTTGCGCGTCGTCCACCAGGAGTAGGGGCGGACGAGCGTGGCCGTCTCGTCGATCGCGAGCAGAGGAACGGATACCGTCTGCGCCTCTGCGGGCTGAATGGTGATCCTGGTGGACCACGCCTTGCGCCCGGGGGCGTGGACCTCGATCGAGACCTCGCCCGGGTCGACCGGGAGCGGGGTCCCCCATGCCCCCTGCTCGATGGCGCTGTCGTTGCGGATCACCTCGAGACCGGTGACCCGCGACTCGGTAGGCACGGTCACGGTGAGCCTGGGGAGGCGCGGCTCGAGGGCGGCAGCGGCTTCGCTGGCGACCTGCTCGCGCTCGACGCGGCCCGCGCGGCGCGCTTCGATCACCGACTGTTTGTACTCGGCCCACGCGGAGGCGATTTTGCCCTCCTTCTCATGGCAGAGAGCCAGGTTGAGCAGCGCGCCCGCGGCGTGATCGAGGCGATAACTCGCGGCGAACTTGCGGCAGGCCTCGGCGACCTTTCCATCGCGCATGAGGGCGCGCGCATCGGCGAAAAGGATCTCGGCGGCGGCCTGATCCTCCGAGTCGGCGCGGGCGACGGCGGGGCCGAGCAGCACGAGGGGAGCGACGAGGGGGAGCAGGCGAAGCGCGCGCACGCCGTTCATTGTCGATCCTCGAAGGGATCCGGTTTGGAGGTCGCCGGCGGGCTAGGCGCACGCTCGGAGGGGGGCGGAGCGGGTGGACTGGTCGCAGGCGGGGAGGGCGGCGTCGTGGTCACCGCGGCGCGCGACGTCGACGTGTCGTGCCTCGGTAACGGTGGGACCGTGGGTGAAGGAGCGGCGGGCGTCGCGGAAGGCGTGGGCGGCGGTGCGTCGGGGGCGAGCACGGCGACGATGTCGAGATCGGTCCTCGGCTCGATGTCGCGTGCATAGAGCGCGTAGCCCGCGAGTCGCAGCTCGAGGTGGGTCTTGGTGGCGCCCGCTGGCAGCGTGGTGGTCAACGGAGTGCGACCCAGCAGGTTTCCGTCACCGTAAACCTCGACGTCAGTCGGGGTCGACGTGACCGAGATGCGGCTCGTGGCCGCGCGTGCGATCGGAGCAGGCAAAGGGGAGGGGACCGCCAGAGGCGTCAGGCGCGGCACGAAGAACGCCGCGGCACTCACCAGTGCGAGCGCGCCAAAGACAACGGGAAGCCGCAACCGCGGCGCTTGCGCCGGAGCGACGGCCGCCGCCGTGGGTTCGTCCCCGCGTGTGCGTCGCTCGATGCGGACGGGGGTGTCCGGAAGCGTCACGCTACCCGGCGAGGCGGCGTCCGCCATCTTTCCGCTCGTCGCTTCGTCGGCCCGCCGAAGCGCGTCGAGGAGCCCCTGCGCCGACTGGTACCGATCCTCTTGATGCTTCTCGCAGCACTGCTGGATGATCTCGTCGAGCCACTCCGATACCCCGAGCTCGGGGCGCGAATACACGAGTGAAGGGAGCGGAGTGTTCAGATGCTCCATCATCGTGAGCATGGCCGTCTCACACATGAACGGTGGGCGACCGGTGAGCATCGTGTGGGCGATGATCCCGAACGAATAGATGTCGCTCCGTACATCGACGACGCCACCGGCTTGCTCGGGCGACATGAAGCGCGGCGAGCCGACGATGATCCCCTCGTCGGTGAGGTCCTGGCTCTTCTCGCCGATGACCTTCGTGACGCCGAAGTCGAGCAGTTTGACGGTGTGGTCGTTCTCGTGACCGTGGACGATCATCAGGTTCGACGGCTTGAGGTCGCGATGCACGATGCCGCGCGCGTGGGCTGCCCGAAGGCCCCGAGCCATCTGGACGAGGAACTCGAGCGCCTCTGCCTGGCAGAGCCGACCGTCGCGTTCGAGCCGCGCCTGGAGCGTCTCCCCTTCGAGCAGCTCCATCGCCATGAAGAAACGTTCCCGGTCGCCCTTTGGGGCGTCGATGCGGCCGTAGTCGAAGACCGTCACGATGTTCGGGTGCTGGAGTTGCGCGAGGACGCTGGCCTCGCGGAGGAAGCGGAGGCGGATCCCCTCGTGGTCGCTCGAGGGGTCGAAAGGATTCGGATCCGCCAAGTTGGGAAGGATGACCTTCACCGCCACCATGCGGCCGAGCGGGAGCTGCTCGGCGCGGTAGATGCGTCCCATCCCGCCGGTCGCGATCACATCGACGACGCGGTACTTCTCGTTGATGACGGCGCCGAGCATCGGATCCGACGCGCCGACGCGCGATCGAGGAACGGAGCTGCCCGGCGGCGGCTCGAGCGTGTCCGCCTCTGGGTCGTGTTGCGCCTCCGTCATACCTTTCGCCTCATTTGAAGGCTAACTGCCGAGGGTCCCTGCGTCCACGGACACTACGCGGTGCGCCATGGCCTTCCCACTTTCGACCACGACGCCGCCAGCAGCGGCGCGCCCGTGCCGCTCGATCACATCAGCCGAGCCTCGAGGATGTGGAGATAGCGGCGCCGCGACCGCCGTGAACCCGATCGGCGGCTACAACATCACGACCATCGCGCTCGAGGTTCCTGTCGCGTGCCTCGTCGCGGGCACCAGCACGACCATCGGCGCCTGGACGACCGCGAGCGTGCGCCAGGCTCGCGTGATCAACCCGGCGGGGACGTATGCGACTCCGACGAAAGAGGGGGGCGCGCGGGCAGAGGTCTCGCGTCTCGGCATGCCGCTCGTCAACGAGCTCGTCATCGGTCTCAAGGACAAGGACACGTGGAACGCCAGCGAGCCGGTCAACGACCCGACGAACTTCGCGACCTACGTGACCAATCCCACGCTCCCGGCGGTGATCGCCGCGCTCTACGGCCCGACCGTATCCGCGGCCGACTCTCCGAAGGTCTTCCCCAGAACTGACCTCATCGCCGGGTTCCTCACTGGCGTACCCGGGGTGAACCAGATCTCGAGCACGCCGGCGCTCGCCGAGATGATTCGCCTCAACACGGCCCTCGGCGCAAAGATGGCTGCCAGCCAGTCTAGCCTCGGCGCGCTCAATTGCCTGGTCCCCGGTGGCGGAGGAACGCTCCAGACCTCGAACGCCAACTGCGACACCGCTGGCTTCCCGAACGGACGGCGGCCCGGAGACGACGTCGTCGACGTCACGCTGCGTCTCGCCGAGGGGTACTTGCTTCCGTCGGCCGACGCTCCCGGGGGGTGCCGTGAACTGGAGCGATGCGGTCGAGGTCGATGCCACGAAGTTCCAGTCGGTGTTCCCCTACTTCAACACGCCGAACCCGGGCTGAGAGGGAAGCCATGACACACATCAGGACAGTCGTGGTCGGACTGGCGCTTGCTGCGGGCCTCACCGTGCTCGCCTGCGGCTCGAGCGGGAACGGGTCGAACAACGAGGACGGTGGTTCGGACAGCGGGAGCGGCTCGGGGAGCGGGAGCGGCTCGGGGAGCGGAAGCGGCTCCGGTAGCGGCTCGGGGAGCGGGAGCGGCTCGGGTAGCAGTAGCAGCTCCGGTGGGGACGCGGGGAATGACGGCCGCCTGCCCGACTTCTCGGTGTTCGTCACGAACCTCGTCGTCAACGAGACGAACAGCACCGGGACGCCCGTGCCGCTGCCCGCGCCGGGGGCGTACTCGGACAACCAGAGCCTCGCCGACTACCCAGCAAGCTTCTTCTGAGCGGCGCGCTGCGCGAGTGCGTGCGCCGCGGCTCTTACCTCGGCGCACGCCGCTCGCGGCTACCTCGCGTCTGCGATGTCAGGTAGTAGAATGTTCTTTGTCTCCAGACGCCGACCCAAATGAGCAAGCTCGTTCTCTTCTCATCTCTCGGCTCGCGCCTGCCGATCGTCGCATCGATCGCCGCTCACGCCCTCGTGCTGGTCGCCGCGGGCGGTTCTCACGCGGTCACGGTTCCGGGGGCGCCGGTGAGCGATCGGACGATCGACGTCGATGCGTTCGTCCCCCCGCCGGTGGTCGAGGAGTCGCCCCCCGCGACCGAAATCCACGCACCGCTGGACCTCTCTCACGCGGTTTCGATGCACGCTCGGGCGTCCGCGCTCCCCGCGCACCGCGTGGATCCTCCGCGCGAGCGATCGGTGGACCCTCGTGAGATCCCGGCCGAGCCTGCACCCGTATCGCCCGTGTCTCTGACCTCGGATGCCGCGCTCCCCCGCTTCTCGATGGTCCTTGGCTCGGTCGCGAGCGACGGCGTCGCGCGCGTCGCGAGTGGGGCGGGAGGAGGAGCGAGCGCCGTCGCGGGAGTCGCCGACGAAGCTACAGTGGACGAGCGCGGGGTCTCGGTCCCGGCGCACCTCACGTCGAACGGTCGGCCCGTGTATCCGACCCAAGCCCGAGGTGCCGGACTCGAAGCCGACGTTCCGCTGGAGATCGTCGTCGACGCGCACGGACGCGTCGTCGAGTCGAAGCTGCTGGGCCATGCGGGACACGGCTTCGACGAGTCGGCGCAGCGCGCAATCCGTACGTACCACTTCACGCCTGCCGTGCGGGACGGTGCACCGGTGCGGGTGCGCATGCGGTGGACCGTGGCGTTCCGTTTGGAGTAGCGAGCGAGCTACGCCTGCTCGCGATCGTGCTACTCGGCCACGTTCCGGAACGACATGCGAACTCTCTGTAAAGCCGCGCTCTGGATCGCGAGTCTGATCTTCTGGGGGAAACCCGGCGTGGCGTTCGCCCAGGCTCAGCAACCTCCGTCCGCGCAGCCGCCTTCCCAGACGCTTCTCCCTCCGTCGCTGAAAGCGCACGCAGAGGCGATCTACCCGCCCGACGCCCTACGCGATCGGCTCGAAGGGACGGTGGGGCTCGAGCTCACGATCGATGAGGCGGGGAGGGTGACTGACGCGCGTGTGACGTCGCCGGCTGGGCACGGGTTCGACGAGGCGGCGCTGGCCGCGGCGCGGGAGTTCGTCTTCACGCCCGCGACGGAGGCGGGGGCACCGACGCGCGCGATCGTGCAGTTCGCGTACGAATTTCACCTTCCCGCCCGGCCGCCCGCGCCCGCGCCTGTCCCGTCTCCCTCAGCGACCCCGGCTCCCGACGCGAGCGCGCCTGCCGTAGCAAAGCCGCTGCCCGGCGAGGTGACCCAGGCGGGGCAGTCCACGCTGGTCCTTGCGCAGAAGCCTTTCGGAGAGCCCACGGAGCTCGAGCACCTCGCCGCCTCGGACTCCAGTACGAGTCAGAGCGAGCTCCAGCTCCGTCCGCACCTGCGCGCCGAAGGGTGCCTCGACGCCGTCCCCGGCCTCTTCACGGTGCAGCACTGTGGTGGGGGAAAAGCGCAACAGTACTTCCTGCGTGGCTTCGACCTCGATCACGGGACGGACATCGCGTTCTTCACCGACGGCGTGCCGGTGAACGCCGTGAGCCACGCGCATGGGCAGGGCTTCTCCGACCTCCACTTCCTCATCCCCGAGACCATCGAGGCGGTCGACTCGACCAAGGGACCGTACTCGGCGCGCGTGGGGGACTTCGCGACTTCGGGCTCCGTCACCTTTCACATGGCGGATCACCTCGAGCAGAGCGTGGCCAAGGTCGAGGTCGGCCAGTACGGGCACGAGCGCGCGGTCGTCGTGGAGTCGCCCGACCTCGGGGAGAACTGGCGCATGGCCATCGGCGCCGAGGCCTTTCGCGAGAACGGCCCCTTCATCCACCCGGAGGACTACGACCGCCTGAACGGGTACTTCAAGGTGACCCGCGTGCTCGATCTCGACAGCGAAGTGTCGATGACGCTGCAGGCGTACTCCGGCACGTGGAACGCCTCCGGTGCTCTCCCCGCGCGCGCCGTCTGCGGCGAGGCGGACGGGACGCCCACGCCCGCGGCCTACGCCGGCTCGCACTGCATCAGCCGCTGGGACTCGCTCGACCCGACGCAAGGGGGGGGCACGCAGCGGGCCATGGCGACGGCCGACTACAAACGTCGCTTCGCGAACGACTGGGATCTCGACGCCGCCGTCTACGTCCTGCGCGAGAGCTTCCAGCTCTTTCCGAACGACGGAATCGCGGCATCGTTCCAGCCGGACGGCATCCAATACGGTTCGCAGATCGAGCAGGACGACACGCGCACGATGTCGGGGACGAACGTTCGCCTCACCAAGCAAGCCGACGTCGATGGGTTGCCGTTCGTCACGACGATCGGGCTTCAGCTTCGCAACGATGCGATCGAGTCGCAGCTCCATCGCACGCAGGGGCGCGTGCGTCTCGACGGCGTGAGCCCCGACATTCCCGGCCCCATCTACGATGGGAACATCAACGAGACCGAGCTGGGGATCTACGGCGAGGAAGAGGTTCGCCTCGCAAGGTGGTTCCGGTTCGCGGCGGGCGCTCGATTCGACGACATCGGCGTCGCGGTGAACAACGAGAGCGAGACCGCCATGGACAAGGTCTCAGGCGTGCGGAGCCAGGCGCAGGTGTCGCCGAAGGCGAGCGTGATCGTCAGCCCTGCGAGCGCGCTCGATCTGTACGCCAACTACGGGCGCGGCTTTCACTCCAACGACGCGCGTACGATCCTCGAGGGGTCATCGACGACCCTCATCGCGACCGCAACCGGCTACGAAGTCGGCACGACCGTCCGTCCCGTGAAAGGGCTGTTGCTCTCGGCGGTGGCCTTCCTGCTCGATCTCACCTCCGAGCTCACGATCGACGGCGACACGGCGTCCACCAGCCCGTCAGGGCCCACGCGCCGCTACGGAACGGAGCTCGGTGCGCGCTACCACTTCCTCGACAACGTCTACGCCGATGCGTCGTTCACGGCCGCACACTCTCGGTACACGGACGCGGCCGACGTCGCCGCAGGGACGGTCTATCTTCCGAACGCGCCCGTCCGGACCTTCAGCGGCGGCGGCGGGTTCCGGGCGCCAGTCGGCCACGGCTTCACGATCCTCTCGTCCCTGCACGTGCGGTCGATGTCCGACCGCCAGGCGCTTCAGACGTTCAACACGCTGATCGAAACCGGCTACACGGTGTTCGATGGTCAGGCAGGACTTCGATGGAGGAACGTCGAGGTGGTCGCAGACCTCTTGAACATCGGGAACCTCGAATACCGCGAGGGGCAGTTTGCCGTCGCATCTAGGCTCCCCGGGGAAGGTCCCAACCCCCCTCAAGGCATCAGCTTCACCCCGGGCACGCCGCGCACGCTCCTCGTGCACGCGGCGCTGTACTGGTGAGGGGCGTGTGTCCAGGGCTCACGGCATGAATCCGGAGGTACGTTCGCGATGATTCAAGCTGTCCGGTTCCAAACGGTGGGGGTGATGCTCGCTGTCGCCGCGACGGTCGCTCCGTCCCGCGCACGGGCCGAGCCGCCCGTCGCGACTCAGGCGAGCGCCGAGCCCTTTCCCTCCGCGACGTCGCCGCTGCCTCCCGTGCCGCAGGCCCCTCCGTCCGTGCCTCGCGCGGCGTACGTCGCAGGGGGGCTCGCGGTCGTCGCTGCAGGCGTCGGAGCGGTCTTTGGCGCGCTCGCGCTCAGCGCCAAGAGCAACTTCGAGAGACGGCCGACGCAGAGCGAAGCCGACGCTGGGAACAACGACGCTGCCTACTGCGACGCTTCGCTCGGCGCCGCCGTTCTACTCGGGGCCACGAGCGTCGCCCTGTTCTTTGCCGAGAAGGACTCCCGCACCGATCCTGGGGCGCCGAAGGCAAGCGTTGCGACGAGCCCCGTCACGCTGACCGCCTCGCCGATCCTCGCTCCGCACGGCGCGGGGGCCGGCGTGGTCCTTCGGTTCTGAGAGGTGGAGATGAGAATGCGCAGGCTCTCCGCGTCACTTCTCACGTGCGCCGCGATGTTTTCGGTCGTCGGGATCGGCGTTGCGTCGTCGGCCTGCGAGCTGATCGTGCACCTCGATCGCAGTCTCGCGGATGCCGGGTCCGATGAGGATGTCTTCCAGGTCGGCGTCTGTCCGATTTGTTCGGGAGGGGAGGACGGAGGAGCCGACGCCGAGCTCGACTCGGACTCCGGCGACGTGCACGACGCCGGCTACGCCGATGCGGTGAGCGTCCCCGACGCGCACTAGGCGTCACGGTCGCGAGATACGCCATCCGTCTCCGCACCGGTCACGCCCACGCTACGCGGTACGCGCACGTCGTCGGCGACAGGAACGCCGCGAGCTCGGCGACGACGACGCGGCGGGCGAAGAACGCGCAGCCAGCCTGGATGAATCCGCGGTACGAGATGCGGAAGTAGCGCACCGACGACAGCGGCTGCCCGACGAACTCCATCCGCACGTCCTTCGGCCCGATGCGCACGACCCGCCCGCCGCCCCCCTTCATCGAGCGGTAGTAGACCGACGCGAATTTCTCCAGGCCGAAGATCGGGCCCACGCCCGCCTCGGCGGTCGCCTTCCTGAGGGCTCCGCCGATGAACGTGCGCTGCAGGTTCATCACGACCGTGCCGCCGAGGGTGAGTATCTCCTCGACCGGGAGATTGAGCGCGTCGCAGCTGCGGTAATGTGCAAGGACGACGTCCATCGGGATCCACTCGGTGGCCGTGGCGGTGATGATGGGGGTGACGTACTCGGGGGGGAGCGCGGCGAGATAGCGCTCATCATGGCCGTGACTCTTGATCGCGTTGAACGACGCGGTGAGGAGCGTGCCGCGGCAGTGCGTCGTCGTCCGCTCGGTGGCGAGCGTGGTCGGGAAGGGGACGAGGATCTCTTCGCGGAAGGGGGGCACGGGCAGGAGCCTATGAAGCTATCCTAGCGTGACGCGCACGCGGCGCGCGCCCCTCACCAGCGTCTCTGATCTCGCGCGCGATCACGGCGAAAAACCGCTTGCCCCAGGAGCGCCGGCGCCGGTGCCCGCGTCTCCGACCGCTCGCGAGGCGGTCGCGGCCCGTCAGTCGTTCGGAGGGGGCACCGCACACGAGACGGGGGCGCCCGCGTCGTCGACGAGCACTTCTCGCCCCGGTCCGCAGGCGCCGGGCGACGCGCCCCCCAGCGTCTTCGACGCGATCCAGGCGCTCACGTACTGCGAGCGTGCCCCGACGACGCCGTCGTGATCCTCGCCCGCGACGACGCAGATCGTGGCGTTCGCCTGATCGCCGGTGAGGCGGTCGAAGCCGCAGGTCTCGCGGTCGGCCGGAATCCACTCGTCCTCGGTGCCGTAGACGACGAGCACCGGCACCTTCGCGGCGTCGCCGGTGATGTGCGGACGATCGGCGGCGTAGCGTGCAATCCACGTGGAGCACCGGCCCTCGCTGCACCCGAGCTCCAGGGCCGCCGAGACGGACACCGCCTGGACGAACGACGGATCGAACAGATCAGCGACGGTCGTGCCCAGCGGGATCAGCGCCGTCTCGTCGCAGCTCTGCTCGAAGAACGCCTGAATCGCGTCGCGCTTGGCTGCCGCGAAGAGGAGCGGGCCGGAGCCGGGGCCATCGAGCAGCTCGGCGTGCGAGTAGTGGTACCAGACGGTCGCCGCTACGGTGTCGTACTGCGTGCTCAGCGGGTAGTCGTTCGGGAGCGCTAGGAGCGCTCCGAAGCTCGCCATCGAGAACCAAGACGGCGCGTAGGCGACGACGCCGGCAAGGTCGCCGCCGCTTCCGTAAGTATCATGCATGGTGAGCGCGCTGAGGACGGCATGCCCGCCTTGCGAGTGGCCGACGAGCACCGTGTCGTGATTGAAGAGCGCGGGGTTCACGGCACGCAGCGCGCGTGCGGCGTCGAGGACGCTCTTCCCCTCGTCGGCGGCGTCGTGATAGCCGGACGGCGGGTTGCCCGAAGCTCCGAACCCAGCGTAGCCGGCGTAGTCGGGGAGGATGATCGCGTAGCCGGCGCCCACCAGCGGATAGCCGAGCTCCGCGAGGTACGAGTCGTTCCCCGTCGGCGGCTCCCGCGACAGCGCGCAGGGGGGGGCTTCGCCGACCGTGCCATGGGCGACGACGACGACGGGGAGCGCGGCCGCGCGCGGCATATCCGGAAGCAGGACTACGGCACTCGAGAACCCCGCGGTGGGGGGGTCGTTTCCGCGCTCGGTGCGGTAGAGGAGGCGAACGATCGCGGCGCCGCTCGTGAGCGTATCGCCTGTGTAGCCCGCTGTCCGAGCGATCCGGTCTACGTCGGACGCGGCCAGCATTCCGTCGTGCGCGCAGCTGAGCACCTGTCCGCCGCTCGTGCCGGCGAGCGAGCCGGGGGCCGCGAAGGTGGAGGCGACGTCGTCGTTGCACAGTGCAGGTCCCGCCGAGGCGGCGGGCGACGCGTGGCAGGCCGCGATGGCGCCGGCTGCGAGGAGCAACGCGACGCTTCGAAGGAACGCAGGACGAGACATCGGGCGAGGAGCGGACGCTCGGTCGAACGCGCCGTCAATCGCGCAAGCGGGCCTTGCCGGAGTTATCAATGCGGAGGGCGTGAATACTCGCCGCGCCGCGGCGGGGCTCCTGGAGCGTGTCATCCGTCGAGGTGACTGGCACGGCAGGCGTGCGCGAGCCACGGTGGGGTGCGGGGTGAAACGATTCATCATCGACCGCCTCCGTTCATGAACCAGCGTTTCCCCTTCGCTTCCGTTCTCGTGCCGCTCGCGATCCTCGCGACGTGCGGCTGTCAGGCGTCATCCTCACCGGGGAAGCCTTCCGAGGCTTTGGCGTGCCTGGATCTCGCGGCCTTGCCCGCCTGCTCGTCGGCCGGTTGGTGCTGGGCCGACCCGCTCCCTCAAGGGCTCACGATCACGTCGGTGCACGGGCTCGCGAGCAACGATGCCTGGGTCGCGGCCACCTCGATCCTCCACTGGGACGGGACGAACCTCGCGCTCGTCTATGCCGATCCCGCGACGAGGTTCGAGAGCGTCTTCGAGACGGCCTCCGGGGAAGTCTGGGCGGCGGGCGAGTCGGTGGTCGAGTCTTCGGGCGCAGCGGCCGGTGCCATCGTGCGGCTGCGCAACGGGGTGCCGCAGACGATGCGCTCGACGCCCGCAACGCTGATCTCGGGAACCGGTCCCGACGATCTCTGGTTCGCGAACGGCGCGACCGCGTCGCACTGGGACGGGAACGCGTTCACCGACTTCACGCTGCCGGGTACCGCCGGCGAGGGCGTGATGCCGCTCTCCCTCTCGGCGGCTGGCGGCTCTGCGTGGCTGACGGCCCGCCTGGCGAGCCAGGCCCCTGGCTTTCTCGACACACTCTTCACGTTTGCAAACGGAGCGTGGACCGGGGGGACCATCCAGGCCGACGCCGTGCACGCCTTCGACGCGAGCCACATATGGATCTCCGCGGGAGACGAGGTGGGGCCGCTCGGGTCGCCGCTCATCACGGGCGACGACGTCCTCGACGAGTTCTCCGCGATCGCCGGCAGTTCGCCCACGGACGTGTGGGTCATCGGCTCCGAGAGCGCGGGCGGTGCCCCGGCGCTGCTCCACTCCAACGGCACCTCGCTCGAGCGCGATGTCTATCAGGGCACGGGCATCCCTTCCGCCCTCTTCGTCGGCAGCTCCGGCTGGGGCTTCATCGGCGACAGCCGCGGCGAGCTCCTGAAGCTCTCCGGCGGGTCGTTCGTGCCCGCGATCGCCGCACCGATGCCGTACGTGAACCTCCCCAGCCTCTGGGGGACCGGCCCGGACGACGTCTACTTGGTTGGCGTCGCCGTCGCCACCGACCTCAGCGCACCGGCCGCGGGCATCGCGGAGCACTGGGATGGGTGTCGGTGGAGCGTGCTCGACTTCGGCCTCGGGCCGCTGGGACCACTCGGCGGCGTATGGGCCACGGGGAGCGACGTCTGGATCACCGGGCAGGATCCGGGCGTCGCGAGCCCGCCGGTGCAGGGGTTCCTGCTCCACAAGGGAGCGTCGGGGGCATGGACGCGCCTCTCGACGCCAGACGGTGGCGTCTACGGATCGGTGTGGGGCACTGCGGCGAACGACGTGTGGTTCGGCGGCCCGACGTTCATGCACTGGGACGGCACGGTGCTCTCGACGGTGCCGACGCCAACGGGGCTCCCCCCGTCGCCGTCGCTCACGTCATTGACGGGCTCGGCGAGCGACGACATCTGGGCGGTACAGAGGGAGACCCCCGACACGCTGTACCACTACGACGGCAACTCCTGGACGCAGCAGACCTCACCGGTCGAGGGGGGCTTCGAGCTCGTGCTGTCGGTCGCGAAGAACGATGTCTGGGGCTGGGGCTTCGGCGGCCTCGAGCGCTACGACGGAACGACTTGGGCGGCTGTGACTACGCCGACGGATCCGGACGTGCTTGCGATGTGGGCCAACAGCCCGAGCGACGTGTGGTTTGGTCAGAGCCTCCACTGGAACGGCTCCGTGGTCGAAACGATGATCGCTCTCGGCGAGCCCACGGCGATGTGGGGGGACGGGACGCACGTCTGGTCGCTCACGAGCGCCGGAGCTCTCGGCGGCGGCGGCGGCATCCAGGTGCACTGAGGGTCGTGGCGATCGGCGCGCCGCCGAGGGGGCGGAGCTGACTCACGCCCAGGCGACGCGGAAGACGAGGTGATCCTTCGCCGCGGGCCTGGTGAGGTCGGTCACGAACACGCGGCTGGTGAAGAGCTCGGTCCCGGCCCGGATGAACCCTCGGTAGGCGTTGCGGAAGTAGATGACGCGGGCGAGCGGCAATCCGACGACGTCGAAGCGAGCGTCCTTGGGGCCGACCTGCGTAACCTGGGCCCCGCCGCCAAGGAAGGAGCGATCGTAGATGAACCCGAACCTCGCGAGCACGGTCCACGCCGAGAGCGTGCCGCTCGCTCTCGCTGCGCGGATCACGGTGCCGAAGAGCGTCTGCTGGATCTTCAGGACGACCTCGCCGCCGATCTCGAGCTGCTGTTGGACCGGGAGATTGAGCGCCTCGACCGCCGCGTAATGGGCGAGCCCCACGTCGATGGGGAGCCACATCGCGGCGACCGCGCTCTCGATCGCGCTCAGCGTCTGCGCAGCGATGTTGGCCTTGTAGCGCGCGTAGAGCCCGTGTCGCTGAATGGCGCCGAGGGACGCCATGAGGAGCGTGCTCCTGCACGCCGTAGCCACGGGCGAGGTCTTGAGCGCACTCGAGAAGGGGACGATGATCTCTTCGGGCACTGCTTACTCCAAAGATTACCACCGACGCCAAGGTGGTGAGCGACGAGAGCCCCTCGCGGGGCGACCCCTCTCGCGTCACCGGGTGCTCAGGATCACGGACCCGACCTCGCGTAGAACGTGATTCCGGTGAAAGGATCACCAGATCGCTTCCGACGAGCACAGATGGGCCCACTCGCGAGAGGGCTTCACTCTGGGGACGCCGGCACGCCGGACCACACGAGCACGGTCGTACCCCCGGGCGTCGCATCAGGGGCACTCGACTCGCGGGTCACACGGATCTCGTCCGGGCTCGCTCCGGCGGCGTCGCCGGAGGTGACGAGCACGGATCGACCGTCGCGCTCCACGACCACCCGTCCGAGCAGGCGCCAGCCATCGGGCCGGTGAGCCCAGGCTTCGTAGGTCTCGGGCGAGGCGAGCGCGGGGAGGTGGCTCGTGGTCAGCACCGCGACCGGCTCTCCGGGCCGCGTGCGGTAGCTCCCGTGGGCATCGGGGGGCGCTCCGGACGCGGGCCCCAGGCGAAGCGGCACCACGTCGCTCGCCGTGACCATTCGCAAGGCTTGCTGGTTGCGTGCTGCGTCCTTTGCGCGACCCCTCACGACCAGCACGACGATGGTGACGGAGACCACCGCGATCAACACGGGAGCCAGGCGCTTCAGCGCGAGGCGGATTCGCGTCTTGGTGGTCCCCACGGGGGTGAGCAGTGCGGAGGCGATCTGCTTGTGCGTCAGCTCGTCGAAGAACGCGAGCGAGAGGGCCTGTCGCTGCGCTGGGGGGAGAGCATCGACGGCCGCGCGTATGACCGACCGCCGGTGCGCGAGCCACTGCGCCTCGTCGGGCTCAATCGCGTCGTCGGGCACCTGAGCGATCTCTTCGTCGGTGTGCCGCCCGCGGGCATGCTCGCGTCGCACCTCGTTCAGCGCATGGCGGCGGGCGATCTGAGCGATCCAGCTCTTGAACGAGCCACGCGCGGGGTCGAACGTCTCGTGCTTCTTCCAGAGCGTGACGAAGACGTCCTGGACGACCTCCTCGGCGGTCGCGGCATCCACGAAGTGCGCGGCGATCGTGAAGACGAGGCTGCATAACGTTGGTGGAGCGTGCGCAGCGCATCCTCGTCGCCGCGGCCCAGTTTCGCCACCAGCGACTCATCGGTCTCGCGCGTGGCCGGTTCTTGCTGTGCCGGCGTGAGGACGGCCGTCGCGTCGGAGGTGGTCATCGGGGGCGCTCGCTCGGTGTCTCGGATCGTCGGCGGGTGTGTCAGCGCGCGGGTGAGCGACCGCCGCTCACGCTCGGATCGACCATCAGGCGTCCTTCCCATCGACGACGAGAAAGGATCGCGTCGAGCGACCATAACCGGCACCCGCGGCGACGAGGAACGCGCATGCGACAAGCATCGTCACGTCGAGGCGCGCCTGGGTACGCGAAGGCCCAGAAGCCCGTCTTCGGCATCGCCGTTACGGGCTCCGGTCCGGCCCCGAAGAGGAGCGGTAGCTTCGTCGTGACGATGGCGACGACCATGTCGGCGACCAGCGGCAGCGCGGCCAGACGGGTGAACAGCCCCAGGACGAGCAGCGCGCCGCAGCCCACCTCGATCGCGCCTACCGCGAGCGCCCACTGGGGTGGCAAGCCGATCTTGGCGAACCGGCCGGGGCCCTGGTTCTCGAAGAGGAACTTCACGAGCCCCGAGGAGAGGAACACCCCGCCGACGGCGAGCCGCACGAGAATGGTGGCGCGGACCGGCTGACCGATGCCCGGGCGCAGGAAGAACGCGGCGACTCTTCGAAGACGTTCGGTGAGATTGGTTGGGCTCATGACCTCTCTACACGCGACGGAGGCCGGTGGATTTGCGTCCTCGGGAAATCGAGAGGCGCAGCTCGAGGACTTGCTCCCCCGGGGCGAATTGCGTCAAGCTCGACGCAGTCCCGTTCGAGCTCGACGCGACCTGGGTCAAGCTCGACGCAATCTCGGTCGAGCTTGACGCGGCGTTTGCCAAGCTCGACGCAGTCTCTCGAGGAGGGGCAGAGGGAAGTGACAAGCTTGTCCTCTATTGCGTCGAGCTCGACGTGATTTCTCTCCCGCCCTTGTTCCACATGGACAAGGGTTAGGTGGATTGCGAGTCGCT
>Ga0302157_10003126_pt1 | contig 18888 bp, 17 predicted proteins | sample I_Bog_N3_3_FD_193502 | JGI IMG/M metagenome (GOLD analysis project Ga0302157, IMG submission 193502) | Peat permafrost microbial communities from Stordalen Mire near Abisko, Sweden - I_Bog_N3_3 | ecosystem: Environmental > Terrestrial > Soil > Wetlands > Peat | place: Sweden: Abisko, Stordalen...
CGAAACCCTTGCGCTCCAGATAGTCGAGCGTGTCGGATCGCACGATCCCGAGATCGACACCCTGCAGGAACAGGATGTCGGCGACGCTCTGCACCGAGCCGCGGCCGACGATCGGCAGCACGCGCAACTTGTTGCCGTCGTCGAGGACCGAAGCGAGGTCGGCGCCGAACTGAACATAGGTGCCGCCGATGGTGCCGGAGATCAGCGTCACCGTGTTGGCGTTCAGGCTCTTCTTTGTCTCCGTCGATCCGAACTGGAAGATCGCCTTGAGGCTTTCGCTGACCTTGGCCGGATCAAATTCGGTTTCCTCGGCCCTCGCCGCCAGGCAAAACGCCATCATCATGGCGAATATCGCCATCCCGACTATTTTTCGCATTGATGTCCCCTGCTGTCTTGAAAGCTAGTTCTGCATTTGCGCCAGGCGCTGTTTCGCATCCAGCGAACCGAGCCGTGCCGCCGTCCGGTACCAATCGCGTGCCAGCGCCGGGTCGGGCGTGATGCTTCGCATGTCCTGCGTTCCGAGCACGGCGGGGTCGTAGGTCTGCGCCAGCAGCAGCGCGGCGCCGGCCTCCTGCGCGTCCGCCGCCCGTTGCAGCAACAGCCGCGCCGGCGCGATGTCGCCAATCGCGATCAGGCCTTTGGCCCGTTTCAGCAGGGCCGCGACTTCGTCGGCGTCGAGCCTTCGTGCCGGCGGCGCCGCGGCCGGCGGCGGTTCGGCCGGCGCCGCGCCCAGATTCTGCTGGGCCGCCCTCAGCGCGAGCGCGATATCGTCGCGCGTGACCTTGGCGGCGGGTGGCGCGGGCTGGACAATGGCGGTCGCCGGCAACACCTGCGCCGGAGGGCCGGCGTTGGCCAGTTGCATCGCGGCCGCCGCCGGCGGGTCGGATCTCTGAACGACGCCCGACTGATCCGCCGCCGCGTTGGGCAACGACGCCTTGGCATCGGCGAACAGCGCGAGCGGGTTGCCTACCGACACGATCGCATAGGCGATCGCCGCCGCCGCTGCTGAAAAAAGCCCCGCCTTGAATATTCGCCGCCAGACCGTGGCGTCTGCCTGAATCCTCTCTCCGCCCATCCCGAAGCCGCGCTGCCTCGGCTCCCCGGCGTCACCGGAAAGAAACAGCGGCATCGCATCTTCCGGATAGTCCTCGGACGCCAGCGCAGGCACCGATCCGTAAGCCGGGAATTCGGGGTCGCCTGGGTCGTCGTCAAACGCGATGACCCGCCGCTCGTCGAATGGAGTGAAGCTTGAATTTCGCGCCATGGGTGATGCCTCCACGCTACTACGCAACGTCGGGGCAAAACCGGCATCAGCTTCTTATTGTTGTTTTCGGCCAAGCGCCCCGCTACCGAGCCGCTAACTCGCATTCTGAATCAGTCCAAAAAGCGACGTTCGCCGGCGCGAATTGGGAGATATCTTGATTTCATTGCGGCGTGCTGGGGGCTGCGCACAGCCATTTCGTCGCGGCGGGGACAAAGCTGCGTGAGAATCGAGAGCGGATTCTCAGGCAATTTGCACTGTCGTCATCCCCCGCGAATACGGGGATCCAGTGCGCCACGACTTCCCGGTTGATCCGTGCTGCCACGGACGACCGGGTCGCCCGGTCATAGGCGCCCCGTCACGGATGCAGGATCACCTTGCCCATGGCCTGGCGGCCCGCCAGCACTTTCAAGGCGTCGGCGGTTTGCGCCAGCGGGAAGGTGCGGTCGACATGCGAGGAGATCTTGCCTTCGGCCGCCCACTTCACGAGCTTCTCCAGATTGGCGCGGTTCTTCTCCGGATGGATCCGCGTCCAGGCGCCCCAGAACACGCCGCGGATATCGCAGCCCTTCAACAGCGCCAGATTGAGCGGCATCTTCGGAATATCGCCGGCGGCAAATCCGATCACGAGAAAGCGGCCTTCCCATGCGATCGAACGCAGCGCGGCCTCGGCATAGCTGCCGCCGACCGGGTCAAAAATAATGTCGACGCCCTTGCCGCCGGTGAGCCGGCGCAGGCCTTCCTTGAGATCTTCCGTGGCATAGTTCAGGCCGAGTTCGGCGCCGTGCGCCTTGGCGAATTCGAGCTTCTCCTCCGAGGACGCGCAGGCGATCACCTTCAGTCCCAGCAGCTTGCCGAGCTCGCAGGCCGCAAGACCCGTGCCGCCGGCCGCGCCCAGCACCGCCAGGGTCTCGCCCGGCTTCATGCTGGAGCGGTCCTCCAGCGCATGCAGCGCGGTGCCGTAGATGATGATGATGCCGGCGGCGCGATCGAAATCCAGATTGTCGGGAATCTTCACGATCGAACTGGCCGGCAGCGCGATCTTCTCGCGCGCGCCGTTGTGGCCGCACGATGCCACCACGCGATCGCCCACCTTGAGGTCGGTGACGCCGGCGCCGATGCTTTCGATCACGCCCGCGACTTCCGCTGCCGGCGAGAACGGAAACGGCGGCTTGATCTGGTATTTGCCCTGGATCATCAGGATGTCGAAGAAATTCAGCGCCGCCGACTTGATCGCGATCACGGCCTCATTCGGCCCGGCCACGGGATCGGGCACGTCAGCCAGAACGAGATCGTCGGGACCGCAATATTGCGAGCAGAGAATGGCTTTCATGGACACACCTGGTTTTCGGACGCAGAGTTGAGGCTGGAATGCTTCATGCCGGATTTGCAGCCGGGCTACAATCTGATTCGAAGAGCCCAGGAAGGCCGTCATTCCGCGGCGCGCAAATAGCGCGAAGCCGGAATGGCGGAGGAAGAAACGGGGAAGGGACGAAACAATGTTTGAAAAAGGCCTGCTCAGGGGCAAGCGGATTCTGGTCACCGGCGGTGGTTCCGGACTGGGGGCCGCGATGGCGCGTCGCTTCGTCGAGCTCGGCGCTGAACTGATCATCTGCGGCCGCCGGCTCGAACTGCTGGAAGCGACGGCGGCCCGGCTGCGCGGCGATCCCGGCGGCAAGGTCGCCGCGATCCAATGCGATATCCGCGACGGCGCCGCGGTCGAGGCGATGCTGGACGCGGTCTGGCGTGAGGCCCCGCTCGATATCCTCGTCAACAATGCCGCCGCGACCTTCATCGCGCAGACCGAGCAGCTGTCGTTCCGCGCGGCGGACGCCATTCTGGCGCCGACGCTGCACGGCGCGATGTATTGCACGCTCGGCGCCGGCAGGCGCTGGATCGAGGCCCGGCACAGGGGCGTGGTGCTGAGCATCCTGTCGACCTCGACCATTACCGGCCGCGCCTTCACCGTGCCTTCGGCGATGGCGAAATCGGCCATCCTTGCCATGACCAAGAGCCTCGCGGTGGAGTGGGGACCGAAGGGCATCCGCACCGTGGCGATCGCGCCCGGCGCGTTTCCGACCCCGGGCGCTTCCGGTCAGCTCCGTCCCGAGGGCCGCGACGACAACTGGGCCTCGAGAAATCCGCTCGGCCGCGTCGGTGAACATCGCGAGCTTGCCGACCTTGCGAGTTTTCTGGTTTCCGATTCCGCCGGCTACATCAATGGCGAGATGGTGGTGCAGGACGGCGGCGCGCATTTGCGCGGTTCCGGCGCCGAGGATCTGCTGCAATGGACCGACGCGCAATGGCAGCAGCAGCGCGCCGCGCGATCGAAAGCGTGAGCAAAGGCAACATGAGCCGTGCTGCGGGATCGATGCAGCATCGCAGGATTTGGCAACCGCCTTCCCAAAATACCATTTCCCGGCTATCCAAAGCCTGTGTGACGATGCGATGTCGGAGCCATCTTCCAGTCACAATAATGAGGGAACCAGACTTGGTGATGTTCGTGCGGCGAATCCTGGCAGTGCTGGTGGCGAGTGGCGTGGTGTGCGGGGTTGCGGACCTGGCGCAGGCGCAGAGCGCGTCGCCCAAGGATTCGAGCAAGGCGTCGACGGGCGTGGCGAAACCGGGTTCTGCAAAACCCGAAGCGGCAAAGCCGGAAACAAAGCCCGCCGCCGTCGCGGGCGGCGCGGAGCCGACGTTGATCGGCCAGTTCGGTACCTGGGGGGCCTATACCGCAACGCCGAACGGCAAGAAGGTATGCTTCGCGCTGGCAAAACCTTCATCGTCGAAGACCAATCCGCCGAACCGCCCGCGCGATCCGGCCTATGCCTTCGTCTCGACGCGCCCGGCGGAAAAAGTCACCAACGAAGTTTCGATCATGATCGGCTACGCGGTGAAGCCGGGGTCCGAATCGACACTCGAGGTCGGCGGCGCCACCTACGCGATGTATACCCAGGGCGACGGCCTCTGGATCAAGAACGCAGCCGAGGAAGAGCGAATGGTCGAGGCCATGCGCAAGTCCGCCGATGTCGTGGTCAAGGGCGTCTCCGCCAAGGGTACCGAGACCACCGACACTTTCTCGCTGAAGGGCCTTGCCCAGGCGCTCGACCGGCTGGGGCAGGATTGCCGACGCTAGCTCCGGGCGGCTTTTCACCGTTAAGATCAATGCATTTGATGCCTTTCCAGCCGACCCTGGAAGGCCTATCTGGTGTCCCATGAACGAAACCCTGACCACCAGTTCCCTTCAAGCCGGTTCCAGCGCCGCCGCTCCCCTGGAAAAGATCGCGCTTGAAACCTACGTGCCGCCAGCAAAGCCCTCGCTGGTCGGGCTGTCGCGCGCCGAGATCGCCGAGCAGCTGGGCGCGATCGGCGTTCAGCCTTCGCAGCGCAAGATGCGTGTGCAGCAGCTGTGGCACTGGATCTATGTCCGCGGCGCCAGGGAATTCGCTGACATGACTAGCATCTCCAAGGAGATGCGCAGCCAGCTCGAAGCGCACTTCACGGTGGAGCGGCCCGAGGTGGTGGCCGAGCAGATTTCCGCCGACGGCACCCGCAAATGGCTGCTTCGGCTGCCGAGCGGCGATGCCATCGAGAAGGCGCATGAAGTCGAGTGCGTCTATATTCCCGAAACCGACCGCGGCACGCTGTGCGTTTCCTCGCAGGTCGGCTGCACGCTGAATTGCTCGTTCTGCCACACCGGCACCCAGCGGCTGGTGCGCAATCTCACCGCCGGCGAGATCGCAGGCCAGGTCATGGTGGCGCGCGACCGCCTCAACGACTGGGCCGACCGCGAGACGCCGACCGGCAGCCGCCTCGTCACCAATGTGGTGATGATGGGCATGGGCGAGCCCTTGTATAATTTCGACGCGGTGCGCGATGCGCTGCTGATCGTTTCCGACAATGAGGGCATCGGCATTTCCCGCCGCCGCATCACGCTGTCGACCTCGGGCGTGGTGCCCAACATCGCCAGGACCGGCGACGAGATCGGCGTCATGCTGGCGATCTCGCTGCATGCGGTGCGCGACGAATTGCGCAACGATCTGGTGCCGCTAAACCGCAAATATCCGATTGCCGAACTGCTGCAGGCCTGCCGCGATTACCCGGGCTCCTCCAATGCGCGGCGCATCACCTTCGAATATGTGATGCTGAAGGGCGTCAACGATTCGCTCGACGACGCCAGGCTGCTGGTGAAGCTGCTGAAGGGGATTCCAGCCAAGATCAACCTGATTCCGTTCAACCCTTGGCCGGGCACGGCTTACGAATGTTCGGACTGGGAGCAGATCGAGAAGTTCTCGGAATACATCTTCAACGCCGGCTATTCCTCGCCGGTGCGCACGCCGCGCGGCCGCGACATCCTCGCTGCCTGCGGCCAGCTGAAATCGGAGACCGAGAAACTGTCGGTGCGCGAGCGGCAGGCGCTGCGCGCGATGGCGATGACGGATTGAGGCACAAACAGAAGTCGTCATGGCCGGGCTTGTCCCGGCCATCCACGTCTTTACGGTGTCTCGGCGAAGCAAGATGTGGATGCCCGGGACATAGGCGAGTGGAAGCGACGCCGTCCTTTGGACGGCTGTGCCCGGGCATGACGGTTGAGAGGTTTCGGCTCTTGTTGTTGGATTCGTTTGCATGGCATTGATCGGCCGCCTGTTCGTCATCCTGTTCGCCTTTCTCGCCGCCTGTCTGGCGGCGGGAATGATCGTGGTCAGTGCGGTGCTGTTTCCGGAGTTCAGCGATCTCGGCACCGGCCCGGTCGACCAGGGCGCGTTCAACATCGTGCTCGGCTTCGGCTTCATCTTCATTTCAGGCTTTGCGCTGCTGCCGGCGATGCTGGTGGCCGCGATCACCGAGGCGTTCTATATCCGGGGCGCGCTGACCTATGCGGTCGGCGGCGGGCTGGTGGGTCTCGCCTGCTATCTCGGCCTGGTCCCGTTCGACACCGATACGCTTCGTTTCGAAGGTATCGTTCGGCGCCATCTCGAAATCATGACCGGCGCCGGCATCGTCGCCGGGCTGATCTACTGGATGATCGCGGGCCGCAACGCCGGCGCCTGGCGCGCGCCGCCGCGCCCCCTGAGGCCGCCGCCGCCGCTTCCGTCGCATTCGACTTCACCGCCGGGGCCGTGAACACGCGTGCCGCGAAGCCTTTTCATCACCGATCGCCTCGGCTAAACCCCGCGCCATGAACCGGACCGGACTATTCATCGCACTGGGCCTGGCGCTCGTGGTCGGCCTGGTGTTCGGGCTCTATCCCGAACTCGATCTCAAGCTCGCCGGGTTGTTCTACGACGCGGCGACCCGGTCGTTTCCGCTCAAGCTCAACGCGTTGGCCGCGATCGCGCGCGACGGCGCGATGTGGATCGCGTGGGGGCTTGCGGTGCCGGCGATCGTAGCCCTGGTGGTGAAGCTGGCGCGGCCGGACCGGCCGCTGCTGATCTCGGGACGCGCGATCGTGTTCCTCCTCGTCACCCTCATTCTCTCCGCGGGCGTTCTCACCAACCTCACCTTCAAAAGCTATTGGGGTCGGCCGCGCCCGGTGGTGGTGACGCAATTCAACGGCCCGGACCAATTCGTGCCGTGGTGGGATCCGCGCGGGGGCTGCGCGCGCAACTGCTCGTTCTTCTCAGGTGAAGGCGCCACGGCCTTTTGGACTTTTGCGCCTGCCGCGCTGACGCCGCCGGCATGGCGTCCGCTGGCCTACGCCGGCGCGGCCGTGTTCGGCGTCACGACCAGCCTGCTGCGGATGGCGTTCGGCGGGCACTTCTTCACCGATGTCGCGATCGCGGGGCTGGTGACCTATCTGGTGATCTGGCTGGCCTACGCCTGGATCTACCGCTGGCCATCGACCCGGCTGACCGATGAGGCCGTCGACGCCGCGCTGACGCGATTGATCTGGCCGGCCTATCGCTGGCGCCGGAGGCTGTTCGGCCGCGGTGTCGCCAGCAATCCATCCTTCGTGAACCGGATTACCGAAGTCCATCCGGACGAATGAGAGCTTGAGGGCTCTACCGTCTTTGGACCCCCTCGCCTGAAAAAAATGGCCGGGATTTTTCCCGGCCATTTGCTTTGTTGACTACCTGGCCGCTACCGCGGCGGCGCGATGCCGGGGGGGGGCGGCGGCAGCGACGCCGTGCCGCCGTTGAGCAGCGGCGTGATGCGGCGGATGGTGACGCGCCGGTTGATGCGGCTCGGCCCTGACGTCTGCTCTTTCAGATATTGCGCGCCATATCCCTGCGAGGTCAGGTTTTCCGCGGGCACCTGGAATTGCTGTGTCAGCAGCTCGGCCGCGGACTCGGCGCGGCGATCCGATAGCGACAGGTTGTCGACATCGTTGCCGACCGCGTCGGTATGGCCCTCGATCAGGAACACCTCGCGCGGATTGCGCTGGATCGCCCGGTTGAGGCCGTCCGCGATCACCTGCAACCTCGCCGCCTGATCGGGGGGGATTTCCCACGATCCGGTCTCGAAGTTGATGCTGTTGACGTCGATGCTCGGCATCAACGCGCGCACCGACGGGCTGTAGCGGATTTCGTCGAGCGAATAGCGCCGCTCGATCCGCTCCACCGGGGGCGCCTCCATGGTTTCGTAGATCACCTCGGGAGGCGCATCGACGGCGTCGACGATGTAGCGATCGTAGGGAATGCGGAGCACCGGCGGCGGCAGGTCGACATAGAATCCGCCGGCGTCGCGCGGATCGCCATAGCTGTTGTCGATGATGATGACCTCGCGGCCTTCGCGGTCGCGCCGGATCCGGCGCAGCAACTGGCCGTCGCGGCCAACCACCGTGATGATCTCGCTGCCATCGGGACGAATCACGATGGTGCGGGTGTCGGCGCCGACCTGCTCGGTGCGGATGTCACGTGCACCGAAGCGGAAGCGTTCGTCTTCGTCATGGCGAATGAACGACTGGCCGGAGGGATCGACGACGATGACCCGGCCGGGCTCGGTGAACACCTTGCGGCCGCCCTGGTCGCTCTCCTGACGCGCGCCGCGGAAATCCTCCATGCGGCGCGGACCTTGCGGCGCGGCCCCCGGAGCGATCGGGGTCAAAGCCTGGGTTGGCCGTGGCGCCTGCGGGATCGGTGCGACGACCGTCGGCGGGGGACGATGCGCCAGCGGACCGCCGCCGGGCGGCAGCGCGGTCTGGCCACCCGGAGCGGCACTCGGCGCTGCCGGGGGAGCGGGGGGCTGTCCGGGACGCCCCGGGGGTGGCGGCGGCGCACCGGCGCCTGCGGGCGGCTGCCCGACCCTTCCTGGCGGCGGCGGCGGGGGTGGCGGCGTCGGCAGGCCCTTCTGCTGCTGTTGCTGCAGCTGCGGTTGAGGCTGCATCGCGGGCGGAGCCGGCGGTCTCGGCGCAGCAGGCGGCGGCGCTGCCGCCGGGGGAGCCGGCGGGGCGGGGTGGGACGGGGGCGGCGGGGGTGCCGCAGGCGGCGGGACATGCGGCGGCGGCGCTACCGGCGGAGCGGCATGCGGCGGCGGAGGGGGCGGCGGCGGAGCTGGCCGGGGCGGCGGGGGTGCCGCAGGCGGCGCGGGGTGCGGCGGAGGTGCGGCCGCCGGTGGCGCCGGGCGCGCGGGCGGGGCCCCCTTCGGCGGTTGCTTGGGCTTGCCGTCGGGACCCAATTCTTCCCTGGCCTGCGCCATCACCAGCGGAGCGGTTTGGGCGTGCGACGGCGAGCCGATCAATTGCATCGCCGTCAGCGCGGTGGTGGCGAGCAGCAGTAAACGCAGCTTTGTCATGATGGTTGGGATCCCCGGAAAAACAATCTTGCAAACAACGCCTGGCGATCAACGAATAGGCGTTAGGCCGGATTGTGGCGGCCCTCGAAGGCGGGCTGGTATTTATTTGTGAACGCGCAATGTCCCGATGCGCCCCTGTTCATTGCTCGTTCAGAGGGTCGTTTCGAGATGTCTTCTCATATCGTTCCCTGCGGTATAACCGATTCGTCCGAAATCAGATCCGGTCCGGAGGCCGGGGAATCGGTTTTTCCGGCATCGGTCGCTGGCGACGGCGTGTTCGGTCCTTGCGGTCCGCGCACCGGCAATTCGTCGGGCGTCTTCCCCGGCAATTCCTCAGGAGTCGGCGGCTCGCCGGGCTCCTGGATCGGCGGGGGCACTTCCGGGCGGGGATTGCCCGGCGGGCTTTCCTGTGGCGGTTCGGCCGGATGGCCTGGTGTCGCCGGCGGAATTTCGGGCGGTTCGATTCCCATCTACATCGACACCTTGCGGAGGCCGGCGGTGTTGTCGTTGGCCATGCTACGCTCCATCGTTACCCGAGCAGTAACGGCGTCGACCGGGCAATGTTCCGTGTCCGTCAGGTCTGGAACCGGTCACGCGGGCGCGTGGCACACGGCCTCGATGTTGTGGCTGTCGGGATCGAGCACGAAGGCGCCGTAATAATGGGGGTGATAATGGGCGCGGATGCCGGGCGCGCCATTGTCCCGTCCACCCGCGTCGATGGCCGCCCGGTAGAAAGCGTCAACGGTGGCGCGGTTTTTCGCAAGAATCGCGACATGCAGCGGTTTGTGAGATCCGCCCTCGCCGCCTTCGCCGCCGATCCAGAAATCCGGCTTGCCATCGGCCCCGAAGCCGGCTGCGGGGGCGTGGCCGGTCTGTTCCTGCGTCACCTCCATGACGATGCCGTAGCCGAGCGGCGCGAGCGCCTCGGTATAGAAGGCCCTGGCGCGCGCGTAATCGGAAACCGGAAAGCCGATGTGGTCGATCATGACAGTCTCCCGTGGCTCGCGCGCCGCTGTGCGTCCCAATGCCGCCGAAGGCCGGTGGAAGATCAGCCCCGCAGCAACAGCGTGTTGCTGCGGGTCCTGCCGGTCTCGGCATAGCCGCGCGCGCGCATGTCGGCGATGCAATCGTCCAGCCATTCGTTGCGCGACAGGTGCTCGATCACCACCGCGCGCGGCCACAGCGATTGCGGCGCATCCCTGAAGAAGCCGGTCAGCACGCGGTCCTCGAAACCCTCGACGTCGATTTTCAGCGCATCGACATGGTCGACGCCGGCATCGCCGAGGATGCGCTGCAGCCGCAGCGACGGCACCCGGATCGCGTGGCCGGTGGGCTCGCCCGACACGATGCGGCTGGCGCCGAGATTGTCGCCGTCGGTTTCGATCAAGAGTTCGCCGTCGGAAGGACCGGCGGCCGCGGCGACCAGATCGACCTGGGTGAAGCCGGAGGCGGCACGGTTGAACGCCAGCCGGGCGTGGGTGACGGGATGCGGCTCGATCGCGATCACCTTGCCGCCCGAGCCGACCTGGCGCGCCAGCGCCATGGCGTAGGTGCCGACATTGGCGCCGACGTCGACGAATACGCCGCCACGCGGCGCATGCGCGCGCAAAAATTCCAGCTCTTCGAGATTGTAGTCGGGATTGAACAGGGCGCCGCGCTCGGTGGCGCTGGCCTGGTGATAGAACCGGAACGACGCGCCCTGATAGGGGACGTCGAGGGGGCCCGCGCGCAGCAGGTTGACCAGCCGCGACAGCATCGGGCGAAACGCGCCGCGCTTCAGCCGCGAGCGATGCGCCAGCGAAATGATCGCGGCTTGCGCGCGCGTCGGCGCGAAGGCGCCGAAAGGCGGCGCCGCCGGATCGTTGGCCGCGGCAATGAAGGGGGGAGGGGCTGGGTTTGCCAAAGCTTACTCGTCGAAGACGCGGGATTGCCGGGTCTCAGTAGCCGACTTTGCCGCCGGCCGCGCGCCTAAACCTGGCGCTCGACCATCTTCAGCTTGAGTTCGGCGATCGCCTCGGCGGGATTGAGGCCCTTCGGGCAGGCCTTGGCGCAGTTCATGATGGTGTGGCAGCGATAGAGCCGGAACGGGTCCTCGAGATTGTCGAGGCGCTCGCCGGTGGCCTCGTCGCGGCTGTCCTTGACCCAGCGGTTGGCCTGCAGCAAGGCGGCCGGCCCGAGATAGCGGTCCGAATTCCACCAATAGCTCGGGCACGAGGTCGAGCAGCAGGCGCACAGAATGCATTCGTAGAGGCCGTCGAGCTTTTCGCGGTCCTGGTGGCTCTGCCGCCATTCCTTCTGCGGCGTCGGCGAGGTGGTCTTCAGCCACGGCTCGATCGAGGCATATTGCGCGTAGAAATTGGTCAGGTCCGGCACCAGGTCCTTGATGACCGGCTGATGCGGCAGCGGATTGACCTTGACCGCGCCGTCCTTCACGTCGTGCATCGACTTGGTGCAGGCCAGCGTGTTCTGGCCGTCGATGTTCATGGCGCAGGAGCCGCAGACGCCTTCGCGGCAGGAGCGGCGGAAGGTCAGCGTCGGATCGAGGTTGTTCTTGATCCAGATCAGCGCGTCCAGCACCATCGGGCCGCAATCGTGGGTGTCGACGTGATAGGTGTCGACGCTGGGATTCTTGCCGTCGTCCGGGTTCCAGCGATAGACCTTGAATTCGCGCGTCTCGGTCGCGCCCGCGGGCTTCGGCCAGGTCTTGCCGCCGGTGATCCTGGAATTTTTCGGCAGTGCGAATTCAACCATTGTTCTAACCTTTCGTCATTCCGGGGCGATGCGTCAGCATCGAACCTCAGATGTGCGATTGCACATCGGGGAATCTCGACATTCCGGGTCTGGTCCTTCGGACCATCCCGGAATGACGGCTGCTGTGGCGGTCGTTCAATACACCCGCGCCTTCGGCGGGATGTACTGCACGTCATTGGTCATCGTGTAGTCGTGCACCGGACGGTAGTCGATCTTGGTGTCGCCGGAGGCGTCGATCCAGGCCAACGTGTGCTTCATCCAGCTCTTGTCGTCGCGGTCCGGGAAATCCTCGCGCGCATGCGCGCCGCGGCTCTCGGTGCGGTTCACCGCCGAGTCCATCGTCACCACCGCCTGCACGATCAGATTGTCGAACTCCAGCGTCTCGATCAGATCGGAGTTCCAGATCAGCGAGCGGTCCGATACCCCGACGTCGGCGATGCCGCCGTGCACCTTGTGGATCAGGTTGTGCCCTTCGTTCAGCACCTCGCCGGTGCGGAACACCGCGCAATTGTTCTGCATCACATGCTGCATGCTGTCGCGCAGCTTGGCGGTCGTCGTGCCGCCGGAGGCGTAGCGATAGTGATCGAGCCGTCCGAGCGCCTTGTCGGCCGAACCCGCCGGCAGTTCCGGCTGGGTTCCGTTCGGCGTCAGCTTTTCGGCGCAGCGCAGCGCCGCGGCGCGGCCGAACACCACGAGGTCGATCAGCGAATTGGAGCCGAGACGGTTGGCGCCATGAACCGAAACGCAGGCGGCTTCGCCCACCGCCATCAGGCCCGGCACCACGAAATTGTCGTCGCCGTTCTTCTTGGTCAGCGCTTCGCCGTGGAAGTTGGTCGGAATTCCGCCCATGTTGTAGTGCGCGGTCGGCACGATCGGGATCGGCTCGCGCGTCACGTCGACATTGGCGAAGATCTTGGCCGACTCGGAAATGCCCGGCAGCCGCTCGTGCAGGATCTTGGGATCGAGATGGTCGAGATGCAGGAAGATATGGTCCTTGTTCTTGCCGACGCCGCGGCCCTCGCGAATCTCGATGGTCATCGCCCGTGAGACGACGTCGCGCGAGGCGAGATCCTTTGCCGATGGTGCATAGCGCTCCATGAAGCGCTCGCCCTCGGAATTGACGAGATAGCCTCCCTCGCCGCGCGCGCCTTCGGTGACGAGACAGCCGGCGCCGTAAATGCCGGTGGGGTGGAACTGGACGAATTCCATGTCCTGCAGCGGCAGGCCCGCCCGCAGCGCCATCGCGCTGCCATCGCCGGTTTGGGTGTGGGCGCCGGTGCAGGAATGATAGATGCGGCCATAGCCGCCGGTGGCAATAATGGTGGTTTGCGCGCGAAAGCGGTGCAGCGTGCCGTCGTCGAGCTTGAGCGCGATCACGCCGCGGCAGGTGCCCTGGTCGTCCATGATCAGGTCGATGGCGAAGAACTCGATGAAGAATTCCGCGGAATGCCGCAGCGCCTGGCCGTACATGGTGTGCAGCATGGCGTGACCGGTGCGGTCGGCGGCGGCGCAGGTGCGCTGGGCCTGGCCCTTGCCGTAGTCCAGTGTCATGCCGCCGAACGGTCGCTGATAGATCTTGCCGTCCTCGGTGCGCGAGAACGGCACACCCCAGTGCTCGAGTTCGTAGACCGCCGCTGGCGCCTGGCGCACCATGTATTCGATCGAATCCTGGTCGCCGAGCCAGTCCGACCCCTTGACGGTGTCGTACATATGCCAGCGCCAGTTGTCCTCGTGCATGTTGCCGAGCGATGCCGAGATGCCGCCCTGCGCCGCTACTGTATGCGAGCGGGTCGGAAACACCTTGGTGATGCAGGCGGTACGCAATCCGGCCTCGCCGCAGCCGACCACGGCGCGCAGGCCGGCGCCGCCGGCGCCGACCACGACCACGTCATAGGTGTGGTCTTCGATCGGGTAGGCCTGTCCGTTGCTGCCGGGAGCGCCGTTTCCCTTGCCATTTCCGCCACCGGCCATGGGCTACACTCCAGATGACAATTTGAGGATGGCGTAGATCGAGGCCAGCGCCACCACCACCGAGAAGAAATTATTGGCCATGATGGCCGCGAGTTTCGTCATCTCGCCGTGCACATAGTCCTCGATCACCACCTGCATGCCGATCTTCATGTGCCAGACGCTGGCGACGATGAACAACAGCATGATGATGGCGACCACGGGCGAACCCAGGGTCAGCTTGGCGCCGGCCTGATTGCTGCCGAGCAGCATCATCACCACCACGATCACAGGCAGGATCAAGAGCAGCATCGCCACCGCGGTGAGGCGCTGGCGCCAGAAGTCGGAGGTGCCGGAATGTGAGGAGCCGAGGTTGCGGACGCGGCCCAGCGCCGTGCGCATCGACTTCGGAGTATCGGAAGTTGGCGTGCTCATCGTCCGCCTCCGATCGCGTAGGCCGCGATCCACAGCAGCACCGTCAGCGAAATGCCGCCGATCAGCGCGCCCCAGGTCATGGCCTCGCGCTCGCTCGCCTTGAAGCCGTAGCCGAGGTCCCAGACCAGATGACGCAGGCCGCTCAGCAGATGATGCAGCAGCGCCCAGGTATAGCCGAATACGATCAGCCGGCCGATGAAGCTCGAGGTGAAGGCCTGCACGTAGGCGTAGGGACCGGGCCCGGAAGCCGCCGCGATCAGCCACCACGCCAGCAGCAGCGTGCCGAAATACAGCGCGACGCCGGTGATGCGATGGATGATGGACATCGCCATCGTCAGGGTGAAACGATAGGTCTGCAGATGCGGCGAAAGCGGTCGTTCGATCCTGGCGGTCATTTGGGCGGCTTTGACGGTTTGCGGGCCCACACGGGGACCCCTGGGGGATCGCGGTAGACGCAGCCTATTTACGAAGTCGAAACAGCCAGCGCAACGACGAAATCGGTCGTTTGCGAACGAATGTTCATAGCTTCAGATGAGCCTTGCAATTGCGAGCATTGACAAGGTCGGGGGCTCCTGTTGGCTGGTATACCTGAAGCACGATTCATGAACGTGCACAATTTCGACACGCCAAGAGGGAAAAACCGGGGATGGCAACCGCCGGCCTTGAAGCCTCCGCCCTGCTCGAACTGGCGCTGTTGCTGGTCGCCATGGGCGCGCTGTCCGGCTTTCTGGCCGGCGTGTTCGGGATCGGCGGCGGCGCGATCCTGGTCCCGGTGTTCTATGAATGCTTCCGGCTCGCCGGCGTGCCGCCGGAGGCGCGGATGCCGCTGTGCATCGGCACCTCGCTCGCGATCATCATTCCGACCTCGATCCGGTCGTTTCGCGCCCATCATGCCCGCGGCGCGGTGGACATGCAGATTCTAAAGGCGTGGTGGCTGCCTGTCGGGGTTGGGGTGATCGCCGGCAGCGTCACCGCGCGCTACGCGCCGGAGCGCCTGTTCAAGATCGTGTTCGTGATAGTGGCGTATTTGGCCGCGGCGCGCCTCTTGCTGGCGCGCGCGAACTGGAAGTTCGGCGACGTTTTTCCGCAGGGGCCGCTGATGCAGGCCTACGGCTTCTGCGTCGGCATTCTTTCCACGCTGATGGGGATCGGCGGCGGGTTGTTCTCCAACCTGCTGATGACCTTCTACGGCCGGCCGATCCACCAGGCGGTGGCGACCTCCTCGGCGCTGGCGGTGCTGATCTCGATTCCCGGCGCGCTCGGCTATGTCTATGCCGGCTGGCCCGCGGCCGCGCGCTATCCCGACGTCGCGGCGCTGCAATGGCCGTTCGCGCTCGGCTACGTGTCGCTGATCGGCGCCGTCCTGGTGATGCCGACCAGCCTGTTGACCGCGCCGCTCGGGGTGCGCGCGGCGCATGCGATGTCGAAGCGCACGCTGGAAATGGCTTTTGGCACTTATCTGTTCATCGTCGGCAGCCGGTTTGCGGTCAGTCTGCTGTGAGGCGGAATGGGGGCCGCTCCGGTATCGATCGCAAACCGGCCGTCCATTTGATTGAATTCTTTCCTGATTTGGATGAATCTCGCCGTGCGACAGGGGCGGGTTGGGGCAAACATGAAGCGACGCGAATTCATGGCGCTGCTCGGCGGCGCGGCGGCAACATGGCCGCTCGCGACGGCGGCGCAGACGGCGATGCCGGTGGTCGGATATATCGGCAGCGGCCTGCCGGACGATCAGGTTAGCCTGGTCAATGCGACCCGTCAGGGCCTGAAGGAGGCCGGCTACACCGAAGGCCGGAATTTCAGCATGGAATTCCGCTGGGCCGAAGGCCACTACGATCGGTTGCCCGCATTGGCGACAGAACTGGTGAAGCGGCAGGTTGCCTTGATTATTGCGGCCGGAGGCAGCGATCCCGGCCGCGCCGCCAAAGCCGCGACGTCGAGCATTCCGATCGTCTTCATCACTGCCGCCGATCCGGTCAGGACCGGCCTCGTGACCAGCCTCAGCCGGCCCGAGGCCAACGTCACCGGCATCAGCATGATCGGCTCCGCGCTGGAGGCGAAGCGGCTCGAACTGCTGCATGAACTGCTGCCGCAGGCCTCCAACATCGGCGTTCTCATCAACCCGAACTATCCGGCGGCGAAACTTCAGATGCAGGAAGTACAGGAAGCCACGGCCCGGCTCGGGGTGCAGGCCGTGGTGCTGAATGCCAGTACGGAGGCGGAGATCGACGCGGCGTTTGCGGCCTTCGTTCAACAAAAAGTAGCCGCGGTGCTGCTCGCCAACGACCCCTACTTCGGCTCGCAGCGCGAGAAGCTGGCGGCCCTGGCGACCCGCCACAGGCTGCCGGCGATTTCCTTTCGCCGGGAATTTCCGGAGGCCGGCGGCCTGCTCAGCTACGGGCCGCAGTTCGCCGATGGATATCGCGAAGCCGGCATCTATGCCGGCAAGATACTGAGTGGGACCCGGCCGGCCGATCTTCCGGTGATGCAGCCGACCAGGTTCGAACTCGTCGTCAACCTCAAGGCCGCCAAGGCGATCGCGCTTTCGATCTCCGAATCGTTCCTGCTGCGCGCCGACGAAATCATGGAGTGAGGGCTTTGTCGTCCCGGCGCACGCCGGGACCCATAACCACCGGCGGGAGTGGTGACACAAAAACCGTCGAACAGCGTCTTTCAACAGAAGCGGCACGGCGTATGGGTCCCGGCGTGCGCCGGGACGACGAAAGAGAAGTTCTTATTTCGAATAGATTTTCGAATAAGTGTCGCGCAGGACGTTCTTCTGCACCTTGCCCATGGTGTTGCGCGGCAGTTCATCGACCACGAACACCCGCTTCGGCATCTTGAATTTCGCCAGCCTTCCGTCGAGCGCGCCCAGCACCGAGGCCTCGTCGACCTTGGCGCCCTTGTCGCAGACCACCACGGCGGTGACGCCTTCGCCGAAATCGGCATGCGGCACGCCGATCACGGCGGATTCGATCACGCCGGGCATGGCGTCGATCTCGCTCTCGATTTCCTTCGGATAGACGTTGAAGCCGCCGGAGATGACCAGATCCTTGCCGCGGCCGAGAATGTGCACATAGCCCTTGGCGTCGATCTTGCCGAGGTCGCCGGTGATGAAGAAGCCGTCGTCGCGGAATTCGGCTTTTGTCTTCTCCGGCATCCGCCAATAGCCCTTGAAGACGTTGGATCCCCTGACCTCGATCATGCCGATCTCGTCGCGCGCGATCTCCTTGCCGGTTTCGGGATCGGTGACGCGCACGGAGACGCCGGGCAGGGGATGGCCGACCGCGCCGGGCACGCGCTCGCCGTCATAGGGGTTCGAGGTGTTCATGTTGGTCTCGGTCATGCCGTAGCGCTCGAGCACGGCGTGGCAAGTGCGGGCAAACCATTCGCGGTGGGTGTCGGCGAGCAGCGGCGCGGAGCCCGAGATGAACAGCCGCATATGGGCAGTGGATTCCTTGGTCAGCGCCGGGCTTTGCAACAGCCGTGTGTAGAAGGTCGGCACCCCCATCAGCACGGTGGCGCGCGCCATCAGCTTGATGATCAGTTCGGGATCGAATTTCGGCAGGAAGATCATCGAGGCGCGGGCGAACAGCGTGACGTTGCTCGCCACGAACAGGCCGTGGGTGTGGTAGATCGGCAGCGCGTGGATCAGCACGTCCTTGTCGGTGAAGCGCCAGAAGCCGACCAGCGAGAGCGAATTCGACGCCAGGTTATCGTGGCTGAGCATCGCGCCCTTGGAGCGCCCGGTGGTGCCCGAAGTGTAGAGGATAGCGGCGAGATCGTCATTGGCGCGGGCGACCGTTTCGAATTCGGGTTTGGCCTTTTCGGCGGCGTCGGTCAGCGAGCCCTTGCCGTCGGCGCCCAGCGTCTCGACCTTGGCGCCGACCTTCGCGGCGAGGGCGCCGATGCCTTGCGCCCTGGAGGGATCGCAGACCACCAGCGACGGCTCGGCATCGGTGATGAAATATTCCAGTTCGTTGAGCGTGTAGGCGGTGTTGAGCGGCAGATACACCGCGCCGGCACGCACCGTGCCGAGATACAGCACCAGGCCGGGTACCGATTTTTCGGTCTGCGCGGCGACGCGGTCGCCGGGCCTGACGCCACGGGACACCAGCACGTTCGCCATCTGCCCGGCGCGGGCGATCAGTTCGCCATAGCTGATGCGCTGGCCGTCGGTGGTCTCGATCGCCAGCCGGGCCGGATCGTCGAGGCCGTCGAACAGGCGGGAAAACAGGTTGGCGTTCATGATGGTTTTCCGGGAGACGTTCATGCATCATTGCGGGAGGGCAGCCGCGGCCACTCCGCCGCGGATATGTGACAGTTCAATAGCAAAGACGCCCTTCAAAAAGCAACGGAGACAGTTTGCATGTCAAATAGCGGGAAACGCGTGGCCTGGGTGACCGGCGGCGGTAGCGGCATCGGCGAGGCCGGGGCGGAGGCGCTGGCGGCGGATGGCTGGATTGTCGTGGTTTCCGGGCGGCGAAAGGACGCCCTGGACACGGTGGTGGCGAAGATCGCCAACAGCGGCGGCAAGGCCGAAGCGATCGCGCTCGATGTCAGCAAGGCGGCCGACGTGAACAAGGCCGCCGAACAGATCCTCGGCCGCCATGGCCGCATCGACCTTCTGGTCAACAGCGCCGGTATCAATGTGCCCAAGCGCAGCTGGGCCGACATGGAGCTGGAAGGCTGGAACAAGCTCGTCGAGATCAATCTCAACGGCGTGCTGTATTGCATGCGCGCGGTACTGCCCGCGATGC
>Ga0302157_10003128_pt1 | contig 18887 bp, 13 predicted proteins | sample I_Bog_N3_3_FD_193502 | JGI IMG/M metagenome (GOLD analysis project Ga0302157, IMG submission 193502) | Peat permafrost microbial communities from Stordalen Mire near Abisko, Sweden - I_Bog_N3_3 | ecosystem: Environmental > Terrestrial > Soil > Wetlands > Peat | place: Sweden: Abisko, Stordalen...
CATCACTCACGCGGCATGGCTGGATCAGGCTTGCGCCCATTGTCCAATATTCCCCACTGCTGCCTCCCGTAGGAGTTTGGGCCGTGTCTCAGTCCCAATGTGGCTGATCATCCTCTCAGACCAGCTATCGATCGTCGCCTTGGTGCGCCGTTACCACACCAACTAGCTAATCGAACGCGGGCCAATCCTTCGGCGATAAATCTTTCGACTCTCGTCCGTATCCGGTATTAGTCCAAGTTTCCCTGAATTATTCCGAACCGAAGGGTATGTTCCCACGCGTTACTCACCCGTCTGCCGCTCCCCTTGCGAGGCGCTCGACTTGCATGTGTTAAGCCTGCCGCCAGCGTTCGTTCTGAGCCAGGATCAAACTCTCAAGTTGAAATGAGAATTCATATCCCGACTGGTCACTCATTATAAAAGCCGGCATGCGCTGGCGCAGCCGGCCTACTTTGACGAGTTCCAAGCACATCTACAAACAACCAAACCAGGGCCCCCGCCTCACGGCGCTCGCCCCGACATACAGTCGTCGTCGATGAACTATAAGAAACGTGACCGTCGTTAGTGTCTCTCACAGGATTCCCTCGCTCACAGCCCTGAAGCCGATCCGCGCGAAAATCCCCGCAAGGACCCCGCCGTCCACGTCTCTCTTCCTTCCGATGCAATTGTCAAACAGCAAGCCCTCTCGGGCCGGGACTCCCCACAACCCGCCAGCTCCCGCCGTGCGAACCGCGAAAAACCCCAATCTCGAGTCTCAACCCCTAAACCTAGAGACTAAAACCGGCAAAAAGCCGACCCGAACCCTGCCCTTCCCTTTCCAGGAAAAGCCGGCCAGATCTCTCTCCGCTCCAACTCCAAAACGACCAAACCGCACCGCCGTCTCCAGCGCCGCGACCCCTCGTCCGGTGCCCGCTTCCTAGGCCCCAACCCTACAACTGTCAAACGGTTTTTGAAATAAAATCGTCACATCCCTCCCGCTTCCATTCGGATAGCCGGAAAAAATTGCCGCGAAAGCCCTAATGACGCCTTGGTTTTTCGCCATTTCCCCCATTGCGTGGCAACACCCTCCAAGCCTAACTACCCCCGGGAATGACACCCCTCCTCAACCGCGATCGAGCCGCCGTGATCCCATGCCGCCCCTGAATGCTCGCATCCCCTACGCCGCGAAACGGTTGGAAACGGGACGGACGATCGTCGATCTCGGCCACGAACCGGCGATCGAACTCAGCGGGCCCCGTCGCGATGGCGTCGAGGGGCGGCGCACGCCGTTGCGCTGGCTGCTCGGCTCCGCGCTGACAGGATTGTCAGGCCTCGCGCTCATCGGTTCCACCCTCTACCTCGACCTCGACAGGCAATCGAACTTCGCGGAAGCTCCCGAGTTCGCCGCCCCGGCCCATCGCGATAGCGCCGAGGTTCTGGCCGTAAGCCAAGGCAAGGGGGACCGGCTCGTGCGCCCGGTCGACATCGTCGCGGACAAGCAGACGTTCAAATCGACGATGGCGATGAAGATCGGCGACAAGGAGGTTCTGAAAGGGCGACCCTTCACGCTTCTGTCGACGACGCTGGCGACGACCCCAACTGGATTCGCCGAGGCCGTGCCAGCCTTCGACCCCCTCAAGCTCAATAACGCCAGCGCCGAGAAGGGCGACGCACCCGTCGATCCCGGCCCACCGTCGGACGACGTCGAGGCCGGCTTCACTTCGCGGAACCTCGACAAGGCCGAGGTCGCGCAAGTTAAGGGTGAACTCAACCTCGCCGAGGCGCAGGCGCAAGTCGCCGCGTGGATCAAATCGCAGAGCTCGACAGAGCGACTGGCGCCGCTGGCGCCGCAGATGTTGCTGATGCGCACCAGTCATGCCGGCGTCGATCCGCTCGGCGCCCTCTCATACGCCACGGCAGGCTCCATGGAGCCTAGCGCGCCGTTCGCTTCGATCGAAGTGCGTCTGGTGCCCGAAAACCTGACCAATCTTCCACGCTCGCCGCAGCGCGGCGGCGACGAGCCTTCGCGGCGGCGGCTGGCCCAGATGCGGCGCGGGCAAAGTTTCGAGGACCTGTTGCGCGCCAATGGCGCGTCGCCGGAGGCGGTGGGTTCTATCCTCGCGGCTTTCGGATTGAAACATGGGGAATCGCCCGTCGGCGAAGGCCAGAAGATCATTCTGGAATATGGCGACGTCGATCGCGCCGACACTTCAAACCATATCGTGCGAATTTCCGTCTATGCCGACGAACAACTGAAGGGCGTCGTCGCCGCCGCGGACAGCGGCGCGTTCGCGCCCGTCGCCATCAAGGGCGCGCTGGCGGGGCCGTCGCGCCCGAAAGCCGCCGATACCGCCGATGACGAAGGCGGCATGAGCTTGTATCAGAGCCTCTATGAAACCAGCCTCAAACAGGGCCTGCAGCGACCGATCGTCGACGAACTGATCCGCGCTTTCGTCAACGACGTGGACTTCCAGCGCTCGGCGTCGCCGGGCGATTCGATGGTCGCTTTCCTCTCCGAGCCCGACGAGTTCGAGCCCAAGCCGGTTCTGCTTTACGCGGCGCTGACCGTGCGCGATCAAACCTACCGTTATTATCGTTTCCAGACGCCGGACGACAATCTGGTCGATTATTATGACGAGAACGGCCGTTCGACGCGAAAATTCCTGCTGCGCAAACCGATCGTCGCGGGCGAGATGACTTCCGGTTTCGGCATGCGCTATCACCCGATCCTGCGCTTCGCGCGCCTGCACAGCGGCGTCGATTGGGCGGGGCCGGTCGGCACGCCGATTCTCGCGGCCGGCAACGGGGTAATCATCAAGGCCGAATACGATTCCGGTTACGGCCGGCGGGTCGAAATTCAGCATCTGAACGGCTATGTCACGACCTATAATCACATGTCGGGGTTTGCGCGCGGCTCGGTCGCGGGGGCGCACGTCACGCAGGGGCAAGTGATCGGCTATCTCGGCCAGTCCGGGCTCGCGACCGGTCCGCATCTGCACTACGAAGTGATCATCAACGGCAATTTCGTCGACCCGATGGCCATCAAGCTGGCGCGCACGCGCGAGTTCGACGGCCCGATGCTGGCCGCATTCCGCAAGGAGCGCGACCGCATCGACGGGCTGATCGCGCAAGCCCCCAATGCGGGCGTCGCGGGGCCGACCGCGCGCGTCAACTGAAGCTGGCTTCGAAACGGCGCGCGGCGCGACCGCCGAATCCCAGCGCCGAGCGCAAATCCTCACTTCCATAGCCGGCTTCGCGCAGCGCGGCGATCGGTTGCGACGCGGCGCTCTTCGACATTTTCGCTCCGTGCGAGTCGAGCACGAGGCGGTGGTGATGATAGCGGGGCGGCGCGATGTTCAACAGAGCCTGCAGCAGGACGTGGATCGAAGTCGCCGGGAGGATGTCGCTGCCGCGCACGACGTCGGTGACGCCCTGGATCGCGTCGTCGACGACGACGGCCAGATGATAGGTCGCCGCGCGCTCCTTGCCGCGCAGCACGAAATCGCCCCAGGCGAGCGGCGTGGCTTCGATCCGGGCGACTTTCCCGCCCTCACCGGACTCGGACCACGACAGCGGCGCGGAAAGCTCGGCGACGGCGAGGCGAACATCGAGCCGCCAGGCCGGCGTCTCGCCCGCCGTTGCAACGCCTGCGCAACGGCCTAGATGCCGCGGCCCGCCGTCGGGATCGCGCGCCCCCTGATTGTCGGCGAGGATTTTTCCGCGGGTACAGAAACAAGGATAGAGCAGACCCAGCGCGAAAAGACGATCGAAGGCCCGGGCGTAATCGTCCATATGGTCGCTCTGCCGGCGCGGCGCGCCGTCGAAGGCGATGCCGAGCCAGGCGAGATCCTCGACGATTCCCTCTTCGAAGGCTCGCTTCGAACGCGTCGGGTCGGTATCCTCGATTCGCAGCAGCAGGGCGCCGCCGGACGCGCGCGCCGCGCGTTCGTTGCAAAGCGCCGAATAGGCGTGGCCGAGATGCAGACGCCCATTGGGCGAAGGCGCGAAGCGGAAGGTCGGGCGCAAGGCAGGCTTTGGGAGGTTGGGCTTTGGCGGCCAGTGTCTCGAAAAAGCGCGCGTCCGGCAAGCGCCAGCCGACGATTCGCGTCTACCATTCCGGGCGGCTGATCGATTGCGAGGAGGCGCTCAGGGTCGCCGCCGCGAAGCTCGCCGCGCTCGACCCCGAGGTGATCCCCCGGCTCGTCGAAATCGGCGGCCCGCCGCCGCTGCGCCGCCGCGAACCCGGCTTTGCCGGGCTCGCCGCGATCATCGTCTCGCAGCAGGTCTCCGTCGCCAGCGCCAACGCGATCTTCGCGCGCCTGCAGGCGCAATTCGCGCCGCTCGAGGCGGCTGCCCTGGCGGCGGCGGGGGACGAAGTTTTGCGCGGCTGCGGCCTTTCGACGCCGAAACTCAAGGCCTTGCGCGCGCTCGCCCAAGCCGTGGAGCGCGAAGGGCTCGATCTCGGCGCGCTGGGCGAAATGGACGCCCATCTGGCTCATGCGCGGCTGATCGAAGTTAGCGGAATCGGCCCGTGGACGGCCGACATATTCCTCTTGTTCTGTCTCGGCCACCCCGACGCCTTCCCGGCCGGCGACCTCGCGCTTCAGGAAGCGGCGAAACTCGCGCTCGGCCTGAAAACCCGGCCCGACGCACGCAAACTGGATGAGATCGCCGAGCGCTGGCGGCCGTTCCGCGGCGTGGCCGCCCGGATGCTCTGGGCGTTCTATCGCGTCGCCAAGCAGCGTTCGGGAATGGGTTTTACGGACGCGACGCAGCGGGAGGCTTGAACGCGCCTGCCGTCGCAGTCAAATGCGAACGCGGCCGAGCGGCCAATCGATGACGACGCCCTTGGCCCTGGCGTGCAACATGGCTTAAGAGCGCTGGCGAAACCGATGAAGGAGCGAGCGATGGCGGCGGCGTTGACAGGGCCGAGGATCGAGGCGAAGAGCCGGCAGACCAAACAGCTCGTGGTGTTTCTTCACGGCTACGGCGCCGACGGCAATGATCTGATCGAGCTGGGCAAGCAATGGCGGTCGATTATGCCTGACGCGGCGTTCGTCTCGCCGAACGCGCCCGACCGCTGCGCGGCTTCGCCATCGGGACGGCAGTGGTTTCCGCTGAGCGCGAGCCCGCCGGACGATCCGCGCGGCGCGGCGGACCGCTGGAAGGGCGCGCAATATGCGCGACCCAACATCGACGGCTTTCTCGACGCGGAGTTGCAGCGTCTCGGCCTCGACGATTCCAAGCTGGCGCTGGTCGGCTTCAGCCAGGGCGCGATGATGGCGATGCACGTCGGCTTGCGCCGGGCGCGAGCGCCGGCCGCCATCATCGGCTTTTCCGGCATGCTGATCGGGCCGGAGCACCTGAGCGAGGCGCGGGCGCGCAACGCGCGCGGCGAAACGCCGCCGATCCTGCTGACCCATGGCGATCAGGACCCGGTGCTGCCGGTGGAGGCGATGTTCATCGCCGCCAACGAACTCGCCGCGGCCAACATTCCCTGCCAGTGGCACCTTTCGTTCGGCATCGGCCACGGCATCGATGGCGGCGCGCTGCGTCACGGCGGCGAATTCCTCGCCAGGGCGTTCGCCGCCAAGAAATAGCGCGCTTTGCCGAAGCTGGGGCTCGTCGCCTTCGCCGTCGCCTTCAGCTTGGTCTGGAGTTCGGCGTTCATCATCGCCAAGATCGCGCTCGTCCGCTTCGATCCGGCGACGCTGCTGGCGTTGCGCTTCGGCGCCAGCGCGCTGCTGCTGGCGCCCTTCGCGGCGAGGGACGCGGCGCGCGTCGGGCTCATCGTCGGCGCGCTCAACAACGCCGCCTATCTCGGCCTGACGTTCTGTGCCCTCCAACTCACCCGTCCCGTCGTCGTGGTGGGAATCGTCAGTTGCGCGCCATTCGTCACCGGGGGGCTGGCGGCGGCGTTCGGCATAGAGACGGTGAAGCCGTCGCAGTTCGCAGGCTTCGCGCTCGGCCTCATCGGCGTCGCCCTCGTCACCGGCTTCGACCTGACCGGCGCCAACGTCGAAGGCGTCGCCCTCGCCGCCGTCGGCGTGCTGGCTTTCTCCGCCGCCACTTTGATCCTACGCGCGCGGGGCGGCGGCCGTTCGGCGCTGGCGCTGAATTTCTGGCAGTCGCTCGCCGGCGCCGGCCTGCTCGCGCCGTTCGCGTTGGCCAACGGCCACGCCTTGACGGAGATTTCCGGCGCCCGCCCGTTCGAACCAAGCGTGCTGGCGCTGCTTTACCTCGTCGTCGTCGTGACGCTGCTTGGGATGGCGATGTGGCTGAGGCTGATCCGCATCGCCGGCGCCGCCGGCGCCTCGGCCTGCCATCTGATGAACCCGCTGTTCGGCGCGCTGCTGGCCTGGGCGATGCTGGGATCGCCATTGCGCCTTGCGGACTTTCTGGGCGCGGCGGCAATTGCAGCGGGGCTGGCGCTGGCGCTGGGGTTTGCGCCGAGGCGGCCGACAGGTTCCGGTTGAGCAGGCAAGTGGCCTGCGGGCAAAGCCGCATGTCGATCGGTTAAGCCAGCGGCGAGCTCTCCGAATAGCAGCCAGCCATTCCAACGACCTCGTCCCGAGGCGCCGCGTAGCGGCCTCGTCGTTCGACAAGCTCACGATGAGGGGACGGGCAACCCCACGGCAGTTGAGACACGCCCCGGTTCGGCGGCACATCCTTCGAGGCCCCCTCATCGTGAGCTTGTCGAACGACGGGCGCCTCAGGATGAGGGTCTTGGTGTCGGCGCCCTTCAAGGCGCCCTAAATATCGCCTACGCGATTTATTCTGGCCATGCCCATGACAAACTCAAACAAGGCGGCCAAACATTTGGCGTCTCCCTGCAAGCCGCCGAGCCTTTTTTGCCAAACTTTTCCAAATCCAAGCCTTTTTCCGCCAAGTTTATCCAACGATTCCTTTGGCGGTTTTGTGTGATTTCAAGCACTTGCAAGTCCGCGAGGCCCGATTCGATTTTTTCCAAATTTTTGACCCTTCGGGGGGGACCCACCGCCGCGAAAGCTTCCTGCCGCGCAAAGACGAACCCACCTTTCCGCGCCAGATATGGGCGAGTTGAAATCCCGGCATAAACCGAATGTTCAAGGTATCATAATTTCCTTGAATCAGGAACCACTTTGCGGAGAATTTCAGATATACCAAAACCATCGCGTACTGTATCGCTGCGATAACCGTCGCGCGCAGGCATACGGCGCGGGGCGGCGCCCTTCACGTGAGCGCGGGCCCAATTCCGTTACAGCGCATCGTCCCCCAAACGGGCGCCCCAAGGCCCAAAATCCCGACGCCATCGTACGGACCTACTCGCCATCTTCGCGTCGCGCGCTTTCGGCATTGAGTTCCGCCACGCTCTTGAACGCACGGGGTTCGATCTGCATCGCATCCTCGGTCGTCGGCTCAGGCGCAACGGAGGTCAATGCTGGCTCGCCGTCGTCAAAATGCAAGGCCGGCGCGATATCGTCGTAGTCCGGTTTGGCAATGGCTTCAGCGGCATGATCGGCAGGCGGCATGCCGAGCATATCCTTCACATAGGCGGTGACTTTCTCTACTACCGTTTCCGTGTGTTCGGTTTCCATGACGAATCCCTTCAACGCATCATGGTCCAACGCGCGAGTTCGGGTTTGGTTCCTTTCGGATCCAATCGATCCGGTGACAGTTCACGTTTCCTTGCGGCGACGGACGGACGGCCTGCCACCTCGCCTGAGGGCTGCGCCTCGGCCTGCCATCTGATGAACCCGCTGTTGGGCGCGCTGCTGGCCTGGGCGATGCTGGGATCGCCATTGCGCCTGGCGGACTTTCTGGGCGCGGCGGCGATTGCCGCGGGGCAGTCGCGGGCGCTGGGGTTTGAGTCGAGGCCAAGGTTGCGAGGGGGACGCATCGCCTCTTTACCCGCGGCCCAAACCCGCGAAGCCTTCAACCGAGTCTATGCAAGCGACAAGAATTACACTTCAGCGTGTGTCCCTTAAAATCCTTCAACGAATCCTGGGGATATTCGATGCGCGGTCGCATTACGGAGGGGCGCTGATCTGAAAGAGCAGCAGGCCAGACGGTGGGTCGGCAAGGACCCGATATAAGGGATCACCGAGAAGGCGCGTAGCGACCGGAGGCGCGACCGCGTTTACATATTTCCATGAGGGAGGCGCGTTGGGATTGATCGCTACGATGTAAAGCGGCCTCACCTGATGAATCAATTCAATCACCCGATCCGGGTCCGGTTCGTCCGAAGAATGTCTGAAGAGGCAAGCGGGAGCCGCGTGCTTGGCTAGCTTGACCGCGTAGAAGGCGATCGAGTTTGCGTTCAGCGCGGGATAGCTGGCGGCGATGAAATTCGTCACCGGCGGAGTGCCGGCGACGCCAATGCATGTTCTGCGAACCGCCGCCTCGAGACGCGCCTTGTCGCGGGCGTCGCGTTCGACCGGGCCAGACCAATGCTGCCAACCCAAACGCAGCGGATCAAAGCCGAACGCATAGGCATGATTCACGACGGCGCTGACCGTCACCACGGCGCACAACAAAAGCCGAATGACTTTCAACTTGAATTGGGAAACGCTCCACGCAAAAAGCACAGCCCCGGGAGGAATCGTCGGCGCCAGGAAGCGAATATCCTCATTCACTTGCAACGAAAACGCCAGAAGCGTTGCCGCAATCATTCCGAGGACGGCCAGAACATATAACGATCCATCGCGCACCGCTGAGACCAGCAGGTTTTTGGGCGCTGTCGCCATCAATCGGACGACCGCGACGCACAACCCCGCGACGAACATCAACGCCAAGCCGGCGGTGAAGAACTTGTACGGCGAATAGGCGTCAGCGAAGTTCCCCAACCAAAATTTGAGTTTCTCGAGAATTTGGACGGAATGGCCCCATCTCGTGTCGGTCGTCGACGAGATGAAATGCTCGACGACCCGGCTCCAATTCGTTTGGTACCACAGGAGGGAAACACCCAAGAGCGCGCCCGCGCCCATCAAAAACAGGAAATCCAGAGGCTGGGTCCTTGCCCGGCCGCCGCGCGAAATCAAAACTGCGACGGTCGCGTAGGTCAGCATCGGGGCGACGAACGTGATGCTGGATGACTTCACGAGAAAACTGAACGAAACGGCGGCAAGGCAGAGGGCGAAGGTCCGCAACAGCGAGCGCCGGTCCGCGTGCAAGGCGGCAAACATCATCGTCGTACAAGCCGTCGCGTGAAGCGCCTCAGTCATATAGGTTGTCGTGATTGACAGCATGATGCCGCTGCCCCCGCAGAGAACGACGCCGGCGGAAGCGCTCAGAATGTCCGCGCCGAGACGCCGGCACGTCAAATAAACGAGCGCCAGCGTGCAGGTCGACGCCAGCACATTTGCCATCAGTAGCGCAAATTCGTAGCTTCCGGTCACGCCTCCCAGCGGCGCAAAGAATTGAGCGATCCATGTCAGCGCCGGCGGCTGGCCCGCGTTCAGATAGGTGAGGGCCTGTATCCACGCATCTAACCCGTGCAGACGCGCGCCCCACATCTTCAGGGTCCACTCGCCATAGGCGGCCTGATCCCAAGGCCAAACGCGTTGGTCCGACCAATCCCAAATGGAGCAGGATATCGCGAACGCCGCGATGATTGCCCAGGGCGCGAGCGCGGCGACGGAATGCCGGCGCAAGACGGGGCGACCCAAGCACGGAATCGCCTCGGGTTCAACGTGCATGAGTGACTCGGTCAAATGCGTTAAAGCCGTCGCCGGCGGCGAATACTCGTCACGTCTTAACACCCGATCCCACCGAGTCAAACTGGACCGGGCCCTCGCCGTCTCCGCGGATGCGCCGGCCGTAAGGGAAAAAAGCAAAGCGATGGCGACAGCCTCGCAAACGTCTCTGTTCCGCTACGACCGTTTTCGCCCCAACAACGGCAGCGCCACGTCCTTAATTCGCTCCCGCAACCGGGGCGCGGCGCGGTCCCAGGCGAGGAAAGCCGAAAACAGCGGCGCGGGGCCGAGGACAAACGCGAAATCGGCGAATTCCAGCCGCCCCGGCCATACGCGATCGATCATCGGATGGTCGGGCGCCGCGCAGGAATCGATCAGGTCGACTTCGCCCTCCTCGGCGAGCCGGCGCGACAGCGCGCGGGTCAGCAACACGCCCGGGGAAAAGGCGGCGAGGGCCTCGTCATAGGCGATCTTCCAAAAGAAGGCGCGGCGGCCGGCGCGCAATTCTATCCCCGAGGCGACGGCCGCGCCGTCGAGCGCGAGTTCGTGGATGCGAAGCCGGCCGTCTTGCCGAAACCCAGCCGCCATTTCGCGCGCGAAAGCGGCGCGGGCCGGCGCATCGATCAGCGCCGTGCGCCGTGCGCCCTTCCAGCCCTTGGCCTCGAGGGCCAGGAAGCGCTCGAACGCCTCGCCATCGACAAGGACTCGCGCCTCCAGCCGGCCGCGCTCGGCGAGCCGCCGTTCGAGACGCGCCCATTCCTTGCGCCGCTTGGCGCCGGGCTCGGCATCCGCGCCGAACTCGAAGGCGGCGCGGCGCAGCAGGGAGACCTCGGCGAACCGATCGCCGCCCGCGGCGCGCGCCGCCCTGGCCACCGCGCCGTCGCGCGCGATTCTGGGCAGCAGCCAACCGGCGGCGAGCGGAAAGGCGGACTTCAGCGCCTCGGCGAGAGGGCGCAGCGCCGGCGCCTCGCGATCGAACATCGCCGCGCCGAGCGCCGCCTGCTCGTGGCGCCAGACCCTGATGAAGCCAAGCGCCAACGCCGGCGGCGCGAATACGATCGCCGCGAGCAGCGTCCGTCGTTCCGGCTCCGACCAGACCAGTGCGATGCGCAACGCATTTTTCCTAGCAAGATGGCGCAGCGCCGGGCCGAGAAAGGCGATTTCGGCGAACGGGTTCGCTTCCGCCGCGCGCAGCGCCAGATCCCGCCACGCCGCTTCGTACGCGAGTCCTTCGGCGACGGAGAGGATTTCGGCGAAGGCGGGCAAGGTTATACGGCGCGAGAGGGCTTGGCGGGGGCGCCCTCGTCATTCCCGCGAAAGCGGGAATCCAGTCGGGAAAGGGCCGCACGGTGGCCCTGGAGTCCCGCTTTCGCGGAAATGAAGTTGTTTCTGAGCCCGGCGACGCGTCTCACAAGCGAACCTCGCCGGATTCCAGGCCGGCCAGCCAGTCGTCCCTGACCGGGCCGTAGCCGCTCCGCGCCCGGTCGTCGAAATAGACGGGGTCGCCGACGCGGCGCGTGTCAAAACCCTCGGCGACCAGATCGACCTTGCGCTGCTTGAACGTGCCGGTCACTTCGATCTGCGAGCGGAAACGCAGAAACATCGGCCGCGCATAAGCCGGCAGGCGCTCGGCGAGAAAGGCGTGCAGGCCGTCGAGGTCGAACGTGGCGGGCGTGTCGACGACGAGCGCCGCCATGCCGGCGCGGCCGTCGTGCCTGGACACGGCGACGCCATAGACCACGGCCTCCTGGACGCCGGGAAATTGCTGCAGGGTTTCCGCCACTTCGGTCGTCGAAACGTTTTCGCCCTTCCAGCGGAACGTGTCGCCGATGCGATCGACGAAGTAGAAATAGCCCTTGGAATCCTGCTTCACCAGGTCGCCGGTGCGGAACCAGGTGTCGCCGGGCTTGAACGCATCGCGCAGAACCTTCTGCTGCGTCGCCTTCGGATCGGCGTAGCCGTCGAAACGGGCGGCGGGCATTTTCGGATCGTCGCGGATTTCGGCGAGCAATTCGCCGATCTCGTCGGGTCCGAGTTCGCGGCATCGCCCCAGGGCGTCTCGCACAGGCGCGTTGGCGTCGTGATCGTAGGCGACGACTTTCACCGGAAAACGGTTCGTCGCCCATTTCGGGATGCGGCCGATGGCGCCGGGGCGGGAATCGAAATTCATCATCACCGCGTTGCCTTCGGTCGCAGCGTAGAATTCGAGCACGTTGCGCACGCCGAAGCGCGCCTGGAAGGCCGCGAATATGTCGGGTCGCAATCCATTGCCGATGCAGGCGCGAATGCCGTGGGCCCTGTCGATGTCGGTCGGCGGCGCGTTGAGCAGATAGCGGCAGAGTTCGCCGATATAGACGAAGGTCGTGCAGTTCTGCGCGATCGAATCGCTCCAGAACGCCCGCGCCGAAAACCGCTCGCGGATGAAGCCCGAACCGCCGTAGGGAAGCACGAGGCCCGGCGCGATCAGGCCGCCGTTGCTGTGATACATCGGCAGCACCATGTAGGAGCGATCGTCGGGACGGGCGCCGAGCGCCGCGCCAAATCCGTACATGACGCGCAGCGCGCGCGAATGGGTGATCCGCGCCGCCTTGGGCAGGCCTGTCGTGCCGGAAGTATAGATGTAGACCGCCGTGTCGTCGATCGTCACGTTGCGCCGCTCGGACGCGGCCAGCGGCTCGCCCGAGAGCCTGTCGACGGCAAGATCGATGCGGGAATCCGCATTGCCGGCGTCGCCATGCGACCAGATCGCCGTCTTGGCTGTGAGGTCGGCGCGCGCGGTGGCGAAGGCGGACGCGAGGGCGCGATCGACGATTGCCGCCCTGGCGTTGACGGATTTCAGCGAATGGACGAGCGAGGGTCCGGTGAGGTTGGTGTTGATCAACGCGGTGGCGACGCCGACGCGCGCCAGACCAAACCAGATCGCCAGATATTCCGGGCGGTTAGGCATGATCAAGGCCACCGCGTCACCCTTGCCTAGCCCCTGGGAGACCGCCCATCGCGCGTAAGCGTTCGACCGCGCGCCGAGCTGCCGGTAGGTCAAAGACTCGGTTTCGTTGGCCAGCGCGGGATTGTCGCCGGAACGGCCCACCCATTCGTCGAGATGGTCGCCCAGCGTCTTGGTGGCGACGGCCGTGACCGGCTTGGTCGCCTTGACGACCCGCAGCAGCCCGCGGAGATAGGCGATCTCGCTCTTCAACGCCGCCAGCATTCCCGCGGACCTCCCCAATATGGTTCTCAACTGAACTATATGCGTTAGTGCCAGGGTACGCTGTGCCGCGTCAACCGAAAAGGCCGCCGACGCGCGGCGCCAGCGGATTCTCGGTCAAGGCGGCGAGATCGGGGCGGTCGATCTCCGGGATGCCGCGCAGCGCCCGCCACAGCGCGACGATCTCGGCTTCCGCGATTCCATCGACGATGACGACCAGTTGCGTCCGCGGCCCGCCCGATGGCCACGCGTCGAGCCGTCGCGGCGTGTGCACGAGGTGCTGCGCCCCCTGGACGACGAGCGGCTTTGCCGGATTTTTCCGGGTATGAACGAGCCCTTTGACGCGCAACAGTTTTGGGCCGGCGAGCCGATGCAGCGCGGCGAAGAATTGCGACAGCGCCGCTTCGTCGACCGGCGCGGCGTCGGAGAAGCTGAAGGCCCGCGCGCCCGCCCCATGCGCCGACATTTTCGACGCCCGGGAAGGCGCCGGCGAGGCGAGGCGCTCGTCGAGGAAATCTTTCGCCACGATGCGCGCGACATATCGCGCGGCGGGGTTGATCTCGTGGGCGAGCGCCTCCAGGGCCGAAGTTTCGGGGGCGAGATCGCGCTTGGTGATCATGACGAGGTCGGCGAGCGCGAGCTGCCGGCGCGCTTCCGGGTAGGCCGCCAAGCTCGCCGCGCCGTTCACCGCGTCGACGAGCGTGACCACGCCCGCCAGCCGCAGGCGCCGCGCCGTTTCCGGGTCGGCGATCAACGCATGCAGGATCGGCGCGGGATCGGCGAGGCCGCTGGTCTCGATGATGACGCGGGAGAAGGCCGGCAGCGCGCCGGAATCGCGGCGGGAGAACAGATCGCGCAGCATTTCGGTCAGATCCCCGCGCAGCTGGCAGCACAGACAGCCCGACGACAGCAGCGCGACTTCGCCCTCCAGCGTCTCGTAAAGCCAGTGATCGAGCCCGATTTCACCGAATTCGTTGACGATGACCAGCGCGCCGGCCAGCGCGGGGTCCTTCAGCAGCGCGTTGAGAAAGCTGGTCTTGCCGGCGCCGAGAAAGCCGGTGACGATGTGGAACGGCAGCGCGTCCGGCAGGCTCACGGGCCGACCGGAATGAGCTTGCCGAAGAACACCGGCGCGCTGGTGGGCGCGCCGGTTGGCGATCCCCCGGGCTGTTCGACGGTCACCGCGTAGGTCGCGTCGGCGACGACGGCGGGATCATAGGCGCGCAATTTGTCGGCGCGGGTGATTTGGGCGGAATCGATCACGCCGAGCGAGCGCGGCGCGCCGAGCTTGGCGTCGATGATCCACAATTCGTAGGCTTTTCCGGTCGGCGCGGGCGCGGAGACCGGGCGCACTGTGAACTCGCGCGTATCGATGTTGACGCTGACGGCGAAGGCCGGCGCGTCGGGGCTCTTCTGCAACACCGCGACGAATTCATGCGGGAGGGTCTCGCGCGTCGCCTCGCGCCCCACGGCGCCGGCGAGCACGATGGCGGCGACGAGCGAGGCGGCGACGGCGAGAGCCCGCCAACGCGAAAGTTTTACCCGCAACGCCGCGACGGGGTCGTCGCCCACGCGCGCGACGGCAGGCCGGGAGGCGGCGCGAATGCGCGCTTCGATATCGGGCAGGAAGTCGCGGGCGGCGGGAATTTCCGGCGCGGCCTCGGCGAGCGGCGCAAGCCTTCGCTCCCAGACGGAGATCGCTGCGTCGAGCGCCGCCTCGCGCTGGCGGCGCGCCGCCACAACCGCGCGCTCGGCGGGATCGAGCGTGCCGAGCGCGTATTCTGCGGCGAGCAGATCGTCTTCCGGATCGAGGCTCATGATCCCAGACAATCCCTCAACTGAAGCAGGCTGCGCCGCAGCCAGGTCTTCACCGTGGGCACCGGTTTGTCGAAACGGCGCGCCAGGGCTTCCCGGCTGTAGCCACGGTAATAGGCGAGCATCACGGCTTCCCGCTTTTCCTCATCCAGCGACTTCAGGCAATTCGTCAAGGCGGCGAGTTGTTCGCTCCTGTCGCGAACGCCGAGCGGATCGATTTGTTCCGCCGCGGGCTCGAAACCCTCGGGCATGTCTTCGAGCGACACCGGACGGACGCGGCGCACTTCGTCGAGCGCGCGATTGCGAGCGATGGTCGCCATCCACGCGATCGGGGATCCTTTCTCGGGATCGTAGTCCGCGGCCTTTTCCCAGATCTTCACGAATGACTCCTGCAGCAATTCCCCGCTCGCATCGCCCCTGGAAACGATACGGGCGACCACCCCGTGAAGTTTCGCCTGGGTCAGCTTGTAAAGCCGGGCGAAGGCTTGGGAATCGCGCTTGGCGACGCGCGCGAGCAGGTCTGCGAGCTCCGAGGGTTCGGCGCCCGCGGGCCTGGTGTTCGATGTGTCCGGCGCTCGCGTCATGCCCGCCATTTATGCCGCAAGCGGCCGGCAAAGCAACGGGCGCCCCGAAGGGCGCCCGTCTGTCGAGACTCCCAGCGTCTACAAGCGGGGACAGGCGATCAGCCAGGGATCAGGACCTTGTTGATGACGTGGATCACGCCATTCGATTGCAGGACGTCGGCGATGGTGATGCGCGCGACATCGCCCTTGGCGTCGGTGACGGTGAGATGGCTCGCGCCGCTGCGCTTGAAGGTGAGATCCTCGCCCTGCACCGTCTTCAAGGTCAGCGCGCCGCCGGCGGCGTCGATCTGCGTGGCGAGATCCTTGGCGGTGAGATGGCCCGGGACGACGTGATAGGTGAGGACGGCGGTGAGCTGGCCCTTGTTCTCGGGCTTCAGCAAGGTGTCGACCGTGCCCTTGGGCAACGCCGCGAAGGCTTCGTTGGTCGGGGCGAACACGGTGAACGGGCCGGGGCTTTCCAGCGTATCCACCAGCCCCGCCGCCTTGACGGCCGCGACCAGGGTGGTGTGATCCTTGGAATTGACGGCGTTCTCGACGATGTTCTTGCTCGGGTACATCGGAGCGCCGCCGACCATGACGGTCATTTCGGCGTAAACCGGGCCGACGACCAAAGGCGCGGCGAAAGCGAGGCCGGCGGCGAGGCACACGGCGCGGAAGTTGATCTTGGCGGTCATTGTCTTGTCTCCTCTGACGTTGATCCCTGTCTCCGGGATGCAATCGAAACGGACCGGCGCCGCCCGAAGTTTCAGAATAATCACGCTGAAAAAATAAATGCGCCGGAGCGAAACCCGAGGCGCAGCCGCCCGTACCGGTTCGGATGCCGCCCGCCTTGTCAGCGCCCAGGTTTCAGAGCAAATTCCCAGCCCAACAACCCGGACGAATCCGGGAAAGAATGGGGCCCGTGCCGATGAGCGAGACGACAGAAGTGAGGCTTCCCTCCGTCCCGTCACAAGTTCCGCTGGCGCCCGTGGAGCTTTCCGACCGCTTCGACCTGAGCAAAACCTCGGTCATGCTCAACGGCGCGCAGGCGGTCGCGCGGTTGCTGATCGCGCAGAAGGAGCGCGACAGGCGGGCGGGCTACAACACCGGCGGCTTCGTTTCGGGCTATCGCGGTTCGCCCGTCGGCGGGCTCGACCTGCAATTCACCCGGCTCGCCAAGCTGTTCAAGTCCAACGACATCCACTTCGAGCCCGGCCTCAACGAGGAATTGGCGGCGACCGCGATCTGGGGCGCGCAGCAGGCGGAGATGCGCGGCGAAGGCAAGTTCGACGGCGTGTTCGGCCTCTGGTACGGCAAGGGCCCGGGCGTCGACCGCTCCGGCGACGTGTTCCGCCACGCCAACCTCGCCGGCACTTCGCCGCTGGGCGGCGTGCTCGCCCTGATGGGCGACGACCACACCGCCGAATCCTCGACGACCGCGCATCAGAGCGATTTCGCCCTGGTCGGCGTGATGATGCCGGTGTTCGCCCCGGCGGGAGTTCAGGAGATCCTCGACTATGGCGCGCTCGGCTGGGCGCTCAGCCGCTACGCCAGCGTCTGGGTCGGCATCAAATGCCTGAAGGACACGGTGGAGTCGACTTCCGTGGTCGACGCCTCGCTCGACCGTGTCAAGCCGGTCATTCCCGATTTTCCCCTGCCGCCCGGAGGCCTGAGCATCCGCTCGCCCGACCCGATGCTGGCGCAGGAGGCGCGGCTACAGGACTACAAGCGCGACGCGGTCGTCGCCTGGATCGCCGCCAACAGGATCAACCGGACGATCGCCTCGGGCGGCGCGGACGCCCGGATCGGCATCATCACCTGCGGCAAATCCTATCTCGACGTTCGCCAGGCCCTGGACGAACTCGGGATCGACGAGGCCCGTTGCAACGCGCTCGGCCTGCGCCTCTTCAAGGTCGGCGCCGTCTGGCCGCTCGTGCCGGCCGAACTCCACGATTTCGCCCGCGGACTCGATCTGATCATGGTCGTCGAGGAGAAGCGTTCGCTGATCGAAACTCAGGCGCGTGAGGAGCTTTACGGCGCGACGCATCAACCCGTCATCGTCGGCAAGAAGGACGAGAACGGCGCCTGGTTGTTTCCCGCCAAGGGCGCGCTCGATCCCAACAACATCGCGATCGCGCTCGGCGAACGGTTGATGAAATATCATCCCGACGCCAGGCTCGGCGAGGCCGTCCTGCGATTGAAGCGCGCCGAGCGCGCCCTCGCCGCGATCAAGGAAGAGGCCGTGCGCACGCCCTATTTCTGTTCGGGCTGCCCGCACAATCGCTCGACCGTGATCCCCGAAGGGGCGCGCGCCTATGCAGGCATCGGCTGCCACTACATGGCGCAGTTCATGGATCGCGCCACCGACGGTTTTACGCAGATGGGCGGCGAAGGGGCGAACTGGGTCGGGGAAAGCCGATTCTCGACCCGCAATCACGTGTTCCAGAATCTCGGCGACGGCACCTACAATCACTCCGGCGCCTTGGCGGTGCGCTTCGCCATCGACGCGAAAGTCAACATCACCTACAAGATCCTGTTCAACGACGCCGTGGCGATGACCGGCGGTCAGCGCCACGAGGGCGGCCTGACCGTGCCGCAGATCGCCGCGCAGGTGAGCGCCGACGGCGCCAAACAGGTCGTCGTCGTCACCGACGAACCGGACAAATATCCGTCAAACATTTGGTGGCCGGCGGGGGTCACAATCCGGCCGCGCGAAGAATTGATCGAGGTCGAGAAGGAACTGAGCCAGATTCCGGGCGCGACGGTGCTGATCTACGATCAGACCTGCGCGGCGGAAAAGCGCCGGCGGCGCAAGCGCGGCGAATATCCCGATCCCGACAAGCGCGCCTTCATCAACGAAGCGGTTTGCGAAGGTTGCGGCGATTGCGGCGTCAAATCCAATTGCGTCTCGATCCAGCCCAAGCAAACCGAATTCGGCCGCAAGCGCGTCATCGATCAATCGAGCTGCAACAAGGATTTTTCCTGCGTCGACGGCTTCTGCCCGTCGTTCGTCACGGTCAAAGGCGCGCGTCCGCGCAAAACCGTGCGCGGCCTGACGGCGGCGCCTGATGTCGCCGAGCCCGAGCGGCGCGACATCCTCGATCGCCCATACGCGATCCTGGTCACTGGCGTCGGCGGCACGGGAGTCGTCACCATCGGCGCGATCCTCGGCATGGCCGCCCATCTCGAGGGCAAGGGCGCGGCGATGATCGACATGGCGGGCTTGGCGCAAAAGGGCGGCGCGGTGTTCAGCCACGTCAAGCTGGCGCGCGCGCCCGACGACATTCACGCCATCCGCGTCGCCGCCGGCGAGGCGGATCTGGTGCTCGGTTGCGATTTCGTCGTCTCCGGCGCGCGCGGCGTGCTGGCGTCCATGCGCGGGCGGGAGACGGGCGTGGTCGTCAACGCCGCCGAAGTGTTCCCCGGCGATTTCACCCGAAAACCCGACTTCTCGCTGCCGACCGAGCGCCTGAAGCGCTCGATCGATCAGGCCAGCGGCGGCGACGCGCGTTTCGTCGACGCCTCGGCCGCCGCGACCGCGCTGCTCGGCAATTCGATCGGCGGCAACATGTTCATGCTCGGCTTTGCCTATCAGGCGGGCTATGTGCCGCTGTCGTCGGCCGCCATCCGCCGCGCCATCGAACTCAACGGCGA
>Ga0302157_10003132_pt1 | contig 18873 bp, 18 predicted proteins | sample I_Bog_N3_3_FD_193502 | JGI IMG/M metagenome (GOLD analysis project Ga0302157, IMG submission 193502) | Peat permafrost microbial communities from Stordalen Mire near Abisko, Sweden - I_Bog_N3_3 | ecosystem: Environmental > Terrestrial > Soil > Wetlands > Peat | place: Sweden: Abisko, Stordalen...
ATTCTGCCGGCCGACTTCCTCGATGTTTCCGAACGGGAAAAGCGTGCCCATCGTCTTCTGCATCGCAGTGCGCAGCTGTTCCTGCTGCTGGGCGAACGATGTCATCGCATGCTCGAGATATTTCGGCACCAGACCCTGCATCGATCCGCCGTACAGCCCGATCAACTGCCGCAGGAAGTTGATCGGCAGAAGGTTCTGGCCCTTGCCCTCTTCTTCGACAATGATCTGGGTCAGCACACTCCGAGTGATGTCGTCGCCACTTTTTGCGTCATAAACGACGAAATCGCGTCCTAGCCGCACCATTTCCGCGAGGTTGTCCAGTGTGATGTAGCTGGAACTCTCCGTGTTATACAGCCGCCGGTTCGCATACTTTTTGACTACAACCGGAGGTTTGTCGCCGGTCTTCACCTCCGGCAGGGTCTCAACAGGCACGGCCATGCATACCTCGTAGTGCTGACTCTCCCTACCGTGTATTTCGCACCTGCGATAGGGTGAATCAGCTCCTGACGCCGGCGTGCCGGTTTGACATTCGCAAATCCCGGCCGTGCCTAGGGTCCGGCTCGCGAGGAGGATTGATGCGACATGGTGATGGACACCGGTTTGGACACCACCAGACCCGACGGCGAATCATGGGAGGCGGCAGGCGAGGGCGCCGCGGGCGGGTTCCGCGATGCCAATGCGCGCCGGCCTGCCGAACCGGCCATGCCCGACCCGCGCAAGCTGGCCCAGGACTGGATCACGCTTTGGCAAAGCGAACTGTCCGCGATGACGGCCGACCCGGAGATCCGCGAATCCTGGCAGACCGTCATGGCTTTGTGGGCCGGCACCATGTCCACCATCCTGCGTGGCCTCCCGCGCGAGCAAAACGCCCCGCGCCATGACACCGCGCGGGGACGCCCCTGGGCCCCTGATGCGCCGCGGGCCCCGGCCACTGCTGTTGCACCTGACGCTCGCGATGCTGAGATCGAGCGTCTCGCGCGCCACGTCGCCGCTTTGGAACGCCAACTGGCCAAACTCGTCCAACTGGTCGAGCGCGAGCATGGGGGCGATCCTCCAGTCCCTCCAAAAGTCCGTCCGAAACCTGGCCCAGGCCGGAAACCGCGGAAGTGACTTCCCGGCGGACGTGGTCGCCGAGACACTCCGCCAGGACGCCGCGCTGATCGAGGGGATCGCCGCATACCGCCGTCATGATTGGCAACGCACCCTGTCCGATCCGCCGGCCATCTGGTCGGAAGGCAGCACGCGCCTGCTGGACTACGGGCCCCCGGGGGGCAACCCGGGCGGGCGGCCGGTGCTGTTCGTTCCGAGCCTGATCAATCGCGCATATGTGCTTGATCTGGCGGAGGGAAATTCGATGCTGCGGTGGCTTGCAGGCCAGGACGTGCGGCCCCTGCTGCTGGACTGGGGCTGGCCGGGGCAAACCGAACGGCAGTTCACATTGACTGATTACGTCGCCGGCCGGTTGGAGCGCGCAATGACCGCCGCCGCCCACGCCGCCGGTGGGCCTCCCGTCCTGGCGGGCTACTGCATGGGCGGCACCCTGGCCGTCGCAGCGGCACAACGCCGGCCCGACCTGATCAGCGGCCTCGCGCTGCTCGCGGCACCGTGGGATTTTCACAACCCCGATCCGGAACGGGCCATACGAGCCGCGGAGACCTTGCCATTGCTGGAACCCGCCCTGGCCTTCAGCAACGCGCTTCCCGTCGATCTGCTGCAATCGCTGTTCGCGATGCTCGATCCATGGGGAGTTGCCGAGAAATACCGTGGTTTCGCTCGGCTGCCACAGGACAGCGCCCGCGCGCGGCTGTTCGTGGCGCTGGAGGACTGGCTGAACGACGGCGTGCCCCTCGCGGCCCCTGTCGCGCGTGCGTGCCTGGGCGAGTGGTATGGCGAAAACGCGCCGGCGCGCGGCAACTGGCGGATCGCCGGACTGGCGGTCGAGCCGGCCGCGATCACCAAACCAACCTTCGTCGCCGTCCCCGGCCGCGACCGCATCGTCCCACCCGAATCCGCGCTCCCGCTCGCTCGGCTGATTCCCGGAGCGGTCCTGCACCAGCCAGCGGCGGGCCATATCGGCATGGCGGCGGGCGCCGGGGCAGAGGCTTCGCTGTGGCGCCCTCTGCTGGCGTGGCTGCGGGGCCTCGGGAACGCCTGATCCAATCGCTTGACCCGAAGGCGCCCGAAGGTTTTCCTGACCCGAACAGCAGGGAGGTTCGTCATGCCGAGCAAACAACCGGTGGCCATCGTGTTCGACACCTTCGGCACCGTCGTCGACTGGCGGTCCAGCCTGATCGCCGACCTGACCGCCTATGGCGCCAGCCGCGGCATCACCGCCGACTGGGCGGCCCTGGTCGAGGCCTGGCGAGCCGCCTACCACCCCTCCATGCAACGCGTCCGCACCGGCGAGCAGCCCTGGACAACGCTGGACAAACTGCACCGCGCCTCGCTGGACCGGCTGGTGGCCGAGTTCGCTATCACCGGCCTGTCCGAGGCCGACCGGACCCATATCAACCTGGGCTGGCACCGGCTGCACCCATGGCCAGACGCCGTGCCGGGCCTGACACGGCTGAAATCGCGCTTCATTATCGGGCCGCTGTCGAACGGTAACGTTGCCTTGCTGCTGAACATGGCCAAATTCGCCGGCATCCCGTGGGACATGATATTCGGTTCCGACCTGTTCGGGCACTTCAAGCCGGACCCGGAAACGTATCTGGGCGTCGCCCGGATGCTGGACGTGCGGCCGGACCAGGTGATGATGGCCGCCGCGCACAATAGCGACCTGAGCCATGCGCGGGCCTGCGGCTTGCTGACAGCCTTCTTCCCCCGCCCCGCCGAATACGGACCGCACCAGAAACGCGACTACGCGGCGGATCAGGACTGGGACATGGTCGCGACCGACATCCAGGATCTGGCCGCAAAGCTGGGGGTGTGATTGGTAGTGGGTCAGTTTGAATGTCTTGAGCTGGCCGGAAATGGCCTGTCCGGTGCTCGATGCGCGATGGGAAAAGCGGACATTTCAGCCACTCGCCACTTCGGCAGCAAACGATCCATCCTGGACATAGCCGCGCCAAACTCATTAATCCGCCGACCATAACGGTGAGGAAGGCCCCGTCCGGCTCCTCCGTAGCAACGAACCTTCAGCCGCCTGATCCACTCATTGTGGCTGAGTGCAAGGGGCTACCGATGGCATTTGCGATGGCGGGGCGTGCGCGTATGCTGCGTACGATGACTGTGTGCCGACCAAACTGGTTGGTTGCGCAAACCCTCATGGAGGGAAACCGATGGCGCAACTGAGTGCGGACAGCTTTGCCTTCGGCGGCGCGCTCATGCGGGTTGAGGACGCGCTTTTAGTGCTTACGCATCATATTCCACCCATCGTCGACACGGAACTTGTGAGCCTCATTGACTCCGACGGTCGCGTTCTCGCGCGACCGGTGGAGGCCCCGGTCAATCTTCCCGGCTTCGACAATTCCGCAGTCGACGGATACGCGGTTCGTTACGCCGACCTCAATCCTGGCGCGCCCACGCGGTTGGCGGTGACGGGGCGCGTGACTGCCGGAGCCGTGCCCGCACAGCCCGCCGGCACCGGGACGGCCGTGCGCATCTTCACCGGCGCCCCGATGCCGGCCGGCATGGACACAGTGTTCATGCAAGAGGACGCACGCCTTCTGGGGGACGCGCAGGTGGAGCTCCCGAGCGGCCTCGCTCGCGGCGCCAATCGCCGGGTGAAGGGCGAGGACATCGCCTGCGGGGCCGAAGCGCTGCCATCCGGGCGTCGGCTGGAGCCGCGCGACATCGCGCTGCTGGCGGCGCTCGGCCTCGCGTTCGTGGAAGTGCGGCGCAGGCCGCGCGTGGCAGTCTTCTCCACCGGAAACGAAATCTGCGAGCCGGGCGCGCCGCTCGGCCCTGCCGCGGTCTTCGATGCGAACCGATTCGCCCTGGCGGCCATGCTGCGTCGTTCCGGTTGCGTCGTGACCGACCTCGGGATCCTGCCGGACGACCGGGACACCATCCAAGCGGGCTTGTCCGCTGCGTCGCAAGCGCACGATCTGGTCGTCACGACGGGTGGCGTGTCGGCCGGCGAAGAGGACCACGTGCGGGCCGCCATCGCCGATCAAGGGTCATTGGTGTTCTGGCGCCTCGCCATCAAGCCGGGGCGCCCCATCGCCATGGGCGTCGTGAACGGAACGCCAATGATCGGCCTGCCCGGGAACCCGGTCGCCGTCTTCGTGACATTCGCCTGCGTGGTGCGGCCACTGATCGCGGCGATCAGCGGCGCCGCCCAGACGCCGGTGCTGTCCTCCATCGTGACGGCGGGCTTCCGCTACCACAAGAAAGCGGGCCGGCGGGAGTACCTCCGCGTTTCGCTGGAGCGGCACGACGCGCGGACCGTCGCGATCAAATACCCGATCGACGGTGCGGGCATCATCACCTCCCTGACGCGCACGAACGGCTTGGTTGAACTGAGCGAGGACCAGTCAGACGTCGAGCCTGGGGATAACGTGCCGTTCATCGACTACCGGCAGTTGACCTGATCGCGCAGGATGTGGATCGCGTCGGCCTCGACCTCGGCCACGACCGCCTGCCCCGGCGACAGGCCCAGCGCGCGCGCTTCCCGGGGCGTGAAGCAGGCGACCAGTGCGAAGCCGCAATCCACCGTCACCCGGACCAGCGCGCCCATGCTCCTGACCTCCGACACGCGTCCGGCGATCCGGTTCGTGGAGCTGCAAAGGCCCAGCGCGTCAAGCCCGTCTATCGGGCGAAGGCCGATCTCCTCAGCCGGGATGGACAGCAAGACGTCACCGGCGGCGTCATCGGCACCCGCCGCGTGCAGCACAGCGTCGGCGACCCGAATGCGCGACATCGCGCCGAGCCGGGGCAGAAGCCGCCCCGCCAGGATGTTTTCAACGCCGATGAACGCGGCAACGAAATAATTGGCGGGCTTGCGGAAGACCGAAGCCACGGTGCCGACCTGCCGCAGCGCGCCGTGATCGATGACCGCGACCCGGTCCGCCAGCAACGCGGCGTCCGTCTGGTCGTGGCTGACGAACACGGCAGGCACGCCCGCCTCCCGCAGGAAGGCCTTCAGCTCGTCGCGCAGCACTTCCCGCGTGCGCGCATCCAGCGCCGAGAACGGTTCGTCGAACAGGAACAGGTCGGGACGGGCCGCCAGCGCGCGCGCCAGGGCGACCCGTTGCTTCTCGCCGGGACTGAGGTGCTGCGGCGACCGGCCAGCCAGGTGCGCGATCCCGAATTGCCGCAGCAGGTCCACGACGGCGCGCTCGGCCCGCGCATGGCCCAGGCGGCGCGTACGCAGGCCGAACGCAACGTTGCGGGCAACCGTGAGATGGGGGAACAGGCCGAAGTTCTGGAATACCAGCCCGACGCGCCGTTGCTCCGGCGGCAGGTCCGTCACGTCCCGGCCACGGATCAAGATGCGTCCGGACTGCGGGCGGTGAAATCCCGCGATCATTTCCAGGCACACCGACTTGCCGGCGCCGTTCGGGCCGAGCAGCACGAGGATCTCGCCGGCGGCGAGCGTGAGGTCGAGGTTGCGCAGGGAGAACGGGCCGAGGGTCAGGCAGGCCGCCTCGATCACCAGCGCGGCGGTGGTCACCTCCCTGCGCCGGCGAACCGCGCTCGGCGGCGGGCGAGGCCGCGGAACAAGATGAACAGGGCCAGCGTCACGAGCAGCATCAGCAACGCCATGGCCGACGCATCTTCAAGGCCGAACTGCAGGAACATCTCGTAGATCTTCACGGGTGCGGTCATCGGGTAATAGGCGAGAATCGCTACCGCGGCGAACTCGCTGATCGCGCGCGCATAGGTCAGCGTAAGGCCCGTCATGATGCCGGGCCACGCCAGCGGCAGGGTCACGTGCAGCAGGACTCCCCAAGGCCCCATGCCAAGCGTGCGGGCCACTTTCTCCAGGCGCGGGTCGACGGCCTCGAAACCGATCTGCGCGGCGTTGACTGCATAGGGTGCCGAGACGAACAGCATCCCGGCCACGACGCCCGCCAGGGTGCCCCAGAACCGCAGCCCCAGCACTTCCCCGATCGGTCCGCCGATCGGTCCCTGGCGCCCGAGCACGATCAGCAATGCGATGCCGGCCACCGTGTGCGGCACGGCGAGCGGCAGATCGACGATGGCGGCGACCACGTCCCGCCCGCCGAACGTGCCGCGCGCGAGCACGTACGCCAGCGGCACGCCGAGAATCGCGGCGCACCCCGCTGTCAGGAAGGCAGCAAGAAGACTGAGCCAGATCGCCAGGCGAACATCCGGCATGGCGGCGACGCGGACTAGGTTCCGCACCGGCTGCACCGCCGCGAGCCCCAGCAACGGCACGACGATGAACGCCAGCAACACGCTGCCAACAAGCCAGCACGTCAGGACGACCCCGCTCCCCCGCGCGCGCCTCAGTCGCTCGGCCACGGCACGACCAGCGAACGGAGGCTCGCGGGAACCTTGTCGATGTTCACGGCGTCGGCCGGATCGACGTTACCGAAGCCGTTGCCGGCCATGATCGCCTGCCCGGCCGGGCCCAGCAGGAAGGCGACGAATTCCGCTGCCAGCTCCGGCTGATCGGCGCCGGTCGGCACGGTGACGGCGTAGATGATCGGCTTGCCCGGCAAGTCGCCGTTCTTGGTTTGGGCGACGGCCGTCGCATAGTTCCCGGCTCGGGCCGGATCGCTCAGATCGATCGCCGCGGGCAGGTCGAGGTACCGCAGGTGGTGTTGCAGCGCGTCCGAGCGATAGATCGCCAGATAGTCGATCTGCCCGAGCTGCAGCGCGGCAAGGAGCTCGGTCTCGGTATCGCGGATGTTCTCGCGCGGCGCGTTCGTCAGCAGCGCGGCCGCGAGGTTCGGCGAATGGTAGTGCTGCTCCGCCAGGGCCAGCATCTGCAGTGTCTGGTAGCCCGACGGGTCCGTATCGGGATTGGAACGGCCGATCTGCACGCCCGGCCGGGCCAGGACATCGTACCAGTTCGCCGACGATATCTCCGGGGCGAACTTGCTCTTTTCCGTGTAGACGAAGGTAATGGCGTTGCGCGCGAAACCGACATACCAGTCGGCGGCCTTGCTCTCACCGAACAGGAATCTCGGGATCACGCTGTAATCCGCGACGGCCAGCACATCGGCGTGCTGATGTAGGTCGGTGATCTTCCGCGCCATCATGACGCTACCGCCGAACTGCGCGTGGACGACCGCGCGGGGATGCAGTTTCTCGAACGCTGCGTCGATCTGCCGGAACGGCGCGGCCAGGGTGCCGGCCCCGAAGATCGTGAGCGTCTGCCCTGAGGCCGGGCCGGCTGCCAGCAGCGCGATGGCCGAGAGGAGCACGGTTCGGCGGCTCAGGTCGCAAAGCCCATCCGCGCCAGTTCGGCACGAACGGCGGGGTCCTGGAGCAACGCGGCGAAGCGGCGCACGGGAGGGCGGTCGAACCGCGCGGCGGGGGCAACGAAGTCGTATTCCTCGGCCTGCAGCCTAAGGAAACCAAGGCCGTAGCGCTTCGCCACCGTCTCGATCGCCACACCCCAGTCCGCTCGGCCCTGCGCGATGGCCGCAGCGACTGCATTGTGCGACTTGGTCTGGTGGCTGTAGCCGGCGGGCCTGGCGGTTCCCAGCAGGCGGTCGCTCAGCAGCCGCGTGCCGCTGCCGGCGTTGCGGTTGACCATCAGGCAGTCGGGATCGCCGCACGCCATGGCGATGGCCCCGGCAGCGTCCAGCCCCGCGAACCTGGCGTCGTCGCGCCGGTGAACCACCCCCTGCAGCCGGCCGTACCCGCGCATCAGGCGCAACGTGCCGTCGACATAGGGTTGGTTATAGACGCCGGTCACCGGGTCCATCAGGTGGATGCCCGCGATGTCGCACTCGCCGCGCTTGGCCGCCGTCAGGCCCGCGGTGCTGCCGACCGACAGCACCTTCGCCGTCACGCCCTCCCGCGCCAGCACCCCGACCAGGTGATCCAGGCCGAGGCAATGGCTGCCGATGATCGTCAGGTCCGCCGGTTCGGCCGCCGAACCGATGATTGTCACCATGGTCTCGCTGCCCGCCGGCACCACCTCGGTCTGTGCCGGGATAGCGAAGAAACCGTCCGCCTGGGAGAACGCGGTGACCGCTCCCGAGCCCTTGCCGATCGGATAGGCCGCCAGCCCGCCCTCCGGCCGCTCCGTCAGCGACACAAGGACATATTCGGTCCGCCCGGGTTCCGAGACGAGCCTGACCGGCAGCGTCGCCGCCCGGCTCTCCCGGCGCGGCGCCGGCAGCCCGGAGAGGATGCGCAGGACAGGGGCCACGAATTCGTGGAACGTGAAGGTGGCCGAGGTCGGGAAGCCCGGCAAGATCACCACCGGCTTGCCCTGGGTCACCGCGAGGCAGAGCGGCTTGCCCGGCTTCAGCGCAACGCCGTGCACGACGATGCCGGGATCGGTGAAGCGCGCCACCGTGCGGCAGGCGATGTCCCCGGCCCCCTTGGACGTGCCGCCCGACAACAGCACCACGTCGGCTGACTCGACCGCGTTGTCCACGGCCGCCGCCATTTCGGCCGGATCGTCGCGGACGATGCCGAACGGGACGGCGATGCAGCCCAATTCCTCGACCGCCGCCGCCAGCATCGGCCCGTTGCTGTCGTACACCTGCCCGGTCCGAATGGCCTCGCCCGACCGCACCAGTTCGTCGCCCGTGGACATCACCACGACCCTCGGCCGCCGGAAAACCGGCACTTCGCCCACACCGATCGCCGCCAGCACCGCGACCTCCCGCGAGCCGAGGACGGTGCCCAGGCGCAGGACCGTTTCACCCGCGCCGATATCCGACCCGGCCGCCGAGATCGCCGCACCGGGTGCCAGCGGCCTGTCGACGTCGACCGCCGGATCGGTGCCCGGGGTCGCTTCGATGAACACCGTCCGTTCGACCATGACCACGGCATCGGCGCCGCGCGGGACCATGCCGCCGGTGGCGATGACCGTCGCGGTGCCTGGGGCCAAGGCCTCCCGCGGCACCTGGCCGGGTGTCAGCACCTGCCTGCTAAGCCGCAGCCGTCGGGGCGCATCGGGGCGCGCATCCTCCAGGTCCGCGGCCCGGACGGCGAAACCGTCCACGTTGGAACGGTCGAACCCCGGCACGTCCACCGCGGCCGCGAGATCGCGCGCCAGCACCCGGCCGCGGCAGTGCGCCAAAGGCACGGTTTCCTCGCCCAGCGGCATCAGCGACAAATGGCGGTGGAACCGCGCTTCCGCTTCGTCGCGGCTGACCACCGACAGGAACTGCGCCTGCCTCGCCGCTTGTCCCAGGAAATCAGCGGCTCGGCGAACAATAATGTCCGGGTCTGTCGGGGTCATTCGCGCTCCTGGCTGCTGGCTTCGCCCAACATGACAACGTCGACGATTTCTTCGGCAGAGTGCCCCTCCAGCCCCGCCGGCACAATCAGGTATCCGTCGGCCCGGGCGTAGCCGATCACGCCGTCCGCAGGTGCCAGCGCCAGCGGGGCCGCCTCTGTGCGATCGCAAGTAACGGGCACCCACTCGCTGAGGCCGACAGGAGAGACGATCTTGCGCGACAGGGCCCGACGCCGGACCGGATACGGCCAATCGGCCGGTCGCCCGGCGAGGCGCCGCAGCAACCGGCCCGCCAGCACCTCGTAACTGACCAGTGCCGAAATAGGATCGCCCGGCAGCAGCAGCAACGGCGCGCTGCCCAGCCAGCCCAGGCCGACGGACCCGCCGGGCGCCAGTGCCACGCCGTGGTGGTCCAGGCGGCCGCCGGCCGCCGCGACGGCGTCCCCGGCATCGTCGTCACCGCCCCGGCCGCTGCGCCCGACGAGCAGCACAAGGTCGGCGGGCGCGGCAGCGGCCAGCGCGCCCACAGTCGCCGCGCCCTGGCGGGCCTTGCCGCCGTCGCGCGCGATCAGGCCCGCGAGCGCCGCGCCCAGAGCCTCGGTCGCAGGCGGCTTGGCTCCGGCCAGCACGACGGCGACCGCAGGGCGGCGCCAGACGGAAAGATCGGTCAGGCCCATCGACGCCGCCAGTGCGATCTGCGGCCCGCCCAGTCGCCGGCCGGCCGGGACAGCCATGTCGCCGCAACGCGCGCCTTGGCCCTTGCGCCCGATGCCGGCCCCGCGCGCGACCACGTCGCACACATCCAGGGCACCGCCGGCGACCTCGCCCGCTTCCGGGGGCAACACCGCATTGGCACCAGGCGGCACGGTCTGCCCGGCGTGGCAGGCACAGGCGCATCCGGCCCGCAACACGGTGCCCTCGGGGACCAGCGCGAGCCGGAGCGGATTGTAGCTGCTGGCGCCGAGCGTGTCCTCGGCCCGCACGAGATAGCCGTCAGCGAGCGCAAGGTCGCGGTCTGGCCGGTCTGCGGCGAAGGCCAAGGGCGCGTGCAGGACGCGGCCAAAAGCCTGCTCCAGCGGCACCGGCTCCGAACCGACCGCATGAGGGCAGGCATCGAGCCATTTCAGCGCGTCGGCAAGTGCCAGGCATTCGTATCGCGGCGACCCGCTACCCATGCACTCGGACACGCATCCCCCCGGCCATCCAAAGCGATCAGTGGTAAGAAGCCGTGCCGATTTGCCGCACGGCCGCGACGAGGGCGTCCACGTCGCTTTCCGTGTTGAACGCGCCGAAGCTGGCCCGCACGGTCCCCTCCGGGAAGGTTCCGATAGCCTGGTGCGTCGCCGGCGCGCAATGCAGGCCGGTGCGCACCGCAATGCCGAACGAACTGTCCAGGATCGTCCCGGTCAGGGCCGCGCCGACCGTACCGACGCGGAACGAGACCACGCCCGTGCCGGGGACCTGATCACAGAATACGCTGACGTTGTCGACCTTTCGCAATTGGTCCGCCAGCATCTGTGCCAGCAAAGCCTCCTGCTGCGCGATCGCGTCGATCCCGGCGGAGCGGATGAACCGGACACCCTCGCCCAACCCGGCGATGCCCGGCAGGTTGGGGGTGCCTGCCTCCAGCCGCCACGGGTATTCCGTCGGCTGGCCGGGACTTTCGGATTGGAACCCGGTGCCGCCCTCGCGGAAAGGTTGCACCGGCAAGGCCGCTGCCAGGACCAGCACGCCGGTCCCCATCGGCCCGTATAGCCCCTTGTGCCCCGGCGCCGCAAGAACGTCGACGCCCATGTCCTGCATGTCGATGTCCAGCGCCCCGGCCCCCTGCGCGGCGTCGAGGATCAGCATGCCGCCGTGCGCGTGGGCAATGGCCGCGATCTCCTTGACCGGTGCGACGCAGCCCGTGACGTTGGAGACGTGCGAGACGACGACATAGTCGACGCCTTCGCGGCAGAGCGCGCGCAGATGATCGAGGTCGATGCCGAGCGCAGAATTCGATCTGGCGACCGCTACCTGTGCGCCGGTGCGCTGCAGCGTATGCAGCGGACGCGTCACCGAGTTGTGCTCGAATGGCCCCGTCACCACGCGATCACCGGGCTTGATCAGGCCTTTCAAGGCGATGTTCAGCGCGTCAGTGCAATTCAATGTGAAAATGACCCGTTGCGCGTTCGGTGCGTTGAACAGGCTGGCGACCGCCTGGCGCGTTCCGTCGACCAGCGCCTCCGCGTCGACGGACATCCGGTAGGCACCGCGGCCGGGATTGGCACCATGCTGGCGCATTGCCGTATCGATGGCGCGATAAACCGCCTCCGGCTTCGGCCAGGTCGTCGCCGCGTTGTCCAGGTAGACCATGGCAGCTCAGCCTCCGATATATTTGCCGTATAGGGCCAGCGCGGCGGCGGGATCGGACGTTCCGAAGAACAGGGCGCGCCCGTCATGGAACACGACCACTTCGATGCCGTTCACGTGGAACTTGAGGAGGAACGGGTTCTCGTCGAGTTTCAGGATACGGCCCAGCGTCTCCCGCAGCAGATCGAAATCCATGCTGAACCCGGCTGGCGGCATGACCTGCACGGCTTCGCGTCCGCACAGCGAGGCGACCGCCATCCGGCTGCCCTGACCGAGCAGATCGAAATTGTGCTGCCCGCATACTGCGCAGCCGGCGACGCGAGTTGCCGGCAAGGTCGAAAAATCGTTATCCCACATCCCGACATGGATCAGGTACGGCGACACCGCCGCCGTCGACCCCACCATGATCTTCAACGCTTCAGCGCTTTGCCATGCCGCGATCACGGCCGCGACAGGACCCAGGACGCCCACGGTTTCGCAACTCACCGGCGGGGTGGTGGCCTGTCCCGCATCGGGCAGCAGGCAGTGCAGGCACGCCGAGGCGCCGGGCAGGATGGTCGCTGCACTGCCATAGGTACCCAGGCACGCCCCGTAGATCCAGGGGATGCCGTGCTTCACGCAGGCTTGGTTCACCAGCGCCCGCGCATAGAAATTGTCTAGGCCGTCGATAACCACGCTCGCGCCCGCCACGATCCGCTCGATGTTCACCGCATTGACGTCCGCGATCATCGGTTCGTAGCGGAGTGCCGAATTGATCTTTTTCAGGCTGCGTGCGGCCGCCTCCGCCTTCGGCATCGACCGGGCGGCGTCGTCCTCTTCGAACAGGGACTGCCTTTGCAGGTTGCTCCAATCCACGACGTCACGGTCCACCAAGCGCAAGGTGCCGACGCCGGCGCGCGCCAAGAGATTGGCACTGTTGGCGCCGAGGGCGCCCAACCCGATGACGACGGCCGTGGCCGCGGCCAGCCTTTCCTGCCCGGTCGCCCCGATTTCCTTCAACACCGTCTGGCGCGCGTACCGCGTTTGCATGGCGTACCCTCTATAAACGTTGGTAGGCGTCAAGGCCGGTTCCGTCCGCCAGGCGCCGGTGGACCAGCGCCACCGCGGCGCCGACCTCGCGCGACATCGGGTAGCCGAAGGCCACCAACGACGGTTGGATCGCCAGCAACTGCACGTCGGCTGCGAAGTCGCGCAGCGCTTCGATCAGGAACGTCAGCGGTAGGGCATGCGTCGTCAGGAAATGCTGGCCGGCGATAATATTTTCATCGACGAGGCGCACGTCGCCCGGTTTCAGACCCATCTCGGCCGCATCCACAATCAGCACGCGCCGGGGCCGCAGGGCGCGGACCCGCTGCACCTCGTTCTCGGGCGCCGAGCCGCCATCGATGACGTCCCAGCCAGCGGCCGGGGCTGCCGCCAGCAGGGCGGCCAGGTGCGGCCCGGCGGCGTCGTCGCCCATCAGGCTGTTGCCAACGGTCAGGATGACGGACGCGCCCATCAGCGCCGCCGTACCATCAGGTACAGGGCGGGCTCCTCGGCAATAGACTGCAGCAGCGTGTCCAGGCAGCCGGTCCATGCCGCCTCCTCGGCAGGCATGTCCGCGCGCGCGGCCTGCAGCGCCGGCCGAAGCAGCGGCGCATGAGCAGCAGAAATCTCGATCTCGCCGAAGCGCAACAGTCCTGCCAGCTTGCGGCGTGCCTCGCCCTCCGGCAGGTGCGCGATCCAGTCGGGAAAGCGGGCAAGCGGCACTTCCAGCTTGCTTGCGAAGCAGTCGATGACGCCGATGTGGTGACCGATCGCCAGCGTGTAATGAATAAGCTGTTTCGACGTCGCCGGCACGTCCTGGCCGCGTTGGAAGAACTTGTGGCTCAGTTGGTAGAAGACGACCGTGTCGTTCATGGCAAGCCCCGCTGAATGGCTACGTCAGTCAGCCGCGCAACGATCTCTGTCAGGCGCGGATCGTCCTCGTGCGCCAGGTAGGCCGCCAGCCGTTCCGCGAACGGTATAGGATCCTCGCTTTCCAGGAACCGCATGAACCGCTCCACGATGATGCGGCCCTGCCGGTAGCCGGCCATGCGCCGCGCCTCGCGCTCGAGGTCGATGCGCATCCGCAGCGGGATCCGCGGATGCGCCGGGACCACCGCATCGTCCCGCCCCTGAACCTGGTGGCGCGTCTTCAGCTTCTGTTCCAGCAGCCCCAGAGCAAGGGCGAAACCGTAGATGGTGGCAGCGGGCGTGGGCGGGCAGCCGGGGATGTAAAGATCGACGGGCACCACCGGTTCGGTGCCGCCCCAGACGCAGTATAGGTCGTGGAAGATACCGCCGCTGCAGCCGCAGGCGCCGTAGGATATGACGATCTTCGGATCGGGCGTGGCATGATAGGTCCGGATCGCCGGCAGGCGCATTGCCCTGGTCATGGCACCGGTGTAAAGAAGGATGTCGGCATGCCGCGGCGACGCCACCAGTTTGATCCCGAAACGCTCGGCGTCGAACACCGGGCTGATCGCCGCGAATATCTCGATTTCGCACCCGTTGCAGCCGCCGCAGTCGACGCGGAAGACATAGGCCGAGCGCCTGATGTCGCGTTGCAGTTTCTCTTTGAGCTTGGCGATCTCCTCGCTTTCGGTGATCGCCCCCGGGGCAAGCTCTCTCATGCCGGGAGCCCCGCGAGACGAACCAGCGATGTGCGGCTGATCCGCGCGACATCGGCGTGCCGGCGGCAACCCGGACAGGTCTCGAGCTGCGCGCGCCGCCCCTCCGCGTCTTCCTCGGGCATCCCGGCACGGACCAGCAGCGCGATGACGTAGCCCACCTCCTTGGCCGGGGCGAAAGGCGTTTCGCAGGTCCGGCAATTGGTTAAGGTGAACTCGGCCGTCATCAGCAGGTCGTCGCGTTTGCGCACCGACAGCTCGAAATTATCCGACAGCACGATGGCACCGGTCGGGCAGACCTCCTCGCAGCGGGCGCAGAAGATGCAGCGCCCCAGGTCGAGTTGCCACGTCCGCGTCCCGGCCGCAGGATCGGTTGCCATGGTCAGCGCGGTGGCCGGACAGGCGATGGTGCACGCGGCACAGGCGATGCAGCGCTGGCCGGCAAATTCCGGCTTGCCGCGAACGCCCGGTTTGACCGGCAGCGGAGCGAATGGGTATTTCACCGTCGCGTCGCCGGTCCGTAGCAGTTCCTTCAACAGCTTCAGCATCGCGTGGCTCCTATCGCAGTGGCGAGGATGTGCGCTCGCGGCAGTAACGTTCCATTTCGCTGTACGGCACGGTGGTAGATTTCCGCTTCGTCACATCGACCAGCGTCATCCGATCGCAGCACGAGTAACATGGGTCTATGCTGGCAACGATCAGCGGGGCATCGGCGATCGTGTTCCCGCGCAGCATGTATCGCAGCACCGGCCAGTTGGCGTACGTGGGTGCCCGGCAGCGCCAGCGATACAGCTTCTGGTTGTCGCCCAGCATTGTCCAGTGCATGTCGTCGCCGCGCGGTGCCTCGGTGTAGCCCAATGCGAACCGGTGCGGCACATACGTGAAGCCTTCGACAAGCAACGGGCCTTCCGGCATCTGGTCCAGGCAGTATTCTATGATCGCCAGGGAATTGTGGAATTCCTCGCCGCGGATCAGCACGCGGGACAGCACGTCGCATCCCTGCATTGTGTGGATCTTGACCGGCGCGCCAGCGTAGGCGGCATAGGGATGGTCGACGCGGGTGTCGCGCACGTGCCCACTGGCCCGCGCCACCGGCCCGGCCACGCTGTAGTCGCGCGCCATCTGCGGATCGAGCATGCCGACACCCTCGGTGCGCGCGCGCATGTTCGGTGTCTCCATCAGGATGTCCAGCAGGATCGTCACCTCCCGTCGCAGGTCGCGGACCAGGTCGAGCGTCTGCTGGCGCTCAGTCTTCAGGATGTCGCGCCGCACGCCGCCCACCAAATTGATCGCATAGGTCTTGCGCGCGCCGGTCAGCAGCTCGGCCATCGTCATCGCCTTCTCCCGCACTCGGAAGAACTGCATGAAGCCGGTATCGAAGCCGACGAAGTGGCAGGCGAGGCCCAGGTTCAGCAGATGGCTGTGCATCCGCTCCACCTCCAGCAGCAACGTGCGAATGAAGTCCGCGCGCGGCGGGACCGTGATGCCCAAAGCGGTCTCGACCGAGGCGGCGTAGGCGGTGCTGTGGGTGAACCCGCAGATGCCGCAGATCCGATCGGCGAGGAAGGTCACCTCGTTGTAGCCCATCCGCGTTTCCGCCAGCTTCTCCATGCCGCGATGGACGTAGAACAGGCGGTAGTCCGCATCGATGATACGCTCGCCATCAACGAACAGGCGGAAATGCCCGGGCTCGTCGGAGGAGATGTGCAACGGGCCGAGCGGCACTTCGCGGGTGGCACCGGTGACTTCCTGGATGAACTCGTAGTTCTCGGCGGTGACTGCCGGGGGTGGCCGCTGGCGGTAGTCCATGCTGTCCTTGCGCAGGGGGTACAGCCCGTCCGGCCAGTCGTCGGGCAATACCAGCCGCCGCTGGTCCGGCAATCCCACCGGCTGCAGTCCGAACATATCGCGCGCCTCCCGCTCGCCCCAGACGGACGCAGGGACGAGTGGCGTGACCGAGGGGAACTCCGGCTTATCGGCCGGCACCAGGCCGCGGACGGTGACGTGGCTTTTCGCCGCGCCCTCCATGGAAAGCACGTAATAGAGCGCGTAATGATCGTTCAGCTTCCGCTCGTCGTTGACAGCGATGGTCGAGAGCCAGCCATCTTGCTGGTAGTACAACTGTGCAACTGTGGCGGGCAGCGCGTTGAGATCGACGGTCAGGGTCACCTGGTCGTCCGACTGCCATTCCTCCCCCAGCACGGCGGCGGGGTTCAGTTGCCGCACCGCGTCGACATGGACCGTTGCGGGCCTTGCGGCTTTTATCTCGTCCAAATCACTTCCCTTCCAATGCGGCCGCAGCGGGAGCGGTGCCGAGGACCGTTTCGGTCGCATCGGTGATGAGCTTCGCGACGGGGCCGGGCACCTGCAACCCGATCAGCAGCATCAGCCCCAGCAGCACCGCGAGCGGCAGCAGCGTCAGCACGCTCGGGTCGCCCTTTGCCACGCCCTCGGGCGCATGACCGAGGATTGCGCCGCTGATCACCAGGGCGAAGGATGCGAGAACGATGGTCAAAAAGACCAGGCAGACAACCATCAACCAGGGGTGGCCTGCCTTCACGCCGGCAGCAACGGTCATGAATTCGCTGAGGAACACGTTGAACGGAGGGATGCCGCCCAGCGCCAGGAACCCCAGGAGAAGCATGGCGCCGGACAGCGGCGCGAGCCTTAGCATGCCCTTCACGACACCCGTGTCGCAGGTCCCGTACTTGATCGCGATGTTGCCCGAACCGCAGAATAGCATCGTTTTCGCAAGGCCATGATTGATCGTGTGCAGCAAGGCGGCGCCGACCCCGAGCGGGCCGCCAAGACCGAACCCGAGCGCGATCAACCCCATGTTCTCGACGCTGCTATAGGCGAGCAGGCGCTTCACGTCGCGCTGGGCTGCGATAAATATGGAGCCGGCCACCAGCGAGAGCACCCCGAAGACCAGCAACAAAGTTTGCGGGAAGTGCGGTCCCAAGGTCCCGGCCGCAATGGCAGCATGGCGAACGATAACAAGCATGGCGCAGTTGGCGAGCGCACCCGACAACATGGCGCTGGCCGGGCTCGGCGCCTGGCTCAGTGCATCGGGCACCCAGGCATGCATCGGGAACAGCTCCGCCTTGGTGCCGAAGCCGACCAGCACGAAAACGAACGCTACCGCAATGGTCGCGGGGTCGAGAGATTTTGCGTGGTTGATCACCTCGGTCCAGAGAATAGCGTCGCTAGGCTGCGCCATCACCGCATTGGCGCTGGCGAACACCAGCACCGTGCCGTACAGCCCCAAGGCAACGCCAACGGTGCAGATCACGACGTATTTCCAGGCCGCTTCCAGCGAGCGCCGGCTACCGTAGAAGCCCACCAGAAAGACCGAACTGAGCGTCGTCGCCTCGATGGCTACCCACATCAGCACCAGGTTGTTGGCCAGCACCGCCGCCATCATCGCGAACAGGAACAGGCTGAAGAAGCCGTAGTACGTGCTCAGGCGATTCGCACTGACATCGCCCTTATCGAAATCGTAACGAAGATAGCCGACCGAGTATATTCCCGAGAGGAAGCCGACCACGGCGACCAGGCCCGCAAAGATCGCGCCCAGCGCATCAACGAACAGCCATCCGTCGAGGGCGAATAGTGTCTCGTGTCGCAGGACTTTCTCGATGATGGCCCCGGTCAGCACCAGTGCGAGCGTGACGCCGGCCAGGTGCACCGTCTCGACCGTGCGTTTCGTCCAGGACCCGAGCCACCGCGCCGCAAACGCCGCCAAGGACGTGGCCAGCAGCGTCAAAAGCAGGGCCTCGATCAGGATCATCCTTTCAGGGCCATTAGATCGTTGCTGTCGAGCGAGTTCAGGGTGCGCTGGATGCGCGTTGCGATTACGGTAAAGATGACGACCGCGAAGACGGCGTCGGTTGCGATGCCAATCTCGACCAGTTCTGGTGCCTGGTTCGCCAGCAATGCCAGGGTCAGGTGCGAGCCGTTTTCCATCAGGCAGTAGCCGAAGATCTGCTTGATAATATTCCGCTGCGTGACGATGCAGGCGATGCCGAGGAAAAAATGCGCGAGCGACACCGTCAGGACCGGCCGGAATGCTGCGGCGGCAGGCAATTTGATAGGGGCGACGAGCAGCGAGCAGCCTACGACCACCGCGGCCGCCAGCACCACCACGGCGGCGACGCGCAACATGCTTGGCAGCGGCGTCTCCGCGTCGAACCGGCGGAACGCGCCATACAGGATCGCCGGCACCAGCACGACCTTCGTCACGAACGACGATGCCGACCACAAATACAGTTGCGTGCTATGGGTCAGGCCGGCGAGCACGATGAAGATCGACACCAATACCCCGGACTGCACCGCATAAAGCAACGCCGCTCGGCTTGGTCGCCTTGCCTCTATCACCAGCAGGGAGGTGAAGATCAGCAAGCCTGCCAGGCTGTTGACGAGGTCGGTTCCGGTCATCTAGCCCACCCAGGTGGCAGCGAATGCGCCGGAACACAGCGTCAGGGCGACCAGTGCCACGAGGGCCAGGGCCATGGTGGCCGGCAGAGCCGTTGC
>Ga0302157_10003133_pt1 | contig 18870 bp, 12 predicted proteins | sample I_Bog_N3_3_FD_193502 | JGI IMG/M metagenome (GOLD analysis project Ga0302157, IMG submission 193502) | Peat permafrost microbial communities from Stordalen Mire near Abisko, Sweden - I_Bog_N3_3 | ecosystem: Environmental > Terrestrial > Soil > Wetlands > Peat | place: Sweden: Abisko, Stordalen...
GCGGGAACCAGTAGTACGTCGCGCAGAACAGACCGAAGACCCCTGCCATCGCCATGATCAGGTGAAAGTGCGCGACCACGAAGAAGGTGTTGTGCAGGTACTCGTCGAGGATGGGCTGTGCCAGAATCGGCCCGCTCAGACCACCGGTAATGAAGAGCGACACGAAGCCCAGCGCGAAGAGCATCGCGGCAGTCAACCGCGGACGCGAGCGCCATAGCGTCGCCAGCCAGCTCAGCACCTTCGCGCTCGCAGGCAGTGCAATCGCCAGCGACGAGATGCTGAAGACTGTCCCCGCAAATGGATTCAGCCCGGCGACGAACATATGATGTCCCCACACCAGGATGCCCAGCAGCCCGATCAGCAGCGTGGTCGCGATCATCATCCTGTAGGCGAAGACACGCCGTCGTGCGAAGTTGGCAATCACCATCGAGGTAAGCCCCATCCCCGGCAGGATCGCGATGTACACCTCGGGATGGCCGAAGAACCAGAACAGATGCAGCCACAGCAGCGGCGAGCCGTTGCTGCCATGCTGCAACAGCACGCCGTTCACCACGTCGCCGCTGGGCAGGAAGAAGCTGCCGTGCAGATGGCGGTCGCAGAACAGCAGCAGCAGCGCGGCCAGCAGCACAGAGAACGCAATCACGCTGAGCAGCGCGGCGGTAAACCATCCCCACACGGTCAGCGGCAGTCGCTGCCACGTCATGCCCTCGCAGCGCAGCTTGACGATGGTGGTCAGCGTGTTCACCGCGCTCATCGTCGACGCGATGCCGAAGATGGCGATACTCGCCAGCCAACAGTCCATCCCCGTTCCCTGACCGGGGCCGGCGAGTGCGCTCTCCGAGAGGGGCGGGTACGCCGTCCATCCACCAATAGGCCCTCCGCCCGGCACGAAGAACGCGGCGAGCAAGACGACAAGCGCAAGCGCCGTAAGCCACATGCTCGCGGCGTTGATGCGTGGGAAGGCCATCTGCCGCGCGCCGATCTGCGCGGGCAGGATCAGGTTCCCGAAGCCCGACTGCGGAGCCACCGTCATCACGAAGAACAGCATCAGCGTGCCGTGCATCGTGACCAGCGTCAGGTACTCCTCCGGAAGAATCGGTCCATGCACGGGCAGCGGCCACTCCGGCCATGCGAGATGCGTGCGCATCGCCAGCGAGAGCAGCACGCCGATGGCGACTGCAACGATGGAGATCGCAAGATAGCCGAAGCCGACCGCGCGATGATGTGTCGAGAAGATCCTCATCGCCGCTGCTCCCGCGCGCGCAACCACGCATCGAATGCATCCGGCGACAACACGCGCATCATGGCCTGCATGCGATAGTGGCCGGTTCCGCAGACCTGCGTGCACAGGATGGCATACTCTCCGGGCGTCTCCGGCGTGAAGTGGATGTGCGACGTCTGCCCCGGAACCGCATTCTGCTTCAGCCGCATCTCCGGCACAGCGAAGCCGTGAATCACATCCAGCGAGCGCAGCGTGAGGTCGACCTCACGCCCTGCAGGCAGAACCAACTGGCTGGTCACAATGTCGTCTGCCGCATGTGGGTCGCGGTAGTCGATGCCCAGCGGGTTGCCTGCAGCCGGCGCGATCAGCATGGGCTTCGTCGTGCCGAAGGATGCATCCGCGCCGGGATAGCGAAAGCTCCACACGAACTGCGCTCCGGTCACCTCCACCTGCATCGCCGTGGGGTCGGCGCCGGTGTAGCGTTGCGCCGCCCACATCTGCTCTGAGCGCACTCCCAGCGCCGTGAAGAGAATCGTCAGCGCCGCGAGCGGCAGTATCTCGAACAGCAGCAGTCTTCTCCGTGTCTGCGATTCTCCGCCAAACCCTCGGCCGGGGAGGGAGAGGGGGCCTTCAGGCCCCCGTTCTGTTGTGCCTGAAGAACCGGGCTTTAGCCCCGGGGTCTTGGCGCGGCGCCACACCAACCCGCACAGCAGAATCACATGCGCCGCCGCAACCAGCCCCAGCGCAATCCAAAGATTCAGGAGCAGATGTTCGTCCATCGCCGGCCCATGCCGCGCCGCGTCCACGGGCAGATGCCAGAAGTGTGCGGCGGTCGGCGCAGAGAGCATACGCCGATTGTAGGGCCACAGCTTCAGCTCTGGTTCTGCTTCACGATCTCGAGAAAGAGTTGATGCACTCGCAGGTCGTCGGTCAGCTCGGGATGAAACGTCGCCGCCAGCAGCCGTCCCTGTCGTACCAGCGTGGGGTCTCCGTTGCGTGTAGCGAGCGTCTCTACCGTTGCGCCCACCCTACTGATGCGCGGCGCGCGGATATAGACCATCTCCAGCGGCCCGCCGGGCAGGGAAGTCTCCGCGTTCAGAATCACGGAGTCGTTCTGCCGCCCATAAGCGTTTCGTTCAACCGCAATGTCCAGCACACCGAACGACCGTTGCGGCGGATTGGCAACATCCTTCGCTAGCAGAATGCATCCGGCGCAGGTTCCGAAGACTGGCTTGGTGTGTACGAAGGCGTCGAGCACGTCGTAGAAGCCAACGCGCTCCAGATTCTTCAGGAAGGTGGTCGACTCGCCACCGGGAATCACCAAGCCATCGAGCGCGGCAAGCTGCTCCGGCCGTCGCACCAGCACAGTCTCGGCGCCCAGCTCGGCGAGGCGCTTGGCGTGGACATCAAACGCGCCTTGCAGTGCGAGGACACCGATAGTCGGAGCGGACACGCCTACCAGCCGCGCGTCTGCATCAGGTTCTTCTCTTCGATGGCCGCAGCAGCCAAGCCCTGCATGGAGCCGATGACCGCCTCTGCCGCTTCGGCGACAATCTTCGCGTCGTCAAAGTGCGTGGCTGCAATTACGATGGCCTTGGCGCGAGAAACCGCCTCGGCGCGCTCTTCGGGGTTGCGCGGCGTGCCCACTTCCTTCTGCGTGCACAGGCCAACCACGGCGTCTTCCTTCTCCCACAGCTCCACGTCTAGCGGCGTCGCGCCGCTCTTCATGAAGATGCCCGAGCCGACAAACACCGTCTCCGCGCCCAACTGCATCATCAGCGCCGCGTCTGCGGGAGTGGCAATTCCTCCAGCCGAGAAGTTCGGCACCGGCAGTTTGCCGGACTTCGCCACCATGCGAATCAGCTCATACGGAGCGCCGTGCACCTTCGCGGCGTTGTACAGCTCCTCGTCGCCAAGCACGGTCAGTGCCTTGATCTCGCGCACAATCTGGCGCATGTGTTGCACCGCGTGGACTACGTCGCCGGTGCCGGGCTCGCCCTTGGTGCGAATCAGCGCAGCGCCCTCCGCGATGCGCCGCAGCGCCTCGCCCAGGTTGCGCGCGCCGCAGACGAACGGCGTGGTGAAGGCGTGCTTGTCGATGTGGTAGGTCTCGTCGGCGGGCGTCAGCACCTCGCTCTCGTCGATAAAGTCGACGCCGAGGGTCTGCAATATCTGTGCCTCTGCAAAGTGACCGATGCGCGCCTTGGCCATCACCGGGATGGTCACGGCGGCCATAATCTGCTTGATGAGTTTGGGGCTGGCCATGCGGGCCACGCCGCCCTCGGCGCGAATCATCGCGGGTACGCGCTCCAGCGCCATCACCGAGACCGCTCCCGCCTCTTCCGCGATGCGCGCCTGCTCGACGTTCATCACGTCCATGATGACGCCGCCCTTCAGCATCTCCGCCAGGCCGGTCTTCAGCCGCAGGCTTCCGCCCGCGCCGTTATTGGAACCGTTGCCTGTACCGTTGCCGTTGGGATTGTGTGCCATCTGCGCGCTCCTCTTGTGACGCGGAGAGTGCAGCGGCCGCGCCAAAGCTCAATTTTACCAGCTTCGGCACGGCGCCGCTCCCGTAGGCGAATCCAGCACGAACCCGCTGCGGCACCTACTGCTGCGGCGGCCCGCTGCCATCGTCTTTTGGGGCCCCGGGGATGCTGATGTCCAGCGTGGTCACCTTGCCCAGTCCGCTCAGCGGAGGATCGATCTCCGGCGTGTTGCCTACCACCACAATCGCCAGCTTCTCCGGCTGTACGTACTTCTGCGCAACCCGCGCCACGTCCGCGGAGGTCACCTTCTCCACGCCGGTGCGGTACCGCTCCAGAAAGTCCGCGGGATAGCCGTAGACCGCCAGCACCACCTGCTCATTCAGCACCTTCTCCGGCGAGTCATAGCGGAAGATGAAGCTGTTAAGCAAGTCATCCTTGGCGCGGCGCAACTCGGCTTCGGTCGGCGGACGCGTGCGCAGCCCGGCAATCTCATCCAGCGTGGCTCTGCTCGCGGCGACGGTGCTGGAGCTCTTGGTGCCCAAACCGACGGCGAACAGCCCCGGATGGTCATACGCTGCACCGAAGCTGCCTCCGACCTCATAAGCCAGGCCCAGCTTTGTTCGCACCTGCTGCACCACGCGCGAGCCAAAGCCGCCGGAGAAGACCTCATTCATCACGCTCAGCGCGTAGAAGTCCGGGTTGTCCTCCTCGGTGCCCAGTCCGACCATGTAGACGTTCGACTGATCCACGTCGCTCTTGTTCGCAAAATAGATGCCCGGCGTCGGCTGCTTGAACTCCATGGGCGCGGTCACCAGCTTCGTCCCCTGTGGAATCTTCGCGAACGCTGCGCGCAGCTTCTGCTCCATCGCCTTGCTGTCAAAGTCTCCAATGACGCCGACGATGATGTTGCTGCCCACCACCGTACGGTCGTGCCACGCGCTCAGGTCGTCCAGCTTTACGGCGGAGACGGTCGCAATCTCCTCCTCGCGGCCGTAGGGATTCGTCTTGCCGTAAGCAATCCCGACCGCCTCGCGCTGGGCGATCTCGCCGGCGTCGTCGTTCCGGCGCAGAATGCCGGTGATGGCGCTCCGCCGGGCCAGATCCAGCTTCGCCTGCTGGAAGACCGGATGCAGCAGCAGGTCCATCGCCGAGGCGAAGACGCTGTCAAAGTCCGCGGCAAAGCTCGACCAGCTCAGCTCCGTGGCCGCGGCGCCGCTCGCAGTCTCAATCGTCGCCGCCTTGGCAGCGAGCGAGTCATCCAGCGCGTCGCCGGACTCCTTCGCCGTGCCGCTGGTGCGCCAGGTCTCGCCATAGATCGACGCCAGCCCGACTTTATCTGCGGGAACATCGCGGCTGCCTCCGCGCACCCGCACAAATCCGCTGATGAATGGCAGCTCATGGTCCTCTTCCAGGAACACCTCCACGCCGTTGGCCAGCGTAAAGTGCGTCGGCTGCTCCGGCTTGAACTCATGCAGCGGCGGAACCGGGATCGACTTCCACGGCTGTGCGGGGGCCACCGTCTGCGCAAATGCACCGGGAGTTGCGACCATCAGGCTGAGGACGAGGCAGGGAAGAACACGCAGGCGGTTCATCGTGCACCTCCGTTGCCGGCCGCGGCAGGCGGAGGCGGTTGATCTCCGGGCGGCGGAGCCGGAGCCTGGAACTCCAGCCTCGCTACGGTGCGGTTGCCTTCCACAAAGGTCTTCTGCGCCACGCGGCGAATGTCCGCCTTGCTCACCGCGTCAATCGCCGCAAGCTCGCGGAACATCTCGCGCCAGTCGCCGAAGCGGGTCTGGTAGTCCGCCAACTGACCGGCGAGACCCTCGTTGTCGCCCAGACTCTGCAGCAACCCGGCGCGGGCGCGGGCCTTGAAGCGCTCCAGCTCGGCGTCGCTCACATCCTCGGTCTTCAACCGGTCCAGCTCCTTGTGGATCGCCGGGCCCATCTCCTCGGCGCTGTGGCCGCTCATGGGCACGGCATAGAACGCGAACAGCCCGGGATACTTCACGCCGGGAAAATCGCTGAACCCCGCCGATGCCACGGCGAGGCGCTGGTCGCGCACCAGGCTGCGGTAGAGCCGCGAGGTGCGGCCGTTGGAGAAGATATCCGTGATGGCGTCATAGGTCGCGTCGTCCGGGCTGCGATAGTCGGGCTTGTGGTAGCCCTCCAGATAGAGCGGCTGCGAGGCCTCATGCAGGACCACGGTGCGCAGCGCATGTTGCGGAGGCTCGACCGTCACCATCGGCTCCGGTGCTGGACCGGCGGGGATGCGGCCGAAGTACTTCTCCAGCATCGGCAGCGCGGTTGCGGTGTCAAAGTCGCCGACTATGGCCACCACGATGTTCGACGGCACGTAGTACTTCTTGTGGAACGCCGCCGCTTCGGTCGCCGAGACCTGGGTGATGTCGCTCTCCCAGCCCACTCCGGGAACGCCGTAGTGGTGGGCCGTATACGCCGCCGCCAGGAACTCCTGCACCAGCCGTCCCTGCGGCGAGGAGTCGATGCGCATGCGCCGCTCCTCGTTCACCACATCGCGCTCCTTATAGAACTCGCGCGCCACCGGCCAGCCGATGCGGCTGGACTCCAGATACGCCCACAGCTCCAGCCGGTTCGATGGCATGGACCAGAAGTACTGCGTGGAGTCCTCCGCCGTAGACGCGTTCAGATCCACCGCGCCGTTGGACTCGGCGATCTCTGAGAACTGGTTGGGAATCACATACGTCTGCGCGGCCTTCACCGCGTCGTCGAACTTCGTCTTCAACTCGGCCAGCAGTTTGGGGTCCTGCCCCACGGGTTTGCGCAGCTCGTCGTCGTAGGCGGCGTAGGCCGTCTCCACCTTCTCCAGCGCGACCTTCTCGGCGGAATAGTTGGTGGTGCCAATCTCGGTGGTGCCCTTGAAGGCGATGTGCTCGAACATGTGCGCCAGCCCGCTCTCGCCCTCGGGGTCGTTCGCGGAGCCGGCGTTGACCAGCGTGTAGAAGCTGAACACCGGCGCCTCATGCCGCTCGCTCAGCACCAGTGTGAGCCCATTGGGCAGCACCTTCACCGTGGTGCGATGCTCCATCGCCTGTTCAAACGCCGCGCTCTGCTGCTGCGACTGCCCGTGCGCCGCGCCCGCCAGCGCCAACGCTAATACAAGGAATCCAAAGCTCTTCCGCATCTTCACGCTCAATCAAAACCTCACGTAGCTGAGACTCACATCCAGCCTCCAATGGTAGCCCCTGCACCGGCAATGCGCGAAGCCCGTATGCCCGCAGAGGCTTGTTTGACCTCACCCGGCGCACGGTGGACAATGGCGTCAACGATTCGCGATACCCTCCATCAGGAGCGGCCCTGGGCCTTAATTCACTGGACAGCGAAGAGAGTGCAGCCATGCCGAAGTCTCCGTTGAGTTCCACGCTGCGCCGCTGCTTTCCGATAGTTGTGTTGGTCTGCGTGTTCGCGGCGGCAACGGCGGCTCAGCAGCCTGCTGCGGTATCGCGGGTGGTCGCTCCAGTGGATCCCGCGCAGCGCATCACGCTGCATGGCAGCACGCATCCGCTCATACGCACCGCTGCGGACCAGGGTGTGATTCCGTCCTCCTCTCCGATCGAGCGCACGATGCTGGTGCTGCAACGCAGCGCGGCGCAGCAGTCCGCGCTGGAGAGCCTGCTGGCCCAGCAGCAGCAGCCCGGCTCGCCGCACTTCCACCAGTGGCTCACGCCCCAGTCCTTCGGTCAGCAGTTCGGCCCCTCAGATGCCGACCTCGCCGCGCTGACTGCGTGGCTCTCACGCAGCGGATTCAGCGGCATCCGCATCAACCCCGGCCGAACGGTCGTCGAGTTCTCCGGCACTGAGGCCACGCTTGAAGCCGCCTTTCACACGTCGCTGCACAGTTACGCGCTGAACGGCTCCGTCTATACCGCCAACTCCATCGATCCCCAGATTCCGGCGGCCCTTGCGCCGATCCTCGGCGGCTTCGTCTCGCTGAATAACTTTCCGCGCCACGCCTACAACCACGTCGTCGGCGTCTTTCGCCGCGACGCGCGCACTGGCGCGGTCACTCGCCTCGGCGGAGGCGCAAAGGTGTCCACGCTTAACGCCGCCGCGCCGAACTTCACCTTTATCGACAATGGCTACACGGACTACGGAATCACGCCGCCGGACTTCGACACCATCTACGACGTCAAGCCGCTCCAATCCGCGGCCACGCCCATCGACGGCACCGGGCAGACCATCGCCATCGTCGGCGAGACCGACATCAACCCGCAGGACTTCCTCAGCTTCCGCACGCTCTTCGGCCTGCCGCTGGGCAACACGGCAACCTCCACCGGAACGCAGTATCTGAACATCATCTACAACGGCATCAACCCCGGCTTCACCAGCGACGAGACCGAGGCCGACATCGATACCCAGTGGCCCGCCGCCGCGGCCCCACGCGCGACCATCGACTACGTCGCCTCGGCTAGCACCAGCACCACGCAGGGCATCGACCTCTCCGCGCAGTACATCGTGGACAACAACCTCGCGCCGGTCATGAGCGAGAGCTACGGCGAGTGCGAGCTCCTCATCGGCACGGCGTCCAACACGTTTTACAACAACCTCTGGCAGCAGGCCGCCGCGCAGGGCATCACGGCGATGGTCTCCTCCGGCGACTCAGGCGCGGCCGGGTGCGACACCGCCGGCTCCGCCTTTGCGGAGCAGGGCAACGCCGTCAACGGCCTCGCCTCCACTCCGTGGAACATCGCCGTCGGCGGTACGGACTTCAACCTGCCCAAAGGCGGCGCTGCCTACTTCTCCAGCACGAACTCCACCGCCTACGGCTCCGCTTTGAGCTACATTCCAGAGGTTCCCTGGAACAACTCCTGCGCGAACTCCATCCTGTCAGAGTTTTCTCTGTTTACCGGCGACACACCGCTCCAGGTCTGCAGCCTGCCTACCGTCGCCAGCTACGGTCTGCTGGAGGTAGTTGGCGGCGGCGGCGGCGCCAGCTCCTGTACCGTCTCCGATGGCATCAATCTCGCAAGCTGCACTGGCGGCTATGCCAAGCCCGCCTGGCAGAGCGTCTCCGGCGTGCCCGCCGACGGCGTTCGCGACGTGCCGGATATCTCGCTCTTCGCCTCCAACGGCTTCTTCGGTGCCTTCAGCGTCGTCTGCGAGCAGGACGTCGACTCCGACGGTAAGAGCTGCAACCTGAACTCGCCCTACTATGACTTCGTCGGCGTCGGCGGCACGTCGGTCGCGTCGCCGTCCTTCGCCGGCGTGATGGCGCTGGTCAACCAGAAGACCGGCGCGCGCCAGGGCAACGCCAACTACGTCCTCTACAACCTCTTCAACCAGCAGGTGGAAGCGGGAACCTCCTGCGCGGCGACCGGACCCGGCACCGGCTGCCTCTTCCATGACATCACCTTCGGCTCCAACGCGGAGCCGTGTCTCACCGGTACTCCCAACTGCATGGCGCCGACGTACGGCATCGGCGTCCTAAGCGGCGGGCTCGCCGGCACGGGCTATGACACCGCCTCCGGCCTGGGCAGCGTGGACGTCGCCAATCTTGTCAACGGCTGGTCCAACGCGGCCCTCCACTCCACTGCGACCGCGCTCACCCTGTCGCCGGCGAGCATCACTCACGGCAGCACAGTCACCGCGACTGTCGGTGTCACCTCCAGCGCAGGAACGCCGACCGGCAACGTCTCCCTCAACGGCCTTGCGCCCAACGGATCGGTCCTCGCTGGAGCGCTCAACAGCGCGGCGGGCTTCTCTGCGCCGGTCAAAGACTTTCCCGGCGGCACCTACAACGTCACCGCGCACTACGCCGGCAGTGCCGCCTTCGCGCAGAGCGACTCGCAGCCGGTCACGCTCATCGTGAACCCCGAACCCAGCACCATCACCGTCGCCCCATTGCTCTACAACTTTGCCAACGGCAAGGTAACGACGCCCTCCACACCGTATACCTATGGCTCACCGAACTTCCTTCGCCTGGGCGTCACTGGCACATCCGGGCAAGGGACGGCGACCGGTAATCTGCTGATTACCGACAACGGCCAGCCCTTCGATGGCGGCGTCCTCCCGCTCACCTCCGCCGGCACCGTCGAAGACTTCTCGCCGTCGCTCACACCCGGAGTACACAACCTCAGCATCAGTTATCCCGGCGATGCCAGCTTCAACGCCAGTCAGTCCAATACAACGCTCAACATCGCCCAGGCCAGGACTACGGCCTCGCTGCAAATCACCAGCTTCACGACCACAAGCGGCAGCTACGTGACGATCCCCGTTCAGGTGATGAGCACATCCTTCGGCTACTACGATCCGACCGGGACCGTCAGTATCCTCTCCGGAGCAACCGTTCTCGGCACAGCTCCACTGCAACCGTCCTACTCCGCCTCAGGTTATGATGCCGGATCGGCGACGGTCTATATCCCCGGCTCGGCCCTTCCCCTCGGCTCCACGACAGTCACGGCGGTCTACAGCGGAGACGCGAACTACGCCGGATCAACCGCTCCCGGCACCGGCACCATCTCCATCACCGGTTCCACCACGGCTCCGAGTTCCATACAGTTGCAGGTAACGCCCACTATAGACACAGGGGACGAAATCCTTTCGTTTGTGGCGACCGTAAAACCTGCATCCCCGGTCCCGACCGGCTCAGTCATCTTCCTGGTCGACGGACAGTATGCAGTGCAGAATTACCTGACCAACGGCACGTTGACTGAGCTGAATGTCGTCTACGTCTTTCTCGGCCAGCACACAGTGACGGCTATCTACAGCGGCGACCTCAACTACAGCTCCTCCATCACCACGCAGACCTTTACTTTCTCCTCCAGCGCAACGACTGCGAGCAGCGCATCCGTCTCGCTCAGCTTGTCGTCAGTCACCGTCGGACAGACCGTCACCGCCACTGCGATCGTGCTACCCACCGCCGCCACCGGCACCGCGCAGCTTGTAGTGGACGGCAACACCTTCGGCCTGCCTGCAATGCTGAGCGGGGGCGCCGCATCGCTGCCGCTCACCACGGCAACGCTCCAGCCCGGCGCACACACCGTCGCCGTCGCCTACTCGGGCGACAGCACCTACCAGCCCAGTGTCTCCGCGACGACGCCGCTTACGCTCACCGCAGCAGCGCAGGGTAGCTTCCTGCTTGCGCTCAACTCCTCAGCAGTGACCGTCACCCGCGGCACGACCTCCACGCCCAACACCATCACTCTCACCCCCACTGGAAGCTTCAACAGTACAGTCAGCTTCAGTTGCTCCGGCCTGCCCAGTGGAGCGAGCTGCAACTTCTCGCCGCCCGGTGTCGCCCTCAGCGGAGCGTCGGGGTCCACCTCGCTCATCTTCACCGCAACGGCTCCCACCGTCTCTGGCGGAGCATCGCAGCCGTCGCAGCTCTTCCCGCGCGGAGTGCCCGTACTCTTCGCTCTGCTTGGGGTCTGCCTCATCCGCCGCCGCCGCATGACCCGCTTGCTGTTGCTGCCGATGCTCCTGATCGGCCTCAGCCTGCTCACCGCCTGTGGCAGCAAGAGCACCTCTGGCGGCGGCCAGAGCTTCGGCGGCACGCCCACCGGCACCTACACCATCGTGATTACCGCATCCAGCGCCCAGGCCACGCTCACATCCACCGTCACTCTGACGGTGCAGTGACGCGCGCTGGCACCTGCGGCGTAGTGTCTTTTTGTGCGGCTACCAGCCGCCGCTCCGGGTCGAGCGCCAGCTTCATCAACTCATCCTGCGCCGCGAACGGTGTTCCAGTCTTCGCCGCGCGCTCGTACAGTCCATCCGGGCGCAGAATGCGCGCCTTCACATTGTCGCGCAGGTACGCTCCCAGGATCTCGTCGCGCAGCCGCCGCTTCGCCGCCTCATCCACCACAGGAAACACCACCTCGCAGCGCTCGTACAGATTGCGCGGCATCCAGTCGGCGCTGCCGGCATAGATCTCCTCGTCGCCGCCGTTGGCGAACCAGAAGATGCGGCTGTGCTCCAGGAACCGCCCCACAATCGAGCGCACCCGGATTCGATCACTCAGCCCCGGAACTCCCGGCCGCAGCGCGCATATCCCGCGCACGATCAGGTCGATCTCCACCCCTGCCTGCGATGCCGCATACAGCGCCTCGATCACAGACGTGTCCAGCAGGCCATTCATCTTCGCGATGATCTGCGCCTTGCGTCCCTGCCGCGCATGTTCCGTTTCGCGCGCGATCAGCGCCAGGATTCCCTTCAGCAGGCTCACCGGAGCCATCAGCAGCGGCTTGTACGCCTCGCTACCCGCCTCCCAATCCGCGGTCAGATAGCGAAAGACCTTCAGCATCGCCTCGGTCAGCTCCGGCCGCGAGGTCAGCAGGCTGATGTCGGTATAAAACCGCGCGGTAACCGGGTTGTAATTGCCCGTGCCCAGGTGGGCGTAGCTGCGCACGGTGCCGTCGGAGTCACGGCGGACGATCAGCGCCAGCTTGCAGTGCGTCTTATACCCGAAGATGCCGTGGAAGACCTGCACGCCGGCGTCCTCCAGATCGCGCGCCCAGCGGATGTTCGACGCCTCATCAAACCGCGCCATCAGCTCCACCACCACGGTCACGTCCTTGGACTGCGCCGCCTCGCGCAGCGCGCCGAAGATCGGCGAGTCGTCGCTGGTGCGATACAGCGTCTGTTTAATGGACATCACGCCGGGGTCAGTCGCGCCCGCCTCGATAAAGTTCTCCACCGTGCTGTAGCTGTCAAACGGATGGTGCAGCAGAATGTCCCCGCGACGCAGCTCCGCGAAGATGTCCTTGGTCGCAACCAGCCGCAGTCTCGTCCCGTGGAACTCCTCGTACTTCAGTTTCGGCGACTTCACCTGGCTGTACAGTCCCATCAGCCGCGACAGGTTCACCGGCGCCTCCGTGCGGAAGACCTGCCATGGGTCCAGCTCGAACTTCTCGCGCAGCCGCTCGGCGATCTCCTCCGGCGCATCCGCGTCGATCTCCATGCGCACCACATCGCCCTTGCGCCGGTTGTGCAGCTCCTCGGCCACGGACTCCAGCAGCGTGCGGCTCTCTTCCTCCTGCATGTAGAGGTTGCTGTTGCGCGTCACCCGGAAGGTCGCCCGCCCCAGCACGCTGTAGCCGCGGAACATCGGCTCAATGTGCGCCTCAATCAGGTCGTCCAGCAGCAGGAATCCGCTCTCTCCGTCGCGTTCGGGCAGCGCAATCAGCCCGGGCAGCGTGCGCGGAATCGTCACCACCCCCAGCACCTTGCTGGTGTTGGCCGCGCCGCGCACCTTGCGCTTGTGGCGCAGCAGCAGCGCCAGGCACAGTGCCTTGTTCAGCACCCGAGGGAACGGATGCGCAGGGTCCAGCGTCACCGGCGTCAGCAGCGGGTCCACCTGCTCATGGAAGAACTTGCTCGCAAACGCGCGATCCCCATCGCGCAACTGGTTCCAGCTCACCATGCGAATCCCCGCCGCGCGCAACTGCGGCGCCAGCCGGGCGTTCCAGCATGCGGACTGATCCTTCGCAAACTGGTGCAGCCACTCGCGCAGACGCAACAGGCGCTCGTCCTGCGTCAGCCCGCCTTCGTCGGCGCGCTGCGGCAGCCCCAACCCCTCTTCCAGCCGCTGCAGCACGCCGGCCACGCGTATCTCGATGAACTCATCCAGGTTGCTCGCGGTAATGGCAAGGAACTTCACCCGCTCCAGCAGGGGATTGGTCGGGTCCTCGGCCTCCTCCAGCACGCGCCGGTTGAACAGCAGCCAGCTCTCGTCGCGGTCGATGAACCGCCCGCCCGGCGGCGACACCTTTTTGCCGCGACCGTTCGCGCTCGCACGTTTGCGCGATGCGCCGCGCGTCGCCGCAACCGCCGCGCCGGAGACGGCCTTCTTCGCTCGCGTTGTCTTTGCGGGGCGCTCTGTTGCAGGGTGCTCGCTCATGGCTGTCCCCAAAGACTAACCCAGCGACCATGAAAAAGCCGTCAAAGAAGTGTGATGTCTCGTCGCAGGCTCGAAGAACAGATAGCAGATATCCGCATCGTTTCTGTCTCCTGGTGCGTCCAAACGTGAGCAGTCTATAGGAGCTAGAAGATGAAAAAGCTTGGTTTCACGATTCTCACCCTCGCCGCCGCACTCACCGTCAGCCTTGCACAGGCTCAAACCGTCGGCTCAGATCTCAAGGGCGCCGGTCACGACACCGCCCACGCCAGCAAGACCGTGGCGCACAAGACCGCGCACGGCACAAAGACCGGCTATCACAAGACCGTCCATGGAACGAAGGTCGGCGCGGACAAGACCGTTGACGTCTCCAAGACCGTCGGCAAGGACACTGGGCATGGCACCGTCGTCGCCGCCGACAAGACAGCCGATGTCTCCAAGAAGGGCTACCACGGCACCGTCAACGGAACGAAGAAGCTCGGCCACAAGGTCTTCCACAAGTCCACGCCTGCCAGCGATCCGAAGTAAGGACATCCGAGGCGCCGGTTGCCCCACATCTCGGCATCCCGAGCCCGCTCGAAGGAGCGAGATGTGGGCGGGTGGCCCATTCATGCCGACTGTTTTATCGTCGGCATGAGTGGGGTACGACGGATGATCGTCGCGCTGAGCGCCTCCGAGCACACCGCCACCAGCGCAATCCAGTACAAATCCGCGCCCAGCAGGTGCAGCACCTGCATCCACGTCGGCGCGAGCAGCAGCACGTCAGCAGCACCCAGCACGAACTGCGCGGCAATCAACGCCAGCAGCCAGCGTGCCGCCCGCGAGCGCAGCGCGAGGCTCAGCCAGATCGCACATGCAAGCCCCACAATCGCCGCCGCCGGATGCAGCCAGCGCATACGCACCAGCAGCGGCGCGCCCGCAGCGAAGTCCTGCGCCAAACCGGCGCTCAGTGAAGGAGAAGGGAAGAGCGTATCGGCTAACGCAGCAACGGATCCGGTTGCGCCGACAACTACCGTCGCCGCCAGCGCCACCCACGCGATACCCCGCGCCGTCACGCCAGCGCGTAACGTGCTCTCGCGCTCGCCCAGCCACCACCACGTCAGCGTCAGCGCGGCCATCAGCAGCATGGTGTTCGTAAAGTGGACGCACTGCACCAGCACGCGCATGTCGCTGGCATTGTTCTCTACATAGCCGCCCTTCACCAGTACCGCGCCCAGCAGCGCCTCGGTCAGTAGCAGCACGCCCGACCACACGACGGCCTTGCGTGCGCGGTCGCCGCGTGGCCTAGCCAGAAAAGTCCACACAATCAGCACCGCAACGAGCGCCGTACACACTCCGCTCATCGAGCGGTGCGTAAACTCAATCACCGTTGCCAGCCGCGGATGATGCGGGAAGTAGTCGCCGTTGCACAGCGGCCAGTGGTTGCCGCAGCCCGCGCCTGACCCCGTCGCGCGCACCACCGCCCCCCACAGAATCACCAGCACTATGAACCCGAGCACGCACCCCGCGTAGCCACGCAGCCCCCGTCCCCCGCGCACCCAGCCCAGCAGCCTGCTCATAGAACGATTTTATCCGCAGGCTGGTTGTCAGATCACCGTTCTCAGTTTTCAGTGTGTGCGCTCATCACCAACAACTGAGAACTGACAACTGACAACTCCCCTCACCCCGCCAGCTCCTTCGCCCGCTCGCTCGCCCTCTTCACCGCCTGGATCAGCGTAATCCGCAACCCGCCCTCTTCCAGCGCATGTATGCCGTCCACCGTGCAGCCGGCAGGAGTCGTCACCTCGTCCTTCAGCAGCGCCGGGTGCGAACCCGTCTCGAGCACCATCTTCGCCGCGCCGTAGGTGGTCTGCGCGGCCAGCAGCGTGGCAATGTCGCGCGGCAGACCTACGTTCACGCCCGCCTCCGCCAACGCCTCCAGGATGATGTAGATAAACGCAGGCCCCGAGCCCGACAGCCCCGTCACCGCGTCCATGTGCTTCTCGTCGACGATCACCGTGCGCCCCACCGTCGCAAAGATCTTCTGCGCCACCGCCAGTTGTTCAGCCGTTGCAAAGCTCCCGCGGCACAGCGCCGTGATGCCCTCGCCCAGCTTCGCCGGAGTATTCGGCATCGCGCGCACCACGCTGACCTTGCCGCCCGCCGCCTTCTCAATCGCGCCGGTCTTCACCGACGCCGCAAACGAAATCAGCAGCACACCCGGCTTCAGCGACTTCGCAATCCCGCGCACCACGTCGCCCATCTGCTGCGGCTTCACGCCCAGCAGGATGACGTCCGCTCCCGCCGCGGCCTTCTTGTTGTGCGTGGTCACGCTGATGCCGAGTTGCTTCGCCAGCTGCCGCGCGCGCGCTTCATGCGCCACCGTCGCCACCAGGTCTTCCGGCGCAAACAATCCGCTGCGCAAAAACGCCTGCAACAGGATGCCGCCCATCTTGCCCGCGCCCAGCACCGCCACGCGCACGCCGGTGGTGGAACCAGCGTCCTGCTTCTTCTTCGCCTGCTTCTTCTTGCCCTGCTTGCTTGCGCCGTTCGAACTCATCCAGCAAGGCTACCAAAAAGTCTCCATTCAGCGACGGAGAGACATTCGTGCCAGCCCAACAACTCAGAACTCAGAACTAAGAACTGAGAACTAACAACTTCCTCACCCCGCCAACTTCCAGTCCCAGTCGCCACCCTTGCTCTCCAGCATCCGATACAGCGTCGACCGGCTGATGCCCAGCACCTCGGCCGCCCGCAGCTTGTTGCCGTTGCAGCCGATCAGCACCGAGCGAATGTGCTCCTGCACCACCTGCTCCAGCTTCACCAGCCGCGGCCCCGTCGGCGCAGCGGGCTGCATCGCGGCCATGGCCTCCAGCGCCTCGGCCAGGTCGCCGGCCTGCAGCGGGACGTCCGCACTGCGCTCCACCAGCAGCCGCATCGCCGCGCGCATCTGGGCCAGATTACCGGGCCAGTCAAAGCGCGCAGCCTCCTCCAGGAATCCGCTGCTCAGCTCCGCCGTTCGCCCGCCCGACTCCTCTGCCATGCGCTGCGCCATATAGTTCATCAGATGCGGAATGTCCTCGGCCCGCTCGCGCAGCCTGGGCACAGCCACCCGCAGAGCCTCCAGCACCCCCGCCAGCTCCGCGGAGAAGCCCCCCGCACTCACCAGCGGACGCAACCCGCTGCCCGCAAATGCCACCACCCGCAGCTGCCCGCGCCCAATCCCACCCTGTGCCTGATAGTGCTGCCAGGCTTGGGCCCCCTGCAGTTGTGCCAGCAGCCCGGCCTGCGCCGTCCGCGACATCCGAACCGCCTCCGGCAGATACACCATACCCTCCGCCGGACCCTGCGCCGGTCCGGTAAATCGCCGCTCCGCCTCCGCCGCACCCAGCACCACCAGCGGCTGCCGCGCCGCCGGAGACAGCCCATGCAGCGAACGCGCCACCTGCTCATCGCCGCAGGCCGGCTCGCCGGTCAGTACGGCGGTGCGAAAGTGCGGCGCCACCCGCCGAATCTGCGACCGCAACTGCGTCGCTGCCACGCTGCTGCCAGCCAGCAGCGGCCAGGTTGCGCTCACATCGCCCACCACTGCGGCGGGGCGGGGGACACGGTTCGTCGAAAAGGGAAGCACCTGCGGATTCGTCGCCATACACAGGCTTCATCGGCGGATTCCCGAACACAATGAGCCGCGACGGCTGCCCCCAAAGGGGCGTGTGGCTGACCCCTGCCCACTAACAGGAATGGCTGGCCATCACGGCCAGCCATCTACCCTGTAACCTCAGTTTTTACAGTGATTTATGCCACAGACTTCGCGCAATAGGTGTCAAATGCCCGCGCCAGTTCCTGCGCGATCGCCGGCGCCGTGGAGCTCTCAATCGCCGACCGCTGCATCAGATACACCAACTGCCCGTCGCGCAGAATCGCAATCGCCGGCGAGGTCGGAGGATGCCCCTGGAAGTAGCCGCGCGCCTTCTCGGTGGCCTCACGGTCCTGCCCGGCAAAGACCGTAATCGCGTGGTCCGGCTTGGTCGCATTCTGCAGCGCCAGGCGCACGCCCGGCCGCATCTTGCCCGCCGCGCATCCGCAGATCGAGTTCACCACCAGCATCGTCGTCCCCGGAACGGCCAGCGCCGCGTCCACGTCCGCCGCTGTCCGCGCCTCGGCCACGCCGGCCTTGGTCAACTCTTCGCGCATCGGAATCACCATTAACTCTGGATACATCGGTCAAGCCTCCTGAAAAATCTGTTCGTCTCTATCATTGTACTTCCTCCCACAGATGCGGGTGCCCCAGGTCTCGATTCTGAGACCTGGGATGCGAATGTCTCTAGTGGCCCTGTTGTACCCTCAACATCGTGCCTGCTCTCGCTATCCGCGAATCCGTCCCGCTCGCCCCGTACACCACCTTCGGCATCGGCGGCCCGGCACGCTACTTCGCCGAAGCCGCCACCGAGGACGACGTCGCCGCCGCCGTCGCCTGGTCCCGTGAGCGCGGCCTGCCGCTGTTTGTCCTCGGCGGCGGCAGCAACCTGCTCGTACGCGACAGTGGCTTTCCGGGCCTCGTCCTGCACATCGCGCTGCGCGGCATCCAGCACGACGGCGATGGCCGCTTCGACGTCGCCGCCGGCGAAGACTGGAACGCCTTCGTCGACCACGCCCTCGCGCTCGACATGGCAGGCATCGAGTGCCTCACCGGGATCCCCGGACAGGTCGGCGGCACGCCCGTCCAGAACGTCGGCGCCTACGGGCAGGAGGTCGCACAGACCATCGAATCCGTCCGCGCCTTCGACCGCGAGACCGGCGCCTTCACCGAGCTCTCCCGCGCCCACTGCCGCTTCCGCTACCGCGAAAGCCTCTTCAATACCGATGAACCCAACCGCTACATCGTCACCCGCGTCCGCTTCCACCTGCATCCCGGCGGTCTTCCCAGCCTCCGCTACGGCGACCTGCAGCGAGCCTTCGCCAACCGCCCCAACCCATCCCTCGCCGCCGTCGCCGCCGCCGTCCGCGAGCTCCGCCTCCGCAAAGGCATGCTGCTGATCCCTGGCGACCCCGACTGCCGCAGCGCCGGCTCCTTCTTCAAGAACCCCATCGTCACCGCGGAGGATGTCGCGCGCATCGCCGCCGCCGCCGGGGTTGGCCCTACGGAGGTCCCCCAGTGGCCCGCCGCCGACAGCCGCATCAAGCTGCCCGCCGCCTGGCTGCTGGAGCGCGCCGGCTTCAACAAGGGCTACACGGACGGCGCTGCGGGCCTCTCCTCGCGCCACACCCTCGCCCTCATCAACCGGGACCACGCCACCTGCGCCGACATCGAG
>Ga0302157_10003134_pt1 | contig 18869 bp, 15 predicted proteins | sample I_Bog_N3_3_FD_193502 | JGI IMG/M metagenome (GOLD analysis project Ga0302157, IMG submission 193502) | Peat permafrost microbial communities from Stordalen Mire near Abisko, Sweden - I_Bog_N3_3 | ecosystem: Environmental > Terrestrial > Soil > Wetlands > Peat | place: Sweden: Abisko, Stordalen...
TCAACACCATCACGCCGAAAGGCAATTTGCCGAGCTTCACGATGGCGACGCGGCCAACGCCCCTGCAGAAAAGGGCCTTCGAGCTGATGGGCGTGGCTGCTCCCTGACGTTGTACCCAGTACGCAGACGGTGCGATTCAATGCCCGCAGGTACTTATGGCTTCAAGAAAATTAACTTCGGGCTAGTAGCGGCGCGGCAGCGGGATGGGGAGCGGCAACGCCTGGGTGCCGCTCAGGGTGTCTGCGCCCTGGTCTTCCATCTTGATCCGTTGGGTGAACTGCCGCAGCACCTTGTTGGCGAGCGCGATGTCGCCGACGCGGTGCTTGAGGTCGCAGGTGCAGTTGAACACCAGGGAATCGAAGGTGATGTCGCCGGTGGGCAGGAAACCGCGGCGATCGTTGGCAGCGATCGCCTTGAGCAGGGTGCGCTGGCTGACCATGGGATCCTTGATGCCCTTGATCGCCCAGGCGAAGGGGTGGTTGCCAGTCACCACCTCGTAGACCAGGATCGCCCAGCTGTAGATGTCGCCGCGCATGTCCACCAGGGTCTCGCGCTCGCCGGTCAGGGCGTAGAACGCCTGCTCGGGACTGGAGTACTTCGGCGTCAGCAGCACTGCCTCCTTGCTCGACCGGCGTGAACGCCAGCGGGCGATGCCGAAGTCGGCGATCTTCCCCTGACCGGGGGCGAAGATCAGGATGTTCTGCGGCTTGATGTCGCGATGCGCCACCTGGTGGTCGTGCGCCTCCTTGATGCCGTCGGTGGCGCGTGCCACCGCCTCGAGGAGGCTGGCGCGATCGAAGCCTGGCAAATGGCGGCGCCCCTTGAACACCCGGTCGAGCGAACCGAAGCGCGCCCGCTCGGTGATCATGAAGGGCAGCAGGTGGACCGGGAAGAACTCCTTCAGTTCGCTCGGCAGGTCCTTGGGCATGTCGGCGTCGCCGTATTCGATGACCTGCAGGATCGACTTGGAGCGGCGCGAGAGGATCATGGTCTTCTCGCATTCGACCTTGAAGGCGCCGAAGGCGGCGATGGCGTCCTCGAGGTCCTCGACCGCCGGCACGAAGACTTTGACCGCGACCTCTTCGCCGTGGTAGAAACCGCCGTATACGACGGTCTCCTTGCTGGCCTTGGCGATCGGCTCGACGAGCTGGATCTGCTGGCTGAGGAAGACTTCCTTCAACGTCGCTTCGAAGGCGGCCTCGTGCATGTTGCGACGCCGCAGGACGTCGCTGGTGGCTGGACCCGCGGTAGTCGTCTCAAGATCCGTATTGCCGCTATCCATGAAGCTCCCAGTCTCCGTGCTGGCGGGCGATGGACAACCCCATGCCGGTGCACCACCAACGTACCAAGCTCATCCAAGACTACCTGCGCCTGCTGCTGGACCTTCCACCACTGTGCGATGCCAGTCCATAAGCGACTGACAGATCCTCGATTACCGGTCAGGGGACCGGCATAGGTCAGATACCTCCGACGGTGATCCGGCCGCCAGGATGCGTGCACAAGACCCGCCCGACAGATCAGGCTGAGGGTCGGACAGCGGGCACCAGCACCCAGGATCAGGTCGATATGGGGCGCTCCCTGGCCGCGATGCCAGAGCAGGGTGGCCCGAGAGCGCGTCACGACCCCGGGTGGCCATGACGCACCCGCAGCGCGGCGATACCGCCCCCGACTGGACCGTCCTGGGCCATCAGTCGGGTCCATTCGTCAACCGGAAGACTGCTCGACTCCTCCAGGAGCATCACCGGGATGCCCTGGTCGACCCTATAGGCCCGCCGCGTCGCGTGATCGGTCGACACCAGCCGGCCTTCGACGAATTTGAGCGGAACACGTGCCTCCGGACACACGAGAAGATCGAATAAGTCATTATCAAATGGAAGTTTAGATTGAATTTCAGGCATCGGTTCCTCCTCGTCGCGGTGCTGGGGATCGCTGGCCACGCCGTTTGCATAGGCGGGTCGGGGGCATTACCCTGCACCCTCCATGGGCCCAAGTGCACCTATCGGCCCGGTCGCTCCGCGCCAAGTTACGATCATCGGCCACCACAGTCAAATCGTGCCGACCGTGGGGTTCTTCGTCGGCGGTTCCATCCAGGTGCGCGTCTATACCAGCAAGGCCGACCTCGAGCACCAGCTCGCCCCCTATCCCGGTGTGCATGTGACGGTGGTCCCGGGCGGCTACCAGCAGCGCCCAGCGGATCTCCCCGAGCCCCCCTACTTCATCGCTGCCGAGACCGAGGAGGAATCGCTGCGCATCAAGGGATGGCTGCCCCCCACGGTGGCGATCTTCTGGCTCGGGAGCGAGCAGCGCCGACGCAGCCTGGCCAAGGGCTTCCTCAGCCTGATGCCCTCGCCGGCGGCGAACCGCAGGCAGGTGCTCAGGCGCTTCGCCGCCCTGAAGCGCGTCGACACGCTGATGGACCTGGCACGCGCTGCACGCCAGCCCTTCATTCTGATGTACAGCGACCCCGACCCCGATGCCATCGGCGCGGCGCTGGGTCTGGCATCGATATGGCGCCATGCCGGCGCGACAGCGCAGATCCGCTACACCGGCGAGGTCCAGCGCTATCAGAACAAATTGCTGATCAACTACCTGAAGTACGGCATCGAGCGGCTCAAGGAGGACGAACTGGAGTCCGCCGACCTGATCGCGGTGGTCGACGCCCAGCCGGGATTCTGGCGGGACAGGCCGCCGAACGCCCAGGTGGTCATCGATCACCACCCGCGCCGCGAGGACACCACCGCCGCCTTCCTCGATCTGCGCGAAGGATACGGCTCGACCTCGTCGATCCTGACCGAGTATCTGGTCGAGGCCGACCTGGCGATCAGCAGGCCGGTGGCCACCGCCCTGCTCTATGGGCTGACCAGCGATACCGACGATCTCAACCGCAATGCCGGGCCGGCCGACATCCGCGCCTTCGACGTCCTGCACCCGCTCGCCGACCACCACTTCCTCGCCCGCCTGGACAAATCGCAAGTGCCGATGTCGGTCCTCGACTACATCGCCTGGGGCATCAGCCATCGGGTGGTATTCCGCGACCTGATCCTGATCCATTTCGGCGAGGTCCCGACCCCGGACATCATGGTGCAGGTCGCCGATCTGGTGCTCCTGACCCACGGCATCAACTGGGCCGTCTGCGCCGGGGTGGTGGACGGCAAGCTGGTGGTGATCTTCCGCGGCGACGGCCACCACCAGAACGTGGGCAAGCGCGCGTCCCTCGCCTTCGCCAAGCTCGGGTCCGCCGGCGGGCACCGCACCATGGGCCGGGCGGAGATCCCGCTGCGCAAGGGCGAGGAGAGCGACGACTCGGTGGCGATCCTGGTCAACAACCTGTTCAAGCGCATGTCGCCGGCACGGCGGGCCAAGTTCATCAAGCTGCTCAAGGGCTATGTGCGCGGCGAAGGACCGGATAAGCACGAGGATTTCGAGGTCGGGCACACCGGCCGTTGATGCCCGGACCGCCCCGTGGCCTGGCGGCGCAGATGCACTGGATGCCTACCGGTCGCGGCCAGTCGATGCGGGTCCAGGATGGACGCTTACAAGCTCCCTGACCTCGCGTACATAGGCGGCGACGAACAGCGCGAGCTCCTCAGCCGTGGTCTGCGGGCCGATCGAGATGCGGATGACGCTGCGTGCAAGCTCGCGCTCCAGGCCGAGCGCGGCGATAACATGGCTGGGCTCGCCCCGACCGGCCATGCACGCCGCACCGGTCGAGACCTCGAAGCCGGCGAGATCCAGTCGCGCCACCAGGTGCTCGTTGACCACCCCGGGATGGGCCAGGCTCATGGTATTGGCCAGGCGCGCGGCCCCGGCGGCCAGCCAGCGTGCCTCGGGCAGCACGCGGTGCACGCCATCCCAGCACGCCTCGAGGAGCGCCCGCTGTCGGCCATCCTCGGCCTCGGCATGGGCCAGGCTCTCGGCGAGGGCGGCGGCGAGGGCGCAGACAGCTGCCGCATCCTCGCTGCCGCTGCGGCGATCCTGCTGCTGCCGTCCGCCGGCGATCAGCGCATCGACCGCCACCCCCGTGCGCGCATAGAGCAGCCCCACGCCCTTGGGGGCGCCGAACTTGTGTCCGGCAATGGAGGCGAAGTCGACATCCAAGCTGCGCAGATCGATGCGCTTCTTGCCCGCCCCCTGGCAGCAGTCGAGGAGGATGCGGGCGTGGGGGGCCTGCGCGCGCACCCGCGCTGACAGGATGGCAGCGTCCTGCAGCGTGCCCACTTCATTGTTGGCGAACTGGATGCAGACCAGGCGGGTCTGCGTGGTGAGCGCCCCGACCAGCTCATCCTGCAGCATCCGCCCCTCGGCATCGACGCCGATGCGGCGGACCCTCGCGGCGCGCTCGGCATTGCGCAGCACCGAGCTGTGCTCGATGGCCGAGGCCAGGATCTCGGCCGGAGCGGCAATGCCGGCCAGCGCCGCGTGGATGGCCAGCGCGTTGGCCTCGCTGCCGCCGCTGGTTACGATCAACTCCGCTGGGCGGCATCCCAGCAGTGCGGAGATGCGCGCCTTGGCCTGGTCGAGCTGATGGCGGGCCTGCTGGCCGGAAGCATGGATGGAGCTGGGATTGCCCCAGGCGCTGTCCTGGGCCGCGAGCCAGGCGGCACGGGCGCTCGCCAGGAGCGGGGCGGTGGCATTGAAGTCGAGATAGATGGCCATGCCAGGTTGTCTGCGCATGGCCAGCCGGCGGAATCGAAAAGCCGTCCCGTGCCCACCCCTCCCTGGCCATTGGCCTGGGTCGCTGGGCCCCTACCCTGCGTCATGCTCGGCCTGCTCCTCGTCGATCACGGCAGCCGCCAGGCCGATGCCAACGACCAGCTGCTCGACATGGCGGCCCGGGTGCAGCGTCTACGGCCGAACGATCTGGTGGCCAGCTGCCATATGGAGATCGCCCAGCCCGATATCGCCGGCGGCTTCGCCGGCCTGATCGCCCGCGGGGCGACCCATATCGTGGTCATGCCCTACCTGCTCGCCGCGGGCCGCCACCTCAGCCGCGATGTCCCGCGCCTGGTGGCCGAGGCCGCCGCCGCCCATCCCAGGGTCACCTATGCGATCGGCGCAGCCCTCGGCCCGCATGATCGGCTCGCCGAGCTGCTGATCGAGCGTTCCGGACTGTAGCAGGACGCCTCGCCCTTGCGGGGCGGGACCGTCCGCCACCATGCCAGCGATGCCTTCGCAACCCGCCGCACCTGCCCGCTCCCATGCCCAGCTGATCATCGAGTGGCTGGGCGGACGGCGCCTCGCCGAGGTCGAGAGCGCCCTGGAGCGCATGCCGGAGGACCATCCCCTGCACCGCGCCGCCGAGGCGCTCGTCGATGCCGCCGACAGCGATGACCCGGTGCTGCGCTCAGAGGGCCTCTCGGCGCTCTTCGCCGGCGTGGTCGAGCCGCTCAATGACGGCTTCACACCGGCGGGCCGGGCGCTGTACGCCCATCTGATGGCACGCATCGTCTGGCGCGTCGCCATGCGCGTCCCCGCGCTCCTGGCGGCGCTGGCCGAGGTCCAGGTCAGCACCCTCGCCGGCCTCGAGGCGCGCTACCGCCAAGCGCGCTCGCTCTCCGGCCAGCTGCCGGCCGGTCCGGTAAGCCGAGTCGTGGTGCTCAGCCGGGTGACGATCGGCGCCGACATCCTGCTCACCAGCCTTGCGCTCCAGCGCCTGCACCAGCGCTTTCCCCAGGCCGAGCTGGTGCTATTGGGCGACGGCAAGCTCAGCGGGCTCTTCAATGGCCTGCCGCAGGTGCGCGTCCGGCCCTTGTCGTATGCCCGCCGCGGACCGCTGCGCGAACGGCTCTCGAGCTGGCTATCGCTGCTCGACGCGCTGCATGCCGAAGCGGCCCAGCTGGTGCTCGCACCCGATTCGCGCCTGGATCAGCTCGGCGTGCTGCCGGTGTGCCATGATCAGGACCGCTACCTGCTATGGGAGAATCTGCAGCCCGAGAACCAGCCGGCGCTCAGCCTCAGCGTGCTATTCGACCGCTGGCTGTGCGCACGGCTCGGCTGCCCGCCAGATCCTGCTGCGCTGCCGGCGCTCGGCTTCGATGAGCGCACCCGCGCCCTGCACGAGCGCCTGGCGGCGGCTTTGGGTCCACGGCCGCTGGTAGCGGTCAAGCTCGATCATGGCGGCAATCCCGCCAAGGCGCTGCCGCGCGCCGCCGAAGTGGCCCTCTTGGCGCGCCTGCGTGCACGCGGCTGGCGCGTGCTGCTGGACCGCGGCTTCGGAGCCGAGGAATTGGCCAACAGCGACAGCCTGCTGCAGGCGCTCGGCTGGCGAGCCATCGACCTCGATGAGAGCGGTGCCGGCCTGGGCCTGGGCACCGATCAGATCATTGCCGGGTCGCTGCAGGATGCCGAGGTGGTGCGCTTCCATGGTTCCATCGCCGGCTGGGCCGCCGGCTGCGCCTGCTCCAGCCTGGCGGTCAGCTACGACAGCGTCGGCCACCATCTCGCCGCCGCCCTCGGCATCCCGGTGGTGGTGGCCTTCACAGGCCACATCGACGCCGACTTCCCCATCGCCTGGCAGCCGCGCGGGCGCGCCAGCGTCACGCTCATCACCATCGCCACCGCAGAGAAGCACCTGCCGCAGTCGTGGCGGGCGCTGATGGATGCTCTGCCCGCACCCGCTACGCCACCCGGCAGCTGAGCTCGCGTCAGCCCAGGCGCGTGATCAGGTCGCTGGCGCACCAGCAGATGAGGTCCTCGTGGCGCGGCTCGGTGAGCCGGTGGTCGCCATCGATGAGATGGAACTCGATGTGCCCCTCCTGCTCGGCATAGCGCCGGCTCCAGCGCCAATCGACGGTCTCATCACGTCGCCCGTGGACGATCACCACCGGGATCTCCGGCGGCAGCGGCACCGACGGCAGAGCCAGGCAGCTCTCGAGGAAGCCGACCGACAGCGGCAGCTCGCGCTCTGCGGCATGGTGGTAGAACAGGCGCTCGCCGGTGGCCCGCCAGTCGGCGATGCCCTGCTCTCCGAGGATCTCGCTCCAGCGCTCAGGGAAGCCGAAGGCTGGGGCGATGAGCAGCAACCCGGCGGTACGCGGCATGCGCCCCAGGACTGCGAGCTGGGCGGCGGCGAAGCCGCCGAGGCTCGATCCGATGACCAGCACCGGTTCGCCGTCGGCGGGCAGGGCAGCGATGTGCGCGCTGGTGCGCTCGAAGATCCGATCCATGGTCAGGGAACGGAAATCGCCGGCTTCCAGATCCGGAATGGCGTAGGAGCTCACTGTCGCCGCCAGCCGCTTGCCGATCGCCGTCCCCTTGGCGGTCTTGGGGCCCGAGCCGAAGCCATGCAGGTAGACCACATGCATGCGTTCAGCGTCCGGACCGGCTCGGCTGCTCGTCGGCCGCTGCACGTTCCATCGCCGCCGCGGTGATGGAGTAGTGACTGGCGCTCCAGCGCACCGCGCCCTCCTTGAGCAGAAACAGCTGCGGGCTCTGGTGCACGCGTTGCAGGCGAGCCGCCAGCCAGGTGGAGAGCGGGCGCTGGGTCTGCACCACGATGATGCCCGCACGGGCGTCGTGATGGCCGGCGAGGTAGGCCTCGACCTCCTCCAGGGCGACCTGGCTGATGCCGCAGGTATCCGAGTGCTTCAGCAGCCATGCTGGGGTCGCAGAGGCTATCAGCGCCTCGGCCTCGGCCTGGGTGGTCAGGGGTTGCAGCATGCGGGTCCTCAGCAGCCGCCAGTCTTGCGCACCGGGCCGCCATCGCAACGCATGCGGTCAGCACCCCCGACGCGGCCGCTCGCACTAGGCGGCATTTAGCGCTTGGCATCCGACGGTTTGGCGTCCTCGGCGCGTGCGAGGCGGAACTTCACCGCGCCATTGATGCCGCTGGCGCGCAGTGATGGACCCAGGGTCAGATCGGCGTCGAGGGGCAGGAAGTAGCCGTCCACGCGGCTGATGCCCTGGGGCGACAGCAGGGCGGTGAAGGTCACCGCGCATTGGCCATGGAGATGGCCATCGGGCACCGGGATCAGGGCGCTGGAGGTCAGCCAGGCGAGATCGGCATGATCGACCACGCCGGTGATGGTGCCGGCCAGATCAGTGGTTGAGAAGCTGCCATGCAGGCCGGCCGAGTAGCCGTCCGCCAGCGGCTCCCCATGCTCATCGGTGGCGCGCACCAGGACATCCTCGGCCTCGATGTTCCCCGCCTTGACCGCGAAGGTGGCATTGAAGATCGGGCGGTGCCGGGCCAGATCGAGCCACGAGCCGGGGATGAGCACCGAACCGCTGGCCAGCTGGCCGAGCAGGTGGGCCCTGACGCCCTCGGCCTTCAGGGTGAAGTCGCCATGGATGGTGGCATCGAGCTGCTTGATGCGGTCCGGCAGCACCAGGGCGGCGAGGCGCGCGGTCTCCAGGTGGCCGACCACCGCATCGCCATCGAGCCGCACCTGGGCGGTGAAGGCTATGGCGCCGCGAAGATCCGGCAGGTTGGATGGGCCCTTGAGGCGCACCATCAGCGCCTCGGCGGCGGTGAGATCGACCTGGATTGTGCCGGCGGTCGCGCCGCCGACATAGCGCATCCTGCCCATCGATGGCAGCACCACTTCGGCATCATAGCCGCCGCCCGGCGCGGGCTTGGCGGTGATCTTGCCATCGACCGTGCCCAGTCCCCAGCCGCGCCAGAGCACGCGCGTCTGCTCGACCTCGGCATAGAAGTCCTCCAGGCGCCCATGGTCGAGGACCACGTGCAGCTTGAGGGCACGGCCGGCGGCGAGGGTGACATCCTCGGGCAGGAACTTCTGCAGCAGAGACAGTGGCACGTTGGCGCCTTCGATGACGAACAGCAGTCCGGGCGACCACGCGAGGACGGCCTTGCCGGTGCCTGTGAGCTCCAGGCTCAACCGCCAGCCCTCCGGGATCGATTGCGCCCGCAGCTTGGCCTGGGGCAGGACGCTGAGCACGTCATCGGTGGGCACCTGCTTGGGGATCGGCACCTTGGGCCCGGGGTGCCAGTGCACCGCTGAGACCTCGAGCAGATGGCTGTCGAGCCCGAGCTCGAGGCCGCCCTCCAGCTCGCCCGCGGCCGCGTCCTTGACCGTCAGCTTGTCGAGCACCAGGGTCTGGCGGTTGAGGCGCATGGCCGCCTGGCCCTGGCCACCCTTCCAGGTCGCATGCAGGTCGCCGGTGAAGTGCTCCCAGTCGTCCTGGGCAATCACCGTGGAGCCTGCGCCGTCGACGCGCTCAGGCAGCCATGGCACGGTCTCGTCCGGCATGGCGGGCAGCAGCTTGAGCTCCGCCAGGCGGTCGTACCACTGCTTGACAACGATCTGTCCCTGCTTTTCGCCGGGCTTGAGGCCGAGGCGGTAGTGCAGATCGCCGGCCTTGCCCTCGGTCGACATGGTGAACCATAGCTTCTCGCCCGGCGTGCCTGCGAGCGCTGTACCGTCGACCGTCACCACCGGCCCCACGGCATCGATCGCCGCGTTGGCCTGGACGAGGAATGGCTTGCCATCCACCGCCACATCGGAATCCTCTGCGATGATGCGCAGCAGACTCGGTGGATCCGGGTTCTTGTGCGCGACCTCGGCCCGGATCAGGTCGTGCACGTAGGTGAGGTTGTCCGCGGTCAGCGATACGTGGATGCCCTCGGCACGCACGATGTCGACATCGCCTCGCCACAGCTCCCCTGAGATGACCAGGCGGTTGACCGTGACCACCGGCGCTGCGCCGGTGAAGGCCGATAGCGAGATGCCGCTGAGCACCACCTCACGCACGCCATGCACCTCGGTCTTCGCCACATGCAGGACGCCCGGCAGAGGTCGGATGGAGAAGCCGTCCTCGATCAGCCTGCCCAGCTGGTTGGTATTCAGGGCCCACCACACTCCGCCTGCCCCACCTCCTGCGAGCAGTAGCAGCACCACGAGCACGATCAGCCAGCGGCGACCGCGGGTCATGACGAGCCTTGATGGACGCAGCTCCGCCATGCCTGCATGGCAGAGAGTGTCCAGCCGACCGGGCGTGGGCAAGCGCAGGTCGTGGTCTGACAGAGGTACTCAGGTCCTGTGCAGATGGTGCGTACTCCCGCCGCATCTCCGATGCTGGCGCCGGCCGGGCCCGCCCAGCAGCGGGATGCGGCGTCTGCCGCGCCCAGCGGCGCAATGGGCGTCGTCGACTTGCGGCATCAGGGTCCGCGCTTAGGGTTCGCTGGCGCTCTTTGGCGCACCAGGAGCCGACCATGGCCAGCGCTTTCACCTCTCCCCTCACCCTGCTGGCCGCCGCATGCGCGATCGTGATCGGCTGTTCATCGCGGGCCGACGTCGCCGAGGGGGGCAGCGGCCATGCGCAATTCGTCTACGTCTCCGGCTACAGCCCCACCATCAGCTGCTTCACCCTGGATGCCGCAGCCGGGACCCTGACCCCGCTGAGCACCTCGCCGGGCGGGAAGAATCCCTCGTTCCTGGCTTGGAGCCCCAACCACCGCTTCGTCTACGCCCTGAATGAGAGCGACCCCACCGGCCGCATCCTTTCCTTCTCGGTCAATCCCGAGACCGGCGCCCTGACGAAGCTCAATGATGAGACTGCCGGCGGCAAGGGCACCTGCCACCTCTCCGTGCATCCGAGCGGCAAATGGCTCGCTACCGCCAATTATGGCAGCGGGCATGTCGCCATCCTGCCGATCAAGGACGATGGCAGCCTGGGCGCGCCGGTCGACGTCGAACTGCCCGGCAAGAACGCCCATGAGGCGCTGTGGGATGACTCCGGCGCCTACCTGTTCGTACCCTGCCTCGGCTCCGATTGGATCGCCCAATACCGCTTCGATGCCAAAACCGGGATGCTCACCCCCAATCAGCCTGCAAGCGTCTCGACCGACAAGGGCGCTGGTCCGCGTCATCTCGCCTTCAATCCGAAGCGTACCTTCGCCTATGGCATCAATGAGCTGAACGGCAGCCTCACCACCTACACCTATGACGCCGCCAGGGGCACCCTCGCACCCATCGATGTAGTCACCACCCTGCCGGCCGAATTCAAGGCCTCCGGCAAGCGCAACAATACCGCCGAAATCGCCGTCGTCGGTTCCGGCAAGTTCCTCTATGCCTCCAACCGCGGGCACGACAGCCTGGTGATCTACCGTCTCGACCCCGTCAGCGGCAAGCCGACCTTCATCGCCTATGAGAATGGCGGTGGGGACGTGAAGGAACCCCGGCACTTCTCCATCGATCCCAGCCAGAGCCTGGTCCTGGTGGCCAGCCAGCGCGCCGATCATGTGACTCTCTACCGCATAGATCAGGAGCAGGGCACGCTGACCAAGGTGTCGACGGTCACGGTCCCGCCGGGTCCGTCCTTCGTCGCCACCATGTCAGCGCCCTAGTCGCAGCTCAGCACCCGCCCGAGGCGTGACCGCAAATCTCAGCTGCTGTCGGGTCTCTGTGGTACGCGCGATGCCGCTCTCGATGCTCCCGTGGGTGTTAGGCAAGGTCACCCCGTCGTAGCCCATTGATAACAACCCCTAGACATCGAGCCTATCCATCAATTATATCCCAAGTGTTTATAGCGCATCTGGTTGGGCATTGGTGGACAATATAGGATTCAATCAAGTCTAGTATTCATGATGTAGCTCGCCGATCCCCTGCCACATCTCTCCCCTTGTGTAATGATAGCATCCAAGAAATGGGGTGCAGTCGCCACCCATGGTCGTCAAAATGGTTATAATTCCCGGCGCCCACTGGCATACCATCTTCGTAACTATATATACTACGTACGGTTATGGAATATTGCGTCAGGAGCGACGCTCTAACGCCTGCTAATAATATAGATAGACTTACCCAGGGCGGGTCTTTAGATGCAAGTCATTGGAAAGGCATGTCTTGCAGCACATCCCTATGAAACGACAAACCCAAGTGCTTTGGGCACCAGGGTTTGCAGTTGTGGTGGGCAGTGAGGGATTTGAACCCCCGACCCCTCGCGTGTGAAGCGAATGCTCTAGCCACTGAGCTAACCGCCCTCAACCAGCATGACCGCCTCCTACGGAGGCATCCCTTGCGGGGTGGAACTTATCCGGCCACGGGAGTGCGGAGCATGTCAATTTCTGTAATTGGCGCAAGACCCCCTGTAGTTTGGGGGAGAGCCCTTTTCTCACGGCAATGTCCTGCGCCCCCTAAGGGGGGTCGGTCACAGGCGAAACCGGCGAAATTGGTCATTTTATGTGTTTTCGTAGGGTACCGGCGCGGTTATAGCGTGGTACCCACTAGCCCGAAGTTAATTTTCTTGAAGCCATAAGTACCTGCGGGCATTGAATCGCACCGTCTGCGTACTGGGTACAACGTCAGGGAGCAGCCACGCCCATCAGCTCGAAGGCCCTTTTCTGCAGGGGCGTTGGCCGCGTCACCATCGTGAAGCTCGGCAAATTGCCTTTCGGCGTGATGGTGTTGAGCGAAATAGTCGCCAAGTCTCCAATGAGGGATTGGAAGCTGTGCACCGGCATGCCGTCCTGCGTCACCTTGCTGGCGATCTTATGATGGGCCGAATCAGAGCGCACTGCCGGGGACACGATGTCGGCGCGCGCCATCGCCGCCGCATCTCGATCATCATCCTGGAAGATGATGGGCGCGAGCCATTGGCGCATGTGATATTCGACGTAGTAGGCGAGCATGCACAGGAAGACATGTGACCGGACCCGCTTCTCAAGGCGGTGATGGATCGGCCTCACTTTCAAATCGACGCCTTTGAGCGTGCGGAATGCTCGTTCGACCGTGGCTAGGTCCTTGTATGCGGCGACGGCCTCGTCGGCACTCAGCTGCTGTGCCGGAACACTGGTCCTGATCACATAGAATCCATCGAGTTGCGCCTCCTTCTCAATGGACAATTCATCGCGCGTCCACGAGAAGGAGTCGTCCTCGATGCTCAGCGTGAAATGTTTACCCATCTTGTGCCGTCCAAGCGCTTTCTCGACGGCACGGGCAATCTCCACGTTCCCGCGTAATGGCTGCATCTCGCGCTTCACCCGCTCCTCGACCTCTTCAAGCCGCGCCTGCGTGACTGCCAGAAGTTCGAGTCGCTTGCGCGTCCGCTCCTGGGCCAGCAGTGGATTGCGACAGACGATGAGCCGCTCGTCGGGAAAGTCGGGGGAGAAGATCTCAGCCATGTTCAGCTTGTCGAAAACGCCGAGCTGGATCGCGCCCTGGTCGCGCAACTTCTTGATGTCGCTGTTGCGAAGAGCGGTGATCCACTCCATGTCCTCAACGTTCTGGAGATCGTCGCGGATGAGGGCGCTGGTGATCATTCCCCGATCGCCAACCATGATGACATTGGTGAGACCGAATTTCGCCCGCACCTTCGCCACTTGCGCCGTGAATGACGTCGGGTCGCTGGTATTTCCCGGGAATACCTCCACTGAGACCGGGCAGCCCTCTCGTGTGCACAACAAACCGACCACTACCTGGAGCAATCCCGACTTTCCATCACGGGAATGGCCAAATTTCGCGAGCGGGCAGGAGTGACCCTCGAAATAGGTGGAGGTCAGATCGTAGAGTAGCAGCGAGCCATCGCGCAGATGCTGTTCGACAAGTCGCTTCTCGACGGCGTCCTGCCTGTCGAGGGCTGCATCCATCGCTTCGTAGAGATCGTCGGATGTCGTCGTCAGCGGCAATCCCAAGACCTGGGCCAACGACCAATGGGCGCTCGCATCGGACATTGCCCGGGCCATCGCCAATTTCGATTGGGGCTCCAGTATCCTGGCGGCGATGAGGGCGAGCACGCGCTTGCAGACATCCGGTTCGAGTCCGAGCAGTTCAGTGATGTGCAGTCGCGTCATTGCTCCCAGGGTGGCGACGACATGGCCGTGGGGGAGTGAGCGGGGAATGCTGAAACCATCGAAATCGCCGCGGCGAACGACATCAACCGGACCGTCAGATTTAAGTACGGCGCGCAGTGCGTCGACTTTATCCATTGGCCAATCGGATAGATTCGCAACGGTGCGCTTGGTGATTTTCCCACCGGCGCGGGACGATTCGCGCAGGAGAACTGCGGGAGGCGAATTGCGGTTGGGAACCACATCAATGTACATGGGCGTAGTATTCTACGCACTACACGAAATCAAGAGCATTTATCCGCATTTACATGGGTACATATTAACCCACGAATTGAGTGCCTTCAGTGGGTTACGGCTTTTCCTGGAGTAACTTCGGACTAGCGCTGGGCGTGCGCGGTGCGGGGATACCGGCTCATTGCCGTTCCCAGGCGAAGGCCCGGGTCAGCGCCACAGAGGGCAGTCTGAGCGCCAGCATGACCAGTCGATCGAAGCCCACCGCGACCCCGGCGCAGTCAGGCAGCCCGGCGCGCATCGCTTCTGCGAAGCGCTGATCATGGAGCTCGCCGCCACTACGGCTGCGCAGCTCCGCCTCCAGGCGCGACGCGAGCTCTGCCGCATCGGTGAGCTCATGGTAGCCGTTCGCCAATTCGATGCCATCGCGATAGACCTCGAAGCGGGCGGCCACCTGCAGCCCGTCTTCGCCGGTGCGCAGCCGCGCCTGCGCAGAGGCCTCGGCGGGATAGTCGACCAGCGCCGTCCAGCGTCCGATTCCCAGATGCGGCTCGACGCGGGCTACCTGCACCAGGTCGAGGGCGGCACGGCGGTCGCCGGCGACAATCGCGGCATCATCGCCGATGACCCGGGCGAGCGTCTGGTCATCGACCGAGTGCGGATCGATGCCGGCATGGCGGCGGAAGGCTTCGCGCCAGCTGAGCACCTCGAGTTGAGCGGGAGCCCCGGTCAGAGAGGCGAACAGGGCGACGACCTCGTCGAGCAGGCGGGTGTCGTCCCAGCCGAGGCGGTACCACTCGAGCATGCGGAATTCCGGCGAATGCAGTCGCCCGAGCTCCTGGCTCCTGAAGGCTGGCGCGAGCGTCCAGACATCACCGCTGCCGGCGGCCAGCAGGCGCTTGAGCGGGTGCTCGGGGCTGGTGGGCAGGAAGCGTGGGCCACCGGGCAGTTCGAGGCGGAACGGCAGCACGCCGCTGTCGAGGTTGGCGCCCCCCTGCAGCACCGGGGTATCGACCTCGAGCACTCCGCGATCAGCGAAGAATCGGCGGGTGCGCTCGACCAGCTCGGCGCGCTGACGCAGCGCCTCGCGGGTGGCGCTCGGCCGCCACGCCTCTCCGTGAGGTCCAGGTGCCTCGCTCATCGCGGACCCCGGCATGCGCCTGGTGGGGCTACTTGAGCACCCGACCCGAATATTCGCGGGTCTGGGTGTTGACCGTGATCTTGTCGCCGATGGCGACGAAGATCGGCACCGGCACGGTCGCGCCGGTGCCCTTGAGCTTGGCCGGCTTCATCACCCGGCTCTGGGTATCTCCCTTGACCGCCGGCTCGGTGTAGTCGACCTCCATGGTCACGGTGTTGGGCAGGCGCAGCGAGATCGGCTCGCTGTTCCACAGGGTCACCCAGACATCCATGTTCTCGAGCAGGAAATCCTTGTCGTCGCCGACCGCCTTGGCCGGGATGGTCAGCTGCTCGAAGCTGGTCTTGTCCATGAAGACGTAGCCGCTGCCATCGAAATACATGTACTGCATCTCGGTGTCGGTCACGTCCGCGCCCTCGACCTTCTCGCCGCCACGCAGGGTCTTCTCCAGGGTGTAGCGGGTCAGCAGGTTCTGCACCCGCATCTTGTAGAACGCATTGCCCTTGCCGGGCTTGACGTAATTGACCTCGAGGACCAGCCACGGGGCGTTGTCGAAGATGAGCTTGGTGCCTTTGCTGACTTCGCCGATGTTGATCGCAGGCATGTTGGTCCTTTCCGAGGGGGGTCCTGTCCGCTACGACCGGAGCCATGATTCGACCCAGGCCGGCGCTCGCGGGCGACACCCTATCCGCATCCCTGGCCAGCGCCAGCAGGCTGGCGCTGGGGGGGATGCCGGCGGCGGAGCGACTCTGGACCCGCCTGCTGGCCGAAGCCGTGCGTGATCCCGGCGAACTGCTGCGTCTGCTCGAGCTGCCGGCGGATCTGCTCGCGCCAGCCCAATCATCCAGCCGCCTCTTCCCTCTGCTGGTGCCACGCGGCTTCATCGCCCTGATGCGGAAGGGTGATCCCGCCGATCCGCTCCTGCGTCAGGTGCTACCGCTCGCCGCCGAGGACGACCAGGTGGCTGGCTTCAGCGCCGATCCGCTCACTGAGCAGGCCTGCGGCCCGGCGCCGGGCCTGCTGCACAAGTACCGCGGACGTGCGCTGTTGGTCGCCACCGGCGCCTGCGCGGTGCACTGCCGCTACTGCTTCCGCCGCCACTTCCCCTACCAGGAGCTGCCGCGCGGCCGGCGATGGTGGACGGATGCGCTCGACTACATCGCCAGCGATGCGCAGATGCACGAGCTGATCCTCTCAGGCGGCGATCCCTTGACCCTGCCCGACGCCCAGCTCTCTGAGCTCGCTAGCGCCCTCGCCGGCATCCCGCATCTGCGCCGGCTGCGCGTGCATTCACGCCTCCCGGTGGTGCTGCCGGAGCGCATCGATGACGACTTCCTCGCCTGGTTCACCGGCGGGCGGCTGACCCCGGTCCTGGTGATCCATGCCAACCATGCCCGGGAGATCAGCCCCCAGGTCGCCGCCGCCATCGCCCGGGTGAGGGCCGCAGGCGCCACCGTGCTCAACCAGTCGGTCCTGCTGGCAGGGGTCAATGACGAGGTGGAGGTCCTGGGCGAACTGTCCGAGCGGCTCTTCCAGGCCGGGGCGCTGCCCTATTACCTGCACGCCCTCGATCGCGTGCAGGGGGCTGCCCATTTCCTGGTCGAGGACGAGCGTGCGCGCAGGCTGCACCAGGGGCTCAGCGCCCGCCTGCCTGGCTACCTGGTCCCGCGCCTGGTGCGCGAGGAACCCGGGATGGCAGGCAAAATGCCCCTGTAAGTGTGCTGTTTAGCTGTCCTGACCGGTGCTGGTCGCGCTTGCGCGCTGGGTGACCGGGGGCATAGTCATGGATTATCTGCCCACCTCGGGAGCGGGACATGTCCTCGGCACTGGTTCGGCGTTGTGCGGTCCTGGCCTGCCTGTTCGCGGGCATCGCCCAGCTGGCAGCAGCGGATGGCGCCTGGGACATGCGCTGGCGGGTCTTCTGCGATTATCAGAGCGGCATCTCGTTCCGCTACCCCTACGGCTACCAGGTGCCCGACCAGTACAAGGCGGAGATGATCCACGCCGAGGCGGAGGGGATGACCCGTGGCGTGATCAGGGAGGTGGAGATCGATGGCAAGAAGGTGCGCGTGCTGGTCTCAAGCCAGCCGCAGCGCAGCGGACCTGACGTCCGCGCCTTCAGCACCCTCGCCAACGCCCTGCCGCCCGGTACGCCGACCGATCTCGCCGCGATCGGCAATCAGCTCACTGGCTGCAGCCTGGCCTGGAAGGCCTTCGACTACTACCAGAAGTCGGCATCCCGCCCGCAGAGCTCGCCCACCTGGGCCCCCAAGGATCTGCAGGCGATGGTCGGCGATTCGCCGAAGGCCTGCGGATTCATCGTCAAGCAGGGCGAGCGCTATTCCGGGCTGGTCTTGACAGGCTCGATCGAGAGCGGGGACAACCAGGCGATCATCGACAGCTTCGAGGTGATGGCGGGCGGTGGCAAGTCCAGGCAGCCGTTCCAGACCTGGCGCGAGGCCCAGGGGCGTGCGGGCAAGGTCATGACCGCCGACGGCAAGCCGGTATCGGCCTCCGGGCATTCATCGTCATCGGCCTGGAAGGATGGCTGGGACCTCGAGACCGCGCACTACCACATCACCACCCATGTCTCGCCCGTGCGCCTGATGCAGTACGGCACCTACCTGGAGGCGCTCTACCGCGCCTATTCCAACATCTACGAGCCGGACAGCGTACCGCCCTACAAGCTGGAGATCCATATCTTCAACACCCAGGAGGACTTCATGTCCGCCGCCGGCGCGCATGGCTTCCCGGTCGGCCAGACGGTGGGGGGGTTCTTCGTGCCCTCGCTGCTGTCGATCTTCGCCTATGAGGAGAGCAGCAAATGGGGCGGCGATTCGTTCTCGGTCGAGCACGTGCTCGCCCATGAGTGCTCGCACCAGTTCCTCCATGTCACCTGCAATGGCAGCGACCATGTGCCGACCTGGATCAACGAGGGCTTGGCGGTGTACTTCGAATCAGGCGTGTTCAGGAACGGGAACTTCATCATCCAGCCGCCGCGCGAGCGCATCAACCGCCTCAAGGAGATCTACGATCGCCTGCACCATCCGATCGCCCCGCTCGACGAGTACCTGGGCAATTACAGCCACATCTCGCCGGACATGTACGGCGAGGTCTATGCCATGACGACCTTCTGGCTGTTCGGCAGCTGCGACAACAACGACCCGGCGACCTGCAAGCACAAGAATTGCGGGCTGTCGCACTTCCGCGCATACTGGCAGGCGCTCAAGCGCCACGAGGACGGCACCAAGGCGTTCGATGAGACCTTCATGACCGATCTGATCAAGGCGCAGGGCAGCCGACAGGCGGCGCTGAGCGCCTGGGAAGCCGCCTATATGCATTACGTCAAGAGCGCCCTGAAATAGGGCACGGCCGCAAGGCCATCGGCAGACGCCGAATCGACCCGTCCGGCCGGTCGGGAGCGCGTGCCATCAGAGCAGCCGATTTCTGCGCTTTTACAGGGGAAACCGCAAATCCGGACGCTGGGCGGGCGGCTCCAGGCGGTTCGCCCAGCGGCTGGTGAAAATGGTATTTGACTGTGGCGGCGAGCCCACCATAGTGCGCCTCCCGCCGATGAACGGGGGTTGAAAAACCCCTGGGAAACGCCGGGAAAAACCGGGAAAACCCGGGTCTCCTTGACAACTCAGCAACCGTGGAAAAGAGAGTTGGTTGTCGCGGGCTCGTCCTGCGATGACCTGTGCCTCGCGCAAGCGAGGCACGAACAACGCGTGCCGGTATCTCGCAAGGGGTATC
>Ga0302157_10003135_pt1 | contig 18869 bp, 16 predicted proteins | sample I_Bog_N3_3_FD_193502 | JGI IMG/M metagenome (GOLD analysis project Ga0302157, IMG submission 193502) | Peat permafrost microbial communities from Stordalen Mire near Abisko, Sweden - I_Bog_N3_3 | ecosystem: Environmental > Terrestrial > Soil > Wetlands > Peat | place: Sweden: Abisko, Stordalen...
AATCTCGTTCGATCCGGCTTCGATGCCGCGGATGGAGATCACGACCGCCTCGATCATTTGCGCGAGGTCGCCCATCGAGGCGTTGAAATCGTCGCGAATCGCCGCGAATTCGCCTGAGAATCCCTCGTCCAGCCTGACAGCGAGGTTGCCTGCGGAGACGTGGCGCAGCGCCGCGGCGAGGCGGCTGACGGCCTCCGCCTGCCGGCTCCGCTCGGTTTCCCGGGCGCGCTCGTTGGCGGCGCGCTCGGCGGCGATCTCCGCCTCCAACGCCTTTTCCGATTTGAGCACGGAGCGCTCGCGCACGCTTTCCCGAAAGGCCAACAGCGCGCGCGCGATCGTGCCGGTCTCGTTGGTTTCGTCCGTGAACGGGACTTCGAGCGACGCGTCGTTGGCGATCAGCCGCTCCATCACCGCGACCAGGCGCGCGAGACGCGAGGTCAGTCCGCCCGCGATCGTCAGCGAGAGCCCGATCGCGGTGAGAATGAACGCCGCGGCAAAGGCGAGGCTGCCGTACATGCGATGCTGGAAACCGTCGATGCGCACCTGCAGGAGCCGCGCGACCTCCGCGTTGTTCGACGGCCAGAGCGCATCGACTTTGGCCACGAGCGCATCTACGGCTTCGACCAGGCCCTTGCTGTCGCCGCCCGAGAGCGCCGCGCTGCCCTTGGCGAGCGCCGCGTCGGCCGCGGCTTTCACCGCCTCCGTCGGCGCCGAGAGCGCCGACTTGGTGATGCCCGCAGCGTTGTTCTTCATCGCCGAGCCGAGCGAGGATTGCGCTTCGTCCGAAGATTGCTGCAAATGCGAAACTGCGAACGCGATGTCGACGATGCGGGACGCCGTCTCCGCCGGCTCCTGGTCCGCGGTTTTCAGCGCCACCGCGGCGGCGATGATCGCCGGCAGGCGGACGGTCGCGGCGTCCATGGCGTAAAAACTATCGAGATCGGGATCCAGGGTGAGGTTCGAATTGTCCGCGACGTTGCCGATCAGCGTCTTTCCGGCCTCCAGTCTGTCCGTCACGGTCTTCGCCGCGAGATAGGCCGACGAGGTCGAACCGGTATCCAACTCCGCGTCGAAGGCGACGCGATCGGCGATGTCCGACGCATCCGGGGCGCTCGTTCTCGCCGTTTTCGCAAAACCTGGCCAGACCTCGCCGAGATAGCGCGTCCCGTCGATTTCCCGCGCGGCGAAGTCGATGTCGGAAAAGGCCTGTGTGACGAAGGCGTAGACGAGGAACGCGATCGGCGCCAGGAACAGCGCACCGATCAGGGTCAGCCTCGAGCGGACGGACATGCGTCCGTTGATGAACTTGAACATGCGGAAATCGCTTCCTTGTTCGGGCGCGCGTCCGCCCGGGCCGAGCTACCCAGAGCATCCCGAGCTAATGCGGACCGGTCGCTTGAGGGCGAAATGTCGGACGACAGCCGAAGGCTTCGACGGCGTGATACCTCGAACCGGCGCTGCGTTGCGCCGATTCGCGAAGTCCGCGTCGATTTTGTTCGAGGCGGCTTAACAATTCCTTGCGAGTTCGGCGCCGGGCTTCGTTCGACCCTGCGGGATGAAACGGGGGTCGACATGCCGAGGAGCGGCTTCCCCCAGGCCGCCGTCGCGAGGGCCCCAAGTCGGCCTGTAGGCCGACGCTCCTCTGGTTTCGTCGGCGGGCGCAGCCTTCGCCGATTACTGCGCCGCGGCGCCGACCCGCAGCCTGTCATAGAGGGCTTTGTCCACCGGCTTGGCGTTGCGCTCGCCGAGGTCGTTGAGATGCACGCGGTAAGTTTCGCGGGCGCTCGCGGCGGCGAGCGCGGCGACGACCGTGATGCCGAAGGCGAGCGCGCCAACGATCAACGGCACGTTCTGCGAACCGGGAGGGGCCGCCCAGGCGAACAGGGCCGGCAGCAGAGCCGTCAGCATCGTGCCGATGTTCTGGGCGATCGCCATGCCCGAGACGCGGGCGCGGGTCGGGAACAATTCGGGGTAGAAGCTCGGGAACACCGCATTGTAGCCCTGGTAGACCACGCCCCACATCAGGATCGACAGCAGGAAAGCCAGCGGCGCGCTCTGGATGCTGATCGCATAGAGATAGACGAAGGCCAGCAGCCCGGCGCCGACCGAGCCCCAGATCATCGGCGGACGGCGGCCGATGCGATCCGATAGGGCCCCGACATAGGGGATGACGACGACGGCGACGACGTTGCCGACGACGGGAATCCACAGATACATCGTCTTGGTGAAGCCGATCCCATAGGCCGGCTGCACCGCATAGGCCGCGCCGAAAATTGTCGCGACGACGGGAATCACGTTCATCAGCGCCATGCAGACGACGCGGACCATGTCCGGGCCGTGGTTGGTGATCGCTTCGACGATCGGCGCCTTCGGCGTCGCGCCTTCGGCGGTCTCCTCGGCGAACGCCGGCGTTTCCTCGACGTTGCGGCGGATGAAATAGCCGGCGATCAGCACGACGACGCTGAGCAGGAACGGCACGCGCCAGCCCCAGCTGAGGAAGGCGTCCGACGGCAGCAGGTAGGCGATCGGCAGGAACACCGCCGCGGCCAGGATTTGCCCGGCCTGCACACCCTGAAGGGTGTAACTGGCGAAATAGCCGCGCCGGCCGAACGGCGCGTGTTCCAGGATCATCGAACTCGCGCCGGAGATCTCGCCGGCGACCGCGAAGCCCTGGATCAGCCGCAGCACGACGAGCAGGATGGGCGCCCAAAATCCCACCGTGCCGTAAGTCGGCAGCAAGCCGACCGCCATCGTCGACAAGCCCATCAGGAACAGGCAGAGCAGCAGCACGTTCTTTCGCCCATGCGTGTCGCCCCAGTGACCCAGCACGAAAGCGCCGATCGGCCGCGCGACATAGCCCACGCCATAGGTCGCCAGCGAGGCGACGATGGCGACCGCCGGGTCGGCCGACGGGAAGAAGATCTGCGGGAAGACCAGCGACGCCGCCGTCGCATAGATGAAGAAGTCGTAGTATTCGAGCGCCGATCCGATCCAACCGCTCGCCGCCGCCGTCCGGCTCTGATGCTTGCCCCTGGGTTCGTGTGTTGCGGCCTCCGACATGACCATCCTCCCCTTGAATTTATCTCCTGTCGTCACTAACGCCTGTGACAGCCCGTCGCAACCCTTGCCTTACGCGTCCCGCGCCCCAATCTAGTCGCGACGAAGGAGAAGACATGCGCGCGATTCGGATTCACAAGGCGGGCGGCCCCGAGGTTCTGCAACTCGACGAAGTCGAACTGCCGCCGCCGGGTCCGGGCGAGGCGCGGGTGCGCCACCATGCCATCGGCGTCAACTACCTCGACGTCTATTACCGCAGCGGTCTTTATGCGGTTCCGCATTTTCCGGCGACGCTCGGCAGCGAGGGCGCGGGCGAGGTGACCGCGGTCGGCGAAGGGGTGACCCAATTCAAGCCCGGCGACCGCGTGGCTTATGTGACGACGATCGGCTCCTATGCCGAAGAACGCAACGTGATGGCGCGTCATCTCGTGACTCTGCCCGAGACGGTATCCTACGAGACCGCCGCCGGCATGATGCTGAAGGGGATGACGGCGCAATATCTGCTGCGCCAGACCTACCGCGTTCAGCCCGGCGATGTGATCCTGGTCCACGCGGCCGCGGGCGGCGTCGGGCAAATTCTCTGCCAGTGGGGCAAGGCCTTGGGCGCGACGGTCATCGCCACCGTCGGCTCGGACGAAAAGGGGAAAATCGCCAGATCGGTCGGCGCCGATCACGTCATCAACTATTCGAACGAGGATTTTTCCGCGCGCGTCGTGGAAATCACCAAGGGGGCGAAATGCGCGGTCGTCTATGACGGCGTCGGCAAGGCGACGTTCCCTGCTTCCCTGGATTGCCTGCGGCCGTTCGGAATGTTCGCCAGCTATGGCTCGGCCTCCGGCCCCATCGAGGCGTTCAACCTCGCCATTCTCGGCGGCAAAGGCTCGCTGTTTGCGACCCGGCCGACCCTGTTCACCTTCCTCGCCGATCGCGCGCGGCTGGAGCCCATGGCGGCCGAGCTGTTCGAGGTCGTCGGCAACGGTACGGTGAAGATCGAAGTCAGCGAGGCGGCGCCGCTCGCGGAAGCCGCCCGGGTTCACACGGCGCTGGAAGGCCGCAAGACGACCGCCTCGATCGTGCTCGTCCCGTGAATTCGCGCCATTCCGGCGCCGCTTTCGTCTGTTAGGCGTTGCGTCACTTGGCGACGCGGCCGTTTTGTCTGTATAGCAGGCCCGCGCGCTGCCCCCGGGCGGCGCGAATGCAAGGCAGTCCAAATCCATGAGCGAACCCAAATTCATGAAAGCCGCCAACGACGCCGCCGCCGTAAAGGAAGAGGGATGGTGGGAAACCGTAAAGGTCATCGTCCAGGCGCTGCTGATCGCGCTGGTGGTGCGGACGCTGTTGTTCCAGCCGTTCAACATTCCCTCGGGCTCGCTCATCCCGACGCTGCTGATCGGCGATTATTTGTTCGTCTCAAAATATTCCTACGGTTATTCCCATTATTCGCTGCCGGGCCTGATCGATCTCGCGCCCTCGGCGATGCCGGGGCGGCTGTTCGGGGCGCCGCCCAAGCGCGGCGACATCGCGGTGTTCCGTCCGCCCGGCGACGCGGACGAGGATTTCATCAAGCGCGTGATTGGCCTGCCCGGCGACAAGATCCAGATGATCAAGGGCCGTCTCTATATCAACGATGTCGAGGTTCCCCGCGAAGCCGCGCCGCCCTACGAGATGTCCGACCCCTACGGCAAGCCGTCGCAGGTGCCGCATTATTTCGAGACCCTGCCGGATTCCAAGGGCGCGCCGGGCGGGGTTCGTCATGAGATCATCCAGCGCGACGGCGACGAGGGCGCCTTGGCCAATACCGGCGTGTTCGTGGTTCCGCCGGACCATTATTTCATGATGGGCGACAACCGCGACAATTCCTCGGATTCGCGGGTTGTCGGCGGCGTGGTCGGCTATGTCCCCGCTGAAAACCTGATCGGCCGCGCCGAAATCATCTTCTTCTCGGTGGAGGAAGGCTCGGCCGCCTGGCAGATCTGGAAGTGGCCTGAAACCGTACGCTGGAGCCGCATCTTCCAGCGCGTCCGTTGAGCATTTTACGCGCGCGGAGCGTGCGGAAGCCATGACCAAGCGCGTAAAGCCCGATGTTGCGACCCTGCAAGCGCGGCTCGAATATTCGTTCAAGGACGCGGACTTGCTGGCGCGGGCGCTGACTCACGTCTCGGCGCCGGTGACCAGCAGTGAGGGCCGCACCCAGTCCTACCAGCGTCTCGAGTTCCTGGGCGATCGGGTGCTTGGAATCGTCGTCGCCGAGATGCTGTATCGCGCCTATCCGCAGGCCACCGAGGGCGAATTGTCGATGCGGCTCGCCAAGCTGGTGCGCCGGGAGACCTGCGCCGCGGTCGCGGAAGAATGGGACGTCGGTCCGCATGTGGTGATGGGGCAGGGCGAAGCGCGCGGCGGCGGCCGCAAGAAGGCGGCGATCCTGTCGGACATCTGCGAATCGCTGATCGGCGCGGTGTTTCTCGATTCCGGCTTCGAAGCCGCCCGGGGCCTCGTCGAGCGCGGCTGGCGGCTGCGCATGTCGGCCGAGATTTCGCCCGAGCGCGACGCCAAGACCGCGGCGCAAGAATGGGCGCAGGGCAGGGCGCTCGCCGCGCCGCGTTATGTAGAAGTTTCGCGCAGCGGCCCGGCGCACAACCCCGTCTTCATCATCCAGATCGAACTCGACGGTTTTACGCCCGAACGCGGCGAGGCCAGTTCGAAGCGCGCCGCCGAACAGGCGGCGGCGCAGGCATTTCTCAACCGATGGGCGGCGACATGACCACGCGATGCGGCTTCGTGGCGTTGATCGGCGCGCCCAATGCCGGCAAATCCACCCTCATCAACGCCCTCGTCGGCGCCAAGATTTCCATCGTCTCGCGCAAGGCGCAGACCACGCGCGCCGCGATCCGCGGCGTGGTGATCGAAGGCGACGCCCAGATCGTGTTCGTCGACACGCCCGGACTGTTCGCGCCCAAGCGCCGGCTCGACCGCGCGATGAACACCGCCGCCTGGGGAGCGGCCTCCGACGCCGACATCGACGCCCTGCTGATCGACGCCCGCGCGGAAATTTCCTCTGCCCGCGATCAGGCGCAGTCGCAACTGCCCTCCGCCCTCACCGAGGGCACGCAGACCATTCTCGCCGCGCTCAAGCAAACCACCGGCCCGAAGGTGCTGATCCTCAACAAGGTCGACCTCGTCGATCGCCCCAACCTGCTGGCGCTGGCCGCGCGTCTCAACGCCGCCGCGACCTTCCGCGAGACCTTCATGCTCGCCGCGATCAAGGGCGACGGCGTCGAGCGGATGAAGCAAACCTTGGCCGCCATGATGCCGCCGGGGCCGTGGCACTACCCGGAAGATCAGATCGCCGACGCGCCGATGCGCGCGCTCGCCGCGGAGATCACCCGCGAAAAGCTGTTCGAGCGCCTGCACGACGAATTGCCCTATCAGACGACGGTAGAGACCGAATCGTGGAACGACCTGCCCGACGGTTCGGCGCGCATAGAACAGACGATCTACGTCTCGCGCGAATCGCACAAGAAGATCGTCATCGGCGAGGGCGGCCGGACGCTCAAATCGATCGGTTCCGCCGCGCGCAAAGAAATCATCGAGGCCAACGAGACCAACATCCACCTGTTCCTGTTCGTAAAGGTGCGCGAGAATTGGCTGGACGATCCCGAGCGCTACCGCGCGATGGGGCTGGAATTTCCGAAGAAGTGAGGGGGCGACTCAGGAGACGAGCAGAAATGACGGCTCCATTTCCGTCATGGCCGCGCTTGTCCCGGCCACTCACGTCGTGGATCATCAATACTGTGGGAAATTACCAAAACCAGATCCGGTGCTGTCGCGAGTTCTCGGCAAACCATCCGATTTTGTTAAGCTGAACGGCGTGGAGGACCGGGACAATCCCGGCCATGACGGAGCCGACCGATTCATTTATTCTTGAGCGTTGCTTAGGAGCCGACGGCGTCGACCCGAAGGCGCGGGTTCTAGCCTCGTAGGCCGGCGCACCCGGGGCGCGTCCCTGAACTACTCGGCGGCGGTCCGAACCTGCGAATGATGGGCGTAGGTGTCCCAGGCCGGCGCGTAATTATCGTCGGCCTGGTTGCCCCAAACCGTCCAATTGGGACGAACGCCGCGCGCGAACATCTCCAGATACGGTCCGGGCGAGCAGCTTTCGATCAACGGATATTGTTCGTCAGGTTTGCGGCTGTGCTCGCGTTTCCTCGTCCCCATATAGTTGACCTGGGTCCGGCCCGCCTGAAGCGTGCGGGCATTCTTCCCCCGCGTTGCAAACAGCAGCATCTCCGTGACATTGCGGAAATAAAACCCGACGCCACGGCCGTCGGAACCCCCGTCCTTGCGGATCTTGTGCCAAATCAGGTTAGATTTGTAGGTGAAGCCCCAGGCGGCGAGCACCCGTATGCCGTCCGGCAACAAGGCGTTGGGAACCCACAGATAGAGGTGAGCCGTCGGCGCGCAGATGTCCGCGACCGGCAGCGCGCCGATGTCGTCGAGCGTCATCGTGTCGTAGCGGGCAAGCCGCTTGTGCCCCGGCGCCACCTTTCCCGTCGAATTCTGGAACCGCCAGGGCGGGTCAGCAAGGACCGTTGAGAAGCGCTGCTTACCGGCCGTCTGCAAGAGGTCCTGCGCCGCGTTCATTCTATGGCCCTGTGATTCCCTGCCCAGTGTCTCACGGTTTCCCGTTTTCGCCATGGATAGAGACGTGTCCGCGCGAAATTTTACCGGCTAAAAGCAAAGCCGTGTCGATGGCCGCCAACCGTGCAAAGACGACTCGAGGGCCTGCGATGAATCCAGGAAGTTTCGAGCGACGACCCAGCCCCTGTCTCGACCCGCCGACGGCCCACTGGCTCTGACGCCGTCGGCGCGCGCGGCGATTCGCCGCCCCATTGGGTTGTCAGGGGTTTTGGGCGCAGCGCTCGGTGTCGTAGGTTGCAACGTCGTTGACGTCTGTCTGTCAGGCGGTCTTGACTGCGCGGCCGTAGGCGGATTCGCAAGGAGAGTGGATTTGACAACGTCCAAGCCGCAATTGTGGATCGGCGCCTTCACCGGTTTTTACAAGCCGGACGTACAGGAGGTCCTGGGTCTCGACGCGGTTTCCCGGTTTCTCTATTCCGCCCGCAGCGTCATCCTGGTGATCTCCGCGCAGGCGGCCCTCATCGCGGGCCTGCTGGCCATGGGCGCGGGCCGGTTTTCGACGCCCGACTTCCTGCTGGTGCTGATCGGGTTCGTCGTCGCTCATATGATCAGCAATCTGAGCAACGACTATTTCGGTTTCAAGCGCGGCCACGACACGCCCGATTCGCCGCGCATGCGCTACACCGTGCATCCGCTCGCCAGCGGCGTCCTCAATACCCGCACCCTGGTCACCGGCCTGGCGATCCTGGCGGCGATCGGAATCGCCATCACCGTGTATTTCGTCGTCGAGCGCGGATGGGTTGCCGTCGGATTCGCCGTCGCCGGCGTAGCGCTGCTGTTCCTCTACGACGCCGCGCCGACGCCGCTGAAGAGCATCGGCCTGGGGGAGGTCGCGACGCTGTTGGTTTGGGGACCGTTGATGATCGGCGGCGGATACGCGATGATCACCGGAGGCTTGAATGGCGCCGTCATTCTGGCGTCGGTTCCTTATGGCCTGGGCGTGATGAGCATACTGACCGGCAAACACGTCGACCAGATGCGTTTCGATTCCGGGCGCGGCATTCGTACATTGCCCGTGCTGATCGGCGAACCCGCGGCCCGCGCCCTGATCATCGCCTCGTTGCTGGCGATGTATGCGATAACGGCGCTCCTGATCGTGCTGGGCGAAATCACCCCGTTCGCCGCGGCGATCGTCCTGGCGGCGCCGCGCGCGCTGAACGCGATCCAAATCATGAGCCGCCCTCGTCCAGCAACGGCGCCGCCCGGCTATGTCGGATGGCCGCTCTGGTATCACCGCGCCTGTCTCGTCCACAATCGGCTGTTCGGATGGGTTTTCATCGGCGGACTGGCGTTTGGCGCCGTTTGGCGATGGGTTCAGCCTTGACCGGCCGCCGTGGCGCGCTTGCTCCCTGGCTGGGTCGCATCGCGGCCCGGCGCTGCGGGGATTTGGTTTGAGCTTCAGCGCCATCCATCGGCGATTTCAGTTGCGTTTCCCGGGCGGCGACGTCGGCTTGGCGTTCGCGGTCGTCGCCGATGTCGAGCGCTACGAGGAGTTCCTGCCCGGTATCGGCAGCGCGCGCATCGTCGAACGCGGCCCGCATCACTGGCTCGTCGACAACACCTTCGGGTTCGGCCCGCTGCAGGATCCGTTTCGCAGCCGGGCCGATTTCGATCCGCCGCGGGAATTGACCATTCGCTCGAGCGAAGGGCCGTGGCGCAACCTGCGGATCCGCTGGCAGGTGCGGCAGGACGGCGGCGACTGCGTGTTGACATGCGACGCCACGCTCGATTTTCGCTCACACCTGTTGGCCGCGCTCGCCAATGTCACGATTGTCGAAGCCGAGCGCCGGGTGAAGGCGGCTTTCGAGGCGCGGATCAAGAAGATGGCCGGGAATGCATGACGTTCACCGCGCCGCGCGTCAGCCTCACCCGCTCGCCGCGGATAAGGCAAGCGGCAATGCGCGCCGCTCATCGTCGACCGCCCCGAGCACCTGCTCGGCGATGAAACGCGCATATTCGGCGACCTGCGGCATGCCCATCAATTCGCCGAACGTGCCGCGCGCCAACGGGCCGGCGATGAACAGGTTCGGCGAGGCGACGCCCAGGGCGTCCATGGCCCGGCCCTCCAGCGAGGTCCTCAGCCCGAGCCCGGAAGAGTCGAGCGCCACATAGCGTTGGCGGGCGAGTTCGCCAAGGAACGGTTGCGTGCGTAGAACGTCGCCGTGCGCGGGTCCGGTGGCGACGATGATGCGGTCGAAGGCCTGTCGCGTCGAGGTATGACGTCGGACGTCCTCGAGTTCGACGACGAAGCCTTGGCGGTCGGCTTCGACGGTCCCGAGGCGGGCCTTGCGGATTTCGAGCGAGCCCGCGGCGAGGCGCCGGTCCAACACCGCGTCGATTTGCGGGGCGGCCCGAAAGCGGTGGACGTCCCAATAGGGTCGCAGATGGCGCACCACGCGCCGCCGCGCCTCAGGCGACAGCGCGCGCCATATCTCCCCGCCGTTGACGCGGACGGCGTCGAGAACCGGATGCCATGTCCGTCCCGCCGCGACGGCGTCGCGCACCGCGCTGCGAATGCGCGCCAGCAGTTGCGTGGCCTCGCGCGCGGGGCTCGACGAAAAATCGCCCTCGGCCGGAAACGGGCGCGGCGCATGGCCGCGCGAGCGCAGACCGCGACGCGAAATCATCGTGATCGGTCCTTCATGGCCGCGCGCGTCGAGCGAGGCGGCGATGTCGGCGGCCGTGAGACCCGTGCCGACGATCAGCAATCGATCGTCGCGAGCGACGCCGTCCAACGCGTCGTCGGCCAGACCATTGGCGACGAGGCGCGGGTCCGCGGCGACGCCGAGCAATTGGCGAGGAATCGACGGGGCCGGGTGAGTGGTGGCGATGACGACGAAATCGGCCCGGCGCGTCTCGCCTGCGCCCGTGGCGAGGCGCCAGCCCGAGCCGGCGCGGGTGACGAAGACCACGACGTCGGCGACATGCCGCACCCTGTGTCCGGCGACGAACGGCCGCAGAGCCTCGTCGACATAGCGGCCAAAATCCTGCCGGCGCGGAAACGCCGCGCCGCCGCTCAGCGCCTGAGGGTCCGTGGCCAGCGCGCCGGATGTCTCCAGCCAGCGGGCGAAATGAGTCTCGTCGTCGGGCAGCAGCGACATCCGCGTCGCCGGCACGTTGATGCGATGGGTCGGATCCCGGCCGCCATAGGCGAGCCCCGCGCCTAGCTGGCGGCGCGGTTCGAAGACGACGATATCGGCCGCCACGCCCGCCCGCGCCAGATGATAAGCCACGGCCGCGCCGGTAAAACCGCCGCCGATGATGGCTACATCCGTCATGACTGCGAGGCCTGCGCGAGCGGCGGGCGTCCGCCGGCGAGAATCTCGCCGAACGGGCCCGTATTGACGAGATGGGCCGCCGAGGCGATCGGCGTCTTCAGCGGCAGGAGCGGCAACAGCAGTTCTCCCACCCGATAGGCCTCTTCGAGATGCGGATAGCCGGAGAAAATGAACGTGCCGGCGCCGATGCGGCGATATTCGTCGATACGCTCCGCCAATGTGTCGGGATCGCCGACCAGCGCCGTGCCGGCGCCGCCGCGCACCAGGCCGACGCCGGCCCAGAGATTCGGGGCTATCTCCAGCTTGTCGCGGCGACCGCCATGCAACTCGCTCATCCGCTTCTGGCCGACCGAATCCATGCGCGCGAACACCTGTTGCGCATTCGCTATGGTGGAATCCTCGAGCTTCTCGATCAGCCGATGCGCCGCGGCCCAGGCCTCGGCATTGGTTTCGCGCACGATCAGATGCAGCCGCACGCCTAGCGTCACTTCCCGGCCCAGCTTCTCGGCGCGGCGGCGCACGTCGTCGAACTTGGCGGCGACGTCCCTGGGCGGCTCGCCCCAGCTCAGATATTTGTCGACAGTGCGCGAAGCCACCTCATGCCCCGCCTCCGATGATCCGCCGAAATACAGCGGGGGATGCGGACGTTGCACTGTCGGGAAGGACACGCGCGCGTCCTCCACCTTGATGAACTCGCCCGAGAAGGTCACCGCTTCGCCGCCGAGGATGCGTTTGTAGACGTTGAGGAATTCCTCGCAGGCGCGGTAGCGCTCGGCATGCGACCAAAACAGACCGTCGCCGCGGTTTTCCGCGGGATCGCCGCCGGAGACGACGTTGATCAGCACGCGCCCGTTGGAGAGCCGATCGAGCGTCGCCGTCATGCGCGCGGCCTGCGTCGGCGACAGCACTCCGGGCCGCACCGCGACGAGGAAGCGCAGCCGTTCCGTCAGCGGCGCCAGGGCCGAGGCGAGCAGCCAGGAATCCTCGCAGGAGCGGCCGGTCGGGATCAAAACGCCCTCAAAGCCCAGCGAATCGGCGGCGACCGCGATCTGTTTCAGATAGGGGAAGCTGGCTTCGCGGGCGGTTTCGGGGGAGCCGAGATAGCGGCCGTCGCCGAACGTCGGCAGGAACCAAAGCGCGCTGATTTTTTCTACGGCCGACATGCGAATTATCCTTGGGTTTCTGCTGTGCGGCCGAGCTGTGCAGCGGGGCCGGACAGCCGGTCGAGATCGAGACGTGACGAACAATTATTTTGTCTATAGTCTTTGTCAAATGATCTTTTTTGCGTCACAATGAATCCGGCGCCGGCGCCAAGCGCGGTCGCCCGAATCTCTCCATTCCGAGGCTCATTTTGACGCAACGCATCATCGACATCCGCAATCGGCCGGCCTTCCTGCACGATTTCTACGGCGCGCGCCGGGGAACGCCCGAATTCGAAACCGCCCGCTGGCTCAATACCCGCACCGGTTCGAACAACGTCGAACATTTCGTCCGTTCGCAGACGGAGGCGGGCTATCTCGCCGAAGTCCGCGAAAGCGGCTTCGTCGCCTCGGTCGTCATCGGCCGCGACACGCCGGGCATTCGCAACGACAATGACGAAATCCATGCCCTGGTCTCGCGCCACGCCGAATTGCTCGGCGTCGGCTCCGTCGATCCGCTGCGACTCGGCCGGCGCACGGTCGAGGAGGCCGAGCGGGCGATCAAGACGCTCGGCTTGCGCGGGATCAATCTGGAGCCGGGTTTCGGCGCGCCCGCGCTGCATTTTGACGACCGGGCTTTGTCGCCGGTCTACGAGGCGCTGCAGGATTGGCGCGCGCCGGTGTTCCTGATGACCGGCCCGACGATTCCGGATCTCGCCTTCAACGACCCATCCGCGATCGGCTGCGTCGCGCGCGCGTTTCCGCGGCTGCAAATCGTCGTGCATCACGGCGCCTGGCCGCGCGTCGACGAGATCATCGGCGTCGCCTTTCGCTACGCCAACGTCACTCTGGTTCCGGACATGTACATTTTCCAGCCCGGCGGCCGGCTGTATGTCGAAGCGGCGAACGGCGCGCTCGGCGATCAGATCGCCTTCGGTTCGTCGTACCCGTTCCGCGCGATGCGACAATCCGCCGACGACTACGCGAAACTCGGCTTCAAGGACGCGGTTCTGGACAAGGTGTTTTACGCCAACGCCGCGCGTTTGCTTGGCGTCGCGTAACGGGGAGGGTCGAGCCGTCACTCCGCGGCTCGACCGTCTATCCGTCTCAACGGCGGCAAAGGCGCGGGCGCATCCGCGCGTTCCGCCGTTTCGGGAACCAGACCCAGCGGCAACGCGGTCTCGGACTTGAGTTCCTGCAACTCGAAATAGGAGGAAACGCGGCGCAGCGGCATGAGCGCCGTGAGGCGCTGATGAAACGCTTCATATTGCCGGACATCGGCGACGACGACTCGCAGGGAGAAATCGACGTCCCCCGCCAGACGATGGAATTCGAGCACTTCCGGCATGGCGCAGATCGATTTGATGAAAGTGTCGATTGTTTCCTTGGAATGGTCGCCGGTCTGGATGTTGACATAGACCGCCACCCCGAGGCCGACTTTGTCTGCAGACAGGATCGCCACCCGCTTGCGAATGACGCCCGACAATTCCAGTTTCTGAATACGCTTCCAGCATGGCGTCGCCGACAGACCGACCGCGTTGCCGATCTCGGCGACGGTCGCGGTCGCGTCCCGCTGAAGAATCCTCAGAATCTTGTGATCAACTGCATCCACTTGAGAGAGCCTCGTCGCCTTTGGCGATTCTAACGGCGCTTGGCGGCCGCGTTTTTTTGAGCATCGGAGCCGTTTTATATGTATATCTTATAGATGGATTTAGTCAATTAAATCTTCCGCGTCTCAGAGGCGCTCGCCAACGTCCCCGAGGCGTGAAACGCTCAGCTCCAGGCGTGCAACGGCGGGTTCTTCCCATTGAGAAAATAATCGCCGAGAATCGCGTATTTCCAGCGCACGGGATCGTGCAGCGTATGGGTGCGGGCGTTGCGCCAGTGGCGATCGAGGCCGTTTTCGGCGAGCGTCGAGCGCGTGCCCGCGAGCTCGAACAATTTGTTCGTCGCCTCGATGGCGATCTCGGTGGAAAGCACCTTGGCTTCGGCCGTCACGACCTGTGCCCAAGCGACGTTTTCGGCGCTGGGGGCTTTGACGGCTTCGTCGATCGCGCGCCCCGCCTTTTCCAACAGCGCCTGCGCCGCGTGCAGCCGAAGCGTCAGTCCACCGACCGCCTGGATCGTGTAGGGGTCCTCGAAGGCGTGGTCCTTGCCGGAATCGACCCACGAGCGGCTCTTGGTGCGGACGAAATTGACGGTCTCGTCGATGGCCGCCTTGGCGATACCGGTATCGACGGCGACCTGGATGATCTGGAAGATCGCGCCATCGGCCGTCGGATGGTCATAGCCCTTGTAGCCCGGCACGAGATGGGTTTTCGGCACTTTCACGGAATCGAGAATGACCGTGCCGGAAAGCGTCGTGCGCTGGCCGAACGACGACCAATCGTCGATCACCGAAAGCCCTTCCGCGCCGCGTTCCGCGATCGCGTACCAGGCGCGGCCCTCGCCGTCCAAGGCGACGATCGGCACCAGATGGGCGAGCAAGGCGCCCGTCGCGTAAAACTTGCGACCGTTGACGACGACATGGTCGCCCCCGTCCTCGAAGCGCGTCTCGAAATCGACGGCGCGCTTCGAGCCGAATTCGGAAAAGGCATTGCCGAATCGCAAGCCCTTCAAGACTTCGCCGAACAGCAGCGCCTGCTGCTCCGGGTCCGAGACGGTGCGAACGGCGGCGACGACGCCGATGTGGTTCTGCGCGACCTGGCCGATCGAAGAATCCGCGGCGGAGATGATCTCGATGACCCGCGAAATCGTCGCATAAGACAACTCCGGTCCGCCGAACGCCTTGGGCACGTTGAGCGACCACAGGCCGCTCTGCGAAAAGGCGTCGAGTTCGCGCACCGGCCATTCGCGTTCGCGGTCACGCAACGCGGAGCGCACGACGAAATCCGCCGCCAGCGCCTCGGCGACCTCGATCGCCTCCGCGTCGTCCTTGATGATATGGGCTCGGCTTTGCGGCCGCGCGATGGGCGGAACCGGTTTCAGTTGTTTGACATGGTCATTCATGGCGACTTCCCTCCGACTTAGGCCGCGCGAGCGCGACCGAGATAAAAATCTTTCATGCCGTCGCGAGCGCGGAGCGTGGCGGCGTCTTCCTCGTGCGCGGAAACGCCGTTCTCCAGCACCACCGCGCGATGGGCGTAGGCGAGCGCGACCGCGGAATTCTGCTCGGCCACCAGAATGGCCAGGCCTTCGTCCTGGTTGAGGCGCCTCAGCGTGCGAAAAATGTCCTGAACGATCATCGGCGCGAGCCCCATCGAGGGCTCGTCCAGCGTTAGCAATCGCGGCTCGGCCATCAGAGCGCGTCCGATGGCGAGCATCTGTTGCTCGCCCCCCGATGTCATGCCAGCGGCCGCGGGGCGGCGCTCGACCAGCTTTGGAAACAATGCGTAAACGCGCTCGAGGTTGCGCGCCGTTCGCGCCCGTGAAAACCCCGCGCCGATCGCGCCGGCGATCAGATTCTCCTCGACGCTCAGCGTTCCAAATACGCGCCGTCCCTCCAGCACCGGCACGAGCCCACGGCGCACCAGATCGCCCGGCGAGCGGCTGAGAATGTCGACTCCGTCATAGCGGCCGACTTTTGCGCGCGCTCGGCCCCGGAGCGCGGGAAGCAGATTCGACACCGCGCGCAAGACGGTCGTCTTGCCGGCGCCGTTGGCGCCGAGCAGCGCCACGATTTCGCTCGCGCGAACCTCGAGATCGACGCGCGACGCCGCGACGACCGCGCCGTTGTAGACGACGCCGAGATTTTCGATCTTCAGCAGGCTTTCTGAACTCGGGTCGGCCATGGGATCTCCTGTTGAGAGTGCGACGGCCGGCGCGAACGCCGGCCGCCGTCGGGGTCAGTTCGAAGGCGCGAGCGCCTCGCTGGTGCGGATCGGCAGGCCCTTTTCCTTGGCGTAGGCCTCGGCGGATTGCTCGATGATGGGACGCAGCAGCTTCCAATCCGGCGCGATCCAATCCGATACGACGTTCCACTTCTTGCCGTCCCAACGCTGGAACGTCACGTAACCGTCACCCTCGTGATTGTCCCAGGTGACGTCGATCGAGTGGAACAAGCCTTTCGCGCCCAGCGCTTCGACGCGGGCGGGATCGAGTTGGAGATGCTCGAAGCCCCAGCGCACCTCGTCGCCGGTCAGCGTGCGATGTCCGAATTTCTCCTGGGCAATGCGGATCGCCTCGACGTTGAGGATGCCGTTGACGATGCCGAGATTGTGATAGACCGAACCGATGCGCGACTTGTCCTGCAGATCGCCTTTGCCCGCGTCGTAGACCGTCTTCACGATTTCCTGAACCACCGGATATTGCTGGCCCGAGGCCTGCGTGGTGATGGCGGTGTAGCCCTTCGCGGCGTCGCCGGCGGGCAGCACGTCTTCTTCCGAATTCGACCAGACGTTACCGACGATGTGATCGACCGGGAAACCTTCCTTGGCCGCCGTCTTGAGGGCCACGGGGTTCATGACGCCCCAGCCGCGCAGCACCACGTAATCCGGCTTGGCGCGACGGATCGTCAACCATTGCGACTGCTGTTCGACGCCGGGATGCGGAACCTCGATCTGCTGCACTTCAAAACCATATTTCTTGGCGAGCAGTTCGTAGATCGGGATCGTCTCCTTGCCATAGGGCGAGCCGTGGTAGAGGACCACGATCTTCTTGCCCTGGAGCTTGTCGAGACCGCCGACTTGCGTCGCGATATAGTTCACGATGCCAGATGTTTCGCTGTAGGGGTTGAGCAGCAGCGGGAACACGTACGGAAACACCCGGCCGTCGGTGGAGTCGGTGCGGCCGTGATTGACGGTGATCAGCGGCGACTTGTCCTGGCTGATGCGGTCGATCATCGCATAGGCGATGCCGACGGACAGCGGATTCCAGGCGGCGACGTTGGGATGGCTCTTCTGGCGCTCGTAGCATTCGACGCCGCGCTCGACCTCATATTGGGTCTCGCACTCGTCCCAGGTCAGCTTGACGCCATTGACGCCGCCGTCCCTGATGTTGATCAGATTGAGATAGTCGATGAAGCCGCCGAAGAACCCCGAGCCGCCGGCCGCATAGGGTCCGACGCGATAGCTCTGCAGCGGGAAATATTGTTCGTCGGCGAGCGAGACCGTCGGAGCGAGGCTCATCGCGCCGAACGCGACCGCCGAGGCGAGCGCGAATTGTTTCCAACCAAACTTGAATGACATCGTTGAACTCCTTATTCGTTCCAGGAAGGGTTAGCGCGCGGCGACGGGTTTGCGCGCGCGACCAAGCAGAGCCGCCGCGATGCGCTTCACGAGCGCGGCGAGTCCGTCGGGTTCGGCAATGAGGAAACCGATGATCAGCGCGCCCAGAGCGATGCGCTGGATCATGTCGAGGGAACCGGAGTCGATGTCGCCGCCGAACAATGCGGCCGAGCCACGCGACAGCAACAGCGGCAGCACGACGATCAGGGCGGCGCCGAGGAACGCGCCGCGGATCGTCGACAGTCCTCCGACGATGACGATGAACAGAATCTGGAACGAGCGGTCGATATTGAAGCCATCGGGCTCCACGGTCCTGAGATAGGCGAAGGCCCAGAGCACGCCGGCGACGCCAATCAGAAACGACGAGAAGGCGAAGGCGACGAGCTTGGCCCTGAGAACCGGCACACCGATGATCCTGGCCGCCGTCTCATGATCGCGAACCGCGACGAAATCCTTGCCCGCCTTGACGCAGACCAGGCGCCAAGCCAGCGTCGTCAGCAGCACGACGACCGTCAGGCTGAAATAATAGCGACCGAGCGGCGTGGCGAAGGCGAAACCCGCGACCTTCAAGACCGGCGCGTCGATGACTCCGGAATTGGAATCGTTGGAGAACCATGGGAACTTGGTCAGCGCCCATTGCACGAAGAACTGCGCGGCGAGCGTGGACACGGCGAGATAGAAACCCTTCAGCCGCAGGCTCGGCAGACCGAAGGCGACGCCGATCACCGCCGCGAGGGCGCCGGCGATCAGGATCGTCACCGGCAGCGGCAGGCCGGGAACACGCAGGTTGAGGTTGAAGGCCGCGTAGGCGCCGATGGCGAGAAACGCCGCCGAGCCCAGCGAAACCTGACCCGTGTAGCCGGTGAGCACGTTGAGACCCACCGCCGCGAGCGACAGCGCCAGGAACGGCAGCAGGATCGCCTCGAACAGATAGTCGGAACCGAGCCACGGCGCGAGAGCGTAGGCGGCTGCGACGATGAGCGCAGGCCAAGCCCAGGACAGCGGGAGAGACAGGTGTTTCATCTCAGACCCTTTCGACCTGGACGCGACCAAACAGACCTGCGGGACGCACGAGCAGGAAGATCAGCGCGACGACATAGGCGAACCAGATCTCGATACCGCCGCCGAAGAAGGGTCCGATGTAGACTTCGGCGAGTTTTTCCGTCGCGCCGACGATCAGGCCGCCGACGATGGCGCCGAGGATCGAGTCGAAACCGCCGAGCACCAGGACCGGCAGCGCTTTCAGCACGACGAGCGACAGAGAGAACTGCACGCCGAGGCGAGCGCCCCACAGCAGACCGGCGACGACGGCCGTAAAGCCGGCGGCGATCCAAGCCGTCGCGAGAATGGTCGGCAGACGCAACCCGATCGCGCCGGCGGCGTAGCTGTCCGAGGCCGCGGCGCGAAACGACAGGCCGATGCGCGTGTATTGAAAGAAGGCGATCAGCGCCGCGACCATCACGCCTGCCACC
>Ga0302157_10003142_pt1 | contig 18845 bp, 20 predicted proteins | sample I_Bog_N3_3_FD_193502 | JGI IMG/M metagenome (GOLD analysis project Ga0302157, IMG submission 193502) | Peat permafrost microbial communities from Stordalen Mire near Abisko, Sweden - I_Bog_N3_3 | ecosystem: Environmental > Terrestrial > Soil > Wetlands > Peat | place: Sweden: Abisko, Stordalen...
CGTCCTTCGTCGGGCACAATGTCCCCGCATTGCACCCTCCTCAATCCTCGCGCTGGGCCAAAATCGGCTCCGTCATGGTGTGCAAATGTGGTCGATTTCGGGTCTAACACGCCGATCCGGGCCTGCAAACGCAAAACGCCCCGGCGTTGCGGCCGGGGCGTCGTGCATGGCAATGATGATGCGATCAGTGCGCGGCGGCAGTGTCGATCACCGGCAGGGTTTCGAACTGGTGGAACGGCGGCGGCGAGGACAGCGTCCATTCCAGCGTCGTGGCGCCTTCGCCCCAGCAATTGGCCTCTGCCTTGCGGCCGAACGTGAACGCATAGGCGATGTTGATAAAGAAGATCACGATGCTGACCGACATGATCATATAGCCGTCGGTGGCCAGCGTGTTCCAATGTTCAAACGCCGGGGCATAATCGGGATAGCGGCGCGGCATGCCCTGCAACCCGAGGAAATGCATCGGAAAGAACAGCAGGTTCACGCCGACGAAGAAGAACGCGAACTGCAGGTTCGACAGGAATTCGCTGTGCCAGCGGCCGCTCATCTTGGGAAACCAGTAGTAGAACCCGGCAAACAGCGAGGTCACCGCGCCAAGCGACAGCACATAGTGGAAATGCGCCACCACGTAATAGGTGCCATGCAGGTTGTCGTCGATGCCGCCGTTCGACAGCACCACCCCGGTCACACCACCGATGGTGAACAGAAAGATGAACCCGATCGCCCAGACCATCGGCGATTTGAATTCGATCGAACCGCCCCACATCGTCGCGATCCACGAAAAGATCTTGATGCCCGTGGGCACCGCGATGACCATGGTTGCGGCGGTGAAGTACATCTTGGTGTCGACATCGAGACCGGTGACATACATGTGGTGCGCCCACACGACAAAGCCGACCACGCCGATCGCGACCATGGCATAAGCCATGCCCAGATAGCCGAACACCGGCTTTTTCGAGAACGTCGAGATGATCTGGCTGATGATCCCGAAACCGGGCAGGATCATGATATAGACTTCGGGGTGGCCGAAGAACCAGAACAAGTGCTGGTACAGGATCGGATCACCACCACCGGCCGGATCGAAGAAGGTCGTGCCGAAATTGCGGTCGGTGATCAGCATGGTGATCGCCGCTGCCAGCACTGGCAGCGCCAGCAGCAACAGGAACGCGGTGACCAGCACCGACCACACGAACAGCGGCATCTTGTGCAGGGTCATCCCCGGCGCGCGCATGTTGAAGATGGTGGTGATGAAGTTGATCGCGCCCAGGATCGAACCCGCGCCCGCCAGGTGGAGCGAGAAGATCGCGAAATCGACCGCCGGCCCGGGCGACCCGTTGGTCGACAGCGGGGCATAGACCGTCCAGCCGGTGCCCGCGCCATTGCCCACCCCGCCCGGTACGAACGCCGACATCATCAGCGAGCAGAACCCGACAAAGGTCAGCCAGAACGAGATGTTGTTCATGCGCGGAAAGGCCATGTCGGGCGCGCCGATCATGATCGGCACAAACCAGTTGCCAAACCCGCCGATCAGCGCAGGCATGACCATGAAGAACACCATGATCAGACCGTGCGCGGTGATCAGCACGTTCCACAAGTGAAGCTGCTGGTCAAAGCTGGGGTTCTTTTCGCCCAGAAACGCGGCCACGTGGCCAAGGTACTGGATGCCCGGATGGGCCAGTTCGGCGCGCATGATGCCCGAAACGGCACCGCCGACCACGCCCGCAAAAATCGCGAAGATCAGATAGAGCGTGCCGATGTCCTTGTGATTGGTGGACATGAACCAGCGCGCGAAAAAGCTCGGCTTGTGGTCGTGCGCATCGTGACCGTGCGCATCGAAGCCTTCGTGGTCAGCAGGAATAGTGGCCATGGAACTACGACCCTCGATTGGGAATGGGTGTCAGGCGCCGGTTTTGGCAGGAGCCGCGGCGGCAGTCTTCGGCGTGGCCGAGGCAGGCGCCCCGACAGTGCCGCCCTGGGCCTTTACCCAGGCTTCGAATTTGGGACGCGGCAACGCTTCGACCACGATCGGCATATAGCCGTGGCGAACGCCGCACAGTTCCGTGCACTGCCCGTAATAGACGCCGGGCTCATCGATATGCAGCACTTTCTCGTTGATCCGGCCGGGCACGGCATCAAGCTTGAACCACAGCGACGGCACAGAGAAGGAATGGATCACGTCCGATCCGGTCGTCTGCAGGCGGATATCTTCGCCCGCGGGAACCACCATGCGGTTGTCCACCGCCAGTTGTTCCTGTTCGCCGTGCTTGGTCGCTTCGCCGGGGGGCAGGATGTTCGAGATCACCTCGAACCCGCCGTTGTCGGGATAAGTATAGCCCCAGTACCACTGATAGCCGGTAACCTTGACGGTCAGCGCGCCCTTGGGCGGGGCCTTGTACTGGTGGGCGAGCAGACGGATCGACGGCACCGCGATGACCACCAGGATCAGCACCGGCAGCAACGTCCAGACCACTTCGATCACGGTGTTGTGGCTGGTCTTCGATGCGACCGGGTTGGCACGACGGTTGAACCGCCCCACCACATAGATCAGCAGGAACAGCACCAGCAGCGACACCACCGTGATGATCGGCATCAACAGCGCATCGTGCATGCGCAGCGCTTCCTTGCCGATCGGCGAATACTGGTCCTGAAAACCGATCGCACCGGGAATCGGCTGGCCTTTGCCGGGGGTCGGCCGCATCGGCACATAGGCATCCGCAGCTGCCGTCGACGCGACGGGTGCAGGTGATGCGGCAGGTGCAGGCGCCGCGACTGTTGCGGCAGCAGGCGCCGCCGTCTGTGCCAGCGACAGTGACGGCGCAAGGACCATTCCAGCGGCCAGCCCGACCGCGAACAAGGCCTTTGTTACGGCACGGGAAATTTCGGCTATCCTCATCGTCGAACGATCCGATCCCTTCTTGCGCCCGGTCAAACACAACCTGGCACTACCCAACTTATACAGGTTTATGCTGGGCGCTATATGCGTGTTTCACAGGGGGCTCAAGCGCCCGCGGGTGCATTTTTTCACCCTTGTGACGCGCAACTGCGCCACAACTGCCCCTCTGGCCCCGCCGCGAACCTGCGCGAATTGGCTAAAAAGGCTTGCCCCCGCCGCGCGCTCGCGCCATTTGCCCGCAATGCACCCCGCCCGCACGTGCGGGCAGACTGCCACCAGCGACCGGATACCCCATGCAAGACAGCGAAATCCTTTCCGAATTCCGCGCCAGCGGGGCCCTGCTCGAAGGGCATTTCCTGCTGTCTTCGGGCCGCCACAGCGCGCATTACCTGCAATGCGCACGCGTGTTGATGGACCCGATGCGCGCCACTCGGCTGGCCTCGGCACTGGCCGCCTCGTTTCCGCGCGAATTGCGCCAGCAGATCCAGAAAGTGGTCTCGCCGGCGATGGGCGGGGTGATCATCGGGCATGAAATGGGCCGCGCGCTGGGCGTCGAGGCGATGTTCGTCGAGCGCCCGACCGGCACGTTCGAACTGCGCCGGGGCTTTGCCCTGCAACCGGGCGAGCGCGTGCTGCTGGTCGAAGACGTGGTGACCACCGGCCTGTCGAGCCGCGAGGCGATTCGCGCGGTCGAGGCCGCGGGCGGCGTGGTCATCGCGGCGGCCGCACTGGTCGACCGTTCGGCGGGCAGCGCCGATCTGGGCGTGCCGTTCCACCCCCTGATCACGCTCAGCTTTCCGACATACGCCCCCGAAGATGTGCCGGCCGAGCTTGCCACCACGCCCGCGATCAAGCCGGGCAGCCGCGCCGCATGACCGTGCCCGGCGGCCCGCCCCGGCTGCGGCTGGGGGTCAACATCGACCATGTCGCGACCGTGCGCAACGCGCGCGGCGGCGACCATCCCGATCCGGTGCGTGCGGCCGAAATCGTCGCCAGCGTCGGCGGTGACGGGATCACCGCGCATTTGCGCGAAGATCGCCGCCATATCCGCGACGACGATATTGCGCGCATCCAGGCCGCCACCGATCTGCCGCTGAATTTCGAAATGGCGGCGACCGAGGAAATGGTCGCCTTTGCGTTGAAGCACCGTCCCCACGCCGCGTGCATCGTGCCCGAACGGCGCGAGGAACGCACCACCGAAGGCGGGCTCGATGCGGCCGGGCAACACAACCGGCTGGCCCCGATCATCACGCGGCTGGGCGAAGCGGGCATCCGCGTCAGCCTGTTCATCGCCCCCGAGGCGCGCCAGATCGAGGCGGCAATACGGCTCGGCGCGCCGGTGGTCGAACTGCACACCGGCGAATATGCCCATGCCACCGGCGCAGCGCGCGCGGTCGAATTGAAACGGATTGCCGACATGGCCGCGCTGGCCGCGCGCAACGGTATCGAGCCCCATGCCGGGCACGGGCTGACGTATGACAATGTGCAGCCGATCGCGGCGATCCCGCAATTGGCCGAACTCAACATCGGGCATTACCTGATCGGCGAGGCCATCTTTACAGGGCTGGCCGATGCGGTGCGGCGGATGCGCGAACTGATGGATCTGGCGCGGTGATCATCGGACTGGGATCGGACTTGTGCAACATCGAGCGGATCCAGGCCTCGCTCGACCGGTTTGGCGAACGGTTTGAAGCGCGGGTGTTCACCGCTGCCGAACGCGCAAAGGCCGCACGTCGCCCACTCACCCGCGCCGGCACGCTGGCCAAGCGGTTCGCCGCCAAGGAAGCCTATTCCAAGGCGGTCGGCACCGGGTTTCGCGCGGGCGTGTTCATGAAGGATATCGGCGTGATCAACGCCCCGTCCGGCGCGCCGACGCTGGCGCTGACCGGCGGCGCGGCCGCGCGGCTGGCGGCGATCACCCCGCCCGGATACGAAGCGGTGGTGCATCTGACGCTGACCGACGACCACCCCTGGGCACAGGCCTTTGTGGTGATCGAGGCACGCGCGATCGCAACCCCGGCATGACCGACCCCACCCCGCCCGCCACCCCCCGCGAACAGACCGGCCCCGACTGGCTGGTCGAACTGCGCGGGCTGGTGCTGATGCTGGCCGCGGTCATCACGTTTCATTCGCTGGTGGCCAAACCGTTCTATATTCCGTCGATTTCGATGATGCCCAACCTGCTGGTGGGCGACCGGCTGGTGGTGTCGAAATACCCTTATGGCTGGTCATGGGTATCAGCCTCGTTCCACGTGTTGCCGCGTTCGCATGTGCGGCTGTTTCCGGCCACGCCCGAATATGGCGACATCGTCATCGCCGTGCCGCCCAACCGCGACGAGGATTATATCAAGCGGGTGGTGGCCCTGCCGGGCGATCGCATCGCGGTGGTCGGCGGACAGATCGTGCTGAATGGCAAGCCCGTGCCACAAGTGCCGCAGGCACCGCTGATCCTGCCGATCGACGCCAACCAGCCGTGCGACCCCGACGATTTTCCGGGGCTGCGCTTTCGCGGGCCCGACGGGCGGGGCTATTGCGAATTGCCGATTTATCGCGAGACGATGCCCAATGGTGCGACATATCGCATCATCGACCACCGCGACGAACCGCTCGACCACTATCCCGAAATCCGTGTGCCCGCCGGCCATGTCTTTCTGATGGGGGACAACCGCGACAATTCGGCCGACAGCCGCGCACCGATCGAAAGCAACGGCCTGGGCGGCCCGGTGCCGCTGTCAAGCATCGGCGGGCGCGCCGAATTCATTACCTTTTCGCTCGACGGCAGCGAGACGTGGAATCCGCTAAGCTGGTGGAATGCCTTGCGATCCGGGCGCGCATGGACCAGATTGCGACCGATGATTGTCGGACAGGGGCATTGATGGACGGGCTGGACGCCGCAGAACCGCAAGCGACCGGCCCGACCGATATCCGCGACGGTCTGGTGCGGACCGAGGCCAAGCGCGCACTGGTGTGGATCGGCATTGCTGCGCTGGTCATGCTGGCGGTCTATCTGGCACAGCCGTTGATGGTGATCTTTGGCGGGATCGTGTTTGCCGCGATGATCGATGGCGGCCAACGGCTGCTGGCGCGCGTCATCCCGTTTGTGCCGCGCGGGTTGCGCATCGCGCTGGTGCTGCTGGGCGCGGTCGCCTTTCTGGTGTGGCTGGTGCTGTTTGCGGGCAACCAGATCGCCGCGCAGGCCGCCGCCTTTCCCGAACTGGTCCGCACCGAGGCACAGCGATTGAGCGATCTGGCGCGCGCGCATGGCCTGCTGTCGCGCACGATCGATATTCCCGCGCTGACCGGGCGTGTTGCCGAACAGCTTGCCGGTGGCATGGGCCAGTTCACGCGCGCGGTGGGCGGGCTGCTGGGCGGGTTCACCACGGCCTTTCTGATCGTCATACTGGGCATCTATTTCGCGGCTGAGCCCGATCTCTATCAGCGCGGGGTGGCCTGGCTGCTGCCCGCGCGCAGCCGTCAGGACTGGCACGGCACCGCGCAAGTGATGGGCCGTTCGTTGCGGCGGCTGCTGTTCGGGCGGCTGATCGGCATGGCGTCGGAAGGGCTGGCGACCTGGCTGCTGCTGTCGGCGTGGGGGGTGCCGATGGCCGCACTGCTGGGCCTGTTGACCGGGCTGCTGGCGTTTCTGCCCAATATCGGTGCGCCGATTTCGGGCAGTCTGATGATCCTGGTGGGCTTTTCGGCCGGGGCGCACAGCGGGATCTATTGCATCGTGGTCTATGCGCTGGTGCAACTGGTCGATGGCAACGTGGTCGTCCCGATGGTCGCCAAACGCACCGCCGATCTGGCCCCGGCGCTGGTGCTGGGCGCGCAGTTGATCTTTGGCGTGCTGTTCGGCCTGCTGGGCCTGATGCTGGCCGATCCGCTGGTGGCCATGGTCAAGATCGCGCTGGAACGTCAGGCGCGGCGCAATCTGGCCAACGCCCCCGCCGCGCCCCGATCCGGAGAGGATTGAGGCGGTGACGCGCACCGTGGCCGGGTTCGGCCTGCTGATGATCGTCATGACCGTGATTGCGGTGGTCGTCGGGCACCTGACCTGGCCATTGGTGGAGGCCTGGCGGATGGCCCCGCGCGTGGCGTTCGAAACGCTGCCCGCGCTGCCGCCCGATGCCTATGACGCCCCCGCGATGTGGATCGCGCGGCTCGATCTTCCCCGCGATCAGGCGCGCTATCTGCCCCCCGGCGTGGGGCACGGCACGGCGGGCCGGGCCTATGTGTTCTTTCTGCATCCGACCACCTTCATGGGTCGCAACCACTGGAACGCACCGCTCGATCACGCCGATTCGCGCATGCGGGCCGATCTTGCCGTGCGGTCGATGGCCAGCGTGTTCAACGATCAGGCGGGGATATGGGCGCCGCGTTTTCGCCAGGCCGCGCTCGGCACGTTTCTGGTCGATCGCGCGGAATCGCCCGCCGCTCTGGCGATTGCCGAAGGCGACGCGCGCGCCGCGTTTGGCGTGTTTGTGCGCCAGATCCCGCCCGGCGCGCCGATCGTGCTGGTCGGCGACGGCCAGGGTGCCCTGATCGGCCTGCATCTGCTGCGCGACATGGTGCACGGCACCGCACTGGCCCCACGCGTGGTCGCGGCCTATCTGGCGGGCTGGCCGGTATCGCCCACGCACGATCTGCCGCGCACCGGCATGGCCGCCTGCGCACGCCCCGGCCAGACCGGCTGTATCATGGCGTGGATGACCTTTGCCGATCCCGCCGACCCGCGCGCGATCCTGAACATGGCCTCGCACTATCCCGCGCTCGATGGCCGCCATCCCGACGACCGGCCGCTGTGCACCAATCCGCTGACCGGCGGGCAAAGTGCCGATGCGCCCGACAGCGCCAATCTGGGCAGCCTGGCCACCGGCAACGAACTGCGCCTGCCCGCGCTCGTGTGGCCCTCCAAAGGTGCGCGCTGCGACCCCGCGCGCGGCATTCTGCTGGTCACCGGCCCACCCCGGCTGGGCGATATCATCCTGCCCGGCAACGACTATACATTCTATGACTTCGCGCTGTTCTGGCGCACCTTGCGCGCCGATGTGGCCGCGCGCGAGGCGACCTGGTGGCAGGAGCACCACGCATCATGATCCACATGGCAACCGGCCCGTTCCGCGATGAATTGCCCGAAGGCGGCGTGCTGATGGGGCTCGATCCCGGCACCAAGACGATCGGCCTGGCACTGTGCGATGCCGGCTGGCGCTTTGCCAGCCCGACCAAGACGATCATCCGGCGCAAGTTCCGCGACGATAAGGCCGAGATTGCCGCGGTGATCGCCGCGCGCGCCGTGCGCGGGCTGGTGATCGGCCTGCCGCTCAACATGGATGGCAGCGACAGCCCGCGCGCACAGGCGGCGCGCGCCATGGCGCGCAATCTGGCCGATCTGGGCCTGCCGACGCTGATGTGGGACGAACGCTGGTCAACCGTCGCCGCAACGCGCGCGATGATCGATCAGGACATGAGCCGCGCACGCCGCGCCGAACGCATCGATGCCCATGCCGCCGCGCTGATCCTGCAAGGCGCGATCGACGCGCTGGCCGGGGCGGCGTTCTGAAGGGTTGCATTGCGCAACCGGCCCATGCAGGACGATGCGATGAACGATCCGCAATCCCCGCCAGAATCCCCGCTCGACCGTTTTATCAACGCCGCCGGGTTCAACCCGCGCGACTGGACCGCGCACATGAATGCCAATGGCCACAGCGGCTTCATCGGCATGCAGTATCGCGACCATGGCGATATCTGGATCGAACTGGGGTTCGACTGGCGCGAAGATCTGGTCGGTGATCCCGATACCGGTGTGCTGGCTTCGGGCCCGATCATCAGCCTGCTCGACAACGCCACCTCGATGTCGGTGTGGACCCGTGTCGGCCGGTTCAGCCCGCAAGTGACGCTGGACTTGCGGATCGATTACACCCGCGCCGCAACGCCGGGCAAATCGATCGTCGCGCGCGCGGAATGCTATCAGGTGCGCCGGTCGATGGCGTTTGTGCGCGGGATTGCCCATGACGGCGATATCACCGATCCGGTCGCCCATGCGGCGGGCATCTTCATGCTGGTCGACGGGCAGGAGTGGGTGAAATGAAGAGCACCGAACTACCCCCTTATGCCCGCGCAATGGGCATGGAACTGGCCGGAACCGATGACGGCAGCCCGGTGATCGCGATCGATTTTTCGCCACGCGCGATGGGCCGTCCCGGGTTCTTTCACGGCGGAGCAATCGGCGGCGTGCTGGAAATGGCGGCGTTTGCCGCGCTGAGCGCCGAACTCGAACGCCAGGGTGTCGCTGTGCGGATCAAGCCGATCAACATCAGCACCGAATACTTGCGCGCAGGGCTTCCCGAACGGCTCTATGCGCGGGGCGAAGTGGTGCGGGCGGGCCGCCGTGTCGCCAATGTGCGGATCGAGGCCTGGCAATCCGACCGCACCCGCCCGGTGGCAAGCTGCTGGATGAATTTCCTGCTGTCGCCCAAAACACCCTAAATCCGCAACTCGACGACGATCCCGTCGGGTTCGGGATCACCCGGTGCCAGCCGCAGGGCATCGGCGCGCGCGCGCGCCAGGATGGCGGGTGGTACATCGGCGCCGATGATCAGCGCATCGGCGTGGCCCAGCAAACGCGCGTGGCGCAATGTCAGGTCTTCGGGGTCGGCACTGGTCAGGTGGATGACATGGCGCCCAGTCGCATTGGGCGCGGCCCCGTCGATCCAGCGCGCCACGGCATCGTCGGCCTGTTCGCGCATGGGATCAAGCGCGCCGCCCGGTGCCAGCGCGGCATCGAGCCCGCGCCGCCGCAGCGCCGCATCGGGCCAGCGCACGCGCAAGGCCGCACGCGCGGCATAAAGCGCCTCGGCCAGCGCACCCAGCCCTTGCGGCAACAGCGCGTCGATCCGCAGCCGCAGCGCCTTGGCCAGCCCCGCGCTGGCCCCGGCGGTGCCCACCGCGATCAGCACCGGCGCGCGATCGACCAGCGACGGGGTGGTGAAATCGCACAAGTCGGGCCGGTCGACGACATTCACCAGCAACCCGGCGCAACGCGCGCGCAGCGCATCGGCCTGCAGGGCGGTTTCATCGTCATGCGCGACAAACGCAATCCGCGCGCCCTGGTCGATGCCCAGCGCCAGATCGTCGATCACCAGTGCGCCCGCGCGCTCGACCAGCCGGCGCTTGGCCGTCGCGGCCTCGCCATGCCCCAGCACGACCACCGGTTGCCCCGCCAGACGGTGGAACAGCGGCAGCGCGGGCAGCGTCACACCAGAAAATCCGGCACGCGTTCGGCGGCCAGGATCGTCGCCGGGGCAATCCGGTCGGCAACCACCGCCCAGCGATCGCCATCGACCATCACTTCGGGCACCATGGCGCGCGAATTGTAGGTGCTGGCCATTGTCGCGCCATAGGCCCCGGCGGTGCGGAACACCGCCAGATCGCCGCGCGCCACCGTGTCGATATCGCGCGCCATCGCAAATGTGTCGCTCGATTCGCAGATCGGCCCGACGATATTGGCCGTCATCCGCGTGCCGTCGGGCGTCACGGCGGCGAAATCGTGCCAGGCGTCATACATCGCCGGGCGCGCCAGATCGTTCATCGCCGCATCGACCACCACCCACGGGTGCCCGGCGCCGTCCTTGACACGAATCACCCGGGTCAACAGCACCCCGGTGTTGCCGGTGATCACCCGGCCCGGCTCGAACATCAGCGTCACGCCCCAGTCGGCGGTGACCCGCGCCACCATCGCGGCATAGTCGGCCGGCTGCGGAAACACCTCGCCCGCCTTGTACGGCACGCCGACCCCGCCGCCCAGATCCATATGCGTCACCGCATGGCCCGCCGCACGGATGGCGCGCATCAGGCCGCCGACTTTGGTGAAGGCGGCCTCCAGCGGATCGAGCCGCGCCAACTGGCTGCCGATATGCAGCGCCAGCCCGCGCATTGCCAGACCGGGCTCGCCGGCCAGTCGGGCATAGATGTCTTCGGCACGGTCAAACGGCACGCCAAACTTGTTTTCCGCCTTGCCGGTGGAAATCTTGCCATGCGTTCCAGCATCGACATCGGGATTGACGCGCAGCGCGCACGACGCCGTGCGGCCCAGTGCCCGCGCGATTTCGGCCAATTCCAGGCCTTCTTCGGCGCTTTCCAGATTGAACTGGCCGATCCCGACTTCCAGCGCGCGGGTCAGTTCGGCCTGGGTCTTGCCGACGCCCGAAAAGACGATCCGTTCGGGCGGCATCCCTGCGGCCAGCGCCCGTTCCAGTTCGCCCACCGAAACCACATCGGCGCCATAGCCTTCGGCGGCCAGCACTTTGAGCACGGCCAGATTGGGGTTCGATTTCACCGCAAAGGCGATCTGCACCGAAGGCAGCACCGCCAGCGAATCGCGAAACACGCGCGCATGGCGGGTCAGCGTGGCGCGCGCATAGACATAGACCGGGGTGCCCACGGCTTCGGCCAGGCGCGGCAAGGCCACGGCTTCGGCGTGGAGCACGCCGTCGGAATAGTCGAAATGGTCCACGCGATGCAGTCTTTCGGATCAGTGTTCGGGGGGCAGGTCGTAGGGGTCGTCGGCGCGATCTTCGGACCGGACGCGCACATCGACATTGCGTTCGGGCCGCGCCTGGCTTGGCTCTTTCAGCAACTGGTCGGCATTGGGGCGATAACCGCTGCCATAGGACGGCGGCGGCAAGGCATGGCCCGCCAGCGGTTTGAGCACGCGGCGATTGCCGCATCCGGCCAGCGCCAGCGCGGCCAGACCAGCGAAAATCAGCGTAGAGCGGGCACGCATGTCAGTCCTCCAACCCCAGCGCGGCACGCGCCTCGGCCACCCGCTGGTGTACTTGCAACGGCGCGGTTCCGCCATGGCTGGCGCGCGCGGCCACCGAGGCTTCGACCGACAGGGCGGCATAGACCCGCTCGTCCACGCGCGGGTCGATCGCCTGCAAGTCGGCCAGCGGCAACTGGTCGAGCGCGACGCCCCGGCTTTCGGCCAGCCGCACCGCGCTGCCGGTGATGTGATGCGCCTCGCGAAACGGGATATCGGCCTGGCGCACCAGCCAGTCGGCCAGATCGGTGGCGGTGGCATAGCCCAGTTCGGCCGCCGCGCGCATGCGCGGTTCGCGGAATTTGGCTTCGGCAACCATCCCGGTCATCGCCGCGACCGACAGCGCCAGCAGCGAGGCCGCCTCGAACACCGGCGGCTTGTCGTCCTGCATGTCCTTCGAATAGGCCAGCGGCAGCCCCTTCATGGTGATCATCAGCGCGGTCAGGCTGCCGACGATACGCCCGGCATGGCCGCGCACCAGTTCGGCGGCATCGGGGTTCTTTTTCTGCGGCATGATCGAACTGCCGGTCGACAGGCTGTCGGGCAGCACGACAAACCCGAAGGGCTGGCTGGCCCAGATGATGAATTCTTCGGCCAGCCGCGACAGGTGCAGCGAAATCTGCGCCGCCGCCATCAGGAAATCCAGCGCGAAATCGCGGTCCGACACCGAATCGAGGCTGTTGGCGGTGGGCCGGTCGAACCCGAGCGCCGCCGCCGTGGCCTGCCGGTCGATCGGAAAGCCGGTGCCTGCCAGCGCGGCAGCGCCCAGCGGGCATTCGTTCATCCGCACCCGCGCATCGGCCAGCCGCGACCGGTCGCGCCGGATCATCTCGTAATAGGCCAGCAAGTGATGCCCCAGCGTCACCGGCTGCGCGGTCTGCAGATGGGTAAAGCCCGGCATGATCGAGGCGGCATGTTCGCCCGCGCGAGTCACCAGCGCCACTTGCAGCGCATGCAATCCGGCATCGGCCTGATCGATGGCATCACGCACCCACAGCCGGAAATCGGTGGCCACCTGATCGTTGCGGCTGCGCGCAGTGTGCAACCGCCCCGCCACCGGCCCGATCAGCTCGGCCAGGCGGCTTTCGGTGGTCATGTGGATGTCTTCCAGATCCCAGTTTTCGGGCACGCCACTGGCGGCATATTCCGCCGCGACCTGGTCCAGCCCTGCGGCAATCGTCGCCGCATCGGCCGCCGAAACGATGCCTTGCGCGCCCAGCATCGCCACATGCGCCTTTGACGCGGCGATGTCCTGCCCCCACAGCGCCTTGTCGAACGGGATCGAGGCATTTATCTCGCGCATGATTGCCGAAGGCCCCGCCGCGAACCTGCCGCCCCACATCTGATTGGAACCGGAATTGCCGCTCATGTCTCTTCGTCTGCCTCTGGTCGTTGCGCTGGCCGGGTTGTGCCTGAGCGCGTGCGATAGAGAGCCGCGCGCGCCAGCGCAACCGCCCAGCACCGCCGCCACCGACAGCGCCGCTGTGGACGCAGGCGAAGGCTTCGTCGGCAAGATCGACCGCAGCCACAAGGGCTCGGCCATGCCGCAGGCGACGCTCTCCGATGGCAGCGGTGCCAAACTGGCGATCCAGAGGCTGAAGGGCAAACCCGTGCTGATCAACTTGTGGGCGACCTGGTGCGGGCCCTGCGTCAAGGAACTGCCCACGCTCGATGCGCTGGCTGCGCGCGAAAGCGGCCACCTGACGGTCGTCACCGCGTCGCAGGACATGGGCCAGCCAGGCAAAGTTGCCACTGCGCTGGCGGCGCACAGCAGCGGGCACCTGCACCCCTGGCTCGACCCCGACAACACGCTGGGGTTCTTCTACAATTCGGGCGAATTGCCGACCAGCGTGCTCTACGATGCGCAAGGGCGCGAAGTCTGGCGCATGGTCGGCGCCCACGACTGGACCGGGCCCGACAGCCAGAGCCTGATCGCCCCCGCCATGCCGTAACGGAAAGCGTGCGGTTGCGCGCCGCATTGCAAAATTGTTGGGTTTACGTGTGCGTAAAGCCCCTTTCCGAGCGCCCGCCAATCCCCTAACCAACCGGTTAAATGGAGTCGGGAATGCACGCGCAGATGGAGCAGGACGCACAACAGGCAGCGCCGTTGACGCTGACACACCTGGCCGAACGGCTGGAGCAGACAGGCGATCGCTTCACGCTCCACGGCGCGGCGGGCTGGATGCAGGGGCGCACGATGTATGGCGGCGCGTCCTCGTTCATTGCCTTTATCGCTGCGACGCGCGCCTTTCCCGATCTGCCCCCGCTGCGCGCGGCGCAGATCGGTTTCATCGGCCCGGTGGGCGAGGATCTGACCGCACGCGCAACGATGCTGCGCACCGGCAAGAGCGTCAGCCATGTCGAAACCACGTTGTGGTGTGACGATGCGCTGGTCCACCGCGCAACCTGGCTGTTCGGATCGGCGCGCCCTGGCAACGGGCATCGTGCCGCCGACCGGCTGGAGGCGTTCACCCCGCCCGAAGACGCCAGCCCGGTCAGGGAACATATCCATGCGCCCGCCTTTATCGAACGCATGGACTTGCGCCATGCCGATCCGGCAGGCCCCCGCCAATCCGCCGTGGTACGCCGCTGGGTGCGGCTGAGGGACCGCGACGGGCTTGATCCGGTGGCCGAACTGATCGCGATCGGTGATGCATTGCCGCCCGGATCGATGCGCGCGATGGAACGGCGCGGCCCGATCAGTTCGATCAACTGGTCGCTGACATTGCTCGGCCATGCTATCACCACCCGCGACGGCTGGTGGCTGCTGGAAACCGCGTCGAACCACATGGCGGACGGATTTTCCAGCGAAACGCTGCGGGCGTGGAACACCGAGGGGGTCGAAGTGATGCGCGGCCTGCAGTCGGTGGCGATATTTGGATGATGACAGACCCCGCAACGGGGCTGGAGAGGATGCAGAGCTTGGAACTGGCAAACCCGATCGACCATGGTTTTGACCCTGCGCGGCTGGCGCGGATCGCCGATTTTCTTCAGCGCGATTATGTCGGCCCGGGGCGTTTTCCAGGCGCAGACGTGCTGATCGCGCGCGATGGCGTGCCGGTGTGGCGGGCCACGATGGGCCACATGCGCGCCGACGGCAAGCCCTGGGCGCCCGATACGATCTGCCGCATGGCCTCGATGACCAAGCCGATCGTGTCGGTGGCGTTCATGATACTGGTCGAACAAGGGCTGGTCGCGCTCGACGATCCGGTGACCAAAGTCGTGCCCGAATTCGCCGATCTGCGGGTCTATGCGGGCGGCGGCGGCGATGCGCCGTTTGTGCCCGGCCCGCGTGCCCGGCCGATGCGCATGGTCGATCTGCTCAGCCACCGTTCGGGGCTGACCTATGGCATCCAGAACCGCGACAACCTCGACGCCGCCTATCGCAAGGGGCGGCTCGACGGGCATCCCAGCCTCGCCGGCAACGATGCCTTCATCGCCGGGCTGGCCAAGTTGCCGCTGGCGTTTCAGCCCGGCGAGGCATGGCATTATTCGGTGTCGGTCGACGTGCTGGGGGTGATCATCAGCCGCCTGTCGGGGCAAACCCTCGGCGACTTTCTGCGCACGCATATCTTCGGCCCGCTGGGCATGGACGATACCGGGTTCTACTGCCCCGCGGACAAGGCGCAGCGGCTGGCCGATGGCTGGATGCATGTGCCGGGCGGCACGCCAAAGCTGTTTGACCCGGCGGAAAAATCGGGCGTGCTGCGCGAACCCGGGTTTGAAAGCGGCGGTGGCGGGCTGGTTTCGACGATGGCCGATTATCACCGGTTCTGCCGCATGCTGGTGGGGCGCGGCGCCAGCGACGGGGTGCGGCTGATCAGCCCGGCGACGCTGCGGCTGATGACCGCCAACCATCTCCCCGGCGATCTGCCGCAGATCGCGCGCGGGCTGTTTGCCGATGCGCGGCAGGCGGGCACCGGGTTTGGCCTGGGCTTTGCGGTCACCACCGATCCGGTGCGCACGCTGACACCGGGCAATGCCGGCGAATATTTCTGGAGCGGCATCCATTCGACCAAGTTCTTCATCGACCCGGTCGAAGGCCTGTCGATGGTGTTTTTGACCCAGGTGTTCCCGAGCGTGGTGTTCCCCATCCGCGAGCAACTGAAAACCCTGATCTATGCGGCGCTGAGCGAGAGCCGCGCGTGACCCTTGCAAAGGAGACTGCCATGTCCGATCCGATCCCCGGCGCCCGCGACCATATCGAAGCCGCCCGCCATGCCGCCGCCGCGATCGACGACATTCCCGCCGACACCCCGCTGATCCCCATCACATCGGTCGGCGTGATCGGCGCGGGCACGATGGGCGGCGGGATCACCATGAATTTCCTGACCGCCGGGATTCCGGTGACGATTGTCGAGACCAGCCAGGACGCGCTCGACCGAGGCGTCGCGACGATCCGCCGGAATTACGAAGCCACCGTCAAGCGCGGCAAGATGGACGCCGCGCATGCCGAACGCGCGGTCGCGCTGTTGACCCCGACGCTCGATTTCGACGCGCTGGCCAGCGCCGATCTGGTGATCGAGGCGGTCTATGAAAGCATGGATGTCAAACGCGAGGTGTTCACCCGCCTCGATGCGATTGCCAAACCTGGCGCGATCCTGGCCAGCAACACCAGCTATCTCGATGTCGATGCGATCGGTGCGGTGACCGGCCGCCCGGCCTCGGTGCTGGGCATGCATTTCTTTTCGCCCGCCAATGTCATGAAACTGCTCGAAGTCGTGCGCGGCAAGGCGACCGGCAAGGCCGAACTGGCAACGGTGATGGCGCTGTCGGTCAAGATCGGGAAGATCCCGGTGGTGTCGGGCGTGTGCCACGGCTTTATCGGCAACCGCATGCTGTCGCCGCGCCAGGCCGCCGCGCATGCGCTGATCATGGAAGGCGCCAAGTACTGGGATGTCGACGAGGCGCTGCTCGAATTCGGCTTTCCCATGGGGCCATGGCAGATGGCCGATCTGGCCGGGGTCGATATCGGCTGGCACCGCGATCCCGCGCGCATCGAAACCTTGCGCGATGCGCTGTGCGCGGTGGGCCGCTGGGGGCAGAAGACCAAGAAGGGCTTCTACGACTATGACGACAACCGCCAGCGCACGCCGTCGGACGAAGTCAGCGCGATAATCGCCGAATTCGCCGCCAGGGAAGGCAAGCCCCAGCGCACGATCGGCAAGGACGAGATCCGCGAACGCCTGCTCTATCCGATGATCAGCGAAGGTGCGTTGATCCTCGACGAACATATTGCCCAGCGTGCGGGTGACATCGATACGGTGTGGCTCAACGGCTATGGCTGGCCGGCGTGGACCGGCGGGCCGATGTACTGGGCCGACCATATCGGGCTGGCCACCGTGGTCGACGGGCTCAACCGCCATGGCCAGCCGGTCGCCCCATTGCTGGCCGCCAAGGCGGCGGCAGGCGAAACGTTCAACTGACATGGCCGCCCACGCCATCAGCATCGCCGATGTGGTGGCGGCAGAGTTCCTGCCGCTGCCCACCATTCTGGCCGCGCATGCCGCACGGCGCGGCGATGCCATCGCGCTGGCCGACGAACGCCACCGGATAAGCTGGGCAGAGCTTGGCGATCTGACCGAGCGGGTGGCCGCCGCGTTGCAGGCAGCGGGCGTGACGCCGGGTGACCCGGTGGCACTGGCCGCGACCAATTCGGTGGAGGCGGCGCTGGCCTTCACCGGCATCTTGCGCGCGGGCGCGGCGGCGGCGCTGCTGACATCGTCGGCGGCGGGCGACACGGTCATGGCGATGCTGGCCGACAGCACCGCGCGCGTGCTGTTCCTCGATGCGGCAATCGCGGAAAAGATTGCCGACCTGCCGTTTCCCGACGATGTCCTGCGTATCGCGGTCGATGACAGCGATGCCGGGATCGCGTTGTCGGGGTGGCTGCCGCCGGCCGGCACGCGCGCCGCCCCGGTCGATATCGCGCCCGAGGATCCGTTCAACATCATCTATTCGTCGGGCACCACCGGCACGCCCAAGGGCATCGTGCAAAGCCACAAGATGCGCCATGAATATGCCCGGCGCACGCTGTCGGGCGGCTATGGCGACGACACCTGCATCATCAGTTCCACCCCGCTCTATTCGAACACCACGCTGGTCAGTTTCTTCCCCGCGCTGACCGGCGGCGGCAAAGTCGTGCTGATGGCCAAATTCGATGCGCGGCGGTTTCTCGAACTGTCGCAGGCCGAACGCGTGACCCATGCCATTCTGGTGCCGGTGCAATATCGCCGGATCATGGAACTGCCCGATTTCGACAGCTTCGACTTGTCGTCCTATGTGCTCAAATCAAGCACTTCGGCGCCGTTTCCGGCCTGGCTCAAGGCCGATGTGCTCAAACGCTGGCCGGGCGGACTGCTCGATGCCTATGGCATGACCGAAGGCGGCGCCTCGACCATTCTGGTCGCGCACGAATTCCCCGACAAGCTGCACACCGTCGGGCGCCCCTCGCCCGGCCATATCATGAAGATCATCGACGAAGAGGGCCGCGAACTGCCGCAGGGCGAAGTGGGCGAGATTGTCGGCCATTCGCCGGTAATGATGAACGGCTATCACCGCCAGGATGCCAAGACCCGCGAGGTCGAATGGTTCGATACCGAAGGTCGGCGCTATATCCGCCATGGCGATGTGGGCCGGTTCGACGAAGACGGTTTCCTGATCTTGATGGACCGGTCGAAAGACATGATCATTTCGGGCGGGTTCAACATCTTCCCCACCGATCTTGAAGCACACCTGACCTGCCAGAGCGCGGTGCGCGAGGCGGCGGTGATCGGCGTGCCGTCGGACAAATGGGGCGAAACCCCGTTTGCGGTGGTCGTGCTGGCCGATCCAACCGCCGATCCGGCGGCGATCCTGGCCGAAGCCAACGCGCATCTGGGCAAGACCCAGCGAATCAGCGCGATTGCGGTGGTCGATGAACTGCCGCGCAGCGCGATCGGCAAAGTGCTGAAACGAAGTTTGCGCGACCGCTTTGGCGGCAATCCGGTAACCCACGCTTTTTCTTGAGAATTCGCAAAAGAAGGAACACCATACCATGCGTGATGCAGTAATCGTGGCAGTGGCGCGGACCCCGATCGGGCGCGCCTACAAGGGCGCCTTCAACGCCACCGGCGGCGCCACCCTGGGCGCCCA
>Ga0302157_10003144_pt1 | contig 18836 bp, 20 predicted proteins | sample I_Bog_N3_3_FD_193502 | JGI IMG/M metagenome (GOLD analysis project Ga0302157, IMG submission 193502) | Peat permafrost microbial communities from Stordalen Mire near Abisko, Sweden - I_Bog_N3_3 | ecosystem: Environmental > Terrestrial > Soil > Wetlands > Peat | place: Sweden: Abisko, Stordalen...
GACCACCCGGACGTTCAGCTTCGACGGCCTCACCCGCCACGACGTGCTCGACCCCGACGGGAACGTGATCCAACTGCGGTCCCCGCACACGTAGCCTCCCGAGAGGATCCGGCCACGCCCCAGCGCTTCGTTGAGGCCAAGGGTGATCTGGTCAGGTGGATCGAATTCCGGCCCTTCTCCCCTGCCATCGACGTCACTCCTCCTTCGGAGGTGTGTCGGCGAAGAACGGTCGTACCAGGCTGCGACATGGACTCGGGACCCGCCCGAGGCGGTCTCCCCATTGTCGGTCCAGTGAGCGGACCACCCGTGTACGTGCCGGTCGAGGACACGGCAACTGTCGGTCGGCACACCACGAGCCGACCCGTCCCGTCGAGGTGCCCCGTCAGCGAGGTTCTCAGTCGCCGAGCGTTCGGAAGGGCGTGGCCTCCTCCAGCTGCAGGGCCAGTTCGAGGAGGAGGGGGTCGCGCCCGGTGGCGGCGGTGAAGCACACCCCGACCGGCAGCCCGGTGGCATCGTCGTGACCCAGCGGGAGGCTGATCGAGGGCATGCCGGTGGCGTTGGCCATGGGCGTGAACGGTATCCACTCGAGCAGGCGGGGCAGGAGGACGTCGTAGGGTAGGTCACTGTCGAGGTGGCCCAGCGGTGGGGCGACCGTCGACAGGGTCGGCGACACCACCGCGTCGACGCCGGCGAAGGCCGACTCGAAGGTGCGGGTGGAACGGCGCATGCGCACCAGGTTCCCAGGTGTCCGCAGGATGTCGTGACGGAAGCGCCGGGCCAGACCCAGCGTGAACGGGGTGAGCCGCCGATTGTCGAAGCTCGGATCGTAGAGACGCTTCCCCCCGACCACCACCGAGAAGACCAGCAGGGACCAGTAGTGGAGGAAGTCCTCCACGAAGGGCCCGACCGGTGGCAGGGTGACCGGCACCAGCTGATGGCCCAGGCCCTCGAGGAGATCCAGGGTGGCGTCGAGCTGCCGCCGGGTGGGTTCGTCGAGGACACCACCGGTGGGCGATTCGGCGATGACCCCGATCCGGAGCGTGCCGGTGACCGGCCCCTGCACCGAGCCCACCGACGGCAGCCCGGGGTTGCGGAAGCGGCGCTCGGCCTCCCGGAAGTACGTCACGGTGTCGCGCACCGAACGGGTGAGGACCCCTTCGGCGACGATGTCGACGGGCATCTTCTCGGAGTCGGGCGAACGCACCAGCCGGCCCCGGGTCGGCTTGAGCCCGACCAGGCCGCAACAGGCCGCCGGGATGCGGATGGAACCACCGCCGTCGGCGCCATGGGCCAGCGGGAGAGCCCCCGCCGCCACCAGTGCAGCCGAACCGCTGGAGGAGCCCCCGGCGGTGCGGTCGAGTCCCCAGGGGTTGCGGGTGGTCCGACCGTCGGCATGCTCGCGGGAGGGAGAGAAGCCGAACTCGGGGAGGGTGCTCTTGCCCAGGCTGACCGTGCCCATGTCGAACAGCTGCTGGATCAGCTTCTCCGTATGGACCGCGGGTCGGGCGCCGGTGAGGGCCTCGGAGCCGTGGCGGGTGGGCAGGCCGGCGACGTCGGCATTGTCCTTCACGATGGTCGGCACCCCGGCGAAGGGGAGGTCGGCCAGTCGAACGGAGCCGAGACGGACGGCTACCGCCCGGGCCCGCTCGAAGTCTGCGGTGGCGACGGCGCCGAGCTGCGGGTCGACCGCCTCGACCCGGGCCACCGCGGCGTCCAAAACCTCGACCGGGGAGACGTCACCAGCCCGCACCGCCTCGGCGGTAGCGGTGGCATCGAGCCGGGACAGCTCGTCGGTGAACGCGGAGGAGGTCGACACGGCGAACGTTGTAACACGGGGCGGCGCGGCGGACGAACTGGCAACCAGGGGACGCCTGGTCCAGCGGCTCCGGCAACGGTCGGTCGACAGCCTGCGGACTGCAGCCCGCAACCCACAGCCTGCAACCGACAGCAGGCGGAACCGTCATCGGCCGTGGGCAGAGCACCATCGTTCCGACCGGCCGAGCCCCGCGGTGGACCCCTCGGCCAGGCCGTCGCACAGACGGTCACGCCGGAGGGCCACGTCGACGGCGGCACCGGTGAAGGACGCATGGGGCAGGCCCAGCCCGATGGCCACGTCAGGCTGGAAGGGGGCGCCCTGCGCGTAGGTGAGGACTGCTTCAGGGTGCACGGCGGCCAGCAGCGGTGCCGGACCGCTGACCGATCCGAACTTCCCTCCGGTGGACGAGCACGACTTCCGGCACCCGACTCCGACAGCGTGCGTTCCCAATCCGGTCAGCGAGGCCAGCACCGACATCTCGGCGACGACGGTGACCCCGAACCCCTGGAGCCTCGGGGCCAGCACGGGCCGTCCGGACCCGGGGCCACAGCACCCGGGGCCCACAGCACCCGGGCCCACCGGGCCCGGGCCCACCGGACCCGGGCCGGCCGGCGCTACCCGGGTGATGGTGCCGAGCCGTCGACCCGGGCCCGAATGGTCGCCACGCCGGGCCCGTCAAGCTGGTCGACGTAGGGGGCACGGCCGGCCATGCTCATCACCAGCGCCAGAGTGGAGCCGGTGACCAGCGGTCCGGAGCCCGAGGTGAACGGCCCGTCGTCGGCCCGTAGCTCCAGTCCTTGGGCGGCGGTGCGGCTGGCCACCGTGAAATTGCGGCCTGCGAAGAACTCGGCCACGGGGGTCAGTGCGTCGACCGCCGGTGTCCGGGCCAGTCCCAGCGGCTGACGGACGTCCTGGGCGTGCACCACGACCTCACCGAGATAAGCCGGGGTGTGCCCGGAGGGGGCGGTGGTGCTGGCGATGACGGCACGGAACCGGTCGAGCGTCTCGGCGGGGGTGGCGCCCCGCTGCTCGACCATCCGGCGCTGGTTGTGCACGTCGACCCGGAAGCGTGCCCCGAGCATGCTGCGCATCCACCGCCACTGGTTCAGGCTCGCCGCCGCGGTGAGGTGGGCGACCACCTCCTCGACGTCCCACTTTCCACACAGGGTGCCGTGGTGCCACTGCTCGGTCGTGAGGTCCGACAGGTCATCGGCGAGCGCAGCCCGTTCCGCCCGGGCCAGCGCCCAGAGCTCGTCGTCCCCTGATCTCGCCATGGCGACTTCTCTCCCACCCCGTCCCGGGCCTCCCGGTGCGTATCGACCGTCATCATCCCATCGTCGGCATCCGGTCGTCGGCGTCCGGACCGACCCCGGTGGGCCGCCGCCCGACCCGCACCGATCGGGTGCTACCCCGGCGACCGCCAGGACATCGACCGTCCGTGGCTCTGGACGAACGCCAGGAGCTCAGCGCGGGGGGCCTCCGCACCCTCGAAGACCACACCGGTGAGCGCGTCGGGCTCGGGGCTCCCGGTCCGCGGGGCCACCCGGTCCACCGGGTCCACCAGGTCCACCAGCCCCGGAATGTCCATCACCAGCCACACCACCCGACGGTGGCGACCGGCCTCGGTCAGGATGTCCACGTACTCCTGGCGCCGCTCCACCGGAAAATAGGAGTACGACCACGAATTGACCACCACCAGGAGACCGTCCCCCATCCCGTCGAGCACTCCGGGAAGGACGTCCAGGGCGTCACCCCGCACCACGGGCGGAGGGTCGGCCCGGCCGATCCCGAAGGCCCCGGCGGCCCGGTCGAAGCGACCGGTGCCCGGCCAGACACAGGCCAGCAGCCACCGGACGTCGTCGGCATCGGTCAGGTCCGGAGGGTCGAGGTCGATCCCCACCCGCCCGGCGATCACCGGCAACGTCGGGGCGATGGGCGGCCGACCGGCGGTCACGGTGCAGTCGACCCGCACGGGGGAGTCCTCCGGTCCGCTCACCCCGAAGGTCCCGTAGTCGAGTCGGAAGCGGTCGCACAGGAGGTTGAGCCCGGCGCTGCAACCCACGTCGACCAGGTGCACGGGCTCGCCGCCCGCCGCCCACGTGAGGGCCGGGCCGAACAGGGCGGATCGTCCCACCTCGTTGGTCTGGACGGTGCGGGCGTTCAGCACCTCCACGAGCTCGTCCCGGTGGCCCAGGCACAGGTCGCGGAAGAGGGGCGCTGCCGCCGCGGTCGAGCGCCCGGCGTACACGTCGGCCAGGTCGTGCCCAGCGCCCTCGAGCAGGAGGTAGTGCCCGCCGGCCAGCAGCATCGGCGGAAGATGGGCGTGGGGAAGCGCCGAGAACTGGAGGGCGAGCAGCTCGCGGTCCTCGGCCACCGACCGGGCAATCTCTTCGTAGATCGGGCAGCTGCCGGCGAAGAGGTCGTCGGCGAACCATCGCCACAGGTCGGCGAGCTGGTCGAGGGGTTCGGCCACAGGGCGAACGCTACCCGGTCGACCCTTCGGCTTCAGGTCCGTGGGATCCGGACTGGCCGACCGCCTCCACATCGGGGGGCACGCCGGTGTCACCGGTCGTACACTCGACCATCGTCGTCCGTGCGCGGCACGGACGGATCGTGGAAGGAGTGCGCACATGGACGTCCGCTCGGCCAGAGACGTGGCCCCGGTCATCGAGCACGCGGGAACGGTCCCCGTCTGGTGGCTCATCCCACCCGGTGAGCTCCAGGAGGCCACCAGCGGCGGGTTCCTCGAGCTCGTGAGCGAGTGGGAGGTCGCCGGCGGCGGCCTCGTCGACCCGCACTCCCACCCGACGCACGAGTTCTACTACATCATCTCCGGACGCGGCATCATGAAGATCGCCGATGAGGAGCAGGAGGTGGGCCAGGGTGACCTGGTCCGGATCCCCCCGAACACCGTGCACAGCATCTGGCCGCTGACCGAGCACACCGGGCTGCGGGGACTGGCCTTCGCCGTGGGGATCGACGGCGCCGGACCGGTCGACTACACCAGCTGACCCCCGGGTCGCCGCGCCCGCCTACGGCGCCCGCCCACGGCGCCCGCCCACGCCCCGCCCACGCCCCACAAGCGGCGCATACCGACGGCCCATCCACCGGCCCATCCACCGGCCCGCCGCCGCGCCGGCCCACGGTCCCGTCAGAAGTGGTTCAACCGCTTGTGGATCCCCTTGGTCCGCTTGTAGAGCTGGACGAACTCGGTGAACAGCTCGTCGTAGACCGCGGTCCGGGACGGATCAGGGGTGAACGTCCGGCGGATCTCGACCATCCGGGGGATGTCGGCCACCGACACCTTGCCCAGCGCCACCAGGGTCAGCAACCCGGCCCCCCGGACGTTGGCCAGCACCGGTTCGGCCACCTGGCGGATCTCCCGGCCGGTGACGTCGGCGTGGATCTGGGACCAGACGTCTGAGTTGGCCCCGCCGCCGATGAAGGCCAGGGAGGTGAGCTCGCGGTCCAGGAACTTCTCGACGGCCCCGAGGAGCCAGCGTGAATTGAACGCCACCCCCTCGTAGACGGCCCGCACCATCTGCTCCCGGGTGGTGGCCAGCGACAGGTTGTGGAAGCCGCCCCGGATGGTGTGGTCGTCGACGGGTGACCGCTCGCCGTTCAGCCACGGGGTGAACAGCACCCTTCCGCTACCCGGCTCCGCCGCGTCGGCCATGGTGTTGAGCGCCTCGAAGTCGTCGGCCAGCTGCAGGTTGTCCCGGAGGAAGGTCAGGCAGGCCCCGGCCGTCTCGTGCTCGTCGACCACCAGGTACTTGCCGGGCAGGGCCGCCGGGATGGAGGCCACGTTGCGCAGCATGTCGGTCTTCTTGAAGGGCACGTGGGCCGAGATCCACGACGACGTGCCGATGTAGAGGTGGGCGTCGAAATCGGCCACCGCCCCCGAGCCGATGACCGACGAGTGCACGTCGCCGGTCCCCGTCACCACGGGGATCCCCGCCGGTACGCCGAGGTCCGCCGCGGCCTCTGCCGTGACCGTGCCGATGACGGTGGCCGGGGGGACGAGGTCGGGCAGCTTCGTCCGGTCGATGCCGACGATCCGCAGCAGGTCGTCCGAGTAGACCACGTGGTCGATGTTCCGGTTGTCGGTCAACCAGTGGGCGGCGATGGAGTCGAAGGAGGCCACCGTCCGGCCGGTGAGGCGCAGGTTGAGGAAGTCCACTGGCTCGAGGAAGGTGGTGGTGGCCCGGTAGACGTCGGGGAGCTCGTCCCGGATGAACAGGATGTGCGACACCGGGTCCTTGCCCGACAGGCCGGGGGCCCCACCGGTGGTCCGCACCCATCGCAGGATCTTGGTGGGGTCGTAGCCGAGGACGTTGACCGGTCCCCCGGCCGCCTTGCGGATGGCCCGGTTGCCCCGGGAGTCCATCCAGATCACCGCCCGCATCAGTGGCCGGCCGTCCGGGCCCACGGCCACCGTCCCGGACCACTGGGAGGTGGCGCCGACCCCGATGATCCGGTCCGGGGCGATCCCCGAGGCGGCCCGGGCGTCGGCGGCCGAGGACACGATGGCCGACCACCACTCGTCAGGGTCCTGCTCGGCCCCGCCACCGGGCAGCAGGTGGAGGGCCACCGGCGCCGTGCCCGAACCGACCACCCGACCCGTCGTCGAGACGACCGCCACCTTGGGACCGCCGGTGCCGAGGTCGATGGCCAGCACGAACTCCTCGCCGTCCCCGGTGCGGTCGGCTTCTCCGGTGGGCGGGCTGGTCACGACGGGCTCCCTCGGGTCGGGGGTCGCGGCCCCCCTCGAGGGCCGGACGGATGCGGTTCGGAACAGGGCGATGCGGTTCCGATACTACGGGGGCCCACCCCCGCGGGCCGGGCTCCGGCTCCGGCGGTTGACCGCCGACCTCCGGAAGTGGCCACCTGCCGCCTACCGCCAGCGGTGAGCGGCCCGGGGTGGCCGGTCAGCGGTCGGCCATGGCCGCCAGCCGCTCCACGGTCCGCCAGTTGCGTGTGGTGGCCTGCACCCCGAGGACCCGCTCGCACAGGGCGTTCGTGAGCTTGGTGTTCCCGTAGCCACCGGGGCACGAGAGGAACACCTCCCTTCCGACCAGGCGGAAGGTGTCGTCGCCCGTGGCCCGGCCGTCCAGTCCCCCCACCCGGTCGGCCCCGGGCTCGGCCGACAGGAAGGTCACGTGGAGGAACCCCGGATCGGCCCCCTCGGCCAGCAGCGGATTCGACCGGACCACGCCGGCCAGGTCGTTACCGGTGCGCACGATGACCGGCACCGTCAGCCCCAGCTCGGACTCGAGGCCGGCCGCCAGGGCCGGCCCGAGCTCGTCGACCGGCCGGGCGACCCGGCAGACCACGTTCCCGCTCTGGATGTAGGTCTCGACGTCCCGGCAGCCGAGGTCGGCCACCAGCCGGCGGAGGTCGTCCATGGGCAGCCGGTTGCGGCCGCTCACGTTGACCCCCCGCAGCATCACCACCGCGGTCTCCATGGTCCCCCTCCTCCCGGTCCGGGCCGGGTCGTCCCCGACCGGTGCACGGTACCCCGGCGGTGACGTCCGACCGGCCCGTGGCCGGACCTGACAGAATCGGCCCCGTGTACATCTCCGCCAAGGTCGACTACGCCGTCCGTGCCATGTGCACCCTGGCCGAGGCCGGCGACCGGCCGGTGACCGCCGAGGCCCTGTCCGCGGCCCAGTCGCTCCCCTCCAAATTCCTCGAGAGCATCCTGAACGACCTGCGGCGGGCCGGGCTCCTGCGCAGCCAGCGGGGGGCCGACGGGGGCTACCGCCTGGCCCGGGAGGCGTCGACGATCACGGTGGCCGAGATCATGCGACCGCTCGACGGCCCCCTGGCCGAGGTGCGGGGCCTGCGACCCGAGGCGGCCAACTACGTGGGTGCCGCCGAGCACCTCCAGGACGTGTGGGTGGCCGTACGGGCCAGCCTCCGGTCGGTACTGGAGATCGTCACCATCGCCGACATCGTGGCCGGGACGCTGCCCGGGTCGGTGACCGACCTGACCGGCGACCCCGACGCCTGGACGTCGCACTGACCGGAGCGGTCCTCCCCCCGGCTGCTACGGTGCGCCCGGAGCCGGGGGCGGACGGCGACCAGGCGGTCCGGACGACACCACGGAGGGGATGACATGGGACAAGGACAAGCGGCAATCGACATCGCACGACCGGCCGACGAGGTGTGGGCAGTGGCCGGCGACTTCGGAGGCATCGGCGGGTGGATGCCCGGGCTCGACTCGTGCCGGGTCGAGGGTGACGACCGCATCCTCGGGATGCTGGGCATGGAGATCACCGAGCACCTGGTGCGCCGCGACGACACCGCCCGCAGCCTCACCTACGCCATCACCGCCGGCGTGCCCATCGAGCACCACGAGGCCACCGTCACGGTCACCGGGGAGGGCGGGGGGTCCCGGGTCACCTGGGACGTCGAGGCCCTGCCCGACGAGATGGTCGACCTCATGGTCGGCCTCTACCAGCAGGCCCTCGAGGCCCTGAAGACCCACGTCGAGGCCTGAGGCCCGGTCGTCCGGTGGGTCGCTACGGCTACACCCGGACCGCCCGGACCGAGGCGCCGGTCGAGAAGGTCTGGTCCCTGGTGGGCCAGGCCTCCCGGTGGAAGGAGTGGTCGTTCCTCACCCGGTCGGGGACCGTCACCGACGGTGACCCGGCCCCCGACGGTGTCGGTGCGCTCCGCCGCTTCACCCGCCTGGGCATCGGGTCGACGGAGGAGGTCGTCCTGTGGTCGCCGCCCGACCACCTCGGCTACACCATCGTGCGGGGGTTCCCCGTCCGCCACTACCGGGCCGACATCACCCTCACCCCGAACGCCGGCGGCGGGACCACCATCAACTGGGTCGGGTCGTTCGATCCGTTGGTCCCCGGTACCGGCCCGACGCTCCGGTGGGTGCTCAACCGGCTGATCGGCAACTTCGCCACCTCACTGGCCCGGTACGCCGACCGCCGGACGTCCGGCTGAACCTCCCTCCGGGTCGAGGTCCCGCACCCCACCCCACGGAGACCCGGTGCCCGACGTGATCCACTCCCTGGCCTGTCCGACGACGGTCGTCATCGGGTGCCCACCGGCGCGATCATGGTCCTCATGGGATCAGGCGGGGACCGACCGGGGAAACCGGAGCACCATCCGACACCACACCGCGACCCGCCGTCCCGCGGACCCGACAGCACCGAACCCCCGGTGATGTGGCCCGACGCCGGATCGGGGTTCGAGGCCGATCCGTTCAGCCCGGCCGGGACGGCGCAGCGCGAGTGGCTCCTCACCCAGGCACTGGGCCGCAGCCGGTACGGCAAGCTCGTGGTGTGGAGCATCCTCGGTCTCGTCGGGTGCGTACTGGCCGTGGACCTCATCTCGGCGATCGTCGGACGGCACTGACCGCGGCGACGCCGACCGCCCGGTGCGTCCGGTGGTGGTGACGGACCCGGAGCAGGCCGGCGTGGAGGCCGGTGACGGCGACGACCTCGGTGGCCTCGAGAGCCGTCAGCAGGGCCTCGTCGTCGACGATCACCGCCGTCGGTCGTGGGACGCATCGTCGCTACGGGCCTGACGCCGGGCCCGTTCGCCGTCCGCCCGTCGACCGGACGACCGAAGTGCAGCCGAATGGCGTCCTCTCCGGCCGACCCCACGTCACCGCCGTGCCGTCCGTCGTGCCGAGGTGCCACACTTCGTCGATGGGAAACCGGCGGGAGGAACTGGCCAGCGGCACCGTCGTCCTGCTGGGCGGCCGCAGCGAGGTCGGCCTCGAGACGGTCACCCGTATCGCCGCCGGCCGGGTCGTCGTGTTGGCCGCCCGGCGCAGCGACGACCTGATCGGGGAGATCACCAGGGTCCGCGCCGCCGGGGCCTCCGAGGTGCACGCCGTCGAGTTCGACGCCGACGACACGGCGGCCCACCGGTCGGTGCTGGAGGGGATCGCCGCCGACCACGGCACCGTCGGGGTGGTCGTGGTGGCCTTCGGGGTGCTGGGCGACCAGGCCCGGGCCGAGGAGGATCCGGCACAGGCCCTGGCCGTCGTGCAGACGGACTACGTGGCCCAGGTCGGCGTCCTCACCATCGTGGCCAACCTGCTGCGGGCCCAGGCCAGTGGGCAGATCGTGGTGTTCAGCTCGATCGCCGGGGTGCGGGTCCGACGGGCCAATTACGTCTACGGATCGGCCAAGGCCGGACTGGACGGGTTCGCCTGCGGTCTGGCCGACGCCCTCCACGGCAGTGGCGTCCACCTCCTGCTGGTCCGCCCGGGCTTCGTGGTCGGCCGGATGACCGCGGGCATGACGGCGGTTCCGCTGCTGTCCAGCACCCCGGACCAGGTCGGTGCCGCCGTATCGGACGGGTTGGCGACCCGGGCCCACCTGGTCTGGGTACCGGGACGCCTCCGGCCGGTGGCCGCGGTCATGCGTCTCGTGCCCCGGGGCCTCTGGCGGCGAATGCCCCGTTAGGCACGCCACCGCACCCGCCGACGTCGGATCGACCCACCGTGGCCGCCCGACGACGGCCGCCCGACGACGGGCGGCTTGACCCGGGGCGACGAGCGCCGTAGGACTGTCCCATGCCGGAACCCACCACCACACTGCACGAGCAGTTCAGCCCCCCCGGGGCCACCGCCACGAGCTGGGACGACGCCCGGAGGTCCCTGGAGGAGGCGGAGCTCTTCTGGGTGACGACCGTGCGTACCGACGGTCGACCGCACCTGACGCCCCTGGTGGCGGTCTGGCTGGACGACGCATTGCACTTCTGCACCGGTGAGACCGAGCAGAAGGCGGTCAATCTGCGCCACAACGACAAGGTCATCCTCATGACGGGTTGCAACCGGTGGGACGGTGGAACCGATGTCGTCGTCGAGGGCCGGGCGGTCCGGGTGACCGACCAACCCACGCTCGGGAGGCTCGCCGAGGCCTGGACGCACAAGTGGGACGGCCAGTGGGACTACGAGACGGCTCCGGAGGGCTTCCGGGGTCCGGGGAACGACCGGGTCCTGGTGTTCGCCGTGCGACCCGACAAGGTGCTGGCGTTCGCCCGGGGCGAATTCAGCCAGACGCGCCACCTGTTCTGAGCCCCCCGTCACCGGGCTCCGGCCCCGGCGCCGGCGCCGGCGAGCACCGACCGGACGACCCGGTTGGCTCACCGCGATCGGGAAATGATCGGGCCGGAGCGGGGCCGGACGAGCCACCGGTCGCCGCCCGTGACATCGAGCCGTCCACCCATGCCGAACCAGATCGGCACGTCGTGGACGGTCACCGAGGTCGGTGCGCCTTCGGCGAGGATGGCACCGTCAGCCTCCGGTCAGAACCCGTCCGCCGGAGACCGTACGGTGCATCGGGACACCCCGTGTGAGAAAGGAACCACCTATGACCGACACGACCGATTCCAGTACCGAACGGGACGACCTGCTGCACGCCCTCAACCAGCACCGAGGCCTGCTCCTTCGCACCGTGCGGGGCCTGAGCGAAGCCCAGGTCCGGCTCACCCCCACGGTCAGCGAACTCTGCATCGGCGGGATCATCAAGCACGTCTCCCTGATGGAGGAGGGCTGGGTCCGGTTCATCGAGCACGGACCCCGGTCCGACGGGCCCCCCGACGAGTCGGCCTACGAGGCCCACGCCGCCGGCTTCCGCATGGCCGACGACGAGTCGGTGGGCGACCTGCTCAACCGCTACCAGGAGGTGGCCGGGCGTACCGACGAGCTGATCCTCCATCTTCCCTCCCTGGATGCCTCCCACCCGCTGCCCGAGGCCCCCTGGTTCGAGCCCGGGGCCCACTGGACAGCCCGTCGGGCGCTCGTGCACATCGTGGCCGAGACGGCCCAGCACGCCGGTCACGCCGACATCATCCGGGAGACCATCGACGGAGCGAAGTCCATGGGCTGACGGCCCGCCGGTGACGAGCCCGATCGACACCACCGGCGCCGTCCCCGTCGCCGTCCCCGTCGCCGGGCGAGGACCGGTGATGTGCCGTTCGGAACATAGCGTTTTGTCACTACTCGGAATACGAACAGGGCAAGGTCGGCTGGCATCGATGAGAAGCCTGGACCGTCCGGGTTCGCCCGGTTCGCCCGGAGTCCCCGGAGATCACAGGGTGCCCGTGCCTCCAGGAGGGGAACGTCAGCCCGCAAGCAGCCGCCGGGCCCGTGCCTCCACCTGTCGGCGGGCCTCGGTCCCGTCGACGGTCAGACACTGACCGTCGGCCACCACCTGTCGTCCGGCCACCCACACGTCGGTCACCAGTCGGCTGGACGCCGCCCACACGGCGTGCTCGATGAGGTGGTCGTCCTCCAACAGGGGCACGAAGGCCGGGTCGTCCAGGTCCACCAGCACCATGTCGGCCGGGCACCCGGCAGCCAGGCGCCCGAGGTCGGGGCGCCCCAGGGCATCGCCCCCCCGGCATGTGGCCAGCTCCAACGCCGTGGCCGCCGGCAGGGCACCGGCGTCGCCGGCCCGGAGCCGGGCCAGCAGGGCGGCCAGGCGCATCTCCTCCCACAGGTCCAGGTCGTTGTTGGAGGCCGGGCCGTCCGTCCCCAGGCCGACCCGCAGGCCGGCGTCCAGCAGGTCAGCGAGACGGGCCACCCCGGAGGCCAACTTGGCGTTGCTCTGCGGACAGTGGGCCACCGCCACGTCGTGGTCCCGGTACAGGGCGATGTCGTCGTCGGACAGCCAGATGCTGTGGGCGGCCAGCACCCGCCCGTCGAACACCCCGGCCCGGGCCAGGGCCTCGGGGACCGAGTACCCGTGGGCCTCGGTGAACGTGTCGACCTCGTGCTCGGTCTCGGCCACGTGGATGTGGAAGAGGGCGTCACGGTCCCGGGCGGCCCGGGCCGTGTCGACCAGCACTTCCATCGGCACGGTGTAGACGGCGTGGGGGCCGAACCCCACCTCGATGCGTCCGGCCTCGCCGTGGCGGCGGTCGTGGAAGTCGACCAATTCGGCCAGCCGTCGCTCCCACCAGTCGACTCCCCCGTCGGTGCCCGGCAACTGCAACAGCCCCGGGGTGAGCACGGCCCTCAAGCCGGCGGCCAGCACGGCGTCGGCCACGGCGTCCTCGAAGAAGTACATCTCGCACGTAGTGGTGACGCCGAAGCACAGCAGCTCGGCGGCGGCCAGGGTCATGCCCCACCAGGCATCCTCCGCCGTCAGCCGGGCCTCGCGGGGCCACAGGACCTCGGTCAGCCAGTGCTGGAGGGACAGGTTCTCACCGCTCCCCCGGAAGAGGGTCATGGGGGAGTGGCAGTGGACGTTGACCAGTCCGGGCAGCAGCAGACCGTCCAACCGGCGCTCGGTCCAGCCGCCCCGGGCCCACCTGTCCGGTCCGACGTCGGCGTCGCTCCGCCCGGGCCCGGCGTCGCTCCGCTCGGGTCCGGCGTCGGCCACCCCGCCCACCCGGACCACCGTGCCGCCGTCCACCTCGACCACACCCGGTCGGAATACCCGACCCGTGCCGTCGCAGGGGATCACGGCGTCGGCCGTGTAGCGGACCCGCCCACCGGCATCGGGCAGGTCGCTCCCCGGGGACATGGCGGCCACGCTATCCCGGCTCCGGCCCGCAGGGGCCGGCCCGGGAGACCCGACGTCAGAGGCTGAAGTTCACCACGCCGCGGATGTTGGTCCCGGCGGCCAGGTCGTCGTAGCCGTCCTGCACCTGGTCGAGGCTGTACTCCTGGGTGACGAGGTTGTCGATCTCCAGCAGACCGGCCTGGTAGAGCCGGATCAGGTTGGGGATCTGGACCCGCGGGCTGCACGAGCCGAAGACCGTCCCAAGCAGCGACTGGTTGAACATGGCCAGGTTGAACAGATTGAGCGAGACCTCGTCCTGGTTGAACGGGGCGATGGCCGTGGCCACCACCCGTCCGTCCTTCGAGGCCAGCTGCATGGCCGGGGCGATCAGGTCGCCGGTCAGCACGCCCGGGGTGAGGATGACCACGTCGGCCATGCGGCCCTCGGTCAGCTCGGGCAGCAGGAAGGCCGCATCGAGCAGCGAGGCCACGGCGTGGGTGGCACCGATCTCCTTGGCCTTGTCCTGCTTGAACTGCAGCGGGTCGACGGCCACGATGTACCGGGCCCCGGCCAGCTTCGCCCCCTGGATGGCCCCCGAGCCCACGCCGCCGGCCCCGGCCACCACCACGGTCTCGCCCGGCTTCACCTTGGCCCGGTCCACCGCCGAGCCGAACCCCGTCGACAGGCCGCAGCTGATCAGGGCGGCGGCCCGCATCGACACGTTGGGGTCGATCTTCACCAGCGAGGCCTCGTTGGCCAGCAGGGAATCGGAGAACGTGCCCAGCTGGGTCATGCGGCTGAGGGGCTTGCCGTCGAGGTGGTACCGCCACTGACCGTCGCTCATCATCGGACCGGCCAGGATGGTCATGCCCAGGTCGCACAGGTGCTGGCGGCCCGAGGCACACCAGAAGCAGCGCCCGCAGGCGGGGATGAAGGACATGGCCACGTGGTCGCCCACGGCCAGGGTCTCCACGCCGGGGCCGGTCTCGACGACCACGCCGGCGCCCTCGTGGCCACCGATCATCGGGAACATGGAGTCGACGCCGAACACGCTGAGCACCTCGTCGGAGGCGCTCATGTCACCGGTGCGCAGGTGCTCGTCGGAGTGGCACATGCCGGCGTAGGCCATCTCCACCCGCACCTCGTGGGGCCCGGGGTCGGTGATGTCGACCTCTTCGACCTTCCACGGCTCGTTGAGCCCCGAACAGACTGCGGCACGGATCTTCATCTCAGGTCCTCCCCTGGGTCGGCGCCGGTGGAGCGCCGTCTCGTCGCCAGTTTCGCGCCGCTCCGGTCCCGCGTCGAGCCGGGGCCGCCCTCGAGGGCATCCGGCCGGTCCGGTCCGGGCCCGTGCCGGGTACGCCTACGAGTACCAGCCCAGCACGTCGACGGCCACGTCCACGCTGCCGGCGTTGTTGTAGATGGTGATGGTGCCGTCCCCGTCGGTGGGCAGGGCCACCACGGTCAGGTTGGCGTGGACCTTGCCGACGGCCGGGTTGACGTCCGACACGTCGGGGAGGCCGTTGCCGGCCGGGTAGGCGGCCAGGTACGTCGGGCCGGAGGGATCGATGGCCGTGAGGTTCACCACCACGGCCGTGGCCCAGGCGGGCACCCCGGCCAGCCCGGTGACCTGCAGGGTGTCGGTGGCCTGGACCCCGAGCGTCGTGCCGTCGCACTGGTTCGCCATCCCGGTGAGCCCCGACGGGTTCCCCGGACGGGTGTCGCAGATGCGCACCGGGGCCGGCTCGGCGCTGAACAGGCTGCCCGCCGGGGTGGTGGTGGCCGTGTCGCTGCCGGCCGCCGTGTAGTACCCCGACACGTCGACCAGCACATCGGCGGACGCCGAGACGTAGACCGTGATCTTCCCGGCCGACCCCCCCGAGGTGGGCAGGGAGACGATCACCCGGTTGGCCTGGTTCTGCCCGGCCGTCACGTTGACGTTGGCCGTGGTCGGACGGGTGGTCCCGGCCGGGTAGACGGTGACGAAGCCCGCCGCGGCGGGCCCGACCGCCGTCACGTTGAGCACGGCCGCCGTCGCCCCTGTCGGGACGCCGTTGATCCCGGCCACCTTCACCGTCACCGTGCCGCCGGCGGCCGGACGGTCGCCGGCGTCCGAGGTCCCGTTGCACTGGGCGTCCCCGCCCGAGAGGTTCGACGGGTTGCCGGCCCGGGTGTCGCACAGCCGGGCCGGAGAGCCGAGGGGCACGTAGAGCCCGGCCCCGTTGCCCGCCGCCGCCCCCGGAGCCACGTAGCCCTCGAGGTCCACCACCACGTTGCTCGAGGCCGACGAGTAGACGGTCACCGCCCCCGAACTGCCGGTGCCCACCTCGATCAGGTTGTCGACCGTCTGGCCAGACGAGTAATTGAGGTTGGAGGTGGTCGGCCGGGCGGCGCTCGACGGGTAGACGGTCAGGTACCCGGTGGCCGCCGGACCGACGGCCGCCACGTTGAGCACCACGGCGGTGGCGTCCGACGGCACGGAGAACGCCCCGGCCACCGTGATGGTCTCCGTCCCCCCGGCGGCCAGCGTGGTCCCGACGTTGGACGTCCCGTTGCACTGGGCGGCCGTCCCGCTGAGCGACGAGGGGTTGCCCGGCCGGGTGTCACAGACGCGCACCGGGGTGAGCGGGCTGTAGGGACCCGAGGACACGTTCGGGGAGATGGGCAGGTCCACCAGTTCGAGCCCGCCGCTGTCCTCCCAGGTGACGAAGCCCGCACCGGCGGTCATGGCGATGCGGGCCGGACCGGCGTAGGCGCCGGGGATCTCGGCCAGGGAGGTCGGCCCGGAGAACGTGGCGGCGCCGTTGGTCGACGTCCAGGTCTCCATCACGTAATTGCCGCTGGAGGTCTCCATGGGCCAGGCCACGGTGACCGCCCCGGTCGACGAGTCCTCGGCGATGCCCCCGATGTTGGTGGCGTCGATGTCGTTCGGGAGGTCGGCCACCAGGGTGGGCGAGCCGAAGGTCTCGGTGGTGGAGTTCCAGACCCGCACGTCCAGCTTGAGGGGGTCCGACGAGTTCGCCCCGTTGTCCACCGACACCAGGTACAGCCCGTCGGGCCCGCCGGCCAGTCGGGGGTCGGTACCGGCGGCGATGGCGGAGGGGCCGTGCATCAGGGTGCCCGGTTCGCCGCTCACCCCGGGGGTGGGCGACCAGATGGTGTAGAGCTCGTTGGTGGTGGCGTCGGTGGCGAACACCTGGACGGTCTGGGTGCTCTGGCTCGGGCCCGGATCGATCGTGGCGCCGTAGCCCAGGGTGGACGAGGTGACCGAGCCCGCCACGCCGCTGGTGTTCTGCTCGAACCCGACGGGCGGGTCCATGGCTCCGATGGCCCCGATGCCGGTGAAGTCGAAGAACAGGCCGGGGTTGGACGAGGACAGGTCGAAGTAATCGGGGTAGTAGGGGGCGTCGGCGTCGGGCGAGCGCAGGACGTCGTCGGTGCCCGTGCCCACGGGCCCGGTGCCGCTGATGGTCTGGGGCTCGCCGAACGTCGACCCGCTGTTGGTCGAGGTCCACACCACCACGTCGCTCAGGTCGTAGCTCTGGCTGACCACCGACACCACCCCGGCCTTGCCGCCGATCACCACGTACGGCTCGTCGAGGTCGTAGTTGCCCCAGTGGGCCGCACCGGGGATGGGCAGGGTCTGGGGACTGGTGCACGTGCCGCCCCTGGGGATCTTGCAGAACTTGACGGGGTCGCCTTCCGAGTTGCCCGTCGTGGTCTGCCAGGCCACGTAGCCGTTGCCCGAGCTGTCGGTGACGATGGGCCCACCCGAGTCGGCATGGGCGTCGAGCACCGACAGACCGGCGGCGCCGGCCGTGGCCGCGGGCAGCGCCACCGACGCCACCAGGGTGCCCACGGTGGCCGACAGGACGAGCAGGGCGGCGGCCAGCGGGGTCACGGCCCGGGTGACCCGGCGGCGTCGCCGGGCGCCCCGGTGGCTCGGTTGCTGCGACGACGGTGCCGGGGCGGTGGTGGCCATCCGCCCATTCTGCCCCAGACCACCCCCGGGATGACGACGCCGGGGCCCCGTAGGGCAACGTCGGTCCCCGGACCCCCGTCAGCCGACGGCGCCCCCGAACCCACCGGCCAGCAGCACCAGTGCCCGGTCGAGCTCGGTGACCAGGTCGACCGACTCGTCCCGGGCCCAGCAGGTGAACGCGGCCATGGCCGCGCCCAGGGCCGCCCGGGCCACGGCCTGGGGGGCCAGGTCCCCGGGCTCGCCCCCCAGCCGACCGGCGGCGAACTCGGCCACCACGGCGCACCAGGCCTCGTAGCGCACGGCCGAATGGGCCACCAGGGCCGGCACCGAGCCGATCAGGGCCATGCGGATCCGCAGCTCGCCGAGCTCGCCGGCCCCGAAGTGGTTGGTGGCCACGATGGCCGACCGCAGGACGTCCATCATGGACCGGTCGGCCGGGGCGCCGACCAGCCGCTCGCGCAGCCGGTCGAGCTCGGTGTCGAACTCCCCCCAGACGATGTCGGCCTTGGAGTCGAAGTAGCGGAAGAGGGTCCGCCGGCCGATCCCCACGGCGGCGGCGATGTCGTCCACCGTGGTGCCGTCGTAGCCCCGGCGGTCGAAGAGGTCGAGGGCCACCCGGGCCACCTCCTCCCGGGTGGTGGAGGGCCGCCGCCCCCGGGCCGGCTCGGCCGGCACGACGACGGCGGCGGGTCCCGACGGCGCGCCCCCGCGGGCCACCGGTCCGCCGTCCGTCGCCCCGTTCCCCCGGTGGTCCCCGTCCATGGACTTTCATTTTGGCATCGGGTGCAGTAAATTGCGACCCGCAGTGACCACGCCCGGCGAACCGGCGCCGGCCGACCGAGGAGGACCACCCATGGCCGATCCCACCACGGACACCACCACCACCGCCCTCACCGTCGAGGAGGCGGCCGACCCCGAGCTGGTGGAGGACGAACTGCTGGTCGAGGACGTGTCCATCGACGGCATGTGCGGCGTCTACTAGACCGACGACGACCGTGGCCCAGACCTATGACGGGACCCGGCCCTGGGTGCTCGACCCCCAGGTGTCGCTGCGCCCCGAGCCCTTCGGCGCCCTGGCCTACCACTTCGGCACCCGGCGCCTGTCCTTTCTGAAGAGCCGGACCCTGCTCGAGGTCGTGCGCTCGCTCGGTGACCAGCCCACCGGCGACGCCGCCTGCGCTTCGGCCGGCGTGGGCGACGGGGAGCTCCCCCGCTACCGCACGGCCCTGGCCACCCTGGCCGCCACCGACATGATCCGCGAGCGGGTCGGGCCGTGACCGTCCTCGACGGGACGCGCCCGTCCCCGGCCCCCGCAGCACCCGCCCCGGTCTCCTCGTTGGTGGCCCAGTTCGAGCGGGGGCTCGACGCCCCGATCTGTCTCACCTGGGAGCTGACCTACGCCTGCAACCTGGCCTGCGTCCACTGCCTCTCGAGCTCCGGGCGGCGCGACCCCCGCGAGCTGACCACGGACGAGTGCAAGGCGGTCATCGACGAGTTCGAGCGGATGCAGATCTTCTACGTGAACATCGGGGGTGGGGAGCCCACCGTCCGG
>Ga0302157_10003148_pt1 | contig 18811 bp, 20 predicted proteins | sample I_Bog_N3_3_FD_193502 | JGI IMG/M metagenome (GOLD analysis project Ga0302157, IMG submission 193502) | Peat permafrost microbial communities from Stordalen Mire near Abisko, Sweden - I_Bog_N3_3 | ecosystem: Environmental > Terrestrial > Soil > Wetlands > Peat | place: Sweden: Abisko, Stordalen...
TTGCGCTGGGGATTGACGCGAAAGCCCAAAGCGGCGAGGGCATCCAGAGTGGCGCGCTGCCCCTGTGGCCAGTACTCGCCCTCCACCAGCAGGAAATAGGCGTAGAGGTCCAGCCGGCGGCGGGCGACGATGCCGGGTTCGAGGGTGCGCAGGGTTCCGGCGGCGGCGTTGCGGGGATTGACGGCCGGCGCCAGGCCCTCCTGCTCGCGCTCTTCATTCAAGCGCAGGAAAGCAGCCTCGGGCATCACAGCCTCGCCGCGCACCTCAAAAGCTTGCGGAAGACCGGCGGCCTGGAGTTGGGCATCGAAGATGGTGAGCGGCACGCTGCGAATGGTGCGGATGTTGGATGTAACGTCTTCGCCGGTCTGGCCGTCGCCGCGGGTGATGCCAGTCGTCAGCCTCGAACCGCCATCCGCTGTTGGGTCATACCGCAGCGCCACGCTCAGGCCGTCCATCTTGTACTCGGCCACATACTCAACCGGCAACGAGCCAGCCAGCTCGCGGCAGCGGGCATCCCATGCGGCCAACTCCTCGGCAGAGTAGCAGTTGTCCAGGCTGAGCATCGCCCGCGAGTGAGCGACCTTCTTGAAGCCCTCGGCCGGTTTTCCACCCACCCGCTGGGTAGGCGAGTCGGCGGTGAGCAATGCCGGGTGCGCAGCCTCGATGGCCTTGAGTTCGTTCATCAGCGCGTCATACGCCGCGTCGGAGATTTCCGGCGCATCCAAGACGTAATACAAGTGCTCGTGGTGGCGCAGTTCGGCGCGCAGTTCCTCGGCGCGCTGAGCCGTATCCACCCTCTTTGCCGCGTCTTCCAAGCCGTCAGAGTGCATCTCGGTACCCTTTTCGGAGATTATAGGAGACTGGGACCAATTCTGGGACTTACGCCTCTCTGCCGCTTGTGGTACGTTTCGATTAGAAGATGAGCGAACCGAAGAACCAACTCTACTACGGAGACAATCTCGACGTCCTTGCGCGATACGTGAACGACGAATCGATAGATCTCGTCTATCTCGATCCCCCGTTCAACTCGCGGCAGGACTACAACGTGCTGTTCGCGGAGAAAGATGGTTCGCGGTCCAGCTCTCAGATTCGCGCCTTCAAGGACACCTGGGAATGGAATCTTGAAGCCAAGGCCGACTATGAGGCTTCCATGCAGCATGGGGGCCGTGTTGCTGAAGCTCTTCGTGCGTTTCATACGTTTCTGGGCGGCAGTGACATGCTGGCCTATTTAGCTATGATGGCTCGGCGTCTTATCGAATTGAAGCGAGTCCTGAAAGAGACCGGGACGATCTACCTTCATTGCGACGCCACCGCCAGTCACTATCTCAAAATGCTCATGGACGCGATATTTGGGCCGCAATGCTTCAGAAATGAGATTGCATGGAGGCGTTCCCATCCCAAAGGACATGCGTTTACACGCTTTGCTCGAAATCACGATGCGATTCTTGTCTACTCGAAAGGTGAGTCGCCGGTCTGGAACAGGTTGTATGTTCCGCAGACACCGGAGAACGCAGCAAAGCAATATGCTCTGCGAGATGAGAGCGGGCGTGCATATCAGTTGACTAGCCTTCTCAATCCGAACCCCAACCGGCCAAATTTGACTTATGAGTTTCTGGGCGTCAAGAAAGTTTGGCGCTGGACCAGAGAACGGATGCTCAAGGAATATGAGAATGGAAGCATCGTTGTGCCCAGGGGAGGCGAGGGCATTCCCAGGTACAAACGATATTTTGATGAGCAGGAAGGCATTCCGGTAAGCGATTTTTGGGATGACATTGAAATCGCTTCCGGCACGGAAAGATTGGGCTATCCTACCCAAAAGCCTGAGGCTTTGCTCGAACGGATTCTTTCGGCAAGTTCTAAAGAAGGCGATGTCGTGCTTGATCCATTCTGTGGATGCGGGACAACGATTCAAGTCGCACAACGCCTCAATCGAAGATGGATCGGAATCGATATTACTCACCTGGCTGTCAGCTTGATTAAGAAACGGCTTTCCGACACATACGGAGACGATGTCAAAAGTAGCTATGAAATGATCGGCGAGCCGACAGACTTGGCTGGGGCGGCTAAGTTGGCCGAAGAGAACAAATACCAGTTTCAGTGGTGGGCATTGGGGCTGGTTGGAGCGAGGCCAGCAGAGCAGAAGAAGGGTGCGGATCGCGGGATTGATGGTCGACTTTACTTCCATGACGACGAGCGCAGCGGGAAGACGAAGCAAATACTCTTGTCGGTAAAAGCCGGCGGCGTGCAGGTCTCCCAAGTGCGCGATTTGCGTGGAACGGTCGAGCGCGAAGAGGCCGAGATTGGCGCATTTCTCTGTTTTGAATCACCGACCAAACCAATGCTGCGCGAGGCAGCAGAGGCAGGGTTCTATACGGCTCCCGATGGTTCACACTACCCGAGAATGCAGATTCTTACCATTCAGGAAATCCTTGAAGGCAAACAGTTGAACTATCCGCGCTTCGCGCGGTCGGTCACATTCAAGGAAGCTCCGAAGGCGCAGGCTAGCATACGGCAGTCGAACCTTTCCCTGTTCACCAATCCAGGCGATTAGGGAGGCGATTGCGCTATGGATCCCCTTACCCACTTTCTCACCGGAGCCTGCATCGGCCGGGCGGGGCTGAACCGCAAGACGGCCTACGCCACTCTGGCCGCCGTGCTGGCCGCCGAAGCCGCCGATGTAGACATGCTCTGGTCTTTCGCCGGGCCGGTTGAGGCGTTGAAGCACCATCGCGGCATCACGCATACCTTCATCGGCGCGCCGGTGGTGGCGGCCGCGGTGGTGGGGGGTGTCTGGCTGCTTGACCGCGGCTGGACGGCGTGGCGTCTTCGCAGGGCCAGCGCTCTCAGCCAGAACGCAAAAGCGGCCCCGCCGCAAGCTGACCCAGGCGCGCCCGACCCCAGGCCGCCGCAGCCGGTGCGGTGGGGCTGGCTCTACCTGACGGCGTTGATTGCCGCGCTGAGCCACATGCTGCTGGACTGGACCAGCAACTACGGCTTGCGCCCCTTCTTTCCCTTCAATCCACGCTGGTATGCGGGCAGCCTTGTCTTTATCGTCGAGCCGGTGTTTTTTGCGCTGTTTTTCTTCGCTCTGGTCCTGCCTTGGCTCTTCGGTCTCGCTGACCGGGAGATTGGCGTTCGCCGTGTGGCCTTTCGCGGCCGCGGATGGGCCATCTTCGCGCTCACCGGGATGGTCCTCTTGTGGGGCTGGCGCTGGGCGGAGCAGGGCCGGGCGAGGATGCTGGCGGAAAACACGCAGATTGCCGCTGATCCGGTGAAGCGCATGGCGCTGGAACCTTATCCCGTCAACCCCTTCCGCTGGCACGCGATTCTTGAGACCGAAACGTACTACCAGACCGCCGAGATCGACACGCGCACCGGGGAGATCGCCAGCGACCCGAGCCGGGATGTGATGTACAAGCCGCCCGCGACCGCCGCTGTCGAGGCCGCCAAGCGCACGTTTCTCGGCCAGGTCTATCTCGACTGGGGCACATGGGCCGTGGTGCGTGACATAGGACCTCAGCCTGCGCCAGGGCTGGCCCCGCCGCATCTGGCGCCCAACCGGCAGTGGACCACGGTCGAGTTTACCGACCTGCGCTTCGCCTACCCGGCTCTCGGCGCAGACAGGACCCCCGGCCGCGCACCGCTCTCCGGCTGGGTTTACATCGTGGACGGGCGCGACGATGCCGGCGAGGCGATGAATGGACGGGAGCAGCGGTAGAGCGCGCCGCTCGTCCCGAACGAAGCGTCCCTCGCCCCGAAAAAACTCAGATTGGCCCAGGCGGGCTCTGTCGCATAGAATGGGTCTGCATTTTGGCGCCTTGCGCCAGAGTCCTGAAATCCGAGGTCTTCATGCCCGCCGATCCGCCGATGAATGAAACGCAGCTCCGCTTTCTGCCTTTGGCCGTCAAAACCGCCGTCTGCCACACCATCACTTACTTCTGCATGGGCGCTCTTGCCTATCACTTCCTGCACTATGCGGAGTTGATCGCCCAGCCCTGCTCCAACATGCGCCCCATGAGCGATCCGCTGGTGATGGCGGGGCCGCTCTTGCAACCCCTGCGCGGCCTGCTCTTTGCGTCGGTCTTCTACCCGCTGCGCGGTCAGCTCTTCGGTCGCCGCCACGGCTGGCTGCTGATGGGCTGGATCCTCATCGCCGTGGGAATTCTGGGAACCTTCGCCGCGTCCCCTGGATCGATGGAAGGCATGATCTACACGACAATCCCGCTCTGGATGCAGCTTCGCGGATACCTCGAAATCGTGCCGCAGGCGCTGCTGCTATCCGCGCTGCTCTGCTATTGGGTCAACCATCCCGGCAAAAAGTGGTTTACCTGGCTGTTGAGCATCCTCTTCTTCCTGATTGCGGCGTTGATGGTGATGGGCATGGTCATGCGCGGACGGTAGGGCAGGGAAGCGTTACCGCCCCGGCAGAGGCCGGCGCTCTCCTGTTCTGGCGTCTGCCATGGGCGCAATTTGCCCCCGACAGGAAGAAATGTTCGTCCCGTGAAAACTTCCGGTTGACCCAGCGGCTTCTGACCCGCAGAATGAAAGAACGCCGTTGCCCCGCCCGGAGCGCCTTTTTTCCCCTGGGAGACGCCGGAATCCTGAAATCTGAGGTGTTCATGCCCGCTTATCTGCTGCTGGTCGTCGCCGTTCTCACTCGTATCCTGCCTCACCCTGGGTGGCTGAACTTTACCGCGGTGGGCGGCGCGCTGCTTTACTTTGGCGCGCGGCGTTCGTGGCGGGAGATGCTGGCTCCGCTGGCGGCTCTCGTGGCCACCGACTACCTCCTCACCGTCTACAGCTACCACTATGCCTTCGTCTGGCAGAGCTATCTGCCCACCTGGGCGTGGTACGCAATGGCCATGGCGCTGGGCCGGATTCTGCTCTCCAGCCGTACGACCGTTTTGCGCGTCGGCGCGGGCGCGTTGCTGGGACCGACCTCGTTCTTCCTGGTCTCGAATTATGCGACCTGGGTGAGCGGCTTTGCGTATCCGTATCCGCACACGCTGGGCGGCCTGGGCGCATGCTTTCTGGCGGCCGTGCCCTTCTATCGCAACGACCTGCTCTCGACGGCGCTCGTCGCCGGGCTGGCCTTTGGCGTTCCGGTGCTGGTGCGGCGGATGAGCGCGGCGCGGACGCAGGTGGCATTGGCAGGCAGGTAGGTTCTCTGGTTTCCCAGGTCTCGAAATCGAGGCATGGGAAACCCGGATTCTCGCGCGGGGAGACGGGCCACCCGTCAATCCGGTCCGTTGCGCCAGATGCGCGGATGCGATTTCTTCAATGCTCTATTTGGCCATGCGCGGCGCCGGAACGCTCTTGCCCAAAGCTGTCGCCAGTGCAATTTGATGGTCTTGTTCATCGATCAGAATTCCGCGAATCTGCTCACCCATGGCATATTCAGCCAAATGCTCGCACTGGCGAACTCGTTCACGATAATTTCGAATCGTCGCAGTCTCATTGTCGAGATCGAATTGCAACATCTCGGTGGCCTTTTCCGATGTCTTGACGGTCTTGGCTTCGACCGATGGCATGCCGCCAAGATAGTCAATCTGTCCGGCAATAATCAGGGCGTGGCCGAGTTCCTGCGCGGCGTGGGTCTCAAGTTCGCCGGCGATGCTCATGTACTCAGCACCCTTCAAGACCTTTGAATAGACGACGTACCCGATAATTGCCTGATACTCGCGTGAAAGGTCTTCATTCAATAACTCGATCAGTTCGGGGCGAGTGACTTTCTTGAAGTCTTCTGCGTGCGTTTTGTCTTTCAAGGCGTTTTCCTCCAGATTGTGGTGTTGAGGTCGATTTCAATTAAGGAAAGAGAGCGCATTCCTGTGCGTACTCCCAGAGCAACATTTTCACCGTAGCAAGAGTATTAGAGACGAGACTGTCCTAAAGGGAACACTTCCCTCGTTGGCGTTGGGGAGTGGCGCATCTCCGCATACCGTCCAATCAGCCCAACGGGGTCTCCCAGATCAGGATTCCTGGACCTGGCCGTTGCGGCACGTCTGAAGCCGTGCGCTTTCAAAACATCGACTTGATCTGAGCTTCCTTAGGCTTACAGCTTGCCAGCGCGCTTCTTGCGCATCCACCACCAGCCAAAGCCAATCATCGCCAGGCCGCCGACGACGGCCAGCAGAATCAATCCGTGGTGCGCCACCAGTCCCACCGCGCCCGGACCCAGCTTGAGCACCAGCAGCGAGAGCGCCAGCCAGCGGATCATGCGGCCGCAGAAGACGGCCAGCATGAACGGCGCGACCCGCATCTCGAAGACGCCGGCGGCAAAGACGAAGGCCTTCCAGGGCGTGGGCGGGGGCAGCATGGAAGGGATCATCATGGCCAGGAACTCCTGGCTCTCGAAGCGGGCGCGCATCCGCTCATAGCGCTTGCGGTTGACGTGATTGAGCAAAAACAGCTCGCCGCCCGCCCGCCCCAGTCCATAGGGCAGCAGGCCGCCAATCGCCGAGCCTACCGCGGCCAGCAGGCAATAGAGCCAGAAGTGGCCCTTGTCGTCCCATACATAGACGGCCAGAAGCGCATCCATCGGAATGGGAATCGTAGAAGAGTCCAGCAGAGCCGCCGCGCCCACGCCCCAAACGCCGAACTTGGCCAGAAACAGGGCTACAAGCTTCCACTGAGCCATCAATCGAGCAAGAAACTGCTTCAAAAAAGGGTCCCCTTCCGCCTTCTGAACGTCTTACCATTGTACGGGCCGGGGCGATGGGCGCGGGTTTGCGCCGGTCTTTCGGCGGAATGAGAGAATAGATAGAAAGGACACGAAACGGAGCGGCGGGGCGCGCAAGCGTCCAGGGAGGCTCCCGCGGAACGAATGCCCACCGACGAAGCGCCAACCGATGTGAACGAGCCCCGCGGCCCAGCGGAAAGCACCCCCGATCCGGAGTCACCGGCCCAGGGCGCGGAACTGCGCAAGCCCGAAGCCGCGTCCGCGGTGGTTCGCGGCTCGCGCTGGGTGGACTACGACACCCACGAGCTCTTGCAGATGATCAGCGAGCTCGAGGATGAGCGGCGCTGGGCGCGCTTGCGCGAGGGTTTCTGGCTTGCCATCCTCATCCACCTGCTGCTGATCTCCGCGCTGACCTGGCTGCCCAAGTATGTCTTCAAGGTGCCGCCGGTGGTCGACCGGACCGACGCGCTCAACAAGCACAAGGATTTTACCTATCTGGATACGCCGTTTACGTTGCCGCCCAGGCCCATCGTCAAGCCGCTTCCGCAGCAGCCGCTGATCGACAAGCAGACCCTGGAGGCGATGAAGCGGGAGACGCCCGCGCCAGCCCCCGCGCCAGCTCCCGCGCCGCAACCTGCACAGCCCGCGCCGCCGACCCCTCCGCCCAGCCAGCAGCCGCAGCTTGAGACGCCTCGTCCGGCGGCGGTTCCGGCTCGTCCCAACTTCGCCATGGGCTCGCAGAATCCGGCCGACCAGTTGCGCGAGGCCATGAAGGGCGCCGCGCGGGACCGCGGCACGGGCGCTGGCAGTCTGCCTTCCGGCGGCGGGTTGGCGATGCATCCCGGCGCAGGATCGGGCGGCGTGCAGATTCTCTCTGACACGCAGGGCGTGGACTTCAACAGTTGGCTTCAGCGCTGGCATTGGGAGACGATGCGCACATGGGATCCGCTGATTCCCGACGAGGTCAATCCGCCGATTCTCAAGACCGGGCAACTGCAGATCCGCTTCAAGGTTCTTCCCAACGGCCGGCTGATGGATGGCAGCATGGTGCTGGAAGGCAGCTCCGGCGACGTGGCCCTGGATCGCGCGGCCTGGGGCGCTCTCACCGGCTCAAATTATCCGCCGCTGCCCAGGGATTTTCACGGGCCATATCTTGAATTGCGCGCCCTCTTCCTCTACAACATGGAGCCGCCGCGGTAGGGGGAGAGCTCGAAAGGGAGTAGAATCTCAAATATCCTCTCGTTGTGAGGGGCGTGACTTAATGGCCAGCGCAATTCAACCCGTCTTTGCATTGACGCCCGAAGAGGCCGCCGAGCGCCGCCGTGCCCTGGACAGTTCGCTTGGCTCCCTTCGCATCGAGGGAATGGAGCTGGCGCCAGACGAGCGCGAGATCCTCGAGCGTCATGCGCGCGGCGAGATCGACCTTGCAACCATGCATGCGCAGATGGATGCTTATATCGAAGCCCACCTGTAACGGCGATGATCGACGATCCGGCCCACGGCGATCCGCATTTCGACTCTGTTAACGGAATTCTCCTCAATTTACGCAGCTTTACCGACCAATCCAAGCTGGACAGATACGAGCGCCTCCGCTCTGCGGAAGCCCTCTATGATCTGGAATTGAATCCCGTTCGCGGCAGCTTCGACCAAGCCCATCTTCAAGCCATCCATCGACGCATCTTTGACAAGGTGTATCCCTGGGCGGGCGAGTTGCGCCGGGTGAACATCTCGCGTCCGGCATCGTACCCGTTCACGCTCATTCAATTTCTGCAAAGGAACCTCGACGAGAGATTCGCGAGGCTTGCATCGGAAGGCTATCTGAAGGCGCTCGGCGCCGGGGCATTCGCTGACCGCGCCGCTTCTTATCTCGGCGCATTGAATACCCTCCATCCCTTCCGCGAAGGCAATGGACGAACGCAACGAGAGTTCATTCGCGGATTGGCGCTTGAGGCCGGCCACAAGCTGGATTGGAGCCGTGTCACGCCGAAGCAGATGGTCGAGGCATCCATTCTCAGCCACAATCTCGGCAGGAATAGCGAGCTTGCCGCCGTGATTCGCTTGGCTCTTGAGCCGGTATCGAGAGAGTGGAAACCGAGATAGCGCGCTGCGCTCAAGAGCTACTTTCTTGCGGAAAGGCGAGTTCGATGCTTCGCCCTCCGTAGAGAATGCGGAGAATCGCGACGGAGCCTGAGCCGACCTGGAAGGCGGTCGAGACACGGCCTTCAAAGCCCATCATGCGCAGGCCGTGACGCAGATCTTCGCGCAGGGTTCCCCGCTCCGGGAAGGTTTGGAGGCTCATGCAGCTCTTCTCAATGCGATGGATGTGACCCAGCGCGCGCTTCGGGCTGCCGCGGCCGGCAATGTAATCGTAGAGGCCGAAGAGATCATCCCTTGCTTCAGGCGTGAAGACGACCGAGTGGCTCACGCCCTGCGAGCCTTCCGCTCCTGATGGCGGGCGCGAACGGCTGCAAAGACCTGGCTTGCGGGAATGGCGCGGCCGGGATCGGCCTGAAGCGCATCGTAGGCGGCGGCGACATCCTCGCGCAGCCAGCGTTCAACGGCGGCATCCCGCTCCTCCAGCGCGCGCAGGCCGGCACGGACGACTTCGCTGGCCGAGGCGTAGGCCCCGAAGTCCACTAATTTGTCAAATATATCTGCCCTGCTCACTGGGCAGGCTGACCGTCCGTTTTTCGCAGAGGGTGGCGGGCATGGCGCATCTCTCCTGAAGGAGAGTCTAGCAAAAGTATGAAGAAATCATACCGCAAAAAGCCATACATATCTTCGCATTCGCCACGCGGCGGATCTCTCACTCTTCCGCGTCGTCCGGCAGCTCCGGCGGGAGCAGCGCCTTCACTCTCGGTACGAACGGCGGCCTGCTTGCCGAGTGCAGGAAGATGCCGTCCTGCTCCAGCAGCGCATCATAGACCGATGTGTGACGCCAGTGCCGGGCCAGGGCGAAGGCGCTCATGTTGGCGATCATCAGCGGCAGTATAAGCCCGTAGCCGTTGGTCATTTCGAAGATGATCAGGACTGAAGTCATGGGGGCGCGAACGGTTCCTGCAAAAACCGCGCCCATGCCCACCACCGCAAAGGCCCCGATCGAGTCGGCCGAGTGATGAAAGACCGCCACATCGATGTAGCCCACCGCGCCGCCCAGCATTCCCCCCATGTAAAGCGACGGAGCGAAGATGCCGCCCGCGCCGCCGCTTGAATAGGAGGTCACGGTCGCTGCCAGTTTCAGCAGGCACAATACCGTCATGGCAACCACGGTCAGCCCGTTGGCGCCGGTAAGGGCCATGGTGAGCGTCTTGTAGGGATCGCCGGCAATGCCGTTGACGTGGAAGAATGCGATGGCTGCTATGGCCAGGCAGCCCGTGGCCGCGCCGCCCAGCGCCGGATGCACCCACCGCGGCACCGACGTCAGCCGTTTGAACCAGCCGCGCAGCCAAAGCAGTGAGTCGGTGAATGCCACCGAGACAAGGGCCGCCAGCACGCCGAGCACGGCATACGAGATGAGCGACGAGGAGTTGGCCAGCTCGTAATGATGCGGCACGTGAAAGATGGGGTTGGCGCCGAGAACCTTGTTTTCCACCACGGCGGCCAGCGCAGCGGCCACAATCACCCCCGTGAGCATCGTCTGGTCCAGACTGCCGATCAGCTCCTCCAGCGTGAAGGTCACGGCCGCAATCGGCGCATTGAATGCGGCCGCAATCCCCGCCGCCATGCCCACCGAGGTCATCCGCCGGCAGTTCCTTGGGCTCAGCTTGGCCGCGCGGGCCAGCAGGCTGCTCACGCCCGAGCAGATGTGAACCGTCGGCCCTTCCACTCCCAGCGAGGCCCCAACGCCAAGCTGAATCACGCAAAGAACAAACTTGCCCACCGTCTCCTTGAACGTGATGCGCCCGGAGCGAAAAGTGTAAGCCACTTTGACCTGGGGAATGCCGCTGCCCGCCGCCGCCGGAACCCAATACCGGAGCCCAAGACCGGCCACCAGCCCGCCCAGCGCCGGCGTCAGAATCGTCCACCATATCCAGGAATGCCCCGGCGCGCTCGTGGCGCGATTGATGCACCACGATTGAACGAAACCGGTGCTGATATGAAAGCTCACCGCCGCCAGGCCGCACAACCCGCCGGCCAGGATGGTGATCGCCAGCAACCGCTGCTGCTCGTTCGGCATCCGCCTCATGAGGCCGGCAAGCAAGCGGGAGTACAGGGCTGGAAACCCAACCCAATAGCTCGGTTGTGGTGGATTCTCGGTCTCGGGAGGCGTCACAATTCCAGTATAGATGCGCCTCTGTCCCTCTGCCCACCAAGATCGGGCAGAGGGTGTTATGGACAACACCTCCTCAGCCCAGTACTACAGTTGTAGATCGAAGATCCCGGAGGGAGCAGGGGGCTTTCGCCCCCTGAATGAGGGCAAGTTTACCGGGCTATTAGCCCGTATTTCCCACAAGGAGCGTCAACGAGTTTGTAGCGCTGGCCTCCTGCCGTCGCGCTGCGCTGAATCGACAATCAAATGACAGGCCGATGACAGGTCCATGACACATTGCATGAGCCGTGCGGTTATGGTTGGTTCGGTGGACTCGTTCTTCGTCCGATGCCGGAGCTGGTTCCGCAGTGGAACTACGAAGAAGGAGTCAAGAACTTTGAGGAGAACACGATATGCGGATTGATGGTTTGTTCACCAACAATGGAATTGTCGCGCCCACGCTTCACCCGAGAAGCATAGCTGGCTGGCGCAAGACGCTGATTGCCGCAATGCTGCTGGCCAGCGCCCCTGGAATCTGCCTTGCGCAATGGTTTGGCACAGGTGGCGCATTTCTGCCGAGTCCGGTGAGGTCGGCTTCTACCGTTCCTCCGAACGGCGACGTGAACCCATACGGCGTCGCGTTTGTTCCTAATAACTTCATCACCGGCTCCGGACCATTGAAGCTTGGGGACATTCTGGTCTCGAATTTCAACAATAGCGCGAACGTACAGGGTACCGGAACCACCATCGTCCGCGTTCCGGCGAACGGGTCTTCGCCGCGGGTCTTCTTCAGGAGTACCGTGCCTGTGGGGCTGTCGACCGCTCTGGGAACGCTGCAACTTGGCTTCGTGGTTGTCGGCAACTCCCCTGTGATACCGAGTAGCGGAGCGGCGGGAGAACCAGGCTCGTTGCTGGTGCTCGACAACCAGGGCAGGCACATACAGACAATCACCAGCCCGTGGATTCAGGCGCCGTGGGATATGGCGCTGGTCGATCAGGGAAACCATGCGATTGCGTTTATCGCCAACGCGCTGAACGGGACGATCAGCCGGTTGGACTTCCAGGTAAGCTCGAGCGGCCTGAAGCTGCTGAGTGCTACGACGATTGCCTCGGGCTACGTCAACCGTCCCGATCCGGTCACATTTTTTGTTGCGCCAACCGGGCTGGTCTATGATGCCTCGCGCGACGTGCTCTATGTGGCCTCGACGGGAGACAATGCCGTCTTTGGCGTGCCGAATGCGTCGGCGCGCACCAGGGACGCGGGAATGGGATTTATCGTCTACGAGGACAATGTGCATCTGCATGGCCCGCTTGGTTTGGCGGCGGCGCCGAATGGCCACTTGCTGGTGACCAACAACGACGGGATCAATCCCGATCCCAATCAGCCCAGCGAAATCGTCGAGTTTACCAAGCAAGGAGATTTTGTGAAGCAGATCTCGGTCGATCCGGCTCAGGGAGGAGCCTTCGGCCTCGCGGTAAGTTCGACCGGCACCCAGGCGATCTTCGCGACGGTGGATGACAACACTTCGATGCTGCTGATCTGGACTCTGAATCTGGATTAATGTGGCGCAGGGAGCGTCTTCCGCAGGGCGGAAGACGCTCCCTGCTGCCTTTCAGCGGAACGAAGCCTGAAAATGCTTTACTGTTGCCGGCGGTGATGGAGAAGTTCCACATGCCCTCCGCCTAGTGTTGTTCCAGGCCCTCTTCGATTCGGGGCAGGTCCTTCTCCTGTTTTCTTCCTTGCTCCAGTACATTGCCATGTCGCCTGTCCGACCGCAGCAACAGCAAGGCGAAGATGAGCCCCGCCACGCCGAGACCCGCGAACATGATCTGGGTCGCGGTATAAGTTCCGGTCACGTCGCGCAGCTTGCCGTTCAGGAAAGGGAACAGCCCCAGGCCCAGATTCTGGATAGCCGTCATCAGACCGAAGGCCGTGCCCACGCGCTTCTCCTCCACTACGAGGGGAACCGAAGGCCACATCGCAGCGGGCACCAGTACAAAGGCCGCGCCGAGCGCGACCATGCTGGGAATTGGATTCCAGTGAGTAATGCCCATGATCAGGTGGGCGGGAATCAGTATAAGAGAGCCTACCACCATCAGCGTGGCCCGCTTCCCGATGCGGTCTATGAGGTCGCCGGCGAAGGGCGCGAAGACCATGGATGCGAAGATCACGATGCTGGTGATCCCCGGAGCTGTCGAGAACATGTGAATGAAGTTGTCGAAGATCTGCGACAGGAACCCACCCGTGCTCGCGCTCACCAGCGGGATGCCCCACTTGTCATGGAACATGTCTGTGGCCAGAGCCGTGAAGGGGAAGATGGCGCTGTAAAAGGTGACGCAGAGAAGGACTACGAACCAGAAGGAGGACGTGAACTTTTTGATATCGGAGAAGACGATCTTGTCGCCGGCCTCCGGTTTCGGAAGCGCGAGCACCTTCTCCCCATGCTTGTCCATGGCAATGTAGACCAGGTTGCAAAGCACGGAGAAGAGGCAGAAGCCCGCCGCGGCCCAGAGAGCTATGCGGTAGCTGCCGAAATAGTCTGAGATGAGTTGCTCGGTATTGAAGCTGAAGAGGGTGCCGATCCGGCTGATGGTGAGGGCGATGCCAAAGGCCAGGGCCATCTCACGCCCCTTGAACCAGCGGCTGATGATGGCGCTCTGCACCACGATCAGCGATTCTCCTCCCGCGCCGAAGATCAACCGTCCCGCGAAGAGTTCCCACTTGGAATGGGCGATGGCCACGATCGCGGCGCCCACCAGAACGAGGATCGAGAACAACAGGCTGGCCCGGCGCGGGCCCAACTTGTCGTAAAGCATGCCCCCAAAGAACACGATGAGGATGGCCGCCACCGAGTATGCGGTGTAAAGATTCCCGATCGTGGTGCGGTCCAGATGCAACGCATCGATCAGTGTGGGCGCGAGGGCGCCGATGCTGTCATAGGCGAAATAGCTCCCCAGCACCAGCAAGCTGATGAACATCAGGATGGTGAAGCGGTAAGGGCGCCTCGATGGATGGAAGAATCCCATGGATTCAGCAGTTTCAAGATCGGAGACGGCGAGATAACGGGGCGGGTCAGGCATGGGTGCGATGATCCTCGGGGCGCGGCGGCGCAGGCGACTTTTTTGGCGATCCAATGCAACTTATGAAGATAACAGTTCAAGGCACGGATTGGCTGCGGCAGAAGCCGGATTCCCGGCGAACAAAGGCCCTTCAGTTCCCATCCAGCGGAAAGCGCGCGCGAATCTCATAGCGGGAGCCGCCGGGACCGAGGAAGCTTTCGTACAGAAGGAACTCTCGGGCTGCAAACCGCGTGAACTCCGGCTGGCGGCCGATCCTGGCTTTGAGTTCACTGAGGCCTTGCCGCCGACCTTTGCTGCGCACCAGCGTGAGATGAGGCTGAAAGGGACGAGCCTCGGAGGCGAAGCCGCAAAGCGCCGTCGCCGCGGTCACGCGCTCCTGAAGCAGGAGCAGCTCATGCGAGACCTTGACGCCGGCAAAGAAGACCCCAGCGCGGTCAAAGAAGCCCAGCCCCTCAAGCCGTACCGGAACCGGCGGCAGATGCAGTTCTCTCAATCGCGCAACCACGCACTCAGACTGCTCCCGGCTGGTCTCGCCTAGAAACTGCAGCGTGATGTGCCAGGTTGCGGATGCCGTCCACCGTAGCCCATCCGCGCCGGATTGAAGCCGCCGCGAGATCGCCGAAAGCTCGTCGATCACCGCGGCGGCCAAAGGTATTCCAACAAAAAGCCGCATACAACGATTCTATTGATGAGCCTGAGTCCATGGTGTAGTGTTCCGGCAATGAAGTCAGTTATCCATGTCCGCCCAAAGTAAGCTTTTAGAGGACCAGCATTCCCTCAGGGGCTAAAGCCCGTTTTTTCAGCTCCTTTTGCGGCACGACTGAAGAGGCTGCGGAAAAAGGCCTGAATTTAGGTAGAATTCCCGAAAAACCTCCCTCCGAGGCTAAAGCCATCGCTGATTCTGTTGGCTTTGCACGGGGGTTAAAACCCCCGTCTCCCTCCGCATCGAGTTTTTCCGCAGCCTTTGAAGTCGTGCCCTTTCAAAACATCGTCCTGATCAGAGGTTCCTTAGAGATACCACGAGTCCCTCAGTCCCTTAGTCCCAGCCTTATTGCTCTCCGCCCAGGATCGATCCCACAATCCCGCCCAGCAGCGCGCCGCCGGCTGCCGATCCCACTTGCCGGTTATCCGTGTGCGGCAGGTACTCGGAGATCTGGTGCGCCAGCCGCGAGATGGGCAGCGTTTGCAGCCACACCGTCCCCGGCCCTTGCAGAACGGCCAGGAAGATTCCATCCCCGCCGAAGATCGCATTCTTGATCCCCGGAACCGTGGTGATATTGAAGGCCACCGAGGCCTGGAAGGCGCCAACGTGCCCCGGATGCACCCGCAGAACCTCGCCCGGAGCCAGGTTCTTCAGAATCAGTTCGCCGGATAGCTCCAGCCACGCCGTTCCCTGCCCGCCCACCTTCTGCAGCAGGAATCCGTTGCCGCCAAAGATGCCCGCCCCCAGCGACTGCTGGAAGCCCACGCCGATCGTTACTTGATCGGTGGCGCAGAGGAATCCGTGCCGGTGGAACATGTACTCGCTGCCCGGGCCGACCTCGACCGGCACAATGTGGCCGGGCACCCTGGTGGCAAACGAGACCACGCCCGGAGCCCCGTAGGCGCGGTACTCGGTCATGAAGAGGCTGCCGCCGCCGGCTACCCGCTTGAGCACGCCGAAGAGGCCGCCGCCCCCGCCCATCTGCGTGTGGGTGGTCATCTGGATGGAAGCGGTCATCCATGAGAGTTCGCCGCTCTCTGAAAACACGCTCTCGTTAGGGTCAAGCTGCACATCGAGGACGGGCATGGTCGTGCCCTGAATCTTGGTCTGCATCGGGTGAGACCTCCTGTTGGTGGAAGTTTACTCGTTTATACCTGTGGCAAGTCGAGTCAGAATCGGCTTTTTCCATGAACGGAATTCAAATCTCGCGCCAGCGCCGGAGCGCCAAGGGGCGGCGCAAGCCAAACGCCCCGCCGCCGGCCATTCCTTTACAATCTCTCCATGCAATTCCTTTCGCTCTCCCGCCGCCGCGTCGACGCCTTTCCGCCCGAAGCCTTCACTCCGGAGCTGGCCGCAGCCGAGGCCCGGCGGGTGAAGGAACTCTACGCCTCCGGCATTCTCCGCCAGGTCTGGAAGCGCGGCGACACGCCCGGCGCAGCCATTCTCTGGGAAGCGCCCCGCGAGGCCGATGTCCTGATGGCCATCGGCAGCCTGCCCATCTTTGAGGCCGGCATGTTGGAGATTCTTGCGCTTGTGCCGCTGGAGCCCTACCCCGGCTTCGCCAACTGAAGGCTGCTTTCTGTCCCTTTATTCCACAGGTTTTCCCAACCCCGCCCCGCGCCGTACACTACAGTCTTGCCGCGCTCTTCACCGGCGCGCGGATTGAAACAAGGAGCGGACTCATCATGGCCTATCCCGCAAACTACCGTTACACCCGCGAGCATGAATGGATCGAGCTCTCGGGCATCATCGGCTCCGTCGGCATCACCGACTATGCCCAGAACTCTCTCGGCGACATCGTCTACGTGGATATGCCCAAGGTGGGCGATCCGGTCACCGCCAACGCGACCTTCGGCTCAGTCGAGAGCGTAAAGGCAGTCAGCGACCTCTTTTCGCCCGTCACCGGCACGGTCACCGCCGTCAACGAAGAGCTGACCTCCGCGCCCGACAAGCTCAACGAGAAGCCCCACGAGACCTGGATCATCAAGGTCGAGCTCGCCGACCCCGCCCAGATGGACGCGCTGCTCGACGCCGCTGCCTATGAGGCATTTATAGCGGAAGAGACAGAGAGCTAGCTGCCAGCTTTTAGCTTCCAGCTCTTAGCTTGTGCCTGGGAGCTCGAAGTTGCATGAACTCGCTCGATCAGGATTCCCGCAGGCCGCGCAGTAGCCTGCCTTACCGGCTTTTAGCTAGCAGCTAGAAGCTAGGAGCTAGAAGCTAAGATATGCGCTATCTTCCCAAATCTCCCGCCGAACGCGACAAGATGCTGGCTGAAATCGGCGCGGCCTCCATCGACGATTTATTCGCCGTCATTCCCGCCGAAGATCGTCTCGACCGCGACCTCGCCGTTCCGCGCGCTCACGCCGAGAGCGAGATCATCGACTACTTCCGCGCGGCGGGCAGCAAGAACGCCACAGATTATGTGAGCTTTCTTGGCGCGGGCGCTTATCGCCATTACCGCCCAGTCATCATCGACTCTCTGATTCAGCGCGGCGAATTCCTGACGAGTTATACGCCCTATCAGGCGGAGATAAGTCAGGGCACGCTGCAGGCTATCTTCGAGTTCCAGACCATGATCGCCGAACTGACCGGCATGGATGTGGCCAACGCCAGCATGTACGACGGCTCGACAGGCGCGGCGGAAGCGGTGATGATGGCCGTCCGAGTGACCGGACGCCACAAGGCTGTCGTGGCTTCGACTGTTCATCCCGAGTATCGCGAAGTGCTGGCGACTTATGCCAAGCATCAGGGCCTGCCGACGGCGTTAGTTGGTTACGACGCCGAGACCGGACGCGTCGATCTGGCAGCGCTCGACGCCGCCGTCAGCGAAGAAACCGCAGCCGTCCTGGTGCAAAGCCCCAACTTCTTCGGCATCATCGAGGACATTCCCGCCATCGCCCAGATCGCCCATGCCAAAGGCGCTCTGCTCATTGTTTCTATCGCCGAGGCAATCTCGCTTGGCGTTGTGCGCCCGCCTGTCGAGGCCGACATCGTCAGCATGGAGGCGCAATCCTTCGGTGTCGCGCTGAGTTATGGCGGCCCGTTCTGCGGAGTGATTGCGGCTAAGGAGCAGTTTGTGCGCCAGATGCCCGGCCGCCTCGTCGGCCAGACCGTTGACAGCTCCGGTTACCGCGGCTTCGTCCTTACGCTTTCCACGCGCGAACAGCATATTCGCCGCGAAAAGGCCACCTCGAACATCTGTACCAATCAGGCGTTGGTCGCGCTGATGGCGACGATCTTCCTAAGCGTCTACGGCAAAGAGGGAATTCGCGAGTTAGCCGAGCATAACCTGGCCAAGGCGAGTTATGCAGCGCAAACTCTCTCGGCACTGCCGGGCGCGAAGCTGCTCTTCACCGGCGCGCCGCGCTTCCATGAGTTTGTGCTTCAAACCGAGGAAGCTCCGGCGCAATGGAGCCGGCGGCTTCTCGACGCAAAGATTGTCGGCGGCATCGAACTGAGCCGCTGGTATCCCGAACTGCGCAACGCGACTCTTTGGTGCGCAACCGAAATCGTGACCCGCGAGCAGATCGACGCCGCGGCTAAGGTGCTGGCAGCCGGGCCAGTGTAGAGGTCGTCATTGAAGGGTGGGGGCTTGAGCCGGTGAGGGAACGGGACGGTTGAAGTTGGAAGGGACGTGCAGATGTTCGATGGCTTCCGATCCGCAATGCGCAACAGGCAGCGCCTGAAATGGGAGAAGAAGCGACAGCACGGCAAGTGGTCCTTTCTTGTGTTGAGGGGAGCGCTGCGCTGGGGCGGCATCATGTTTGTCCTGACGATGTTTACGAATTTCTTTGGTCTCCACAGGAGACTGCATTGGGATACTTCGGCGAGCCTGTTGATAGCCTGCCTCCTGATCGGATACGTATGGGGACTGTGCATCTGGCATTTGAACGAAGGTCGCTTTGGGTATAAGGCAAAGCAATGATTTTCCGTCAATCTGAACAGGCCTGGATAGGCTCAGAGAGTTAGCAGCGAGGCAAAGATGGCGACATCAGAGGTTTCAGTTTCACGGACCACCGGCAAAGTCCGCCCCCACCAGACGCAGAACGAGGCTTTGCTCTTCGAGAAATCCTCGCCGGGCAAGCGCGCTTACAAGTTG
>Ga0302157_10003150_pt1 | contig 18807 bp, 16 predicted proteins | sample I_Bog_N3_3_FD_193502 | JGI IMG/M metagenome (GOLD analysis project Ga0302157, IMG submission 193502) | Peat permafrost microbial communities from Stordalen Mire near Abisko, Sweden - I_Bog_N3_3 | ecosystem: Environmental > Terrestrial > Soil > Wetlands > Peat | place: Sweden: Abisko, Stordalen...
ATCGATGCGGCGTCGTTTCACACAAGCTATCCGGCAAAGAACGAGCAGGTGACCTCATCTTCCTTCTTGGACGCTGAGCACTATCCGGGCTCTTCGCGTTCAGCCGTGGGGCGGTGCTCACCCGGTGATCCACTCATAGGCATCCACCAGTAGGGCCCCGTGGCCCCCGATTCTTGCGGTTACCAGACCAGCGAGAACGGAGGACACGGGGCATGGATGACCGTAGTGGTGGCGCGAGCGCGCTGTTGGGAATGGACGGCTTCGTCGTGCTGTCGACGACCGAGACCGACGACGAGCTGTGGCTGCTCGTCGAGACGACGGCCCAGGTCGTGGGCTGTGCGACCTGCGGGGTTCGGGCCGTCGGTCACGGGCGGAGTGAGGTCCACGTCCGGGATCTCCCCATCGGGGGACGACCGGTGCGACTGGTGTGGCGGAAGCGCCGATGGCTCTGCTCCGATGCCGACTGTCCGACCAAGTCCTTCACCGAACAGAGCCAGCTGGTCGAGGGATGCCTGACCCGCCGGGCGGCCCGGGAGATCTGCCGACTGGTGGGCGAGGAAGGGCAGAGCGTGGCTGCGGTGGCCCGATCCTTCGGGGTGGGATGGCACGGAGCCTGGGCTGCGGTCTGCCGTCACGGGAAACCGCTCGTCGATGATCCTCGCCGGCTCCACGGGGTCCGGGCCCTGGGCGTCGACGAGCACAAGATGTTGGCCGCCGGACCCACCCACCACACCGTCTACGCCACCCAGCTGGTCGACATCGACCGTCACGTGCTCTTGGACGTGGTGAAAGACCGCAGCGCAGCCTCGGTGTCCACCTGGTTGGACGACCGGACCCGATACTTCCGGGACCACGTCGAGGTGGCGGCCATCGATCCCCACGCCGGCTACCGCAAGGCCCTCGTCTCGTCGCTGCCCCGGACCACCATCACCGTGGACGTGTTCCACGCCGTCAAGCTGGCCAACGCCGCCGTGGACGACGTGCGCCGGCGGGTCCAACGCGAGACCCTCGGCCACCGAGGCCGCAACGACGATCCCCTCTACGGCATCCGCCGGTTGCTCACCCGGGGCTACGAGCGGCTGTCCGACAAGCAGCTGGTCCGGGTGGCCGAAGCCCTCCGTCGTGGCGACCCCTACGACGAGGTCGGTGGGGCCTGGGCCGTCAAAGAACAGCTCCGCTGGGTGTACGACGCCGACAGTCCGAACGAGGCCCGCAGTCGGCTCGAGCGCTTCTACGAACTGGCCCGAACGGCCGGCACGCCCGAGGTCCTCCGGCTGGCCAAGACCATCAAGCGATGGGAACCAGAGATCCTCTCCTTCTTCACTACCGGTCGCACCAACGCCCGGAGTGAGGCCATGAACCTCGTCACCGAGAAGCTCCGTCGCAACGCCCACGGCATCCGGAACTTCGAGAACTATCGGCTCCGGCTCTTGCTCCACTCAGGGGTGCAATGGAACACTCAGCGAACTGCTCGAATCAGGGGCCGTCACCCACGCCTCAGCGCGTAGAGCCGCTTAACCAGCTGGTCGGCGAAGCCCGACCAGGCCCGGTACCAACTGTCACGATCCCCTGGAGCGATCTGTCCGGCGATCTCCAGGCACTCGCCCACGTTGGCCATCCCGGAGTCGGCTTTACCGACGGTGCGCTGGAGCTGTCCGTCGAAGTCGACGTCATCAAAAAACAGTTTCACGTGAACTCCTCCAGGACCCTTACATCGGGGCGTCGATAGGCGGCATCATCAGATGTCTACACTGTAGACGTTCAAGCGGAAAAGAGTCCACTGGTGCAGCGCCAGCGCCGGACGCTCTAGTGACTTCCTGGGGTGGCCCTCCGTCGAGCCCGGAGTGCGCGCAACAGCCCGTCGAGGCCCAGTTCGAAGATCGCAGTCGAATCGTGGACCGTCGTGGTACTCGCTGCTGCGACGTGAGGAAACGCACTCGGATCGAGCGCACCCATCGACTCCACGTGCGAAGTGTCGACCGAACTGCTGTCTGGTCCCGGGCTGACTCCCACTTCGGCAATGGCATGGCCGAGCACGATGTAGGACATGCAGTCGACAGCGTCGGAGGCGGTTTGCAGATCGAAGCCATTGGCAACCAGCACCCCCAGTGCCGCCTCGATTGGTTGCCAGGCTGCTGGTGTAACCGGGGGCCGTGTGGAGACCACCGGCAGCGTGTGCGGGTGGCGGAGGAGCGTGGACCGGAAATTCCTCGCCAACTGCCCGAACCACACATCCCAGCGTCCCCCGGGTTCGGGTATCTTGATCTCGGCGAGCACCGCCTCCACGATGGCGTCCAGAAGGTCGGCCTTTCCTGCGACATGTCGGTACGCCGCCATCGGGTCGACACCCAGTTCGGTTCCAAGCCGGCGCATGGTGAGGGCATCGAGGCCGTCGGCATCGGTCACCCTGAGCGCGGTGGCGATCACCAGGCTCCGAGTGAGCCGGGGTTTTGGTGGTCGCCGTGGCCTGGTCGATGACACCGCTACAGCGTAGACAAGGTGTGGCTGTTGCCCCCGGGGAGCGGCTCAGGTTCCACTCGTCGTGTCGACCGCATACCGGCGACGACCTCGTCGCTAGTGGCAGGCTGAGACCATGGACGTCACAAGGGAGCTGGTGATCCGGGAGGCTATGTTCGATGAGCTCGACCGTCGGGTCGCTGCCTCCGGCGACGGCAACCTGTCGTGGGAGTTCACCGAGCGTTTCTCCTTCTTCGGCGAGGCAATTGCCATGCGGCAAGCCCGGGGAAAGGGAATCAACAAGCCGAGACAGCTCGACGCAGCCCTGTCCATCACCACCGCCTACCGGGGTCCGAACAGCCAACGTCCCTACGAGGACTCGATCGGGGAAGACGGCTACCCCCGATACAAGTACGAGAGCACCGACCCTGACCTCGCCACCAACCGGGCGATGAGATCGGCAATGCATGCCGGACTGCCGTTGGCCTACTTTCTGGGCGTCCGCAAGGCTGTCTATAAGCCCGTCTATCCGGTCTACGTGATTGGTGAGGATCCCAAGAATCTCGAGTTCGCCCTGTCGTTCGCCCGCCACGATGTCGGGATCGATCTGGGTGCGCTGAGTGCACCGGAGAAGGTCTACGCCGCCCGGATGACCCGACAGCGTCTCCACCAGCCGGTCTTCCGCGAGCAGGTGCTCAATGCGTACCGCTGTCAGTGCGCGGTGTGCCGACTCCGGCATCCTGAGCTGCTCGATGCCGCACACATCATCGGTGACGCGGAACAGGGTGGCGATCCGGTCGTTCCCAATGGATTGGCGCTGTGCAAGATTCACCACGCGGCCTTCGATCGGAGCTTTCTCGGCATCACTCCCGGACTCGAGGTCCAGATCAACAGCAAGTTGTTGCAGGAGGTGGACGGCCCGATGCTCAAGCACGGCCTCCAGGAGATGCACGGCTCGATCATTCAGGTTCCCCGGAGCTCGACGGCCCGTCCCGATCCTGAGCGCCTCGAGATCCGGTACGAGCAGTTCAAAGCAGCGAGCTGATTCCGGTGCCCGACAGCAACGAGTGGGCTCGACGGGTGACCACGCTCCGCCAGTGGCAACAGGCTGGGGAGCGGGCACCCCACAAGCCGATCCTGCTGCTCTACGCCATCGGCCGGTGGCAGCGGACCGGCTCATCAGCGGTGGCCTTCGTGGATGCCAAGTCCGATCTGACTCGTTTGCTGGTGGAGTTCGGTCCTCCCCGTCCTCCCAAACCGAGCTATCCGTTCCACCATCTGGAGAACGACGAGGGCCTGTGGACGGTCCGTACCGACAGTGGCATCGGAAGTCCGGGATCCGGCATCGGACAGCTCGTGAAGTCGGGCGCCATCGGGTCGCTGACCCCCGAGTTCACCGAGGCCCTGACTGATCCGCAGACCCTCGGGACGGTCGTTCGGGCCCTGCTCGACGCCAACTTCCCAGAGACCATTCAGCAGGACATCGTGGACGCGGTCGGAATCGACCTCGACGGAGCAGTGCTCGGTGCAGCCGGGGATGCAGGGTCCAAGGAGAGGAGGAGAGACCCGGCATTCCGAAAGGAGGTCCTGCTGGCCTACGAATATCGGTGTGCGGTCTGCGGGTATGACGGACAGCTCATGCGGGAGACGGTCGGCATCGAAGCTGCCCACATTCGTTGGTGGGCAGCCGAAGGGCCAGATGAGGTGGCCAACGCGCTCGCCCTCTGCTCGCTCCACCACAAGCTGCTGGATCGGGGTGTCATCGGGATCAAGGCTGACTACACCGTGAACGTCTCGCAGCACTTCATCGGCCGCAGCCCCGCCGCCGACACGCTCGTTCTCGCCCATGCCGGCAGACCGCTGGTCGTACCACAGTCCGGCCAGCCTCAGCCGGACCCGAGTCACGTCTTGTGGCACACAAAGGAGGTCTTCCGCTCACCGGAGCGGACCGCTTCGATTTCGTGAGACGAGTCCGCCCTTGGGCGAACTGCCATATCATTGGGATCGGCCGCTACTTGTCAGCCGACCGGGCGACCTCCGAGCGTGCCTTCTTCAGCGCGACTGCGACTTCATCGGGAGACTCGCTCGAATCGTAGAGACCTTGTTCGGCTGCACTGCGAGTCATCTCTGCGAGTGTCGCTCTGCGAGCATCCCGCCGCCGCTGTTTGAACGCAACAAGGTCGCTCAGAAGGACCCGACGGTGACGTGATGGTTGTTCAAAGGGGATGTCACCGCCTTCGAGAAGCTTCACCAGTGTCGGCCGGCTGATACCGAGGAAGTCGGCTGCCTCGCTGGTCGTGAGTCGCTGGCTCCTCGGGGCGACCGAGACCGCCTGGCCTTTGCTCATCGCCGTCACCACCTCGAGGAGCACCTCATAGACCTCAGGGGGAAGCGGCATCTCTTCATCGTCGACTCCCCGCAACGTCACCGAATTCATTCGATGGAGCATCCTGTCGAGGCATTTGACCTGCCCCAAGTCCTCTGGAGGCATAACAACATCGGCGAAAACCTCTGCTCGCAGTGATGTCATGGTGCCTCCCATCTCTCCGTAGATCACCGGCAGGCAATTATAGGGTCAAACGAACAAAACGAAAGATACGGATGCAACGGATTCGGTTTAGAGCCCATAGCCAGCGGCTCCACCGCCAGCTCGTACGTTGATAAGACCAGCTTGCCTTCCCATTCAGCCAACTAAAGTTTTGGCCGGAAACTTGCATTAGCCCTGGACATGGCCAAACTGGGCGACCGGACCACCTCGGCGTACGGGAATGATGGCTCGAACATGGAACGCTGGATCACCGCCGATCTCCACCTCGGCCACGCCAACATCATCATCTACTCGGGTCGGCCCTTCCGCGACGCCGACGAGATGGACGAATCCATCGTGGAGCGGTGGAACGAGGTGGTTGCCCCTACCGACCGTGTGCTCGTGCTCGGCGACGTGGTCATGGGAAAGATCGACCATACATTGGGCGTGTCAGCGCGACTACACGGCTACAAAGTTCTACTCGCCGGGAACCACGACCGGTGCGCAGTGCTCCACGGTCGCAAGGCCGTCGGATGGGACGAGCGCTACCGCCGAGAAGGTGGCTTCGCCGAGATCCATCAGGGAGCGATGCGCATCGATCTCGATGCCCGTCACCGAAAGGTTCTGGCCTGCCACTTCCCGTACAGGGGGGACTCAACCGACGTTCTGCGGTATGCGGCGGAGCGACCAGTAGACACCGGTGAATGGTTGGTCCACGGGCATGTCCACGAGAGTTGGCTGCAGTCCGGCAGGCAGATCAACGTCGGCATCGATGCCTGGGGCGGGCGCGTCGCCAACGCCGACGAAGTTGTGGCGTTGATCGAGGGCGGACCAAAGGACCTTCCACGGATCGAGTGGTCTGAGTGAGTAGCACTGCGCCCCAACACCTGGTGGCTGGGAGAGCGGGGGCCTTGGTGGGAGTCACCCTTCGTAGAAGATCGACGGATTGAGGATCTGGCTCCCCCACAGCAGATCCCGGTCAGCTTGTGCCAGGCGGGCCCGGTCAGCGGCGTCACTCCACTCGTCCCGGATCACCGCCACGACCCGATCGACGATCTCCTGGGCCTCGCCCCGGTCGAGGAGATAGAGGTGAGCGGCGTCCACAAGGAGCGCCAGCCGGGAACGCCGCTCGCCGTCGGGACCGTAGGCCATGGCCTGGCTCGCCTCACCCGTCGAACGCAGTTGGGGGCACACGTCGTAGGCGGGGGTGAGCGTCAACTGCTCGGTTCGTCCGTCCCAGAAGGCAGCGTGGTTGCGGGCGTGGTCATCGGTGTTGCCGACGCAGATGTTGAAGGCGATCCGGGAGAAGAGTTCCCGCAGCGTGGACGCCGCATCGGTGAATCGCAGACGGATCGCCTCACTCAGCCCTGTATACGTTGCATACCTGGCCCAACGTTCGTCGAGTTGCAGAATGGTCAGCGCGCTCACGGTCAGCCTGCGTTCACCCTCACTCGTGCTCCGATCGAATCGATCGACGAGGAGAACGTCAGAATCCAGGCAGTGGACGACTTCGGCGGGTGCGACGCGTAACCCGGCGCGACGGGCGAGGTCCATGGCCGCCCCCTCGGCGTTGACGACCGGGTAGGCGTCCGAGCGTTGAGCAAACTTGGCGATCAGCTTCCGGCCGTCCGGGCCGGTGAGGAGAGCCTTCGGACGTGCTCCACCCAGCGACGAACCGTGGAGAAGCGCCAGTTCGAGGTCAGTGCTCAGGGGTAGGCCGGCCTCCATCAGATCGGCGGCCGTCAGCAGCTCCTCCAAAGGAGCGTGGGTGATGCGCGGCTCGTACACCGTGGGACTGGCCTGGAAGTCGAGCGCCCCGAACCGGTCGGTTCCCGATTCGAGGAGGTAGGTCAGAAGCCCGACCTGTTCTGCCGCCTCAGCCCCCAGACGGCGGAGGATGACCCGCTGCCCCCAGCTGTCGGGACCTGAATCGGCGATGCACCCTGGAGCCCGCATGCCGTCCAGTGGATAGAGGGTCGCATCGCCGAGGGGAAGCTCGGGGAGGAAGAGTGGCACCCGCTCCGGTCGCTCGAGGTAGCTGCGGCCGTAGATGAACGTGACCACATCCCCGACAAGATCCAGGCGCCCGGCCACAACCGGTTCGCTTCTCCCGGGTAGCCACACCCAGACGAATGCCTGGTCGTGTTCAGAACTCATTTGAGGGTGGGTCGCGACGGTCGACGATCCTGCCGGGCAGCAGCGCGAGCCGGTCCTCCTGGCGGTGGAGGATGGCCGGAAGTTCGGCTGGATCAGGAGCGAACAGGCTGACGCCGACGAGGCTGGCCACCTCGAAGGCGGTGCCGATGGCGACGGTCGGGTCCCCGTGCTCCACCTTGCTGAGGGTCTTCTCAGTGATATGGGCACGGTCGGCGAGATCCCGGGCTGTCATGCGACGGCTCCGGCGCGCCGCTGCAACCTGCAGACCCAGCACCCGGACGGCGTCGAGTGTCTGGGGTAGATAGGCATGGGTACGCTTCACTCGGATCACCTCAGATCACATTATAGTACGTTTAGTATCGATAAAACGTATTATAATACTAGCTGTGATCGGCTCGGCGGACAGAAAGGGATGGACTGATTCGGCTGGCCGCCTTGCAACCAGCGATTCGCTGGGACCCCTGCCGGAGTCAGGACTCCATGGCGCTGAGGAGTGAGAACCGGAGCTCCTCTTCGTAGACGGCCACCCCTCCTTCCCGCATGGCCGGTGCCAGCGGCGGGTCCCACGGCGTGTCGGGTAGGTCCCCCTGCAAGGGCACCCGCCCGCGCCGAATCGCCGCTGCGGTCCGGTAGGCATCGGCCGTCATCAGCCAGGGGGTAGTGCCAGCTCGGTCGGCCAGCCAGGCGGTGATCGCCAGTCCGGCGCCGTCGAAGTCGGCGTGCTGCCGACAGGCCGCCCCCCCGGCTCCGAGTCGTCGGATCAGGGTGACCACGGCGACACTCGGGCGTCCCGAACTGCAGATGATCGGTGGCCCGGTCCATCCTCCCGAGGCGGCGTCACTGATAACCGAAGGGTTCTCCACCACGTAGAGGTGAACCGATCGGTCCAGGGCGTCCATCGGCCACCTCCGGAGCTGGGCCAGGGTCACCACGGCTGGCTCGCTCGCATCAGCACAGTGGCGCAGCCAGCGGGCCAGTTCCCCAGCGCCGGTGGGACGAAGGCCCAACACCGTCACTGTGGACGAGGAGGGATCGGGGACCACCCCCACCTGCTCCCACAGCTGCCGCACCGCTTCGGCGTCTCGCGGACGCTGGACCCCGACGCCGAGCGCGAGCCCGTCGAGGACCAGCCCCTCCAGCGCCCCACCCCGATCGAGAGCATGGGGATCGGAGAGCTGGTCGTCGGCGAACGATGCCAGGGAAACCGTCCCACTCACCGGTAGGGCCCGCAATACCGTCACCGCCTGCTCCAGGCGTTGACGGAAGACCCGCTCGCCGTTCTCACCCCCCCGAACCCCGGCTCGGCGGAGCTGGTCCACCCACACCAAGGCGCCTTGGCCAGGGCTCAGTAGGGGAACCCCTTCGATCTGTTCCCTACACCACGACCACAGCCGGACCCGCTGACGTCGTTGCTCCTCCCGGTCGGCCCTTCGGTTGCCGAGGGGACCGACGATCCCCTCGACCAGACTGCGCAGCTCGTCGCCATCACCCAATCCGAGCACGGCCACCAGCGTGGCCACCCGCACCACCGCTCGTCGTCCCGGCAGTCGATCTTGGCCGAGCAGGTCGGCGATGGCCCCCTGCTGCTCTTCATCCAGATCACGGACGGTGACGGCGGACACCGTGGCGCCGTCGGCGAAGCGGCGGGCCAGCTCGGCGACCAGCGGAGCCAGGCCGGCCACCTCGAGCCGGCGGGTGGCTGGATCCACTCCGGTCACGCCGCCGGTGGTTCGATCACCCGGCGTCGCCCGTCCCAGGTGAACCGGGTAGAGACCAGAGGCCCGTCGCCGTCCGGTGGGTGCAGATGGTGGATGGCGATGCCGCTCAGTGTGGCGTACTGGCACCACTCGTGATCGCTGGTGAAGACGGCGTCGAGGTCCCAGTCGGTGAACGTCCCGAAGAGCATGGCCCGGTTGGCCGCGTCCACGCCGGCGAACAGCTCGTCGAGGAGGATCAGCCGGGGGCACCCGGACGGCCGGCCCTCCTCGTCGGCGTAGTGGGCGGCGATGGAGGCCAGCATCGGGAGGTGGAGGGCGATCGACCGCTCCCCGGTGGAGAGTCGCTGCATCCGCTTGGCGGTGGCCGGCTTCCATCCCTCCCAGTCGCGGTGCGATAGCTGGAGGGTGAACCGGTGCCAGGCCCGGTAGTCGAGCGACTCGCGGAGCCGGGCCTCCCAGGGGGCGTGGTGCTCGAGCTCGGCCCGAGCCTGGTCCACCCGGGCCCGCACGAACTCCTGGAGGTCCCGCCGCTCGCTGTCGGTGACCCGGTCCTTCAATAGCAGCGAGCGCGCCGTCCGGACCGCCGTCGGCTGGTCGGGGTCGACCTCCCAGTCGAGGCGCACGGCCACCCCAGCCGCTGCCGTCCGCACCACCGACAGCTGCTCGTTGATGCCGGCCACCAGGCGGTTGGCCTGGCGGATCCGGTTGGCCAGTGACCGCCGGATGCTGCCGGCCAGGGTCTGCTCGAACAGGCGCTCCTCCTCGGCGGCCAGATCGGCCTGGCCCTCGGTCAGGTCGGCCTGGAGCTTCCGGTGGAGCGCGAGCACAGACTGGCGGAACCCGTTGACGCTGGCTCGGAGCACCCACCAGTCGTGCTCCCCGAGGTCGCGGCTCAGGTCGGCCTGGCCCGACACCGCCGACCTCGCCGCGTGGAGGGCGTCGTCGACGTGGGACGACGCCCGCTGGGTGGCCGTGCTGTCGCCACCGTCTGGGAGCTCGACCGCAACCGCCCGTGCCGCGGCCAGCACCGCGGTCACACCGTCGAGCGGGCCATGGCGCCCCATCTCCGCCTCCTCCAGGACGCCGTCGCCGGCCAGGGCCACGAAACGTAGGTGGGCCGCGTCGCGACGTTCGCCGGCCTCGATGCGGTCCTGCTCGGCCTGCTCTACGGTGGCGGTGAGGACGCCGATCTGCCGGACCAGGGAGCGCCGTAACTCCTCGAGGTCTTGTCGCTCCCGCTTCTTCGTGCGGGCCTCGTCCTGGAGCTGCTCGAGCTCGGCCAGGACCGCCTTGTGCTCGACCCCGGCCGTTGCCTCGAGGGTGGCCAGCCTGACCTTGGCATCCTGGGCCTGACGCCTCGACCGTTCGGATGTCTCCTCGGCTGCGGCGAGCAGCTCGGTGGCCTCGGCGTGGGCAGCCACACGGTCGGAGAGGCGAAGCTCGGCACCGGCCAGCTCGTGGCCCCGCCTCGCCCAGGTGTGGACCGTCCGTTCCAGATGGAGGAGCTCCTCCTCGACCCGGTCGAGGTCGTCCGGGTCGGTGGGCAGGCCGTGTCCGGCCGCCACCGAGGTCAACGACCGCAGCGCCTCGCGCACCGATCCCTCCGCCGTGCGGAGCCGGCCGGCGGAGGCTTCGACCCGGGCCTCGGCATCGACGACCCGTTGGGCCGCCACCTCCGCGGCCCGGACGGCCTGGCGGAGGGATACCGATGGGGGAACGGCGTCGAGATGGGCCTCGGCCGCCTGTCGCTCCCGGTCGAGGTCGTCCCGGGTCCGTTGGACCCGGTCGAGTTCGGTATCCACCTGGTCCAGGGCCGCGGCCACCTCGGACAGCCGTTGGAGTCGTCGGCGCTCCCGGGCGGCGGCGCCGAGCAGCATCGCTGGTCCGACCGGGGCCCGGCCCACCGCGCTGCCCAGCCGGAAGGAGCCGTCCGCCGCCATCAGCACCTCGGGGCCATCGCCGGTGGCGGCCGGACCGACGTGGGGATCCACCGGGATCGACGCCAGCACGGCAGCCACCCGATCAGAGGCCACGGCGGCGCCGGTCAGGGGCACCAGCAGGTCGGCCAGGGTCGACTCTCCGGCCTTCCCCTGCCCTCCGGGCGCCAGTTCCAGGTCGTGGGCGGAGACGTCGATCACCCCATCGGGCGACACCCACGCGTCGAGCAGCCCGGAGGCGGCCAGGGCGGCCTCCACCCCGTCGATCGCCACTGCCTCTACACCGGGCGCCAGCTCCACCAGGTGCCACAGCGGGGCCCCGGGCCGGCCGTCCCGCTCGTCCCTCCACAAAGGGGCCTCCGGGTCGGGCTTGTGCCCGGCCTCGAGGCTGGACCGCTCATCGAGCAGCGACGACTGACGGTCGACGATCTCCTGGCGCACACCCTCGAGATCCCGGACCGCGACCGCGTACCCGGTCTGGACGTCCGTCCGCAGTTCGTTGACCACCGCCTCGACCCGATCGGGTTCGAACGGCGGGAGCCCGAGGGCGTCCACCACCTCCTGGGTGTCGACGGAATGGGAGGCCCGGGCCCAGGCCGCCAGGTCAGCGTGGTAGGCCTCCGAAGCCGCTCGCTCTGCCGACCGGGCATCGGACAGGCCGGTCACCGCGTCGTCGTACACCCCCCGATCCTCTTCCAGCCGCTGCTCCTCGAACCGCCGGCGCATCACTGCCTCGCCGTGCCGGCCAACGGCTTCCCGGACCTCACCGATGTGCTGGCGACGGCCGCCGGCCCAGGCCAACCCGAAGGCCAGGCCCGCCTCGGCGTCGGCCGCGTCGGACATCTCCTGGCGGAGATGGTCGGCGCCCAGACTGCTGGCCACCTGGTGAACATCGTCGGAAGCGACGGTGAGGTTGCCGGCGGCCGCGCGGAGCTGGTCCTGCGCCTCACCGAGCTCGCCGGCCCGGGCGGCCTGAGCCTCCGTCCGCTCGGTCACGGCGCGGAGGTCCCGTTCGGCCTGCTCACGTCGCTGGCGCTCCTCGGTGCGCAGTTGAGCGAGCTCGACGCCCTTGCGGTAGGCCTTGCTGGCGTGGCGCGCCTCCACCTCGACCTCGATGTCCTCCAGCCGGTCGGTCAGCACCGCCAACTGCTGCTCGGCCGTGTGGTCGCTCCCGGTGGCCTCGGCGAGCGCCGATCCGGCTTCGCGCTCGGCCCGGGTCACCGCGTCGCGTCGTGACTCCGCCTCGCGCACCTCGTGGGCCACGCCGGCCACGACGGCCCGGGCATAGGCGCGCTGGCGTCGGGCCAGCGCCGAGACTGCGGCCACCTCGGCCTCGAGCTTCCTGAGTTCCTCTTTGCGGCGGTCGAGCCGCTCGAAGCCTTCGGCCACCGCAGCCAGCTCGTGCTCGTCGATCGGAGGCAGTGCGTCGGTGAGGACTTCGGACAGCTTGACCAGGTCCAGGTTCTGGGAGAGCTTCTCCTTCCGCAGGGCCAGGAGGGCGGTGATCACCGAGGCGTACCGGTCCTCGCTGAACCCGGGGAAGAGGACCTCACGGATGGCGTTCCGGTGGTCGGCGGCGGTGGAGTTGACCTGGCCTCGCACACCGAGGGCGGCCTTCAGGGCCTTGCCCGACAGGGGCTCTCTCGACTCGTCGAGGAGGTGCAACTCGGTGCCCACCGCCTGGGTGGTGGTGAAGAGGGTGGTCTCCACCTTGCGGGCCGAGGCCGAGGCCCGCAGGCGTGCCCCCACGGTGAACACCTCATCGTCCTCCCGGCGGAATTCGACCCAGGCGAAGCCGGTCCGCCCCGGGTCGTCGCTCCCCGCCATCACCCGCTCGTACAGACCACCCCTCGACTTGGCCGAGGAGGTCAGGCGGCTGGGCGAGGCGTCGCCGTCGAGCAGGAAGGGCAGCAACAGCTCGAGGGCCATCGACTTCCCCGAACCGTTGGGTCCGCGCAGGAGCAGCCGACCCTGGTGGAAGGTGAACGTCTCGTCCCAGTAGCGCCACAGGGCGATCAGGCCGGCCCGGGTGGGCGTCCACCGCCCGGCCGGGGTGGCCAGGGAGACCAATTCGGGTGATGCGCCCATGGTCGTCACACGTACTCCTCGAAGAGGCTGGGTGAAGCGGGGGAGGTGACCGGCTCACCGACGCGGTAGCGGGCGACGGCAGGCAGGCCCACCACCGTGCCGTCCTCGTCCCTGCGCACCAGGCCGAACGACACCAGGAGGTTCACGGCCTCCTCGGCCAGCAGGGCAGGACCATCCCCCTCGCGCTGGCCCTTGGCCCATCCGGGATGATCGGCCAGCACGTCGGCGACGGCGCGCCGCAGGGCGGTGGGGCTCAAGGTGCCGACGGTGCGGCGACCGCGGGCGTCAGGGGCAACCAGTCGGTCGATGAGGAGCAGGGCCAGCTGGTAGGCGTTGCCGACGGGAGCGGGGAACTGCAGGTCGGTGGCGACCGCCTCGGGGTCGACGGCCAGCACCCCCTCGGCCCGTTCCTCCAGCTCGAAGCCGGCCTCGACCGCCCGTTGGCGCAGCCAGGCCCGACCCGACGGGTGGAGCAGGTAGTCGTGCTCAGCCTCGCTGAGATCAGCCAGAAGCACCACCGGGTCGTCGAAGACGCGGCGGGCGATGCTGTGCCGGGTCCACCGCAGGCGCTGCTCCTCGGGGGCGGTACCCGGATCCTGGGGCGTGTCGCCGTAGCGAGGCTCGGCCAGCAGGAGGGCGATGGCGTCGACCGGGTCGGCCGTGTCCCCGACTCGGCTGGGGGCATTGGTACTGACGAGCAGGCGGTGGAGGCGGGCGGTGTCGGCGGCCAGGATGGCGTTGGCCCGCTCGTCGTTCTGGAAGGCTTCGACGGTGCCGGCGGTGGCCCGCACCACCCCCCATTCGCCCAGCACCAGCAGGGCGTCCACGAATGACGACCGATCCCCGTACCGGCTGGTGTCGAACCCGGCCTCGGACGTGAGGGCCTGGGCCAGCAGCCCGATGGTGGTCACCGGACGGCGGACCAGCTCGGCGCAGACCAGGCAGAGCAGCTGGAAACGACGCCGGTCGAACGGAGCCCGGGCGCCCCTCGGACGACGGAGGGGCCGGGTGGGGTCGGGTCGGGCCGACCGCTTGGACAGCCGGGCGAAGCCGGCGCCGATGTCGACCGTCAGCTCCCAACCGCAGCTGGTCTCGAACCAGTCGGCGAGCCACTCGTGGTGGCGAACCACCAGTCCGAAGCGGTCGGGATCGGAGCCGACATCGAGGATGGGATGGCTGAGGAGCTCCCTGACGGCCCTGGACCGTTCGGCCGCGTGCTGGCCGGCCAGCGACGCGTCAGGCACCGGCGGCCTCGACCGGTAGGCCATCGAGCTCGGTGGCGAGGACTTCCGGTCCGTCGGTCAGGGTGATGGATACGCCGAAATCGGGACTCCCGAACCGGCCGTTGTCAGTCTCGATGGCGACCAGGGTCCCATCGGTGGGCGGCCACAGGCTGATCTCCACCGAACCGTCGATGGACAGGGCCCGCCGGCTGCCGTCTTCCGTTTGCGGCGCATCGAGACCGGTGGCCAGCAGGTCGAGCAGCTCGTCGAAGGCGTCGACCGGCAACCGGCCGAACGAGGAGAGCGGGACCCGTCCCCGAGTGGTGAGCGAGGCCCGGAGGTCATCGTGGGCGGCCAGCGCCTCGGCCTGCCGGCGCTGTCGCCACGCTCGGTCGCGGCTGGGATCGTCCACCCGCGCCGCCCGTCCCCGGAAGGACAGGGAGCCGCTCGAGCGCAAGGCGGGGGCGACGTCCACCGGACCGGCCTCCGCCCATCTCGTCGACGGTGCCCGTTCCTCACCGTCAACGGGGAGGAGATGGGCGTGGCGGGCCGGCCAAAGACCGAAGGCGGCGCTGAACAGGGCCTGAGCCTCATCCTCGCCGGACGCCGTGGTGAACCATCCGGCCAGCGTGCGGAAGTCATTGGCGACCGACACCGATCGCCGCTTGTTGTCCCACCGCCGTTCGAGGACGCGGAGGAGCTCAATGATGGCGCTCCGGGCGATGTCGAGGAGCCCTTCGATCCGGGCGACGCAGGCGTCGGTCGGAGCGAACCAGGCGCGGAGCGCCTCCCAGTGTTGCTGGCGTCGCCCGATCCAGGCCGGCGCCGGATCTCCGCCGGCAACAGGGGCCAGGTTGGCCCCTCGCAGTGCCCGGTCGAACAGGGTGGCCACGCCGGCTTCGGCCAGTCGCTCGATGGCCACGGCCAGACGCTGCTGGGGCCCCTCCACTCCGTCCACGTACTCCTTCAGGTAGGACACAGTCTTGGCTTTGACGTCGCCGAACACCGAGTCGTCGGCCGCTTCCTCGCGGAGCAGGCGCTGGAGGTGCCCGTTGAACTGCCGCACACTGACCAGCAGGGACGAGTGGTGACCCTCGATCTCGGCCAGTCGGAGGTGGATCCGGGCATCGAGTGTGTCGGTGGACGGTTGATCGAGGAGGTCGGCCAGCTCACCCAGTCCGTCGCCGATGGCGTCGAGGACCGCCGGTTGCAGGCCCACCGCGTGCTTGAGGCTGTCGAGGGCGTGGAGGAGGCCACTGATCCCTGCCTCACCCTTGGGCGTCAGCGACCACTGGAGGTTCTTCCGCTCGAATTCCTCCGGGGTGGTGTACACGGCCCCGTGGTCCTGGGTGGCGTCGAGCAGGCCCCATCCGACCAGGGCGGCCAGAGCCCGTTGGAGCGAGGTGTCGTCCACCCACTCCTCCCACCCCACCGTGCGCAGGGCCCCCCGAACCTGGTCGAGGTTGAGGGCGGGGGCCACGATGGCTGCCTGGTCGAAGGCGGACATGAGGCCGATGTGCAGATCCCGTAGCTCGGTGGTGGTGAAGCGGAACAGGTCGGGATCGACTGCTCGCCACGGCCGCAGCTGGCTCATGGTGGAACGATAGGCGTCGGGTGTTACGGCCGGTTACATCCTTCGAGCAGCGGAGCAACGTGTGCCGGTTGTCATCTTCTGGCTTCGTGTTCTGGCTTCGTGCCCGCACGAACATCGTGGCGCCTCTTGGCCAGTCACCAAGACGGGCATGGTGGCACGGACACGGCCGTGTCCCTGTCCGTCGATCCCATTCACCCGGCGGCCGCGACTTCCGGTGCTATTCTGTATTCGTGGCACCACGAACAGCGAACACCCCAGGATTGCTCGAGGCGCTTGAGCAGGCTGGGATCTCCCCAGTCTGCTTCGTTGGGCAAGGTGTCGAGATCGCTGGTACGCCCTTCGCGGTCACAGAACTCAAGGCGGTTCGCGAAAGCGACGCCCGCCTCCTTGTTCTCCAACACGAGGGCGATGGAGGAGCGACAATTATCGTCGCTGACCGGATTTCAACAGCCGCGAGAGAAGAGCTGAGTCGGGCAGGCCTGGCGTGGTTCGACCGAAGGGGGCACCTCTGGGTCAGGACGCCCGGCCTCTTCGTCAATGCCGAAGTGTCCTCGGGGTCGGTGGTGCCGTCCCGAAGGGTCGTGAGCGTATTCAGGGGCACAGGTCTTGATGTGGCCCTGGCACTGCTTGTGCAACCCGGTGAGCCCCAGGGGGTCCACGCCGTTGCTCGGCAGATCGATCGCTCTCCGGGCCGGGTGTCGGAGATCCTGTCCGAGCTCCGAGCCCAGGGAATGGTGGGTTCGGACAACCGGCCGTTCGTGCCCGAGTTGTTCTGGGCCGTTGCCGAGGAGTGGAAGCCCCGTTGGCATCCGATGCCCCAAGCTCCGCCGCCCGAGCCACCGGAGCGGTTCCGACTGAGCGGGACCCTCGGTGCTGTCTCCCTCGGTGTACCGGTAGCCGCCGGACCCGCGGGGGGGTGGCCCAGGCTCTACGTCGCCGACGACACCGACCTGGCCACGGTGGTTGGTGCCTACGGCGCTCCCTCCGGTTGGACGGGATCGGAGATCGCAGTGTGCCCGTCCCGGTATGGCTTCACCTTGCCGTCCTCGACGAAGCGGGACGGCTTCCTTGTGGCCAACAGCCTGATCATCGCTCTCGACCTCGCTCAGGATCGGGCTCGTGGTCGCGAGATACTCGACGGCTGGCACCCTCAGGAGACGGTCCGTGTCTGGTGAGCTTCGCCTGGCGAACTCCGGGGTGGCACCGCTGGTGACATCACTGGCCGCCTTGGCCGAGGCGGTCCCGATCGGAGAGTTCGCCGTGATCGGCGGTCTGGCCGTTCTCGCCCGACTCCAGGGCGCTCATCGGGTGACCTATGACCTCGACACCGTCGCCACACAGCATGGTGACGAGCTGACCGCCGTTGAGACTGTCATCGGCACCGAGGGCGTCGATGGGCTCCTGCTGGGCACGAAGATCGACTGCATTGCCGTCGGAGACGTTCCGGCGAGTGACATCTCACCAGACCTCCTGCCCGAAGGGGAGGCGGACCGCATCTTCGTACTGGCCCATCGTTGGGCCCTCGACACAGCCGAGGACCTCACGCTCATCGCTGAAGAAGACGGAGAGGTGGTGGCCGAGGTTCGGTGCCGAATCGCCACCCCGGCAAGCCTGGTGGCCATGAAGCTCCAGTCCGCTCCGAAGCGCCGTGCCGCGCGAGCGGAGAAGGCCGGAGGGGACTACCTCGATCTGTTCCGACTGACCTCGCACCCCGAAATGACCCGAGCGATTGCTGAGGCGTTGCGCCATGCTCCCCACGACCTCGGAGGTTGGTGTCAACGGGAGATCAGACGGTGCATGGTCGACGAAGCGGACCGGACCGTAGGGACCATTGTCCGATCCGGGGTGGGAGAAGCCAATACTCCGAGTGTCGATCAGCTGCGTCGCACGGGGCAGTCCCTCGAAGGCTTGCTACGAGGGCAGAACTGAGTGGATTCCGAACCTTCTGATCAAACCTTCTGACTTGGTCTTTCAAGGGGTGAAACAGTGGTCAGAACCTTCTGATTCGCCTGCCTGCAAGGAACGAAAATAACCAACGAAAAAGCCAACAATTGGGCCCCGGGGCGTAGCATCGAGTCCCAACCCATTTCACGGTCCGAAAATTACACCCCATATGACCTGCATATTTGGGACAATTTGGGACTCGCTGGGACCTCCTGAAACGACCCTGGGGCGCGCTACGGATCAGAAGGTTGCAGGTTCGAATCCTGCCGAGCGCACCAATCGCCGCCACTCCGGACAGAAGAAATCCCTGGGCCACCGGACCGGGGGTCTCCTGTCTTCAGGGGACGAGTCGGGCGACCGGAGGGCTGGCAGTCCGGTCCGGTCCCACCTTCCGCTCCGAGCAGGAGCGAGCCCAGCCCAGCTGCGGAGGGGAAGTCACGCGGGCGTCAGGTCCGACGGCACCACCGACTTGCGGAACCACACCGTCGTTCCACCCGGTCTGACGCTCGGCTCGGAGGAGGCCCCCCACCCGTCGGACAACGCCTCCACGATCTGCAGTCCGCGCCCGTGGGACTCCGAGGTCGGGGGTGACTGGATGACCGGTGTGCCGCCCCCGCGATCACTGACGGCCACGAACACGGCGGTAGCCGACCGATCCACCGAGACGTCGAACCCACCGTCCGCATGGACCAGCGCGTTGGTGGCCAGTTCCGACACCATGAGGACGACCGGGTCGCGGACAGCAGCGGGGAGGTCCACGATCACGCCGGCGACGAACGCTCTGGCTGCGCCCACCGAACTGTCGGACGAATCGAACCGCTGCGTCGTCATGGCCCGAAACCCACATGCCCGAGGGGCCCCGGCGCCTCGCGTGCGCGGTGGACGCTCGTGCGGTCGTGCGTCGAGCGCACGCGATCGATCGCAGTGGTGACCTGTGGGATCAGGGCGATTCCCGAACTGTCCATGAACGTACGCTTCTCGAGACCGAGGGTGACCTGTGCCGGCGCGGTGGCCAGCTACTTGGCGATACCCGTTCTGGCGCCTTCCACACCGGCCGGATCGACGTAGCCGACTGGTCGGTCCCCCGGACCCGTCCAGCGGAAGGCCAGGACGGCGACGTCGTCGGAACCGGAAGGGCTGCGAGTGGTGGTGAGCCGCTCGA